>Ga0307479_10000496_pt1 | contig 35172 bp, 35 predicted proteins | sample atmos_gasesECM4C_FD_203743 | JGI IMG/M metagenome (GOLD analysis project Ga0307479, IMG submission 203743) | Hardwood forest soil microbial communities from Morgan-Monroe State Forest, Indiana, United States - atmos_gasesECM4C_515 | ecosystem: Environmental > Terrestrial > Soil > Temperate...
AGGAGGACGTCCAGCGGCAGCCGCACCGTGAAACCGCGGATCTGCACGTCCCGCTCCTCGAGCACATTGAGGAGCCCCACCTGGATGCGCTCGGCCAGGTCGGGCAGCTCGTTCACGGCGAAGATGACCCGGTTGGCTCGAGGCACGAGCCCGAAGTGCAAGGTGAGCTCGTCGGACAGGTACCGGCCCTCGGCCACCTTGATGGGGTCGACCTCGCCGATGAGATCGGCGATGGAGGTGTCGGGGGTAGCCAGCTTCTCGGCGAAGCGGACGCTGCGGTGCACCCACTCCACCGGCGTGGCATCACCCTGGTGGGCGACGACGTCGCGACCGTGTCGCGACACCGGGGCGGTGGGATCGTCACGGATCTCCGAACCGGCCACCACCGGGAGCCACTCGTCGAGCAGCGAGACCAACGAGCGCACGATGCGGGTCTTCGCCTGGCCCCGCTCGCCCAAGAGGATGATGTCGTGCCCGGCCAACAGCGCGTTCTCGAGCTGGGGCAGCACCGTGTCGTCGAAGCCGAGCACTCCGTCGACGAGGGGCTGGCCGGAGGCGATGCGGGCCACGGCGTTGCGGCGGATCTCCTCGTGGACGGGGACCGGCTCCCAGCCCGACGCCAGCAACTCGCCCAGGGTGGCCGCCAAGCCCGCGGGAGGTTCAGGAGGAAAGAGCGTGCTCATTGGGGCGAGCCTACGTCGGGCTGCCCGCAGCCGGTGCGGCGGGAAGCGGTCCCCGGGCGCGGTCCCGCCCGTCGCCGCAGCCGTTTCCCTTTGGGGCGCCTTGGTGGAATGATGAGGCCGTCGGCGCCCCGCCGGCGATGCTCCCGACCCAGGGGAAGACGGGTGAGGAGGCGGGGCCGGTGCACGTGGAGGGGTGGGCCACGCCGCGCCAACAGGAGGGAGGAGTCAACAGGCGTGAGCACCCTCGAGGACGTGAAGCCCGTGGCGGTGGCTCTGGGCGGGGTGAGAGGCGGGCCCGACGTCCGCACCCTGCGCCGGGATCCGTGGTGGCGCTTTCCCTCCGCCACGGTCGTCTTCCTCACCGTCGTCCTCGTGTACCTGGCGTGGGTCATCTTCCAGAACGCCTACTACTTCGCCGGGGCCTCCTTCCATCGAGATTTGATCTCGCCCTTCTATTCGCCGTGCATCACCGGCAGCTGTGTACCGGGCGCCCACGGGACGTTCCTGGTGCTGCACTGGTGGATGATCACCCCGGCGTTGCTGGCCGCCTTCGTCCCGGGCGGGTTCCGGGCGACGTGCTACTACTACCGCAAGGCCTACTACCGGTCCTTCTGGCAGTCGCCGCCGGCGTGCGGCGTGGCCGACGGGCACGCCGTCTACAGAGGCGAAACCCGCTTCCCGCTCATCTTGCAGAACCTGCACCGCTACTTCTGGGCTCTGGCGCTCGTCTTCAACGTCATCCTCACCATCGACGCCGTCATGGCCTTCCGCCTACCAGGTGACGGCGGCATCGGGTTCAGCCTCGGCACCCTGGTCCTGGTGGTGAACGCCGTGCTGTTGTGGATGTACAGCTTGTCGTGCCACGCCTGCCGGCATCTGTGCGGGGGGAACGTGGACAAGTTCTCGAAGAGCCCCGTCCGCTACCGGGTCTGGCGCATCCTGACCCCGCTCAACCACCGCCACATGGAGATCGCCTGGATCAGTCTCTTCTGGGTGGCCTTCGCCGATCTGTACGTCCGGCTGGTGGCGAGCGGCTGGATCACCGACCCCAAGTTCTTCTGAGACGAGCAGGCGGACAGCACATGCCCGACTACGAGACCCACGAGTTCGACGTCGTCATCATCGGCGCCGGTGGTGCTGGGTTGCGCGCCGCCATCGAGGCCAAGGAGCGGGGACTGCGCACGGCGCTGGTGTGCAAGTCGCTTCTGGGCAAGGCCCACACCGTCATGGCCGAGGGCGGGGCGGCGGCGGCCATGGGCAACGTGTGGCCCCAGGACAACTGGCAGGTCCACTTCCGCGACACCATGCGGGGCGGGAAGATGCTCAACAACTGGCGCATGGCCCAGATCCACGCCCAGGAGGCCCCCGACCGGATCTACGAGCTCGAACGGTGGGGAGCACTGTTCGACCGCACCGACGACGGCCGCATCCTCCAGCGAGACTTCGGCGGCCACCGCTACGCCCGCCTGGCCCACGTCGGCGACCGCACTGGCCTCGAGATGATCCGCACCCTGCAGCAGCGGGCCGTTGCACTCGACGTCGACGTCTTCATGGAGTGCAAGGTCCTGCGCCTGCTCAAAGACACCGACGGGCGGATCGCCTCGGTGGTGGCCTACTGGCGCGCCACGGGCGACTTCGTGGTGTTCCGGGCCAAGTCGGTGGTGCTCGCCACCGGCAGCGTGGGCAAGGTGTGGCTGTACACGTCGAACTCCTGGGAGTCGACCGGGGACGGGCACGCCATGGCCTTCTGGGCCGGCGCCGATCTGATCGACATGGAGTTCGTGCAGTTCCACCCCACGGGCATGGTGTGGCCGCTCTCGGTGCGCGGCGCCCTGGTGACCGAAAGCGTGCGCGGTGACGGTGGGATCCTGCTCAATTCCGAGGGCAAGCGATTCATGTTCGACTACATCCCGCCCATGTTCGCCGCCGAGACGGCCGACAACGAGGGCGAGGCGGACCGCTGGTACGACGATCACCTCAACAACCGGCGCCCGCCCGAGCTGCTGCCGCGCGACGAGGTGGCCCGGTCCATCAACTCCGAGGTCAAGGCGGGCCGAGGTGGGCCGCACAGCGGGGTGTTCCTCGACATCGCCTCGCGGCGCAGCCCCGAGTACATCAAGCGACGACTGCCGTCGATGTACCACCAGTTCAAGGAGCTGGCCGGCGTGGACATCACCGCCGAGCCGATGGAGATCGCCCCCACCTGCCACTACATCATGGGCGGGATCCGGGTCGACGCCGACACCGAGGCCACGCGCGTGCCCGGGTTGTTCGCCGCCGGCGAGGTGGCCGCCGGCATGCACGGCGCCAACCGCCTGGGCGGCAACTCGCTGTCCGACCTTCTCGTGTTCGGACGCCGGGCGGGGATGGCGGCGAGTGACTTCGCCGAGGGACGGACCGGCGAGCCGACGTTCGACGAGGCCGAGCTGAACGGGGTGTTCGCCGAGGCCGAGACGCCCTTCGCCCGCGGCGACGGCGAGAGCCCCTACGACGTGCACCAGGACCTCCAGCGCATGATGCAGGACCTCGTCGGGATCATCCGCACCGAATCGGAACTGGTGCAGGCGCTCGACGAGCTGGACAAGCTCGACGACCGGGCCAAGCGGTTGTCGGTGATCGGAGGACGCGCCTACAACCCGGGCTGGAACCTGGCCACCGACCTGCCGTCGATGCTCACGGTGGCCCGGCTCGTGACCAAGGGCGCCCTCGACCGCCGCGAGAGCCGGGGTGGCCAGACGCGCGACGACTATCCGAAGGCTGATCCCGAGCTGGGCAAGGTCGACTTCGTGCAGCGGCAGTCGCCGACCGGCGAGTACCTGATCGCACCGGAGCCGCTGCCGGCCATGCCGCCCGAGCTCGGCACGCTGCTGGAAGAGGAGCAGAGCTGATGGCCGAAGTGGTCATGCGGGTGTGGCGAGGGGACCCCGACGGCGGGACGTTCACCGACTACACGATGCCGGCCGTGGAGGGCGAGGTGGTCCTCGACGTCATCCACCGCATCCAGGCAGGCCCCGCACCCGACCTGGCTTGCCGGTGGAACTGCAAGGCGGGCAAGTGCGGGTCGTGCTCGGCCGAGGTCAACGGCGTCCCCCGCCTGCTGTGCATGACCCGCATGGACTCCTTGCCGCCCGACGGCCCGGTGGTGGTGGCGCCCATGCGCACTTTCCCCGTGATCAGGGACCTCGTCACCGACGTCTCGTTCAACTACGAGGTGGCCAGGCGCATCCCCCCGTTCACACCCGAGCCACCCGGGCCCGACGGCACGCATCGCATGATGCAGATCGACATCGAGCGGGGACAGGAATTCCGCAAGTGCATCGAGTGCTTCATGTGCCAGGACGTGTGCCACGTCATCCGCGATCACGAGGAGAACAAGACCGCCTTCGCCGGGCCGCGCTTCTTCATCCGGCTCATGGAGCTCGAGTCGCACCCGCTCGACACCCTGGACCGCCGGGAGCTCATCCGCGAGGACATGGGTGTCGGCTACTGCAACATCACCAAGTGCTGCACCGAGGTGTGCCCGGAGCTCATCCGCATCACCGACAACGGCATCATCCCCCTGAAGGAGCGGGTGGTGGACGCCCGCTACGACCCCATCGCCTGGCTGGGGCGCCGCATCCTGAAGCGCACCAGGGCCACGGCGGAGGAGGCTGCCGCCCTGGCGCCTGCCCAAGGCCCGGCGGCCGAAGCCCCCGACGAGGCGTCTGGACCACTCGAGGACGCCGAAGCCCCCTCCGCCATCTGAGCCGAGCCCGGCGCGCCGGGTCAGGCGGCCGCTCTGAGCTGGGGAGGGGCCCGGCCCTGCCGGTCGTCAGACCCCGGAGGTAGATTTTCTTTGGACAGGCGTCCGGTGGAGGACGCCAGAAGGGGGAAGAACCGTGACGCTGCCCGGTGTGCTGGACGACCAGGCCCTTCGTCGTTACCGCGAGCTCCTCGACGCGGAGGACGCCGCCTTCGACGAGCTGGAGCACGCCTACGAAGACGGCGACCGTGCCCACTTCGAGGCCGACTTCCAAGCCTGGCGCAGCGTACTGGCGAGAAAGCTGAGCTTCCTCCAGCGCATCGGGATCGACGTCCCCCAGCCCGCTTCTCTCTGATCCCCGCGGGCGGTCGCCCGCATCGACGAACATTGCGTTGCGGCCGGTCAGCCCGCCCTCAGACGGGACCCAACAGCAGGTCGCGAACGGCCTCGCGCTCTGAGACGAGCTCCTCTGTCGTGCCTTTGATGCGGTCGCGGGCGAAGGCGCTGTGGGACACGCCCTCCACCACCGACCAGTTGCGGCCGCCGTTGCGCACCGGGTAACCGAACACGAGGCCCTCGGGCACGCCGTATTGGCCGGCCGACACCACCGCCAGCGACACCACGTCGCCCTTCGGGGTCCGCTCGAGCAGGCTCTGCACCGAGTCGATCACGGCATTGGCCGCCGAGGCAGCCGAGGACGCCCCGCGAGCTTCGATGATGGCCGCCCCGCGCTGCTGGACGGTGGAGATGAAGTCGCCCTGCAACCACGCCAGATCGTCGATCACCTCGGTGGCGGGACGACCCTCGATGCGGGTGTTCTCGAAGTCGGGGAACTGCGTGGAGGAGTGGTTGCCCCAGATGGCGAGGCCCGTCACCGCCGTCACCGGCACGCCGGCCCGCTTGGCCAGAAGGCTCTGCGCCCGGTTCTGGTCGAGGCGGGTCATGGCGAACCACCGCTCGTCGGGGACGTCGGGAGCGTGCGACCGGGCGATGAGGCAGTTCGTGTTGCAGGGGTTGCCGACCACGAGCACCCGCACGTCGGCGGCGGCGTGGGCGGCGATGGCCTCACCCTGCGGACCGAAGATCCCGCCGTTCACGTTGAGCAGGTCGTTGCGCTCCATGCCCGCCTTGCGGGGGATGGACCCCACGAGCAACGCCCACGACGTGCCGTCGAAGGCGGTCTTCAGATCCGACGTGGCCTCCACACCGGCGAGGAGCGGAAAGGCGCCGTCGTCGAGCTCCATCACCACACCCGCCAGTGCCCCCATGGCCGGCTCGATCTCGAGCAGGCGCAGCACGACGGGCTGGTCGCCCCCGAGCAACTGGCCGGAGGCGATGCGGAACAGCAACGAATAGCCGATCTGCCCGGCGGCGCCGGTGACCGTGACGTGGACGGGAGTCTTGCTGGCCATGGCCGGGAGGCTACCGGCGCCTCTGCGAAGCGGCCAGACGTCGGGCGAGTGCCGCGGCGACGTCAGGTCCGCGGGGGCGGACCTACAGGCGCTCGACGACGGCGGCGGCGAACTCCGACGTCTTCACCTCGTGCGCCCCTTCGGTGAGACGGGCGAAGTCGTAGGTCACGATCTTCTCGGCGATGGTGGCCTCGATGGCCCGCACGATGTCGGCGGCCACCTCGGTCCAGCCCAGGTGCTCGAACATGAGCACGCCGGAGAGGATCACCGATCCGGGGTTCACCTTGTCGAGCCCGGCGTACTTGGGGGCGGTGCCGTGGGTTGCTTCGAAGACGCCGTGGCCGGTCACGTAATTGATGTTGCCGCCCGGCGCGATGCCGATGCCGCCCACCTGGGCGGCGAGGGCGTCGGACAGGTAGTCGCCGTTCAGGTTGGTGGTGGCCACGACGTCGAAGTCCTCGGGACGGGTGAGCACCTGCTGCAGCGTGATGTCGGCGATATTGTCCTTGACGAGCAGCTTGTCGCCGGGCTGGCCTCCGCAGTCGTCCCAGCCCACGGCGACTTCGGCGAACTCCTCACGCACGAGCTCGTAGCCCCACTTTCGGAAGGCGCCCTCGGTGAACTTCTGGATGTTGCCCTTGTGCACCAGCGTCACACTTTTGCGCCCGTGGCGCAGGGCGTACTCGATGGCGGCGCGGATGAGGCGCTTCGACCCCGCCTCCGAGATGGGCTTGATGCCGATCCCCGAGTGAGGCCTGATCTCCCAGCCCATCTCGTCGCGCAGGAAGGCGGCCAGGCGTGCCGCCTCGGGCGTGTCCGCCTCCACCTCGAGCCCGGCGTAGACGTCTTCGGTGTTTTCCCGGAAGATGACCACGTCCACCTTCTCGGGGTGGAGGACGGGAGAGGGGACGCCGGTGAACCAGCGCACCGGGCGGAGGCACACGTAGAGGTCGAGGATCTGCCGCAACGCCACGTTGAGCGAGCGGATGCCGCCGCCGACAGGTGTGGTGAGCGGTCCCTTGATGCCGATCAGGTGGTCGCGGAACGCTTCCACCGTCTTGTCCGGCAACCAGTCACCCGTCTCCTTGAAGGCCTTCTCCCCCGCTAGCACCTCCTTCCACGCCACGCGCCTTCCGTGCTTGGCCGCGGCGGCGTCGAAGACGAGCTTGGATGCGGGCCAGATGTCGACACCGGTGCCGTCCCCCTCGATGAAGGGGATGATCGGCTCATCGGGCACCTGCAGCGAGCCGTCGTCTCCCAACGTGATGCGTTCGGGCATGGCGGCGAGCCTACTGGGCGGCGGCGGCGGCCTATCCGGCTGCGGAGGCGCTCGACGCCGGCGCCGGACCGAGGCCGAGCGCGCTGTAGATCTCGCGCGTGGCCGTGGAGCGGTTGAGCGTGTAGAAGTGCAGCCCCGGCGCCCCGGCGTCGAGGACGGCCCGGCACAGTTCACAGGCGAGCTCGATCCCCTCCTTGCGCACAGCGTCGTCGCCACCGGCGGCGTGGGCCGCCTCCAGGCGCTGCACCATCCACGCCGGCACCGCCGCGCCCATCTGGGCCATGCGGGGCACCGACTTGAGCGAGGTGACCGGCATGATCCCGGGCAGCACCGGCTTGTGCTCGCCGAGGGCGGCGAGATCCTCGACCAACCCCGAGTACTCACCGGGCTCGAAGAAGAACTGGGTCACCGCGAAGTCGGCCAGGGCCATCTTGGCGGCCAGCCAGCGGCGGTCGCCGGCCATGTCGGACGAGAGCGGGTGGCCGGCGGGATGGGCTGCCACGCCGATGGAGAACCCTCCGATGGCCCGGGCCAGCTCGACCAGCTCCATGGCATGGAGCAGCTCGCCAGGGCCGGCAGCCGGGTCGGTGGGCGGGTCGCCGCCCAGGGCCATCAGGTTCTCGATGCCCCCCTGGCGGAGGGCGACCAGGATCTCGGCCAGCTCCAGTCGGGTGTGGGCCACGCACACCAGATGAGCCATGGGGGTGATGGTCGTGGTGCGCAGGATGCCGGTGACCAGGTCGTAGGTGCGCTGGCGGGATTCCCGCCCTCCCCGGTAGGTGACCGACACGAAGGAGGGCGCCAGGGGCTCGAGCTCCCGGAGGGTGCGCACCAAGGTGGCCCGCTCGGTCTCGTCCTTGGGCGGGAAGAACTCGAAGGAGTAGGTGGGGCCGCTGGCCAGCAGGTCGGAGATCCGGGCCATGGCCAGCAAATCCTACCGACCGAGGGCGCTGCCCCCTTTCGGGGCCGACGAGTGACTCACGGTTCAGGCCCGGCGCTCGGCTGCCTCCACGGCGTTCACGAGCAACATGGCCCGGGTCATGGGCCCCACGCCTCCGAGACGCGGGGTGATCCATCCGGCCACCTCGGCCACGCCCTCGTCGACGTCCGACAGCAGCTTGCGCCCTGACCACGACGTGCCCGCTCCCACCACCGCCGCCCCCGGCTTCACCATGTCGGCGGTGATCAGTCCCGCCTGGCCGGCAGCGGCCACCACCACATCGCCACGGCGCACGTGCTCGGCCAGGTCGGGCACCCCGGTGTGAACCACGGTGACGGCGGCGTTGGGGCGAGGCGGGCGCATCGCCATGAGCAGCGCCAGCGGCCTGCCGATGGTGAGACCCCGTCCCACGATGACGACGTGGCGTCCCTCGAGCGGTACGTGGTTGGCGCGCAGCAACTCGACGATCCCGGCCGGTGTGCACGGCAGGGGCCCGGGGGTCCCCATCACGAGCAGGCCCAGGTTCACCGGGTGCAGGCCGTCCACGTCCTTGGCCGGGTCCACGGCGAGCAGCGCCGCCGGCTCGTCGAGCCCGGCGGGTAGCGGCACTTGCACCAAGAAGGCGTCGACGGCGGGGTCGGCGTTGAACCGCTCGATCACCTTCTCGAGTTCGCTCTGGCTCACGTCGGCAGGGAGGTGCTCGTGGACCGACACCATGCCGACCTGGGCGCAGTCCTCTTGCTTCATGGCCACATACCGGGCGCTCGGGACGTCGTCGCCCACCAGGATGGTGCCCAGCCCCACCGTGACGCCCCGCTCGTGGAGACGCGCCACCCGCTCACCCACCTCCACGCGGATGCGCGCCGCCAAGGCCTCGCCGTCTAAAAGGCGCGCCGTCAATGCCGGAAGTGGCGCTCGCCGGTCATGACCATGGCCAGGCCCCGCTCGTCGGCCACCGTGACCATCTCCTCGTCGCGCACCGAGCCACCCGGTTGGATCACGACCGCCACGCCGGCGTCGGCCAGCACGTCGAGGCCGTCACGGAACGGGAAGAAGGCGTCGCTCGCCGCCACCGCGCCCGTGGCCCGCTCCCCCGCCTTCGTCACGGCGATGACGGCGGCCTCCACCCTGCTCTGCTGTCCTGCACCCACCCCGACTGCCTGGCCGCCCTTGGACAGGACGATGGCGTTGGACGAGGTGCGGGCGCACACGATCCAGGCCAGCTCGGCGTCGCGCCACTGCGCCTCGGTGGGAACCGCCTTGGTCGGCACCGACCAGTCGCCTCGGGACGAACCGAAGTGGTCGGCCTCTTGCACCAGGAAGCCGGGACCGATGCCGCGCACCTCGACCGTGGCACCCGTATAAGGAGGCGCTTCGAGGAGGCGGGTGGCCCTGCGGCGGGCCCGCAGCACGTCGATCGCCTTCGGTTCCCATGCGCTCGCCACGATGACGTCGGCCTGCGGGCCCTCCGCCACGGCTCGGGCCACCTCGGCGGTGCAGGCTCCGCCCAGCGCCACCACTCCACCGAAGGCGGACACGGGGTCACTGTCGAGGGCCAGGCGGTAGGCGTCGGGGAGCGTCCTGGATCGCGCCGCCCCGCACGGGTTGGCGTGTTTGATGATGACGGCCGCCGTCTCGTCCGGTGTGCCCAGCTCGTGCACGAGCCGCCAGGCGGCCTCGGTGTCGAAGAGGTTCAAGTACGACAGCGCCGTGCCGCCGTGCTGGACGACGCCGTCCAGCCAACTGGGCTCCCCGCGTCGGCGGTAGCGGGCGCCGCGCTGATGCGGGTTCTCGCCGTACCGTAGGAGCTCCCCGGCGCGCTCGAGGCGCAGCTCGAGCTCGGCCGGGAGCACGTCCCCCTTAGGCGCCCCTGATGCGGAGGTCGTGTCCCGGGCCAGCCAGGCGGTCACCGCCGAGTCGTAGGCGGCGGTGTGGGCGAAGGCGGCGTGGGCGAGGCGCCGGCGGCTGGCCTCCGACAGGGCCCCGGCGGCGCGCAGCTCCTCCAACACCGCGGCATATTCGGCGGGGTCCACGACCACCCCCACGTGGGCGAAGTTCTTGGCGGCGGCGCGCACCATGGTGGGGCCACCTACGTCGATCATCTCGACCGACGGCTGCGTCGAGAACGGGTAGAGGTTGCACACCACGAGGTCGATAGGGGTGATGCCTCGGCGATCGAGGTCCTCCATGTGCCCGGGTTGCGATCGATCGGCCAGGATCCCGCCGTGGATGGCGGGGTGCAGGGTCTTCACCCGGCCGTCGAGCATCTCGGGCGCTCCGGTGACGTCGGCCACCTCGCGGTGAGCGACGCCCGCCTCGGCCAGGGCGGCGGCGGTGTTGCCGCTGGCCACGAGCTCCCATCCGAGCTCTTCCAGCCCGCGGGCAAGCTCGATCAGCCCCGTCTTGTCGTACACCGACAGCAGAGCTCTTTGGGCGCCAGTCACGACTGCGACTGTACCGCCCACCTCCACGACGGCCGGACGGCGACCGACTGCCGGAATTCGTCAGTTTTCGGAACCCCACCACAGCGCGTCGGCGTCCACGAACGGCGCCTGGCAGGGCGGGCCTTCGGCGTAGCGCACATGGGGCGGCCGGTCGTCGGGTGCAACGTCCACGAGGCACGACCAGCGCGTTCCGTATCCTTCGCCGTGGACACAATCGGCCAGCACGGAAGCGGGCACGCCGCCCTCGGCCGTATCCTCGGGCGAGTGCGACGGCACGGCGTGATCGCTCAGCACCGAGACGAGCCGACGGGAGCGCTCCTCGGGCGGCAGCCGCTCTGTGCCGACGAGCAGCTCCGCCACATGGCCGATCTTCGGCGAGTCGCTGCCGAACGGCTTGTTCTCCAGGATGTGCAGTCCTGGTTTCAACTCCTCCGCGTGGAGCGACTGGCCGTCCGAGACGTCGACGGCAAAGAGCGACCGACAGTCACCGACGAGGATCCATGCCGGGTTGTAGTCGGACGGATCCACCTTCGCCTCCAACGCGGCCACGGCGGCTTCGGCTGACGTCGCCCGGGTCAGGAGCAAGGGCAGCTCGCCCCGGGAGCGCTTGGTGGGGTCTCTTCCGGCTTCGACCGGGCGGTTGGTGAGGCCCGCCACCACACCGCCGTCGTTGACCGCCAACCACGTTCCCCCGGCCAGCTCGTCCCGACCGCCCAGGATCCGGGGCGGGCCGTCCTCGAGCACGGTCATCGCCGTCGCCGGCCGGTCGAGGCGCTCGTCGCGGTTGGCGGCCACGACGAGCGGGGAATCAGGCAGCGTCCTCGTGAAGGCGATCAGGAGGCACATGGCCTCGGCACGGTCCGGACCCTATCGCCGGGTTTCTCTGCGTACCGGGACCCGGCGGGCGGCGGCGCTCCTCGACCTCAAAGACCAAGTGGAGGCACGACCATGACCACCGCCACCGAGCCGGCGCTTCCACCGATGGTGTAGCTAGCGTGGCGCGGTGACCACACAGCTGCTGTTCTTCGGCGTCCTCGGAGTCCTGAGCACCGTATTCGCCTTCTGGGTCAACCGGGGGCTCTTCGATCGACGGCGAGTCGGGCCCGTCTCGGTCCTCGAAGGGGTCCTGTACGTGGTGGGGTTGGTGTCGCTCGGCCTCGGCTGGTACTTCAACGTGCGCTACACCCACCAGTACGGGAGCCACGCCAGCTACGTCAACTACACGAAGCACCTGTTCGACAACTGGGCCTCGGACTCGGCGGCCCAGGACTACATCATCTTCAACGTGGTGCTCTTCCCGCTGTGGAGCATCGTGGACGGCCGTCGCCGTGGCATGCGGGCGCCGTGGATCTTCTTCGTGATGAGCCTGTTCACCAGCCTGGCCTTCTCGGTGGCGATGTACCTCGCCTTCGTGGAACGCCAGATCCGCTACGACCGCGCCAAGTTGGCGGCCTCCAGCACGTCGTAGCCGCAGTTGTAGCCCGGGATGAAGGTGACCCCGGGCCCACCGTGGCAGCCTGCCCCGCACAGGTAGAGGCCCTCGACCGGTACGGGGAGGTCTGGCCAGCCCCTGGGGCCGGGACGGAACGGCCCCATGAAGGCCGGCTCCAGCAGTCCGTGGGTGAAGTCGCCACCGGTGCAACCGAACATCCGCTCGTAGGTGTAGGCCGGGTAGTTGAGCTGCCGCTCGACGAGGTCGGGAAAGTTGGGCGCCACCTTGGCGATCCTCGCCACCATGCGCTCGGCCATAACGTCGCGAAGCCGGGTCTGCTGGTCGTGGGTGGACCCGATGGGGAAGTAGAAGGCGAATCCGCTGGCGGCGTGCTTGCCGGGCGGGGCCAGGCCGGGGTCGTGAATGGAGGGGATCTGGACGCTGAAGGAAGGCGACGCGGGCACCCTGCCGGCGACACAGTCCTCGAAGTCGCGCTGCATGTCCTCGGCCGTGCCGAAGAAGGTCACGTTGCGCGAGAACTTCGGGTCGTTGAGCAGCTCGTAGGGACCGACGTACTCGGGGAGGCCGCCCAGGGCGAAGTGGACCTGGAAGTAAGCGGCTCGATGGTCGATGGCACCCACTCGATCGGCGAACGCCACGGGCAGGTCCTCGCGGTCCATGAGGCCGAAGAAGGTGGCGCTCGCATCCAGGTTGGAAACCACCACGGGAGCGGAGACGATCTCCCCCTCGCCGAGCTCCACGCCTCGGACCCTCCCCTCCTCCACCACGATCCTCGACGCCTTGGTGTGACGGCGGAGCACGCCACCGTGGGCCTCGAAGATCCCGAGCACGTGCTGCGACATCGTCCCGAGCCCTCCCTCCACCTTCGACATGGTGGCGCCCCCCGGTGAGGCCAGGGCGAATGCCAGGCACAGGGCGCTCCCGGGCGTGGCCGGCCCCTTGTAGGTCGAGTTGACGGACAGGAACGCCAGCATGCTGCGCAGCGGCGCATGCTTGTCGCGGTCGGGGAGGAACCGGTCGAGGACGTCCATGACGCTCCCGAACATGGCCATGCGGATGGCTTCGCGCTCGGTCTCGTTGGCTGCGCTGTCCCACATCTCGTCGAGCGACTTGGGCGGCTTGCGAACGTCGAAACGGCCGATGGCGCGCGACGGCGCCTCGGCCCAGGCGGCCACCTCGGCCATGCCCATCAGCGCCTCGAGCCCGAGCGTCTCGCCGAGATGGTCGAGGAGCCGTTCCATGTCCGAGTACATGACCATGGGTGGCTGACCGGGCGCACCCACGCTGGCCGACATCACCTCCGGCTCGTAGATCGGGCACGCGTCGAAGCCGAGGTCTTCGTAGATCTCGTTGGGCAACGGGAACTGGATGGACCCGGCCAGCTCGAAACGAAATCCCCGGATGAGCTCGGTGGTGGACGCCATTCCGCCGATGAAATGGTTCTTCTCGAGGCAGAGCACCTTCATCCCGCCCCGGGCCATGACGGCCGCGGCGGTAAGCCCGTTGTGGCCGGCCCCGATGACGATGGCGTCGAAATCGTCGTTCACGGCCATGAAGGTAGCCCGCGCCACCCTGTGCCGCTCAGGGGCGTTCGTCCAGATGCTCCCTCAGGGACCGATTCCGAGCTGGCGCATGCGCGTGAGGTTGTCCTCCACTCCGAGGGCGTGGACGATCTTGCCTCCTTCGATCTCGAAGATGTAGATCTCGTCGACGCCTTCGAATCGGCGACCCGTGCTCGGCACGCCGAGCCACTCGCCCTCGTGAGTGCCGGAGCACCTGAAGTGGGCGACCACCTTCGGTCCCTCGGCGATCAGCTCGACGATCTCCATCTCGAAATCCGGGAAGGCGCTCCGAAACGGGCGAACCCAACGCGCGGCGACCTCGGCGAACTCGCCGGCGACCAGGTCGTCGAGGAACTCGATGTTTCGCTTTCCGACGGCTTCCTCGACCAAGCGGCGCACAAGCAGCTTGTGTGCTTCAACATCTCTCTCCTGCACCATCGAGGTCAGTCTGCCTGACGCGGCAAGGTGGGTCGTGGAACTCCACGACCCACCTTGACCTCGGGCGAATGCCCTATTGCCGCGTACCGAATCGGCGGCGCCGGAACAAGCCTGTTCCCACCAGCAGGCTGCCGACTGCCGCCGTGCCCACGACGTAGGGCAGGGATCCTGCCCAGGGCATACCGGTGTGCACGGTGGTCGCCGTGGGAACGCTCGACCCAGCGGCAGCCGTGGCCGGCGACGTGACCGCCGAACCACCTGCAGGGGCCGACGGTGGCGACGTCACTGACGGTGGCGTGGTCACCGATTGCTGCACTGGGCTGTCCACGAAGGACAGAGAGGACGCGCTCTTCACGTTCGAAGGATCATCGTTGCCCTTCCCATTGCTGGACCCCGAAATCTTCACGACCTGAGAATCCGGGGTGGGCAGTGTGTACCCGGCCGGTGGCGTCGTCTCTACCACCCCGTAGTTGTGGTGTCCTTCAAGGCTGAAGACCGCCTGACCACTGCTGTTGGTGGTGGCCGTCGCGACGGGACTTCCCATGTCGATGGAGCCATGCCATTTGTACAAGGTAAAGACCGCACCGGCCAACGGTGCACCGGTACCTGCCGCAGTCTTGGTTACGGTGATGATCTGATCAGAGTGCGCGGGCGCGGCGCTTGCTGCCATCCCAAGGGGAGACAGGGTAAGCACCGAGATACCGAGCACCCCAACCATGGTCAGCAACCATGGGCGCTTCATTCTCAGCCCCCCTATTTGTTGAAAGAGGGGCGGTTTCGCCATTGGCTCCCCGTCAGACAGGCGACCAGTTACGTCCGACGGCTCCACACCCCGGCCTCTTGAGGTTCTCTCGCCTCGCGGTCACCGTACGCCGCATCATGGTGACAAAGAAGGGCCGAACGTCCTCACTCGTTTGTCACGCCACTCGATCCTCAATTTTGATGAGGATCGTGACGGTGCTCGATGAGCTCGACGAGTTTGGCGCCGATACCCGAGACTGGGAGGACGAAGTCGACGGCCTCGTGACGGGCGATGGCGGCCGCCGGCATGTCGAAGTGCTTCGAAGACTGCTCGTCCGAGGCGAGCACCAGCCCGCCCAGTTCGTGGACGGCCGATGCCCCGGTGGCGCCGTCGTGTCCTCCGCCCGAGAGGATCACCGCGATGGTCCGTTCCGCGGCGACGAGGGCGAGCGAGGTCAGCAACAAGTCGGCCGAAGGCCGGTACGGAGGCGTGCCGTCGGTGGCGATGAGCGCCAGCCGGTTCTCGTTGGTGACGAGGACGTGGACCCCAGGGGGGACCACCACGACCACCCCGCCGCGCAATTCCAAACCTTGCCGCGCCGCCACCACCGGAAGAGCGCAGCGGTGCCCGAGGATCTCGGGGACGCGACTCGGGTATCCGGGGCTCTGGTGCCGGAGCGCGACGACGGCGGCCGGGAAGCTCGACGGCAGGGTCGCCAGGATGGCCATCAGCGCCTCGAGGCCACCGGCCGAGCACACGAAGGCCACGATCGGCGGCCGGCCCGCCTCCCCGGTCGGTACGGCCGAGCCCGCCGTGGCATCGACTGTGGACACGCCCCCATCTTCCGGCACGGAGCGGCGTTCGCCCAGAGTCGAACGGACCTCATTTCACGCCTATGGTGCGGCCATGCGCGCCGCCGTCACCCTGCACATCGACGCCCCACCCGACAAGGTGTGGGGCCTCGTCACCGACATCACCAACATGGGTGCGTACAGCCCCGAGGTGGTGGAGGCCGAGTGGCTCGACGGGGCCACGGGCCCGGCGGTCGGCGCCCGCTACCGGGGCCACGTGCGGCGCAACGAAAACTGGCCCGTCCTGTACTGGACGACGTGCGAGGTCACCGAGTGCGTCCCCGGCAAGGTGTTCGAGTTCGACGTCGTGCTCGGCGGCCGTCCGGTCAACAAATGGCGTTATGAGTTCAGAGCGGCAGAGGGTGGAGGCACCGACGTGACCGAGTCGTTCAACTTGGGCGACAACCTCTTCACCAAGATCTGGCGCCCGCTGGGCGGGTTCCTGCGCGAGCGCCGGAACCGTCGCGACATGCTCACGACCTTGGAGCGGGTCAAGACCGCCGCCGAGCGCGCCTGAGCAGTTTCAATCGGGCACTCTGGCCTCGGCCAGGTCGACACGCCCGCGCCTCACCGGCACGCCCTCCCGGCGCAGGAGGCGCAACTGCCTCTCTCCCTTGGCCACGCTGCCGTCGGCCCGCACGACGCGGTGCCACGGCACCTTCTCCGTGGTGGTGGCGAGCACCCGGCCCACCAGGCGCGGTGCCTTCGGGTCCACGTCCGCGTAGGTCCTCACGAACCCCTCGGGGATGTTGCGGATCCGCTCCAAGATGCGCGCTTCTCGCCAGGCGGGCGACGACGTGCGGTTGCCCTTCAGCGTCGTCACTTGGCGCTACGGATGTCGCGCTCCTCGAGCGCCGCCATGAAGGCCTTGATCGTCTTGGGATAGAGGACCCGCTCCACCTCCTTGATGCGTTCGTGGAGGGTCTCGACCGTGTCGCCGGGCTGGACCGGTACCTGCTTCTGGGCGAGGACGGGCCCGGAGTCCATCTCGAGGGTGGCGAGATGGACCGTGCAGCCGGTCACGCTGACCCCGGCCTCCAAGGCGTCCTCCACGGCGTGCCACCCTGGGAAGGCGGGGAGCAGCGCCGGATGGGTGTTGAGCATGCGGCCCCCGAAGGCGTCGTGGATGGCGCGGCCGAGGACGGTGCCGTAGCCCGCCATGACGACGAGGTCCACGCCCCGGGCCCGCAGGACCCTGACGACTTCCTCGGTGTAGCCCTCGCGGTCGAATCCGGACCGAAAGCCGCCGAAGGCCTTGCGGTCGACCAAGACGGTGTCGATTCCCGCCGCGGCGGCGATGTCGAGGCCGCGACAGGCCCGGTCGGCGACCACCACCGCCACCGGCACACCGTCGGCCAGGATGGCTTCGAGGATGGAGCCCGTGCCGGACACGAGGACGGCCACGCCCACGTGGTGCAACCTACCAGCGGGGCCCCCTCGCTTCGGCGTGGCCTCGGCGGCCGCCGCCGGTGGGACCACCTGGCGCGTCAAGCCAGGTTCTTCACGATGTCGACCATCCGCTCACCGGCTTCGGTGGGGTTCAGGGCCACCGTCACCCCGGCCGCCGACAGCGCTTCCATCTTGGCCTTGGCCGTCCCCTGGGACCCGGAGATGATCGCGCCGGCGTGTCCCATTTTCCGCCCGGGCGGGGCGGTGACGCCGGCGATGTATGCCACCACGGGCTTGGACATCTCTGCGGTGATGAACTCGGCAGCCTGCTCTTCTGCCGCGCCGCCGATCTCGCCGATTATGAGAACGGCCTTCGTCTCGGGGTCGGCCTCGAATGCGGCCAGCACGTCGGTGAAGCCCGTGCCGGGGACGGGGTCGCCCCCGATGCCGACTCCGGTCGTCTGGCCGATCCCCTTCTGCGTCAACTCGTACAGCGCCTGGTAGAAGACCGTGCCCGAGCGGCTGACGAGACCCACCGGTCCTCCCGGCAGGGCGATGTCGCCGGCGGTGATGCCGATGTTGCACTTGCCGGGTGAGATGACCCCCGGGCAGTTCGGCCCGAGGAGACGGGTGCCGGGGAAGTCGCGCACCAAGGTGTTGTAGGCGCGAGCCTCGTCGTGGGCGGGAATGCCCTCGGTGATGCACACCACGAATGGCACGCCCGCTTCGGCCGCCTCCAGGATGGCCTCTGCGGCGAAGGGCGGCGGCACCGAGATGAACGAGGCGTTGGCCCCGGTGGTCTTCACCGCCTCGGCCACCGTCGAGAAGACGGGAATACCCTCGATGGTCTCGCCGCCACGCTTGGGGTTCGTGCCGGCTACCACGTCCGTCCCGTAGGCGCGGTTGCGCAGCCCGTGATACAGGCCCTGGCTCGACGGGCTGATCCCTTGGATGACGACTTTCGTGTTCTCGTCGGCGAAGATGCTCATCGGCTCGTCCCTCCGGCCAGCTCGGTGGCCCGGCGGGCCGCTTCGATCATGGTGGGGACCGACTCGAGCTTGCCGGCAGCCTGCTCGGCCAGAATGCGCCGGCCCTCGTCGGCATTGGTCCCGTCCAGGCGGATGACGATCGGCGAGGCGATCTCTACCCGGCTCATGGCTTCGACGATGCCGTTCGCCACCTCGTCGCCGCGGGTGATGCCACCGAAGATGTTGATGAAGATCGACCGAACGTTCTCGTCGCTGTTGATGACCTCCAGAGCATTGGCCATCTGGGCGGCGTTGGCGCCACCACCGATGTCGAGGAAATTGGCGGGCTTGCCGCCGACCTGCTCGACCACGTCGCACGTGCTCATGGCCAACCCGGCCCCGTTGGCGATGATGCCCACGAAGCCGTCCAGCCCCACGTACTGAAGGCCTTTCTCCTTGGCCAGTTGCTCCCGAGGGTCGGTGGTTTCGGTGCCGGCGTACTCCTCCCATTCGGGGTGACGGAAGGCGGCGTTGTCGTCGAGGGTCACCTTGGCGTCGAGGGCGTGCACCCGCCCGTCGGTGGTGAGGATCAGCGGGTTGATCTCGGCCAGGTCGCAGTCGCCGTCCACGTAGCAGCGGTAGAGCTCGAGCAACACGTCGGCGGCGCCCGTTCTGGCCTCGGCATCGAGGCCGGCCTCGACGACCAGTGCGGCAGCTTCGTCGGCGCTGAGACCGTCCACGGGGTCGATGTGGATGCGGGCGATGGCACCGGGATCGCTGTCAGCCACCTCTTCGATGTCGACACCGCCCTTGGCGGACACCATGCACAGGTACTTCTTGGCGGTGCGGTCCAAGGTCAAGCTGGCGTAGTACTCCTTGGCGATGTCCGATGAGTGCTCGATCCAGACCCTGTGCACCACATGGCCCTTGATGTCCATACCGAGGATGTTCCCGGCATGGCGACGCACGGCGTCGGCGTCGTGAGCGAGCTGGATGCCGCCGGCCTTGCCCCGACCGCCCACTTTCACCTGCGCCTTCACCACGACGGGGTAGCCGACTTCCTCCGCCCTGGACAGCGCCTCGTCCACCGTGTCGGCCACGCCACCCGGCGAGACCGGGATGCCGAAGCGGGCGAAGTACTGCTTGCCCTGGTACTCGTAGAGATCCACTGCCTTCTTCCTCTTTCTTTCTTTCTCTGTGCTTTCTCTCTGTTTGCGTGCTCGTTCGTGTGCGTGCCCGGTGGGAGCCCGAGCCGTCGCCCCGGTCGGAGGGTCCCGCCAGACCCGAGGTCTCACCCGGCCCAGCTGCGCGAAGGCCCGCCACGGCGGACGGGACCGGTGATGCTGGTCAGCTCTGGCGGGCGGCCTCCTCCCGCTTGTCGAGCGCGGCGGCGAGCTTTTCGACGATGGCGGGCAGGGGCGCACCGGGAGTGAAGACCAGGTCGACGCCTCCCTGTTGCAGTACCGGGATGTCGGGCTCGGGGATGATTCCGCCAACCACCACGAGCACGTCGTCCAGCCCCTCGGCTCGAAGCCCCTCGATGATCTTGGGCACCAGGGTGAGATGCGCTCCCGACAACAGAGACAGCCCGACGGCGTCGGCGTCCTCCTGGACCACGGCCTGGACGACCTGTTCGGGCGTCTGGTGCAGGCCGGTATAGATGACCTCGAAGCCGGCATCCCGCAGCGCCCGGGCGATCACCTTTGCACCCCGGTCGTGGCCGTCGAGCCCCGGCTTTGCCACCACCACCCGGTAGGGACGGATCATCGCAGCTGAGTGTAGGCAGCCCACGCTGGGTGGGCGCCAGACGACCGGAACCGGTCGGCCTGAGTGGCGAGGGTCTTAGTGCGGGGGGACCACGGCAGAGCGAGCGCCTCCCTTCGAAGTCGACCTCAAACGATGGGGCTCGGCTGTTACATCCTTGTGGTTCAGTGAGTCTCATGCAGTTGAAGGAACTCACCGAGGCCATGGACCGCCTCGTCGAGTGCGATCCCTCGACCTTCGCGGACGCCGAGTCGATGCTCACCTTGCAGCGGCAGCTGGCCCGACTGGAGGCCTTCGTCACCACTGCGACCGCGGCCTTCGACGCGTCCGGCGATTGGGCAGCCGACGGGGCGCAAACTTGCGTCGCCTGGCTGGCCACCCGCACGCGCCTTCCCAAGCGGACCGTCAGACGACGAATCCGCCTCGGCAGGAACCTGCGCCGACTGCCGGTGGTGCAACGAGCCTGGCTGGCCGGCGAGATCTCAGAGCCTCAGGCGGCCGCTGTGGCTGACCTTCGCAACGACGCCACCGAGGAGATCTTGAATCGGGACGAGGAGCTCCTCGTCGAGCACGGCCGGACTCTGCGTTTCGACCACTTCTCGAGGGTGCTCGCCTATTGGGCGCTTCGCGCCGATCCCGACGGCACTGAGGACCGGGCAGAGACCCAGCGCCAGGATCGCGATGCGTACCTGGATGTGAGCTTCGGCGGCATGACCCTCGGAAAGCTGACGTTCGACCCGATCTCGGGGGCCATCGTGTCCAACGAGCTGGAGCGGTTGGTGGACGTAGGTTTCCGGGCCGACTGGGAGGAGGCCCGTGAGCGCCTGGGTCGGGATCCCACTGTCAACGACCTTCGACGCTCGCCCGGGCAACGCCGGGCCGACGCCTTCGTCGAGATGGCGATCCGGTCGGCCTCGATGCCGCCCGGCGCCAGGCGCCCCAGACCACTGTTCAGCGTGTACGTCGGGTACGAGACACTGCAGGGCCCCATCTGCGAGCTGGCCCAGGGAACCGTGCTCTCCCCCGGGTCGCTCGTCCCTTGGCTCACCGAGGCGGTCATCGAGCGCGCCGTTTTCTCTCCGCCCGACCGTGTCGACGTCAGCGAGCGAGCCCGCCTCTTCACCGGGGGAATCCGGCGGTCGGTCCAGCTTCATGACCGAATGTGCAGCAACGAGTACTGCGACCGTCCAGCCGAGATCTGTGAAGTCGACCACATCATTCCGTACTCCGCCGGCGGTCCCACCACGAGGGAGAACGGGCGCCTGCTGTGCGGATTCCACAACCGGCTGCGAAATCAGCGCCCTCCGCCCGAAGCGGCCTGAAGTACGGCGAGCTCAGGCTCGACGCGCCGAGATGTTGAGGCGCACGTAGTCGATGACCGGCTCAGGCATGGCCTCGGCCACCGCGTGGAGGAACTGCCGGCGCTGGTCCGCGGCCATGTCGGCCACGTGCACGCGCAGGCACACCGTTTCCAGATAGGTCTCGAGCTGTTCGCCGCGCTCGAGTGGGGTGGGCTCGGGATGGGTCCAGACCTCGATGTCGGTGAAGCCGGCCTCGGACAACCGCCTCCGAGTCTCCTTCGCAGTGGCGTACAACCAGGTTCCGGCCCGCTCCGCACCCACGCATCGCACCGCATCGAGCAGACGGGCGATGTTCCCCGCCGCACCGCACTGTGCCTCCAGGGCTGCGCCGGGACGCATCACCGAGGCCAGGTTCCGAAACAACCGGCCGTGATCGAGCACCCAGTGGAAGGTCGCCGTGGACAGCACGGCGTCCACCGGGGCGCGCCCGTCCAGGGATTCCGGGCCGAGTTCGAGCAGGTCGGCCTGCACGAAGCTCACACGGTTGGCAAAGCCATCCAGGCGCCTTCGGGCCTCTTCCAACATGGAAGCCGAGGCGTCGAGACCGATCACGTGTCCGTCGGGTACCCGCTCGAGCAGCTGCTCGGTAACTCGGCCGCTCCCGCACCCGGCGTCGAGCACCGTCTCGTTCCCCACGAGCGGGAGCCGGTCGAGCACGCCCGCACCCCAGCGCGTCATGGGGTCGGCGATCTTGTCGTAGGTGACGGCGTCCCACTCCGAATGACCCGGATGCGGTGCCGGTTCGGTCACCGCCCCGTCCTGAACTTCTCTTCCGCCATCTTGGGCAACCGGCCTGGGGCTCGCTTGGGCCTGCCACCTCGGGGTGACGCCGGGACCGGCGATGGGCGCGTCGGCGGCCGACTCTCCGGCGGAGAGGTGTCGTCCCTCCATGGGTCGGGGTCGTGCCAGTCGTCGATGTCTGCCCCAGCTTCGTGTCCGCCCTGGTCGTGAGGGGCACCGCCCGAATCGGGGTCGACGTCGTCACGCCGGGGTACCCGGCGCCGACGCCCCCACGAGGGAATCTCCCTGAGCGGGTCGGGACGGTTGCTCCACGACGACCCCATGTCCTCGACGAGCTCCTCGGGGAGCTCGGACAGGAACCGGCTCGGGATGGCGTGGCTGGAGGCACCCCAGGTGGTGCGGCTCCAGGCGTGGGTGACGTACAGATGCTGCTCGGCACGGGTGATGCCGACGTAGGCGAGCCGGCGCTCCTCTTCCAGCTGCATGGGATCGTCGAGGGCCCGCAGATGCGGGAACACGCCGTCCTCCATCCCGGCCAGGAACACCGCCGGGAACTCGAGGCCCTTGGCGGTGTGCAGGGTCATGAGCGACACCCTTCCGCCGTCGCTCGGGATGTCGTCGGCATCCGACACGAGCGCGATCGACTCCAGGAACTCGTCAAGGTCGGCGAACCGTGACGCTCCCCCGGCCAGCTCGGCGATGTTCTCGATGCGGCCGCGGGCCTCGACTGTGCCTTCCGCCTCGAGCTCGTCCAGGTAGCCGGTGCGCTCGGCCACCTCGGCCACCACATCCCCGGGGCCGGCCCCGGCTTCGACCATAAGACGCAGGTCCTCGAGGATCCCGCGCAGCACGGCGATGCCCTTGGCCGCCTTGCCCGACACTCCCGCCTCGTCGGCAAAGGACAGGGCGGCGGCGAAGGACAGCTCGTTTGCCTGCGCCCACACGGCCAAGCGGTCCACCGACGCTGCCCCCACGCCGCGCTTGGGCACGTTCACGATGCGCCGGGCGGCCACCTCGTCGGCCGGATTGGCAAGGACCTGGAGGTAGGCGAGGACGTCCTTCACTTCCCGCCGCTCGTAGAAGCGCGTGCCCCCCACAACCTTGTACGGGATCTCGGCCCGCATGAAGGAGTCCTCGAAGGCCCGGCTCTGGGCGTTGGTCCGGAAGAACACGGCGATGTCGCCGTAGTTGAGGGGCTCTGTTTCGTGCAGTCGCTTGATCTCACCGGCCACCCAGCCCGCCTCTTCGTACTCGTCCTCGGCTCGGAAGCGCCGGATGCGCTCGCCACGCTCACCTTCGGTCCACAGCTCCTTCGGTATGCGTGTCAGGTTGTTGGCGATCACTGCGTTGGCGGCGTCGAGGATGGTCTTGGTGGAGCGGTAGTTCTGCTCGAGGGGGATCACCGCCGCTTGGGGGAAGGCTTCCTCGAACTCCAAAATATTGCGGACGTCGGCTCGGCGGAAGCCGTAGATGGCCTGTTCGGGGTCCCCCACGACGGTCACGTTTCCGTGCACGGCACCCAACATGAGCACGATCTCGTTCTGGGCCCGGTTGGTGTCCTGATACTCGTCCACCAGCACGTGCAGGAAGCGTTTGCGATAGGCGTCCAGCACGTCGGGGTGCTCACGCAGCAGTCGCACCACGAGCACCAGCAGGTCGTCGAAGTCCATGGCGGAGGCCGCCTGCAGCCGCTTCTGGTATTCGAGGTAGAGGTCGCCAATGCGACGTTCGAAGACGCTGCCGGCCGCGTCGCGATAGGCGGCCGGTCCCACCAGTTCCGCTTTGGCCCCCGAGATCGCCGCTTGGATGCCCCGCGGCGGGATCTTCTTGGTGTCGATGTTCATCTCGCGGGCGATGTGCTCGATGAGCCGACGCGAGTCGGCGTCGTCGTAGATGGTAAAGGACTTGCGGTATCCGAGGCGCTCGGCGTGGGAGCGCAGGATGCGCACGCAGGCGGCGTGGAACGTGGACACCCACATCTTCTCGGCCACGCGCCCGATGAGTCCGACGAGCCGATCGCGCATCTCGTCGGCCGCCTTGTTGGTGAAGGTGATGGCGAGGATCTGCCACGGGGTGGCATCTCCCGTGGCGATGAGATGGGCAACCCGGTGCGTGAGCACGCGGGTCTTCCCCGAGCCCGCCCCCGCCACCACCAACAATGGCGAGCCGCGGTGCTCGACGGCCCGGCGCTGGGGACCGTTCAGGTTCTGCAGGAGCGAGTCAGGCGGCGGAAGGTCGTCGAGCCAGGCGGGATGGCGCCGAGCAGGTCCACCACGATCGTCGACATCCTGCTCGGCGCCGGCAGGAGGTTGGCCGGACGCGTGCTCGAGGACAGGAGGTTCGTCAGCGAGTTCGTCGCCTTCGAAGGCGCCGAGCGAGCCGAAGTGGTGCAGCGGCGTGGTCACCGCGGGTACTCCGTTGGATGTGGGAGGGAAGTACGGCGCGTGGCGGAGGTGGAGCCCAGCGAGGCGAGCCTCAGTGGCCCATGCCAACGCCCTGGGAGCGCTGGAGTGCCTTGCCCTCGGTTTGCAGTGCGGGCGCCACCATCACCTCGGCCTTCTGGAACTCCTTCACTGACTGGTGTCCCGTCGTGGCCATGGAGGTGCGCAGAGCGCCGAAGAGGTTCATGCGGCCGTCGTTCTCGTGGGCCGGGCCGAGAAGGATCTCCTGCAGGGTGCCGCGCACCGACGTGCGCACCCGGGCGCCCCGGGGAAGCGTGGGGTGGAAGGTGGCCATCCCCCAGTGGTAGCCACGGCACGGCGCCTCTTCGGCGGAGGACAGCGGGGAGCCCAGCATGACGGCGTCGGCACCGCAGGCGATGGCCTTGGCGATGTCCCCGCCTCGGCTCATCCCCCCGTCGGCGATGACTTGCACGTACACACCGGTCTCGTCCAGATGGCGCATGCGGGCCCCGGCCACGTCGGCGATGGCGGTGGCCTGGGGTACCCCCAGGCCAAGCACGCCCCGGGTGGTACACGCGTTGCCGGGGCCGACACCGACGAGCACACCCACGGCGCCGGTGCGCATGAGGTGCAGGGCAGCCTGGTACGAAGCGCACCCGCCCACGATCACGGGGATCTCGAACTCCCTGATGAAGCGCTTCAGGTTGAGCGGCTCCGAGGACTTGGACACGTGCTCGGCGGAGACCACGGTCCCCTGGATGACGAGCATGTCGAGCTCGCCGGCCAGGATGGCCGGGGCCAGCGCCTCGGTCTTCTGGGGGGTGACCGACGCGCAGGACACGACCCCGAAGGACTTGATGTGGCGGATGCGCTCGGTGACGAGCTCCGGTTTCACCGGCTCCAGGTACATCTGCTGCATGCGGGCAGTGGCCTTGTCGTCGTCGAGCTCGGCGATCTCCTCGAAGAGGGGCTCGGGGTCCTCGTAACGGGTCCACAGTCCCTCGAGGTTGAGCACGGCCAGGCCACCGAGGCGCCCGATCTCGACCGCGGTGCGGGGGCTCACCACCCCGTCCATAGCCGCCGCCATGAGGGGCAGGTCGAAACGGAAGGCGTCGATCTCCCAGGAGATGTCCACGTCCTCGGGGTCGCGGGTACGGCGGCTCGGCACGATGGCGATGTCGTCGAAGCCGTAGGCCCGGCGCCCCGACTTGTAGATGCCGATCTCGATCTCAGCCACCTGGCCGCCTCCTGCCCGTCTTGTCGCCTCACCTCCGACCGGGGCCGTGCGGTGAGGGTCTCTTCACCCTACCTGGCCCCAGTGTCGCTCCCGTGCCGGACGCGACCGGTTTGAGCAGGGAGAACTCACACCTCCAGGGCGATCCGGAGCAGCTCCACCAGCATGCGGGCCGTGGCGCCCCAGACGGTGTCGTCCGGGAGCTCGAAGAACCACATGGGGAACCACCCCGGGTTCTCGGCGCCGGGGGGAACGGGGCGGCCGGGAAGACGCCAACGCTCCTCGCGGAACACGCCGTCGGCGGCGAGCTCGGCAAGGCTCACGTCGAAGACGTGCTCGACCTCACCGGGGTTGGGCCGCAGCCGCGGACGCCCCCCGAGAACGCCCACGACCGGAGTGATGGTGGCTCCCGACGAGAACGTCGACAACGAGCTCAGCCGGCCCACCGCTTCGACGGTGACAGGGTCGAGGCCGACCTCCTCGGCCGCCTCGCGGGTCGCCCCTGTCTCGGGGGACTCGCCGTGGTCGAGACGGCCCCCCGGGAAGCTCACCTCGCCGGTATGGGTGCGCAGATGGGCGGCGCGCCGGGTGAGCACGACGCGCGCTTCACCGCCCTCTTCAAAGAGCGGGACGAGGACGGCGGCGGGGGCGCCGAGGCCCGGGGGAGCGCCGAAGGTGACGCGCTCCGCTCCCGACAGGGCGTGGTGCTGGGCGCGCACCGCCCCCACCACCTGATCGAGGCGAATGCCCGACCGGGCGGAAAGCGGAAGCCCGGCCCACGGGGCCGGGCTTCCGACTTCGATCTCCGGCGGCCGGGGGATCACCTGCCGCCGCTGCTCCACGGGGAGCGAGCCTAGGAGGCCCTACATCATCCCCATTCCGCCCATGCCCCCCATGCCGCCCATGCCGGCGGCAGCGGCGGCGGCAGCAGCGCCGTCCTTCTTCTCCGGCTTGTCGGCGACCAACGCCTCGGTGGTGAGGAGCAGGCCGGCCACCGAAGCGGCATTCTGCAGCGCCGAGCGGGTCACCTTGGCGGGATCGATGATGCCCGCCTTCAACAGATCCTCGACCGAGCCGGTCAGGGCGTTGAGCCCGCTGGAGCCGCTCTCGGACTCCACCTGGCGCACGGTGACCGCACCCTCGAGCCCGGCGTTGATGGCGATCCACCGCAGCGGCTCTCCCAGCGCACCGGCCACGATGCGGGCGCCGGTGGCCTCGTCCCCGTCGAGGGTGGCGGCCAGCGACTCCACCTCGGGACGGCTGCGCAGCAGGGCGGTGCCCCCGCCGGCCACGATGCCCTCCTCGATGGCGGCCCGGGTGGCCGACAGGGCGTCCTCGATGCGGTGCTTCTTCTCCTTGAGCTCGACCTCGGTGGCCGCGCCGACCTGGACCACTGCCACCCCGCCGGCCAGCTTGGCCAGGCGCTCCTGCAGCTTCTCGCGGTCCCAGTCGGAGTCCGTGTCGTCGATCTCCTTCTTGATCTGGGCGATGCGGCCCTTGACGTCGGCTTCGGACCCGGCGCCGTCGACGAGCGTCGTGTCGTCCTTGGTGACGATGACCCGCCGGGCCCGGCCCAGCAGGTCGAGGGTGGTGTTCTCGAGCTTGAGCCCGACCTCCTCCGAGATGACCTGGCCGCCGGAGAGGACGGCCATGTCCTGGAGCATCGCCTTGCGGCGCTCGCCGAACCCAGGCGCCTTCACCGCCACGGAGACGAAGGTCCCACGGATCTTGTTCACCACCAGGGTGGCGAGTGCTTCGCCTTCTACGTCCTCGGCGATGACCAGCAGCGGCTTCGAGGTCTGGATGATCTTCTCGAGCACCGGCACGAGGTCGTGCACGGCGCTGATCTTCTGATTGGCGATGAGGATGTACGGGTCCTCGAGCACCGCCTCTTGGCGTTCGGGGTCGGTGACGAAGTACGGCGACAGGAAGCCCTTGTCGAACTGCATACCCTCGGTGAACTCGAGCTCGAGCCCGAAGGTGTTGGACTCCTCGACCGTCACGGTGCCGTCCTTGCCCACCTTGTCGATGGCCTCGGCCAGCACTTCGCCGATGGACGGGTCCGCCGCCGAGATGGACGCCACCTGGGCGATCTCGGTCCTCGAGTCGATGTCCTTGGCCTGCTTCTTGACCGACTCGACCACGGCGGCGACACCGCGTTCGATACCTCGCTTCAAGGACATGGGGTTGGCACCGGCGGCGACGTTGCGCAGGCCTTCGTGGATCAGGGCCTGGGCCAGCACGGTGGCCGTGGTGGTCCCGTCACCGGCGACGTCGTTGGTCTTGGTGGCGACTTCCTTCACCAGCTGGGCGCCCATGTTCTCGAACCCGTCCTCGAGCTCGACCTCACGGGCGATGGTGACGCCGTCGTTGGTGATGGTGGGGGCGCCGAACTTCTTGTCGATGACGACGTTGCGGCCCTTGGGCCCGAGCGTCACCTTGACGGTGTCGGCCAGTTTGTCGACGCCGGCCTCGAGGGCGCGGCGCGCTTGTTCGTCGAACTTGAGGATCTTCGGCATGGGGTTTGCTTTCGGCTCGGAGGTGCTACTTCTTCTTGCCCTGGACCTTGGCCAGGACGTCGCGGCTGGAGAGGATCAACAGGTCCTCGCCGTCGACGGTGATCTCGGTGCCGCCGTACTTGGAGTACACGACGGTGTCGCCCACCTTCACGTCGAGGGGAACGATCTCCCCAGTGTTCTCGGCCCGGCGGCCCGGGCCCACGGCCAGGACCTCGCCCTGCTGGGGCTTCTCCTTGGCGGTGTCGGGGATGACCAGGCCGGAGGCGGTGGTCTCCTCGGACTCACCGGGCCGGACCACGATGCGGTCTTCGAGGGGCTGGAGATTCATGGCGGCGATGGCCTCCTGGGACGGGTTAGCACTCTGAGGTTCCGAGTGCTAACGATAGCGGGAGGTCCGGGGTCGGGCAACCGCGCCGGCCACCGCCCGCCGTCGGTCAGGAGACGAGCGGGAGCGCCAGGGCCGGGTCGCACGCCAGGTCCAGGGGGCTCGGCCCGACGTGCTCGAGCTGCCACCACCCCGCCGCCGCGATCATCGCCGCGTTGTCGGTGCACATGGCTCGGCTCGGCAGGTAGACGGGCAGGCCCAGCTCGCCGGCCGCCCGGGTGATGGCGTTTCGGAGGGGCCCGTTGGCGGCCACCCCGCCGGCCAGGCACACGCCCCCCGCCGACACGGCCCCGGCGCCGCGCCTCGTCTTCTCCACCAGCACCTCCACCACCGCCGCCTGGAACGAGGCGGCCACGTCCTCGTCACTGGCCTCGGGCCGGGCCCGCACGGCGCGGACCACCGCCGTCTTGAGCCCGCTGAAGGAGAGGTCGAGCCCGTCGTCGAGGAGCGGCCGGGGGAAGGAGAAGGCAACCGGGTCACCCGATTCGGCCGCCCGCTCGATGGCGGGCCCGCCCGGGTAGCCGAGGCCGATGAAGCGGGCCACCTTGTCGAAGGCCTCGCCGGCGGCGTCGTCCAAGGTGGCCCCGAGACGCCGGTAGCGGCCGGGGCCCTCCATGGAGAGAAGAAGGGTGTGGCCCCCCGACACGAGGAGCACCACGAGCGGCCAGCGGATGTGGCGGTGCTCGAGGAGGGCGGCGAAAAGATGCCCTTCGAGGTGGTTGACACCCACGAACGGGACGTCCCACGCCAGCGACAGCGCCTTGGCCTCGCTGGCCCCCACCAGGAGCGACCCCATGAGGCCGGGCCCCACCGTGGCGGCCACGGCGGCGATGTCCGGCCGCCGTTCGTCGAGCCCCGCTTTGGCCATGGCCTCGGCGAGGAGCGGGGTGAGCAGCTCCAGATGGGCACGCCCCGCCAGCTCGGGAACGACGCCGCCGTAGGTGGCGTGCAGGTCGACCTGACTGGAGAGCACCGACGAGCGGATGTCGGTACCGCCTCCCACCACGGCGACCGCCGTCTCGTCACAGGAGGTCTCGATGCCGAGCACGGTTCCTCGAACGGAACCGTGGCCGTTGCCGCTCACGAACCGGAGCGCAGGCGTGCTTCGATGGAAGCAAGGCGCTGCGCGTACGACTCGCTGTCGATGTCGTGCACCCACATGACGATGGCGTCCTCGCCCGTCTCGGCGTAGTAGTTGCGCCGCACCCCGGCGGGAGCGAAGCCGAAACGCCGGTACAGCACCTGAGCGGCGGAATTGGACGCCCGCACCTCCAGGGTCATGTGCCGACACCCGAGTCCGAGGGCGGCGCGGGCCATGTCGAGCAACAGGACGGTGCCGATGCCGTGGCGTTGCCACTCGGGGTCCACCGTCAAGGTGGTGACGTGACCCTCGTCCTGCACCACCATGAGACCGCAGTACCCGACGACGAGCGGGCCGATGGTGGCCACCGTGTAACGGCGCGACGACCGCTGGGCCAGCTCGGAGAGAAACAACGTGGCCGACCACGGCCGCGGGTAGCACTCCTCCTCGATGCGCATCACCGAGCGCAGCTGCCGGCGCCGCATGGGCACGACCCGCACGGCGCCGACGATGTCGCCGTCCTGGTCGGCCTGGTCGAAGAGCTCGTCCACGTTCACGTCCCTGCCACCGGACGGGTCGACATGCGTTGCTCCCAGTTGATGCGAACGTCGGCAGGACGCAGGTACCGGGCGGTCACCTCGTCGGCGGAGCGCCCCCCGCCGGCAAGGGCCCGCGCCAGGCCGGCCACAGCCAGCACGGCCACGTCGGGGAAGACCGGAGATTGCGCCACTTCCGCGCCGGCGTCGCCCAGCAGCTCGGCATACCGGCGGGCGCCGTCGCCCACGCACAGACAACGCCGTCCCTCCTCGACGAGGGCGGTGATCTCCGCGGCCAGCTCGTCGGGGTCGGACAGGCCGTCGTCGCCGAGGCGGGCGAGCGGCGGTTCTCCACCGGTGAGCTCGTAGCGAGCGGAGAACACGAGGGCGCGCCGGGCGTCCACCACCGGCACGAGCAGGGAACCGAGAGCGCTGTCCGACCAGGGCGAGCGTGCCGCCCCCAGGGCCAGTACCTCGAGGCTCGTCATCTCCACCACCGGGATGCCGAGGGCGAAGCCGAGGGCCTTGGCCGAAGAGACGCCCACCCGCAACCCCGTGAACAAGCCCGGTCCCACGTCGACGCACAGTGCATCCAGCTGCGAGAGCGTCACCCCGGCGCGCTCGCACACGAACGAGATGGCCGGCGCCATGGTCTCGCCGTGACGGCGGCCCCGCTCGAGCGTGACCGTGGCGAGCACCCCGTCGTGGTCGGCCAAGGCCACGCCGGCGGCCTCGGTGGCCGATTCGAGAGCGAGCACGAGCACGACGGTCAGCCTTGTCGCCGGCCGTTCATCAGGCTGCGCAGCTCGCCGAGATGGCGCCCCCCGTCGCAGGCGACGTCGACGGTGATGTGGCGGAGCTCCTCGTGCGACCCATCGGCGTCGATCCGCACCACCACGGCCGCGCTCCCGAGCGCCCCGTTGGCGGCATCGCCCCACTCGACCACGGCGGCGGCGTCCTCTTCGACCAGCTCGCCCAGGGCGAGATCGACGAGCTCACCGGTGCGATCCATCCGGTACAGGTCTGCGTGGAGCAGCGTACGCAGCGCCGTGGGGTTGGCTGGGCTGCCCGCCGGAGCGCACGGGTACGGCCGAAGGAGCGTGAAAGTCGGGCTCGTCACCTGTTCTTCCACTCCGAGTCCCATGGCCATCCCTTGTACGAGCGTCGTCTTACCGGCACCCAGCTCCCCCACGAGCAGCACCACATCGCCGGGCCACAGGGCCCGCGCCAGGGCTGCCCCGAGCGAGCGCGTCGCTGCCGCCGAAGAAGTGTCGGCGCCCAGCACGACGTTGGCGCCTGTCGTCTCCGCCTCGGCCATCGCCGGTCTCACCCGTCGGGGAACTCGAGAAGCCGCTTGGCCCTGACGAAGTCGGCGCGCATCTCGGCCACCACTTCTGCGCCGCCGCGCAGGGCGGCAGCGGGGTGGTAGGTGGGGACCAGATGCCCCCGACGGAACGGATAGGCCCGGCTCCGCAGTCGGCGGATACCCTCGTTGGTCTCGAGCAACAACCTGGTGGCGAAGTTCCCGAGGGTCACCACGACCGACGGGTCGATGAGCTCGAGCTTGCCGTCGAGGAACGGGCGGCACGCCTCGATCTCGGCGGGATGCGGATCGCGATTGCCGGGAGGACGACACAACACCACATTCGCCACGTAGCACTGGGTGCGGTCGATGCCCATTTCCTGGCGCATCAGCGTGTCGAGCAACTTGCCGGAGCGGCCCACGAACGGCTCACCCTGGAGGTCCTCCTCCCGCCCCGGGCCCTCGCCGATGAACATGAGCTCAGCCTCCGGGTTCCCCACCCCCCACACGACCTGGGTGCGACCCTTCGCCAGCGGACAGCGGGTGCAGGTGGCGGCTTCGAGCGCCAGCTCCTCCAGGGTGGGCACTGGCTCGCATGGTACCGCCGGCCCTATTTATGGTCTGCAGGCGCACAGGGACGGCGGAGTCTCGAGGGTCCTGCCGCTCGCCCTGACGAGGACCGGGAGCGATCAGGCGACCTTGGCGCAGAACTCGTCGAGCAGCCGCGAGAACTCGTGGCGGCGCTCGAGCATGGGCATGTGCCCGCAACGGGGAAGCTCCACCAGCTGCGCCTGCGGGATGACATTGGCCATGCGACGGGTGTGGTGAGGACCGACGAGACGGTCACGCGATCCGACCACGAGGAGGAGGGGAAGCTCGATGTCGATCAACCCGGCGGACAGGTCGACGCCGCCCAGCACGGGGGCGAGGTGGGCGAAGGCGCCGATCGGCATGGCCTGCTGCACCTCTTCGACGAAGCGCACCTGCGCCGGCACGGGCTCGGGACCGAAGCCGAAGCGCGTCAACCACCAGCGCACGTCCTCACTCGGTGCCGCCACCGCTCCGGCCCGTTCCAGCATGAGCAGGGCGCGTCGTGTGGCGGGGGCGGTCGCCTTCGACCACCACGACCAGCCGGGCATGCGCACGAAGGGCCCCGGGCTGCTCGACACCACCACGACGCCGCAGAAGCGTTCTGCGCGCGACGCGTCCGCAAGGTCTTGGGCGAGCTTGAGCGCCACGATGCCACCCATGGAGTGACCCACGAGCAGACAGCCACGCAGATCGAGGGCGTCGACGACGGCGCGCACGTCTTCTGCCATCGTCTCGATGTTCCATGGACCGCTCCCCGACGTGGAACGGCCATGGCCGCGCAGGTCCACCGCCACCACCCGATGGCGCGCCGACAGGTCGGTGAGCTGGTGCACCCAGATGTCGCTCGAAAGCATCATCCCGTGTAGGAGCACCAGCGCCGGGCCCGATCCGCGCTCGACGACGTGAATGGTGGCGCCGTCCCCGACGCGCACGTCGTGGTGCACGAGGTCCTGGGGGAGCGTGAGCCCCTCGTCCTCGAAACCGCGGCGCGCCTCCTCCCGGGCGCGTCGCACGGCGCGGTGCTGAGCTGCCAAGGCGGTGGTAGCGCCGGCGGCCGCCGCCAGTGCCAGTCCTCCACCGACAAGCGCCCGCCCCGACAACGACACCCGCCGGTTCCGTTCACTCACCGTCGATCCCCTCCCCCGCTCGCGGGTTGCGCCAGTCTGCCCTGCAACCGGTCGTGCTCGCTGTCCACCACCACCCGGGGAACCCGAGGGCCGATGGCACACACGACCTCGTAGGCGATGGTGTCGAGCGTCCGGGCCCAGTCCCACGCCGAGATCGTCTCGTCCCCTTGGCCGCCGATGAGGACGACTTCGTCGCCGGCGGCCACGTCGGGGTCCGGCCCGCAGTCGACCACGATCTGGTCCATGGTCACGGTGCCGGCCAGGGGACGGCGCCGTCCCCCTATGAGCACCGTCCCGCCGGCCTCGAAATACCGCCGGGGCACACCGTCGGCGTACCCCAACGGCACCGTCGCCACCACGGACGGCTCGGGCAACGGGTACCGGCGCCCGTACGACGGGCGCTCCCCGGTATCGAGGGGGCGGACCATCGACACCCGCGCCCGCAGCGACAGCACCGGGCGCAGCCCGGCGCCGCTGCCGTCGCCGTGGTTGCCGTCGTGTCCCTCCCGCCAAACCCCGGCCCGGGCCGCCTCGAGGGCAGGGCCGAGCTCGAGAGCGGGCAGCAGGCCGTAGACCGAGATCCCGCACCGGACCAGGTCGAGGCGGCTGTCGGGGTAGCAGATCGCCCCGGCCGAGTTGGCGGCGTGGTGCAGGGGGGCGGCGAGGCCGGCGTCGGACAGCACCTGTCGGACCTGCTCGAAGCGGGCCAGCTGGGTGGCGGTAAAGGACCGGTCCTCGTCCGCCGTGCCGTCGGCGACGGCCAGATGCGTCCACAGCCCGGCGAAGCGCAGGTGGTCCGCCCCCACCACGGCCCCCACGATCTCGGCCGCGTCCCCGGGGTCGGTGCCGACGCGGTGCATGCCCGTGTCCACCTTCACGTGGGCGTCGACGACCTTGTGGGCGTCGGCGGCCGCCTCGGCCAGGGCGCGCACCCCGGCCCGGCTGTACACGGTCGGGGTGAGGTCGGAAGCGATCGCTTCGGTCATGGCGTCTTCGGTCGGCTCGGACAAGAGCAGCACGTCGGCGTCGATGCCGGCCTGGCGCAGCTCGGCGCCTTCCTCGACGAGGGCCACGGCCAGCCAGCTCGCCCCGGCCTCCACGGCGGCCCGCGCCACCGCCACCGCGCCGTGCCCGTAGCCGTCGGCCTTCACCACGGCACATAGCGCGGCTGGCGCGGCCAGGCGACGCAGCAGCGACACGTTGTGGCGGACCGCGGCGAGGTCCACCTCGACCCACACCGGACGCTGCCCGGGTGGGGCGCCCAGAGCGGTGCTCGATCCGGGACGGTCAGTCACGGGGCAGACCTGACGACGTCGGCGCCGGCGACGGCGCAGAGCCGCCGGACGACCCCGACAGCCATAGGGCCACCAGGTCGGGCAGGTCCCCGGCCACGAGCCCGACGGGCCGGCCCAGAGCGGCGGCGGCGCCGTGCACGTGGGCGCCGAGGGCGGCGGCGGTGAGCGGGTCGAGGCCCCGGGCGGCGAAGGCACCGATCACCCCGGACAGCACGTCGCCGGTGCCGGCGGTGGCCAGGCGCGGCGACCCCTTCACCGCCAGGCGCACCGCTCCACTCGGTTCGGCCACCACGGTGGTGGGCCCCTTGAGCAGCATCACGACGTCGAGGGCGGCGGCGGCGTCCAGGGCGGCGCCGATGTGGTCGACGCCCGGCCGGGTGCCGGTCAGGTGGGTGAACTCCCCTTCGTGCGGGGTGAGGACCACCGAACCCTCGGTCCCGGCCAGCACCTCGGCCGCCTCGTCCTCGGTGCCCAGGGCGTACAGCCCGTCGGCGTCGACCACCACCGTTCCGGGGAACGCCTCGACGAGACGCCGGACCTCCCGCGCCGTGGACGCGGAGCGCCCCAAGCCGGGGCCGATGACGAGCGCCTTGCACCGCTCGGCCAAACGCAACGCGTCGGCCGCCCATCCGGTGGCGGGCAGCGCGGTGCTCACCGCCTCGGGCACGGGGAGCTCGTCGGGGTCGGCGCCGGGGACCCCCAGGCGCACCATGCCCGCCCCAGCCCGGTAGGCGCCCATGGCGCACAGCCCGGCGGCCCCGGTCATGCCCGGCGAGCCCGCCACCACGGCCACTGCCGACTGCCATTTGTGGGCGGCACGCGGTCGGGGCGGGAGCCGGACGGCGACGTCTGCGTCCTCCACCACCCAGGTGCGCGCCCGCGATACGTCGAGACCGATGTCGGCCACCTCGACCCTCCCGGCCAAGAGCG
>Ga0307479_10000498_pt1 | contig 35141 bp, 57 predicted proteins | sample atmos_gasesECM4C_FD_203743 | JGI IMG/M metagenome (GOLD analysis project Ga0307479, IMG submission 203743) | Hardwood forest soil microbial communities from Morgan-Monroe State Forest, Indiana, United States - atmos_gasesECM4C_515 | ecosystem: Environmental > Terrestrial > Soil > Temperate...
CGTGGTCGTTCCGGTCATCGCTGTCGGCCTTGTTCTGCTCCTCCGACCGAGGAAGAAAGTCGAGCCGCCCAGTGGCGCTACCTCCTGAACGCTACGTCGTGATCGGCCGCAAGGGAACGCGGCGCACGTTCACCAACTGGGAAGACGCGATCGCCGTCGCCAAGCGGTGCTCGCGCACCAAACGCGGCACGATCTGCCGCGTGTTCCACGGCTACCGCGGCAACGAGAAGCTCGTGCTCGAATGCAAGAAGAACCGCTGCGGCGGCCCGCACCCGAAGTCGCCGCGTGGGCTCAGCGGCTCTCGCCGTCGTCGTCGGAAGGGGAAGCGCTGATGCTGTCGCTCGGGCACGGCGGTGGTGGCGGTCATCACCATCACGGTGGCGGCGGCCATCATCACGGTGGCGGTTGGTACGCGCCCGAGGTCGTCGTGGTGACGGCGTGCCCGCAGGTCTACGCGCCGGTGCTCGGCGTCGACGGTCGTCAGTACGCAAACGCGTGCTACGCGGATCAAGCCGGCGTGGCGGTCGTCAAGAGCCTCGGCGACATCGTCTCGTACCCGCCGCTCGTTCCCCCGATCGTCGCCGGGCCCATCAAGAAAGCGCGTGCCATGCTTCGCGGCCTCGCTGCCGACGTCGTCGACAAGACGACGGGGCCGCTCGGCTTGTCGTGGCCGGTGACGGCCCTCATCGGCCTTTCCGCGCTCGGGCTCACCTACTACGGCTACCGATCGTTGTACCCGAAGAAGCGTGCGCTCGGCGCGCCGCCGCTCTGCGACGATCCAGCGTTCGCGCGTCGTCATCCTCGCGCTTGCCGCTAGAAGAGGCGCCGGCCTGACTTGTGACCAGGCAGCATCGAGTCAGCGGGCGACGCGAGTAGCCCGAGCGATGGCGACGCCAAACCTCATGCGTCCTCGGGCTCCAGCGCGAGCTGATTCTGCGCGGCCTCGATGAGATCGAGGATCTTGATCAGTCCGGCCGTGCTCTCCAGCGAGCACGCCATCGCGTTCGCGGTTGCGATCTTCGATTCCTGCAGCGCCACGGTGAGCTTCTGCTTCCACTTCTTGTAGCCACCGACTTCGAATCCTGGCGTTCCCATCGATCAGAGCCTACTACGCTGGTACGACATCTAGCGCGAGTCGCCAGCGAACGTGATCTGGCCGTTCGTGATCTCGACGTGCATCGCGCACTGGTCGTTGTTGGTAGGTGTTCGCTTGATGCTGGGCGCTATCGTCATCGTCGCGAAGTCATCGCCGCGTCGCTCCCAGAACACGGAGTTCGGTAGCCACGGCGTGCCATTGCGCTTCGGTGACACCGGGATCGTGTGGTGGCAGTCCACATGGCCTTCTGGGCAGTCGAACGTGATGTAGCGATCGAGGTGCTCGCCGTAGTGCGTGCCCCAGCGCGGGTTGCAGTCGACGAAGCGTGTCTTTCGCGCTGTCGTCATGGTGCTGCTGCGTGGATCCAGCGTGCGTCGGCTGGTACACCGACGAGCATCGGCGTGTGGTGCCACAACGACGATGGTGTGTAACCGTCAGCGTGCGCATCGCGCGTGTTCTCGACGTTGATCGACGGCGAGATTTGCCACTGGTTCGGCCCGGCCGACACGAGCCCCCACGTCTTGCCGCCCGCGCCTCTCGCGTTGTACGTGCCGCTCGGATCCACCGGCACGCTGAAAATGTCGGGCTGGCCGTCGGTGTCGCGAAGGACGCGGAACCAGAGTTGCCACCAGTTCATCGCGCCGCTGTTCGAGCACGCACGGATCACACACTCGCCGACTGCGAGGTCTTCGATCTCGCAGCCGGTGTGATAGGTGAGGACGTCGCCCATGATCTAGCGAGGCCGCTTGGGGATCGAGCGGTGGCCGGCACGCCGGCAGATCGAATACGCGATCGCGACCGCTTGAGCGCGCCGCTTCTTCGCGCGGCACTTGCGCTTCTTGCGGCAATGCCTGGAGATCTCCTCGGAGATGCACGCTCTCGCGTCGGCGGACGGGCGCTTCGTCATGACGCAAGCGTATCAGGTTTCGGCGTACTCCTCGTCGTCGTCGCGCTGGGCGATGAACCCCTTCCAGCGCGTGTCCGTGGCCGCGACGCGCTTCTTGCGAGCGCCCTTGATGAGCTTCATGAGCGGCCCCAAGCGCATCAGCGCGCCGCTCGCTCGCCAGTACGCCAGCGCCAGCTCCTTGTCCGTGGGCGGCTTCGCCTCGGTCGACGCCCACGCCTCGGCGCGGCGCGCGAACTCCTCGGGCGACTGGCTCTCGCGCGCGATCGTCTGGAGCATGCTCGGGCTCTGGAGGCCACGGAAGAGCGGATCGTTCGGATGCTCGTAGCGTGTTCGAACGGTCGCACCTTGCCGACGAAGATCGTCGGCGACCGCCGCGACAGCCTCTCGATGCGTCGGGTACTTCGAGCCGTCCACCTTCGAGTACGTGACCTCGCGAACCGGACCGCCGAGCGTACGAATGCGTTCGCGCGCGAAGCCACGCACGAGCGGCGAGCCAACGTCGGGGTAGCCGTGCTGGCTTCGCCAGTCGTCGATCTCGCGATCGATGCGAGCACGGCGCGGCGACTCGACGAGCTTGCGAGCTTCGGACATGCTGATGCCGTACTTCTTGGTGTAGAACCGCGCGCTCTGGTCGATCAGGTGATCGCCGAGCGGTCTCTTCGACGACCGTCGCCAGTACCAGAACGCGGCACCAGCAAGGCCGATCACGGCGGCGCCGAGCCCGACCCACGTGAGGATGCGCAGGAGCCCCGGCGATAGAATCGAAAGCACGGCTGGTGCGAGGTTGTTCGCGAGGTCCGACGCGCCCTGCGGCTGGAAGTGAACACCATCACCCGCACGGTTGTCCGTCGACGACAGCGGTCGAGCGTCGACCACGTTGCCGTTGAACACGCTGTTCAGCATCGTGTAGACCTGATCGACCTTGGCGTTCAGGTTGTCATCGGCGAAGATCGGCGGCCCGATCGCCAGGATCTCGCTCGCCGACGGGAACGAGTCACGGATCGCCGCCATCGCGGTGGCGTCGATCGCGCCCGAGTCGGCATCGTTGGTGCCGAGCATGATAATGACCTTGGTCGGAGCGAACTGTTGGTCGCTCGCGATCAAGTTCGCGCCGCTCTGGAACTGGTGCGAGCTGCCACCGGCCCAGAAGTTGTGCGCCGATCGCCCCACGTTGGCGTCGATGCGTACGGCTGCGGCACCTTGGTTGTTGAGCAGGCTCGCGAGCACGTAACCGGGCGCCGACGAGTCGATGATCGTTCCGTCGGCCGGTGGCAGGTCGAAGATCTCCGGGTCGAAGTCTCCACCAGCGTGAGACAAGCTGTCGCCGAAGATCAGCACGCGCTCGCCGCTGACGTTCACGGTGCTCTCAAGGTATCATGCTCTTGCATGCCGTATGCGGTGATCGACCCCGATGGGAACGTCCGCGATCTCGTGCCCGAGTTCGACGACGCCGTCGAGGTCGCCGGCCAGATCGCACCGTTCGTCACCGTCGAAAACGGGCCGTCGGACGGTATCCCGCCTGGCTTGGGTGACCTCGGTGCGGTGAACATGCGCCGGCCCGAGCACGCGCTCAAGATGAGTGGGCTTTCGAAGACGTCGCTGCCGAGTGATCACACGATGTCGCTGGGTGAGGCCCACAAGCGCCTCCTGCCGTTCTTCCCGACCAGGCGCTTCGTCAAGCGACGTGAGGGCCGGCTCGTCAACGCGTGGGTGCCGGTGACCTCGTACGACACGCCGCAGAAGATGTCCGAGCGCCTGCTCGGACAGAACTACAAGACCGCCAAGAAAGATCTCTCGTACGAGATCAACACCGACGTGCAGGGCCTGTCGCTGTTGCCGGCGCGGTCGTTGAAGACGCAGCGCGGCTTCGAGAAGATCAACGCGTGTGTGGGCGCGAGCCCGGCGTGCATTGCGAGCTGCTTGGTCTACTCGGGCCACAACACGATCGATCCGTACAACGCGGTGGTGAAGGCCGCGCGCATGAAGGCCTTGATCCGCGAGCCGGTTGCGTTCTTGCGCATGCTCGGGGAGAACATCGCGCGTCACAGTAAGATCCGCGAGGCGGCGCCGTACGTCCGGCTCAACGTGTTCTCGGACCTGCCGTGGGAGTTGTTCTGCCCCGATCTGTTCGACGCGTTCGCGCTGCTCTCGTTCTACGACTACACCAAGGTCGAGAACCGCTCGCCGCCGGGCAACTACGACCTCACGTTCAGCTTCTCGGGCATCAACCAGCCGCAGGTCGCGCACGAGCTGTCGCGTGGCCGACGCATCGCGGTCGTGTTCGTGCCGCCCAAGCGCGTCCCGGCCGAAGGTCGTGCTCGTGGCGAGGGCCTTCCCAGCTACGTCGATGTTGGCGAGCTGTTCGGCTCGAACCTCGGCAACCTTCCGGTGATCGACGGCGACGTCTCGGACGTCCGGCCGCGAGATCCGGCGCCGTCGATCGTCGGGCTGCGTTGGAAGATCCCGATGGGCCGCCAAGAGGCCGCGTTCGCGCAAGCGCAGGAAGCGGCGTTCGCGGTGCCCGTGTTGGAGTACAACGGAGCGCTGATCGCGTCGCAGAGCGCACGCCAAGAGCCGATCTACGATCACGACGACGTCGACGAGGAAGCCGAGGAAGCGCGATGGCAAACCGTTGCCGCAAGATGACCACGAAGGATCTCGTCGCTCGCACCGAGCGAGAGGCCGGGCGAAAGCTCTCGTCCGACGAGCGTGCTGGGCTCAGCTTGCTGCCGCCGCAGTACGATTGCTCGTCGAACGGCGGCGGCGTAGCAGGAGTGAGAGCAACACGATCCCGCCGACCACGGCCGCGCCGGTGATCGCGACCGTCTTCAGCGGGTAGCCGAACACGAGGGTCGGCTGCGCCGCCGGCTGCGTGGTCACGGCCGGGCACAGCGATGGATCTGTGGCGATCGATCCATCGGAGCACGTCACGCCGCCGCTCGCGGTAACGACCGGTGGCGACGGCGCCGTCGTGATCTGCGAGCCCGTCGACGAGCCGGGAGCGGGCGCGGCCGTTGGGCACTGCGACGGATCGCTGACGACCGACCCGTCGGGACACGTCGTCGTCGGCGGTGGTGGCAGCGGTTGGGGCGGGCAGTGCGCGGGATCGGCCGCCGTCGAACCGTCCCAGCACGTGACCGGCGGCGGCACGTACCACTGATCGGAGCCCTGCGTATCGGAGACGCCGAGGTAGGCCTCCAACCAGACGATCATCGCTTGCGCGTTCGCCGCGATCCATGCGAGCTGCCCACAGCACGACGATCCCATCTGGATGTCGCCGGACATGATCAGGCAGCTCGGATCCGTCGAGGTCTGACACGGCGGTTGCGCTCCGCTGATCTGGATCGCCTGGTTGACCGTGGTTCCGTCGAGGATGCCGTTGATTGTCGCGATCTGTGTGGCCTGGCCCGTTCCGTAGATGTGGATGACCGCCAGGTTCAACAGGTACTGCAGGTGCCGATAGGTGTTCGCTATGGCGGCATCCGTGGCGACGACGTTGCCCGTCGCCGTCGCGACAAAGCCGGCGGTCGCGGCCGTGAGCTGATGCTGCGGTAGCTGCTGCGCTTGCGTCTGCGTCTGCGTGGCCGGTTGCGCCTGGAACGCGGTGAACGTGATTGGCTGCTGGGCTTGAAACGCCGTGAGCGCCGCAGAGATCGGCCGTGCCGGCGACGACGCTACTGTGGGGCCTCCTCGTGGCGCGAAGCCCAGGCCATAGAAGAGCATGCCCCGAGCCTATCACGCTTCGCGGGGCTTACTCGCCTCGCTCGTGAGCGCCTCCAGGCGATCGCCGAGGATCGTTGCCGTCATCGCACCGAGTGCGCGCCCGCTGTTGGTCGACGTCGGTAGCGACACGTCGCAGACGTACTTGTGCTCCGCGGGATATGCGAGCGGATCAAACTCACGGATCGAAACGTACGTCTGTCCGCTGCTGTCGATGTTGACGTCGATCTCGAACGTTCGCTTCATCGCGACGCCTTCGGTTCGCTCGCGATCGCGGCGTCTACGGCATCGAACAACTGTCGCGCCATCGACAGACGTGGATCCGCGTATATCTCGCGACGCTCGTTCACCAGCGCTGTCGCTGCCTCGTACACCGGTCGCATGCGCTCGACTGCGGCGAGTGCGAGTCGTCGTTCTGTGCGCTCGGGTGCCTGCTCGTCGTGTAGTCGCGCGTTGTCTTCACGATACGCGTCGTTCTCTGCCTTGAGCCTCTCCACCTCGGCCACCGCGTCGTCGCGCATCTTCAACATATCGCAGAACGCCTCCGCTCCAACCGCATCGAACTTGCGCAGCTCCGTGACCTCGGCACGAAGGGCATTGCGCTCGACGCGTAGTGGATTCGGCTCGCAGTGAACTGCCGCCAAGATGATCGCGCGGTCTTCTGGCGGTAGGTCTAGAGCACGCTGCATGCGTTCGACGTCGGCGCGCAACCTCTCGACGATCTCCGAGCACGAGCAGCGTCCACTCGTATCTCGATGATCGTGGATCTCGCAGCACAGTGGGTGATCACTCATCGTGGCTCCGCGAGCGCTACGTCGACAGCGCGATCGAAGTCGCAACGGAAGCAGTTGCCGCATGGTGGATCGGTGACGCAACCCTCATGCCCTTTGCGCATCGCCATCGAGGCTACGAATACCGGCCGCATGCGTTCGATCTGCTCACGCTGATCCTTGATGATGGCGCGCTGGTACTCGATCTCGTCGAGCGCGCGTGGTAGGTCAGTGCGAGCGGCAGCGATGAATCGCGCGTTGTGCTCGTCTGCCTCACCGATATACGACGACGCGCCAGGACCGGGGTCGACTTCGTGGATATCACCGCCGACGCAACACCACGGCCCTGGTGTCGCCGCGTTGCAGCGTGCTCGTGCTTGCGCTAGTTCCCAGTCTTCTTTCATTCGACCTCCTCGATGATCTCGGCGATGTCGTCGAGCGTGACGCGCTCTTCGTGGCCGTGCTCGGTGCGCACGCGATCGTCGCGTCCGTCCGGCGTGACCTTGACGACGATCGCGATGCGCCCGTTGAGCAGGCGAACCTTCGAGCCCGGACTCGGCATGAAGCTCACGGGCAGCTCGCCGGACCAGCGTCCGTCGGCGTGTACCATTGGACGTCGGCGGCGACGAGATCACTACACGAGAAGCCGTCGCGCGTGACGGTGATTGGCATGCCACACTGGTAGCCGCCGTCGAGCGACGCCGCGAAGAGCGTTGGCCCACCCGCTTCACCGAACACGGCGACGACACGGCCGCTTTGCCCGACCGGGCAATCGACCGTGATCATCACGGCCATCGAGCAGCTCGGATTGCCACCGCCGATCGGCGTCGGGCCGGTGATGACCTTGGCGCACGTCGGTGGAGCTGGCGCTGCCGCGTCCTGCGGTTGTGCGTTGTCGCCGACGCATGCCTGCAGAAGCGCGATCACGATGATCCTCTTCACGACAGCTCGTCCACGGTGATCGGGATCTCGTCGGGGATGTCGTCGGCGCGTTCGATCTCGCCGACGTACAGCTCGAACATCTTCATCTGCTTGTCCTCGGGTAGATCCTTCATCCCGAGGTACAGGATGCGAATCGCGTCGCCACGTATGAGCGTCGCCGCATCACAGAGCTGGATCAGCGCCGTGCCGCTCACCATGAACGCACCCTTGTAGGGTACGAGTACGATGACGACCTCGTACTGGCCGAAGCTGCCCTCGCGCTTGGTGCGACCGCCGTAGAAGCCGATCAGCTCGTCGCCGGCTTCAGGCCGCCACGTCTGAGGCGCGTTGATCTTGCGCCACCGCATGTTCTTGAGCTTGTCCGTCTGGCTCATTTTCGCCTCCGAATCTGCCAATCACGAAACAGGATACCGAGCCCGATGCCGACGAGCAGCCACGCTGGGTTGGGCGTGAGCAAGATGTCTCCCCAGGTCACCGGATCTCCAACTTCCAGCTGCGTCCGTAGTCTTCGAACCACTGCTGCTTGATCTTCGGTAGGTACTTGCGAAGACGTGTGACGCTCCAGACGTCGTCGCCGACACCACCGATCGACCAGCCGCACACGTCGAGGAGCCGGCCCTTCGGATCGGGATCCCCTTCGAGGCGAACGCACACGACGGCCGGCATCCATGCGTTGGCCTTCGTCACGCGCGTTCGCGTGGCGAACACTTGGCCCACCTTAGCGCCGCTGATCTTGATCGGCTTGATCGGCTTCATCGTCTACCTCGATAGCGATGCTTGCTGCGAGCGATCGGCTCGGGCAGGCCGATCTCCTTGGCGATCGCCTGCTCGACGATCGACGGGATCGAGACGTCATGCGCGCGGGCGTATGCTTGCAGCTTCTCATAAGTCTGCGCGGTGACGCTGATCCCTCGATGTGGACGCCTGCTCATCGTTTTGCGCCGGTTCGACGTGCTGCGTGCCCATCGTTTTGCGCCGGTTCGACGTGCTGCCTAGGACGCTTCGAAGCCACGCGACGGCGTCGTCGACGATTCGCTGCTCCCAGCCACGTCCGCTGTAGCGCACGCGCTCGCGCTTCCCCGGGAATGGCGCCTCGTTCTCGAACCTGCCCGAGAACACCATCCCGCCGCGAAAGCCGCGCTCGCGGAAGTCGATCGTCGCCATGACGGCTTGGTTGTTGCCATGCGTCGTGATGACCATGTAGCGATCGTTGTAGTGGCGCTCGGTCTTCCAGCCCCACGGCACTTCGATGATCACGGTTCCCTCGGGTTGAGGCGATCCGCCTGTCGGAGACGCAGCGCCAGCTCGCCTAGGATGTCGACCAGCTCCATCTTGCTGTCGTGCTCGATGTTCGAATCGGCGACGATCTTCAGCGCCCAGGCGACGAGACCGCCGACGCTTCGTGCGGCAAGCGGTTCTGCTTCGTCGACCTCCGTTCCGTACTCGGTGTAGCCGGCATCGTTGGCCCACCGCACAGCTTCGGCGCGCTCGCCCTCACCGAACACGCGATCTGGGGGACGTGCGATCTGCGAAGCCTTGTCGCACGACGCGCTCAGGTTGAGCCAGACGAGCCAGTTGTCGCCCCGCTTCTGGATGTAGTTGAAGTTGTCGGCGCTCATGGGTGGCTCTCGTTCTTGAACCCCGGCAAGAACCGGACGCCGACCGTCGGCACGATCGCCGGGCGCCACACCGCGCCGCAGTCCTGGCACGCGTGCGTGTGGTGCGGCTTGGTTTCGAACAAGCTCTCGTCGACGTGGAGAGCACCGCACTTCTCGCACGTCAGGCGCATCCGGATCGGGATCTTGTGGATCTCGGCGAACGCGGTCTCGGCGACGAGCACCCACTCATCGCGGCGCGGCTTACTTAGTTCGGCCCACGGCACCCATCCTTCGGCGGTGCCGGCGGCGGCGTGATGGATCTTCTCGGCCAGGCTCAACATCTCGGCTAGACTCGTCACGGCAGCTTCACCTTGCCCGAGACCTCGGAGAGCTGACGGACGGTGTACTCGATGTTGGTCGTATCGCCGTCGAGCGTGACCGCGAAGCGCGTGACGTCGGGCAAGGCCTTGCGCAAGGTCTTGGTGACGAGCGCGAGCTGCTTTCCGAAGTAGGCCATCGGCCGCGACGGTGTCGCGAGCGGCTTCTTCGCCGGCACACGCTGGCGCTTCTTGGGCGCCGCTTCCGGCTGCTGCGAGCGTTGGTGAGCCATCACTTGCTCGGAGGTGAGGCCCTTTTCGGCCAGCACTTCCTTCTTGATCTGCCCGAGCACGGTCGTGTCGATCGCGACGCCGAACTTCTTGTGCATCAGGTCGAGCAGGTTGTTGGGCCCGCCGTACGTGTGCATGTACGGGTTCGCGAGCAGCTGCTCGCGAGCCCACGCGCGGCGTGCTTCGACCGCATCGGGGCTGTGGTCTCGTTTCTTCTTCGACATCTTGACTCCTTAGAAAAGCGGCGGTCTCACGCGCACGGTGCGCAGATCGTGACCGCCGCATGCGTGGCACGGTCGACGGATGTAGTGTTCCGATGGATGTGAGCCGGGCATGTGCGGACACACCGAGCACGGTCCGTTAGGCTTTGCAGCGCCGCACGCGTTGCAAACTTCTTCGAAGAAGTGATCACCCGTGCAGCGCGCCGCTTCGATCGATTCACCGACCGTCATCGGCTCTTCTTTCGTCGGTGTTCGGCGATCTTGATCGCCGTCGTGTTGCCGCGAACGCCGCGATCGTAGCGACGCGTCGTGCTCGGATCCTTGTGGTGCATGCCGGCTTGGATCTCGTACTCGGGCAGCTGCGCGTCGTAGCCGGCGGTGGCGAACGCGGCGCGAAAGCAGTGCGGATGGATGTGCTCGGCGCCGACCGCCAGCGCGCGCGCGGCGACGATCTTGTTGACCAGCCCGACGTCGATGTGTGCGCCGCGATCCCTGCCGGGGAACAAGTAGACCGACGACGGCGCGACGTCGAGCCAGCGATCGATCGCGGTGACGGTCTGCTCTGGTAGATCGACTTCGACCTGCTCGCCACCCTTGATCACGGTGCGCAACGATGGCGGCTGGTACTGCTTGCGCGAGATCGTCACGACCGATTCGCGGCGCAGGCCCGTGTCGTAGAGGAGGCGCAGGATCGCGGCGTCTCGTGGCCCACTCGGCGAATCGTCGGCGATGGCGTTCAGGATCATCGCCCGCGCGACGTCGTCGTCGACACGACGGGTCTTGCCGATCTTGCTCGCGACCGGCCACGCTAGGAGCGCCGGGTGAAACGGGTTGGCCGTCACGATGCGTCCCTTGAGCAGCGTCCCGTAGATCGACGACAGGGCCGCGATCGTGCGCCGGGCGGTCTCTTCGGAGACCTTCTTGCGAAGCTCGTCGCGAAACGCGGTCGTCGCCATGATCGACGGCGTCGTCGGCTCCAGCCGGTGCTCGGCGCAGAACAGGACCCAGCGTCGCAGATCGATCCGATACGCTTTCCGAGTCGCTTCCGATCGCTTCGCGTCGATGACGGCGGAAGCGGCCTGATCGAAGGAATCGAGCGCGCGCGGGATGAGGGCGGTGGGCTGCATGGGGGAGAGCGTAGCTGGAAAACGGTGTCCAGGTAATTAGGGATTATCTGCTGTATACATAGTATACAAGACCATTCACTGGTCTGCTGTCAAGGCTTCGTTTTCAGCTCCACGGCGAGCGCACGCACCTCGGCAGCGACTTCCGATACGGGCTCCGCGCGTGCATACGCAGTCTCGTCGAGATCACCATCGCCGCTGATCATCCGCGCGCGAACGTCGAGCCGATCTGCGAGGCGCGCGAGCACTTCTGCGATCTCGAAGCGTACGTCAAGCCTCGTGCTCATCGTGGTGATCCGTTGACGGTGTCGCGGTACTCATCTACCGATTCACCGGACTCGACGAGCCGCTCGATGCGCGCGACGCACTCGGCGCATCGGACCGCAAACAGCGGCAGCCGCGTGTCCCACGCGATCTTCCGTCCGCACAACGCGAGCACGGGACCACGATCATGGATGTGGCCACCGAGGCGTGGCGGTGTCGACTCGTCGACCAGTCGCACGTGCGACGTGATCGCGGCAATCGTCTCGCAGACGATGTACGTCCCCATTTAGTCGGCCTCCTCGACCACCGTCGGCATGAGCGCCTTGCGCGAGTCGAACGCATCGTCGCCATCATCATCGGCGATGACGCGCTCAGCAGCACGTAGCCGCAGCTCCTCACGCAACGCTTCGTCGCGCGGCACCGGGCCGTACACGATCAACGCGCTGTTGATCCCATCGGTCACGTCGAGCACGAGCCAGCGCTTCCATTGGCGCCAATCGCCGCCCGGCTTGCTGAACTTGTCGGCAGGCCAGATCGTGTAGATCCTCACGAGCCCCTCGACGGAATGATGAACGGCCGGATGCCGCTGCGATCGCCCATCGCCTCCAGCCGGGCTCGGTGTGCTGCGAAGACGGCGCGCGCTTCATCGGCGAACGATCCGACGGCGTCACCCGGCCACGTGTAGAGGACGCGTCCGGCTGGTGGTCTACCAGCCGCGTCCCAGGCTCTGATCGCGTCAGCGATCGCGGCCCACGGGGACCACGCGCGAACAGTGCGGCCTGGACAGCCGGCGCGCCATCCAAGCGTCGAATCGTGCGCGACGATGATCGTGAGCGTCACGATCCCCTCACCGCGTCAACGAGCGCGCCCAGTAGATCAACGCGCGTCTCCTCGTCGAGGTCGCTTACGTGGTAACCCTTTCGATCGTTCAGCACGCGCGCGACACGCGACATTGCATCCCTGCGATCGACCATCTTCGTCTGCTGATCCGCTGCGACCTGTTGATCGTTTCTAGATGGTGGATGCTGCGCGTGGAAGCTGAGCAGCTCGATCGCCTTCGCGCCGTCGAAGTCACCGGCGCTCAGCTGGTACGCGTACAGCTTGTCGATGCACTCGGTGACGCCCTTTCTCCAGCCCAAGATGAACGCCTCGTCGAGCCGCGTGGTCAACTTCTGCAGCTCGTTGCTCAGCGTCGCCACCTCCTTCATCAGCTCGTCACGTTGACGGGTACTTCGCGCGAGGATGTCTTCGAGACCGACGCTCGCGCCGGCCGGCATCGCGCGCAAGCCGGCGCGTGTACCGACCGGCGGAAGCGTCTCGCATCCATCTCGAACGTGCGCCTCCGCTTGCTGTTGAGGTCCGGTCGTCGCTTCATGCACGACGCGTTTGCAAGCGTGGCACGTGACAGCGTAGAGCATTCGTCCCGTATGCAACGCGGTCTTGTTGACGTGGGCGCGTACTTCGAAGACGCGGCCGGGGCCAACAGAGATCAGCGTCTCCTGGCCGGGCTTCAAGCTCGGCATCGCGTCGTTGTAGATGCTATCGCCGGTTGGCGATTGAGACCAAAGCTCGATACGCGCCATGTGCGTGTTGCCGTCGACGATGCCGTTCTTCGTATGGCACAGCTCGCCGGGCTTCGCCCCGCACGTCGGACACGCGACGACGCTAGCGCCGCTCATCGCTTGGACTCTCGCGCCGGCTTGGCTTCGACGATCGTGCCGCTCTTGGCTTCTTCGACGTTGGCGACGGCTTTCCCGGCGTCAGCAGCCATCTGCGTGAGCGCGTTGCGCTTCTGCACGAGCATCTGCTCCTGCAGCGCGGACGCGATCTCACGCTCGCCGGCCGTGATGTTGGGCGGTGGCGAAGTGCCGGCGAACTCGCGGAGAGCTTTGCTGACGACGAGCCACTCGTCGCGATTCAGCTCCAGGCGGTACTTGATCTCGACACGGACGTCCACGTCTAGCCTTCCTTTCGCGACTTGCTGTACTCGACGATCCACGCCCCGAGCGCACGGTGGAGCGCGACGACGTCGTTGAACCCAAGCGACGGCGTCGTGTCGGGATCGACGGGTGCGTCGAACTGCAGGCGCATGCGCGTGCGTTCCATCGTGTTCGCCGGCCCCGTGTACGAGGTGACGATCAAGCGGCTGTGCTCGAAGATCTGCTTGGACATGTTCAGTGCTCCGTCGGCTTGGGATCGTTGGGATCGGGGTACGCGCACGCTTTCTGGATCAGCTCGACGTGTTCCGTCGACAGCTGGCTGTCGAACGCGTGCTCGCCGAGGTAGCGCGCGATACGACGAGCCTCATCGCGTTCGCTGGCCGCTTCCGCCAGCAGCATTCCCATCGGTGATAGGCCGCGAGTGTGCTCTGGCTCGGGGGCGTCAGCGCCCACGCCGTGAAGCGCGATCGCCTGCGCGGCGTTGTTGCCCATCTCGCGCAAGACGCGCTCGGATTCCTCCTGCCCGTTGTAGAGCGGGTCCCAGTAGTTGCCGCCGGTGCTGTAGTTCGTCCGCGTTCGCGCGAACACGATCGGCTTCTGCTTCATCACGGCGCGCAAGCTCTCGCGAACGAGACCAGGCAGCTCGGAGATCTTCACGAGCACGTGGCCCTCGGGGATTTTCACGGCCTCACCGGCGCTGCTTCGAGCAACTCGATCAGCTTGTCGGCGGCTGCGGCTACCCACGCAGCCCGCGCAGCCTCCGCAGCCCGCGCAGCCCACGCAGCCCGCGCAGCCTCCGCAGCCCGCGCAGCCTCCGCAGCCCGCGCAGCCTCCGCAGCCCGCGCAGCCCACGCAGCCCGCGCAGCCCGCGCAGCCCTAGCGCTATCGGGGGCATCGCCACGACGAAACGAATCAGCTACACCATGGATCGCGTCGATCACGTCCTGTCGACCGTCGGCGCAGTTGATTACGCCGTGCTCGGGATCTTCGAGCATCCAGATCGACCATTGAGCCCACACGCCTGACAGATCTGCGCCTGGCTCGATTGCTTCGAGGAAGCGCACAGGCCACTTCATCGCGTCCGTGATCGTCTGCATCTCGAACAGCTGATCTTCGAGCCGTGCGATGACCTCCGGGATTCCAAGCTCGATCGGGTAGAGGCTGTGGTCGTAGGCGTTGAGCGTGCAGCCGACTGCGCAACCGCGTGTCCGGCCGTTGCTCTCCCAAGCCACACCTTGGTGCAGCTCGTCAGCCTCGCGATGCGACATCACGCGTGCGACGTACACGTCTTTGATGCCTTGCTCGCCGTGGAACGCGCGTAGCCCTTCTTCATTTCGCTTAGCCATACTTCAGCTCCTTCAGCACGGCGAACTGGAAGATGTTGTCGGCGGTCTGTGCGTCGCCGATGCGGTCCTTGAGCCACGCCGCGAACGCCCATCCGCCTTCGTCGGCGGGCACCTTGGCGCAGAGGCGTAGGCCCTGTGCGATCGTCCGCGTGGTCACGCGAATCCACGGGCCGCGCTTCGCCTCGTCGCGTTCGTTGTTGTGCTCGCGCACGGTGACGACGCCCTTCATGTAGTTGTAGTCCTTGCGCTCGGCCCAGTACGCGATGCCGCTCTCGACGGCCGTGATGAGGATGCTCTTGAGATCATCTTCGGAGACCTCGATGCAGATCTTCGCCGCCATCACCGCCTCCGACGGCGCGCGTTCAGGATCTTCGAGACGAGCGCGCTCTTGCCGCCGGGCAGCTTCGAGGCGCCGACGATCTTGAGGTGAGCACCAGCGTACTTGCGGAGGTCGTCGATCGACTGCTCCATCAGCTTGGCTGGCTTCATCCGGTTGAACGTGGCTGCCTTGGGTCCGGTGGGCTTCGACGTCAGGACGACCTGAGTCGGCTTGACAGTCGACTGCTCGACGGCGCGATCGACGACGCTGACGAGACCTTCGTCGTCGACAGCCGACCGCGCCTCGGCGTCGTCGACCTCGTCAAGCTCGTCGTCGTCGGCCTCGTCGATCTCTTCGACGTCGCCACCCCACTCGTGGTCTTCCTTCGTCTCGACGTCGATCTGGTGCGTCGTCGATGGCATCGGCGTCTGGATGTCGAGGTAGTTGCCGACGACGGTGTAATCGCAGACGCGCATCTTCTGCCCGTTGTAGTCGTTGGGCACGCATACGACGTGCTCGGGATCGACGCGGACGACGACCGTGCGCTGCGAGAACGTGCTGGCGTAGCCCAGCGCGCCGACGTGGAACCCGAAGTGACAGGTCTGGTTGGGATCGTCGCTGATCAGGTTGCGCGGCATCGTGTGATGCGTTCCTGGCGAGTTGTCGACGGTGCCACTATGCGCGTCCTTGTAGTCGTTGCGCACGCCCTTGTAGGCGAGGAACGTGCCGTTCGGCTCGATCGGGATGCCGATGTGCTTCATGAAGTCGAACAGCTGCGTACGCGAACGGAACGACGGGTTCTTGTGCAGCCACGCGATGCGCTTGCGGCGCTTGCCGTCCTGCCCGCTGTACTCGGGCAGGTCCGGCTCCAGCCGCGCAGCCTTCTCGATGGGCTCGGGCTCGGTCTCGGGCTCGTCGACGCGGATCATCGCCTCGGTGAGCTGAAACTGCTCGATGAGCTTGGTGGCGTTCTCCGCGGCGAGCGCGGCCTCGTGCTCGCTCGTGCCCTTCGCGAGCGCGAGCAGCTTCCGCACGCGGTCGATCGCCTTGTCGAGAACCAGCTGGCTCTTGGTCACAGCACACCGACCGTGTTGTCGTTGGCGACCTTGCGAAGCGCGGCGACGCACTCCAGCACGGCGGTGAGGATGGGGCGGCAGGCCTTGTGGTGGCGGCGCGCCTTGATCAGCGCGGCGATCGCGACGTCGCGCTGGTAGCGGATGCGCGCAGCGGCGCGCTTGGGATTCTGGATCGTCATTGGCGTTGTCCTTCGGTTGAGATTTGGCTCGTCAGTGCGACGGGGATCACCGCATCGCAGACCACGGCGCGCGTTGTGCGACGCCGGGTTTCGCCGGGATGGACAGGCGGACTACGCCAATAGCTCCTGTCCGGTGGGCGAAGCGTTTTCGTCGAGCCAAGGTGGTCCCAGCTCGCGATCGAGCGCTTCGATGGAGTGCGCGCGACCGAGCGGCTGCAAGACGGGCCAGCTCGTCGGCGGATCCGTGATGACCTCGCGCTGCGTCGACAGCGACCACGCGATCTGGCGAGCACCTTCGGGGCCCATGTGCGGGTGCATGAGCGCGAGCGCCGGCCAGTTCTCCAGGCGCGCCCACGAGTGATGAAACAAAACGCGCTCTGGCGCACCTACCGTGAGCGTGTAGCCGGTCGCCGTCGGGTGCGCCTTGCGTAGCTCCTCGTTCATCACGGAGCGCGGATCGGCGAACCACGTGGCGACGTCGGCGCTCTCCGACCACGACGTGAAGTAGCGACCGGCCGGATCGAACGCGCCATCGAACGCCAGGCCACGATGTAGCGGCTTTGCCGCGAACGGGTAGCGGGCGAGCAGCGCCGCCGCCATGCGGCGAACGGCGTCGCCGTGCTCGCACATGATCCAGTCCGCGTCGGCCAGCCGACCGAGCACGGCGTGGAGCACGAAGTTGAGGTAGAGGCTGACGTCCGACATCACTTCAGCTCCAGCATCGCGGAGCGCATGCTACCGCCGTCGGCCGCTTCGTCGACCGCCTTGACGATCGCCTCGCGCAGCGCACGGACACGAGCACGGAGCGGCGCGAGCGTGTCGTCACCGAGCACGCGCAGGCCATCGACGCGGGCCATCAGGCCATCGGCCGGGCGCTCGCCGTCGTGACGCGTGAGCGCGTTCGCGGCGGCACGTGCACCGACCTTCTCACCCTTCTTGCTCGCCGCGTCGACGGTGGCCTGCCACAGCTGCTCCGCGGCGGTGATCTCGTCGTTGGCGGCGACGAGGAGCGCGCCCAGGATGCTCGCGACGTCGGTCACGAACTTGCCGACCTCGGCGGCACCCGTCGTCGGGTCGATGCGACCGTAGACCCACGAGCCGCGCGCCCACACGCTCGACAGCTTCGTGCACAGCTCGCGCGCTTCCTCGCGGCGCTCGGGCGGCACGAGGTAATTGTGCGCGCTGCGGCGCGCGCCATACTGGTAGCGCAGGATCTGGCCCAGCCAGCTGGTGACGTCGCCCGGCCGGAAGATCTCCTCCGACGTGAGCCGGTCGTACTCGGCGCGGACCTCGGCGACGATCGACGCGTCACCCTCCCAGCGCAGCGTGCCGTCCGGCATCATGTCGACGATGGCGAGCACGCGGCCGTACTCGGCGCCAACGAACGCGTTGTGCTGGCGCCCGCGGCCGATCTGCCAGCGGCGGCGCACGCCACCGGGCGGCGTGACCAGCGCGCAATCGTGCGTGTGACGGAGCGAATCCATCGTGCGACCGAGCTGCGTCTCGGCGACCTTGGGCTCCGGGGCGCGGCCGACGGCGGCGATCAGCTCGCCACGCGTGATGCTGCCGTGGCCATCCCAGCCGATCTCCCACCACGCGGTGGGATCCTCGGCCGTCGCCGTGAAGCGCTGCGCGAACGCGACCGCGGCGGCATCCTGCGTGCGACGAAGCTGCTGCGCGGCCTCGCGCTGTTGCTGCGCGCGCTGCTCGTGAAGCGTCAGCCCACCGACGCGGTGATCGTGCACGATGCCCTCGCCGACCGGCAATGTCGACTCGGCGATGATCGTCACGGTCAGCGCCGCGATCTGCTCGGTCGTGTACGCGTAGCTCGTCGCGAGCACGCGCTTGTACTCGTCGGCGGTCGCCTGCTTGACGCCGTTGGCGAGCGCGGTGACGTAGCCCTCGGCGCTCGTGAAGCCGACGCCGCGGAGCTGCCCGCCGGCCATCGAGCCGATCGTCGCGCCGGCTGCGTTCGTCGCGCCTTCGCTCGCGATCACACCGAGCGCACCGACGAGCGATCCTGTCGACGGCTGCTCCTGCTCCTGCGCCGGCTGCGGCGCGTGGATGCTCGCGGCGGGGCCGTGATGCTGGATCTCGTTCGCCGGCACCGGTTGCGACGCCGCGATGGGTGCGCCCTCGCTGTACTCGAACAGCGTGCCACCGAAGTAGCTCGTGCTGATGAGGCGTGCGACGTACACCGTCGTCAGACGGCTGCCGTCCTTGCGCCCGAGCAGCACGCGGTCACCGGTCCGGATCGCGCGCCCGGTGTGCGGGATGTAGCCGCGCCACTCCCCACCGTACCTCTTGTAGCCGCCGCGGTGCGGCTCCTGCGCGACGGGAACGACGGCCGGCACCGTCACCGGCGCGGCGATCGGCTGCGCCACGGGCGCGGGCGCGGCGACGGGCGCGACCCAGTCCGACGGCAGCGAGCGCGCGAACGCCTCGCGGCCGACGCGGTCCCACATCATCAGCCACAGCATCCACCAGCGCACCGCGCGGTACACGTCGCGGAGCGTGGCGCGGATCGGGTGGTTGGCGTCGGGGTAGCGCTCGACGAGCACCTCGACGGCGTGGTCGAGCGCGGCCGGCGTCTTGGCGCCGACGAGCAGCGCGCGGCCCTGCTGCAGGGCGGTATCGGCTACCGCGCGGAGCGACGGAGCCGGCGCGCCCTTCGCGAGCGCAGTGGGCGCAGCGGGCGCACCCAGTTCGAGCAGAGAGACACGGTCGTCAGTCGCGGCCATTGGCGTGGTCCTTGGTTCGGGTTTCGTGAGCCGGCTATTTGCCGACCCAAGGACACTGTAAACCAGCTCCAAACCGATGTCGCGAACTATCTTGTAAGTACCTGATTTTACGTAGAAAAAAAGTGGTTCCCTGGAAAACAAGTGGGGTATACAGTGCCTCGGATCCGAGCCGGGATCGGCCTGGATTTGGGTGCATCGACTCTAGTGTTTTCCGATAGTTGGCTGATCTATCTCTGATCCACCTGCCCGATCACGACGCAAGTCGTGATCGGAAAAGCTCACAAAGCTTTAAAAGGACGAAAGAAATGCCGAGAGGAACCAAGCGAATCGACCCGCTGTGTGTGCGGCTGCCTGACGACCTGCTCGCCGCGGTGCACCAGCACGCGGAGCAGTCCGGTGTGACGACGTCGGAGTGGATCAGGGATCTGATCTTCCGCGTCGTCTACGGCGAGCCGCTCGGGATGGACGAGGGCTACGTCCAGGGCCGCAATGTCGGCTACCGCATCCTGCTCATGGCCTGCCGCGAAGCTTGGCAGCACGCGCCCGCCACGATCGAAGACGCGATCAAGCTCATCCAGGCGCAGGGCGGCGCGGTCGATCAGGGACTGACCGGCCGCACCGAGTGATCAGTCGCTGATCGATCAGACGCCGGTCGGGCCCGTCGGACCGTACGTGTTCGCCTGGCCGGGGCCGATCTTCGTGCTCGGATCCCAGAACAGCACGTTGATCGTGAGCGCGCCGCCCGAGAAGTTCGAGAACGTCACCTTGACCGTTCCCGTCGCAGGATCGACGAACGGCTCGCCGTGCGTGAGCGACGTCCACGCCGGGATCGGCGAGAGCGGGATCACCTGGATGCGCGAGGCCGGCGTCGTACCAGCACCAGGGCCCGGCGGCGAAACCGACACACCGAGCGGCGGCTCGTTCACCGAGCTGGCGGCGAACGCCTGATCCGGCTGCTGCAGCAGCGTGTCGACGGTCGTGAATCCGCCCTGCAGAACGAGGTGCTGACGGTTCCAGAGAAGCTGGCCCTGGTTGATGCTCATGGTGTTCTGGTTCTCCCTGTCTTCAGTGAAGATACGAGAGAGTCAGGGCTCAGGTCAAATGCCTTGCGTCGAAGCTTTCACGGCCGTCAGCAGGAGGCCTGTGGACCCTCGACCACCTTGTTGAACCAGCTGCCGCCGGTGCAGCAGCTTTCGCCGTAGCCGTGGGCGACGATGTTGTCGTGCGGGTTGCGCTGCTTGTAGCGCACCCAATCTAGGCCGTAGTTGTAGATGGTGGCGCGAACGTAACCGGCGCCGTGGTTGTGGCAGATGCCCATGTACGCCCGCACGCCGCCCGCCGGCCACAGCTTGCCGTTGGCGTCGGTATAGTCGAGATCGCTGGCCTTGCCGAGCTTGGTCGCGTTGGCGACGCAGCTCATGATCCACTTCAGGTTGTCCATCGCGAGCTGAAGCATGCAGTCGCTGGCCTTGTCGAGATCGAGCAAGTCTTCGAGCGTGTAGCCGTAGCGGTGTGCTTCCTCTTGACCGATCTGGTAGGCGCCGACGCTGACGAATCCGGTCGGGCTCTCTGCGGTCGCGATCTCGGTGTCCCATTCGTTGATCGCACCGTTCGTTTCCTGATAGCAGGTCCCAACGAAGTAGCGCGGATCGATGCCCAACGTGTCGCGCGCGGCCTGCGCCTTGACGATGGCGTCGTACACCTGTTGCGGCGCCGCGAGTCGCGCGTCTTGGAACGACAACGACGGCGGCAGCCCGTCGCGCACGTACTCCTGCAAGCGGTGAGGCAACAGAAGCGACGGGTAGTGCTGTTCGTGGCTGGGCAGGATCAACGTCACTAGTCGCTCCGATCGAATTTGCCGTCGACACCGACGGTGGTGTGCACGAGCGTGTTGATCTCCTCCGCGGTGTCATCGGCGGAGATCTTCCCGATGAACATGCCACGCATCGTTTCGATCATCGTGGTGATCGTGTGAAGCGCCTCGTACGAGTCGCGCTTCTCGTCGTCGAGCGCCCACTTCGCGATCTTCTCGATCGCTTCGAAGCCGTGGCCGACTACGGCGACCTTGTCGAGCGTGTCGGTGATCTGCTCGATCATGCTACAGGCGAGCCTAACTCGATGTCGGACCCGCGTGGTAGGAAGCTTGTACGTGGATCAAGATTCGCTCGTAGCGGTCGGTCAACCCGAAGGCCCGACGGCACCAGCTCAACGCGAGCCGGTGCTCATGTGCAGCGGCACGTGCCGAAAGCCGACGGTGCACCGCTTCGTGCTCAACCGCCGCGCTGGCGAGATGGGCAGCTACGAGCAGATCTACGGTTGCACGTGCTGCCACACCGAACGTCGCTACGGACTTCTTGGTTGATGGACGACATCGCGATCCATCCGGTACAGACCGAGTGTTGTGGTCGTGGTGGCGCTGCTCCGCAGGTCGTGACGATGCGCGCCTACGAGGTCTACAAGCACGTCCACGGACCACAAGAGTCGATGATCACCGGCAGGTGCCGCGGTGGCTTTGGCGTCGGTGAGCTGATCGCGTTTCTGTACGCGTATCCGTTCCCGAAAGCAGAGTGGGCTGCTCGCGTCGACGAGGCGCTTCGCGGAATGAGGCTCGGTAGATCGTAGTACGATCGCTCGATGATCGAGCTGACGCAGACGACGCTGCACCCGCGAGGTAACTGCTGGCAGACTGCCGTCGCGTGTTTGCTTGAAGTTCCGATCGAAGCGCTGCCGTCGCAGTACGACGCCTACGTGCAGGTCGAGGATCCCGACGGCAAACCACGGTGGGATCTTCGCTACAACAACGCGCTCCAGGCGTACTTGAAGAAGCACCACGGCCTCGCGTACGTGGAGCTTCATTACCCGGACGAGAGCTACCAGCAGCTACGAATCTTCGGGTGGCACCTGATGACGGGCGCTACGGTGCGCAGCGAAGCACAGGGCGGTGATCGCCACGTCGTGGTCGGTCACGATGGGCAGATCGTCTGGGACCCGCACCCATCGCGCGCGGGCCTTCTGCTTGGCGATGTCCGGTGGGCAGTGCTGTGTCGGTTCCCGAAGGCGTGGGCACGCGGCTTTCTTCACGAGCCGTGCATCTGCCCATGCTGCGGAACGAATGGCGCGTCGGCTATCGAGTGAGCGTGAGCGCCGAGTGATTGACGGCGCCGGCCACGACGAAGAACATGCCGACCCAGATCATCGCGCGCCCAAGCTCGGCGACCGTCGAGCCGCCGGGCTTGCCGGCCACCGGACCCGAGCCGATGTAGTGGAGCAGAAGCCCGATCAAGAGCACGATCACGGCGACGAGTGAGAGCGTCATGGTGGCCTCCTGATCAGAAGTCTACCGCTACTTCCGCGAGCCCGCGCGAGGGCAGCACCACGAGTAGCCGTGCGGGCAACCTTGTTTCTGGATCGCTTTCCACGTGTCAGCGCACACCTGATTCGCGGGCACGTTGTTCGATCGTTTCTGATCGAACACGAGTGGCGTGTCGTCACTCGCACGGCGCCACTCCTCGCACGCCTTGCACGAGCACGCTGGATCTTCATGCGGCTTTCGCCGGCCCATCACGCGTGCTTGACGGCCCACACCGCTTCGGTGCCGATGCAGTTCGCGCCGTAGGCGATGCGCATGTAGCCACTCTCGCCCCAGCCGGTGCCCCACGAGTTGCGCAGGAGCCACGCGTTGACGGAGTCGTCCCAGCCGACCAGCATCACGTCGTGGTCGATCTGCGTCGAGCCCGAGTCGGCGAACACGCCGCCCGTGTAGCCCTCGAACGCAGCGTCTGCCGCGACGGCGCAGCCGACCGCGCCGTACTGCATGATCGCCGCCTTGATATCATCACGTGGAGCGATGTTGGAATCCGCCGGCTGCGTGTTGGCGAACCCCCAGTCGTCGATCTTGTACATCGCCATCGTCGGCGCGTAGAGGCACGTCCCCGGCGCCGCTTGGTACGGGCCGTAGTCGGAGGTCAGTGGCAAGCCGTGGCCCTTGGCCCAGTCGAGCACCGTCGTGTTATCGTCGCCGTTGCAGCCGCCGTTGTTGAGGCACGACAGCGTGTACTCCTCCGACAAGCTGAACGCGCTCGCACCGCCGCCGATGCCAGCCTTGTTGTAGGCAACCTCGACGACGCCCGTGCCGCTGAAGTCCCAGCACGATCCGCACGCACCCTGATCCTTCACCGGGCCGACGAAACCGAGCGTGCGCGAGTCCCAGCTCGACGGCATCGGTGCCGTGAGCATGCCGCGCAGGCGTAAGCCGTGCCGCGTGTGCGAGAGCGCGATCAGGTGGTCTTTGTCCGGGCGGCGGACGTGCCCGCGTGCGTACGTCATTGGTGCGCTCCGTACTTCGCGAGCATCTCCTTGGCGCGTGTGACGATCACCGGATCGAACGTGGCGCGCATCGCCACGCCGCTACCGGCGCCTGAGCCGGCCGGCGGCTGCTCGCTCGCAGCGACCGCTTGCAGGGCGCACGTCACGAGAGCCGGCGTGAACTTCGTGACGGCGTCGGCGATGAGCTGCGCATAGTTCGCGCTCGTGAGATCGACGAGCACGACCCCGAGCACGCCCGTGTCGAGCACGCACTGGCCGGTCTGGAGCGCGATCTGTCCGGCGTGCGGACACGCGGCGGTCGTCGACGCCAGCGCGAGCGCGGCGGCGAGCGCGAGTGCGAGCCTCACTTGACCACCTCCGGTGTCTTGTGGGCCGGGTTGTCGTTCACCTTGCCGCCGATCGCCTTGAGCCCGCCGTGCACCGCGGTCCCGCCCGCGTAGATGCCGAAGGCCCACTGCGTGTACGAGGTCCACTGGTCGGTCGTCATCTTGCCTAGCGCGGTGAGTACCGTCGCGGCGATGACGAGGCCGACACCGACGATCCCGATCTCGTTGTCGAGCAGATTCTTGATTGCGTCCATGTCTTGGGACACTAGCACGTGCGCTACGGCGGCTGGCACACGAGAAAGCCGCCAGCGATCTCGCGCTCTAGCATCCCATCCGGGCACGCCACATGTGATGAATGCGGCGACGAGCAACGTGCAGCGCTTGCACAGATCACGGCGGCTAGCACAACGGCGCCAACGATCAGCCAACGTCCTAGCCGCAGATCTCGCGGCGGGATGATCACCTGGCGCTTCATTACGTCGGCGGCACCAGCTCGACGAAGCGTAGATGCGCGACCACACGCGTCTTCAACGTCGTGGTGCCCGTTGTGAACGTGAGCGCCAGACGGAACGGCCCACCGGGAACGCTTGCCGCGAAGGTCCACGACGCCGCCCCGGCCGAGGTGAGCTTCTCCTGCGTGCCGCTGACGTCTTGCGTGACCACACCGCCGCCGTTCTCGTGGAAGACGAGCGTTTGCTTGAAGCTCGCCAGGTTGATCGGACCCGATCCACCCGAGGAGATGCCGGTAGCGATCACCTCGTAGATCGCCATGAACGATCGGAAGCTGCCAGATGGGATCGTGAACTGCTGATCGCCGGCCTCTCCGAACTTCAGCTCCACGCTCTCGCCCATCGCCAGGCCCGGCGTCGATCCACGCAAGACGATCTCGCTGCTCTGCGCGTCGCCGCGCACCGCGAACCGGCCGCTACTCGTAGATCGCTGCGTCTGCCGGCTCGCGTTGCCGAGGCTGCCGCTCGCGAAGGCGAGATCGGCCGTGGCGAACGAGTCCCCGAAGGCCGTCGCGTAGGTCCCGCTGGCCTGTCCCGTGTTCCCGGCGAACGCGCCGAGCTGGCTGGCGATGCTGCCGTCGCCCGCGGCGAATGCCGCCTGCGCCGAGGCCACGCTGCCGCTACCGAGCGCGGTCGAGTCGAGCGCGGTCGCCTGGCAGCCGTCGCCGATCGCGGCCGATCCGAGACCGCTCGCCACGGAACCCTCGCCGAGAGCGACCGCGCCCTCGTTCGAGGCGGTGCACTGATTGCCGATCGCGACCGCGTCCTTCGCGCTCGCCGTGCACCGATCGCCGATCGCGGTCGCGTTCAAACCAGACGCGTTGCAGTTGTTCCCGAGCGCGAGCGCGTTCACGCCGGCGGCGGCATTCCCGGAGGCGTTGTTCTGAACGACGCCGCCCGCTGCCTGGTTCGTGTTGAAGACGACTGCGGGCGTGGTGGCGACAACCCCGAGTGGTGACGCGACGGTGCCGGCTCCCGCCATCGTACCATCGTGCTGGACCTGCTCGATCGCGACCGGATTCGCGGCCGATCCGTCGCCTTGGATCGTTACGCCGTCGGTGACCACGAGTCCGATGGTGGCACCTTCGACGAAAAACGGAACGAGACTTCCGAGCCCACCCGGTGGTTCCGAGTCTTCGAACGTATGCCAGCGTTCGACGTAGATGTTGACGGAGGCTCCTCCGCTCGTCCCTCGCGTGACCGTGACGTTATTGGTATCGACTGCGAGCGTGTAGCCGCCTGCACTCGCGATCACCAGCTCGGGTGCGACAGCAACGCCGTTGACGTTGAGCAGATGTGGGATCGACAGCGGAGTGCCAACCACCAGGCCTGAGAAGTTGAGGACGTTCTTCAGGACGGTGGTCACGCGGCCTCAACACGAACCTATCACAGGTCTTCGAAGGCCCCTACGGCTGGATGTTCGTGTCGAACTGCGCGACGATGCGCGGCACGACCGCATAGCTCTTCACGAACGGAAAGACCTCACGCGCGAGCTGGATGTCGATCGGCGCCCAACACTTGCGCAGCGTCTTGAGCAGAAACGGGACCGTGTTGCGACGAAGCACATACGCGTGCGTGCACATCTGATCCTTGGTCTCGAAGACCTGTCCAGCGACGTGCGTCTGCGGACGACCAGCGAGGCAGCAGTGCCCCAGGTGCAAGAACGAGTAGTCGCTCGGCACGTCGCGCATCGCCTGAGCCCACTTGTCCATGAAGCCTTCATCGAGCTGCGCATCGTCTTCGAGCACGAGGTACGCGTCGTCAGTCATCCGCGTCATCGCGTTCCACAGCATGTAGTGCGAGAGCCAGCAGCCCGTCGGCTTGGCGCCCATGCGAAAGCCGCTTCCAGGGTGATCGACTTCGTACGGATGCCACGTGGCGAGCCCAGCGACCGGAGCGTTCACGCCATACATGAACGACACGTCGGTGAGGCCGCGCTCGGCAAAGTGCGCCCGAGCCTTTTCGATCTTCTCGGGGTACTCGGGCAGGCAGATACAGATCGCGTGCATCGACTAGAGTCCCTCGGGCCGGTAGGCGATCTCGGCCTGGCCAGCGAGCACCTTGGCGTGGCCGATCACGGCATCGATGAAACCGCGATCGGCGCGCGTGGTCGGAGAGCCCGGCTCGCCCATCGGCTTGCGCGCGACCGCGCAGTGCCCGGCCATCACGTAGGTGAGCCCGTGGCGCGAGCAGAAGATCTCCCACGCGCGATGCGGCGGCGTTCCCCACGTGATGTCGTCGCTCATGATGAGCCCGCCGCCGCGCACGAAGTGCCACGCGACCTCGTACTCGAACGTCTGGCACCACACCTCGTGGTCGCTGTCGTGAAGGAACACGTCCCACGGACCCGTGCGCTCGTAGATTTCACCGAGCGCGTCGACGGAGAGCTTTTGGACCTTGCTCCAGCGCGGGTGGCTGACCTCGAAGATGCCAGCCGGCGGGCTCGGATCGATCGAGTAGAGGATGCCGTGGCCGGGGACGCCGATCTCGTCGAGCGTCGTGAGGATCCGATCGCTGGAGATCCCGTACGACACGCCGGTCTCGACGACGGTTCGCGGCGAACCGCCGCCCCACCGTTCGGCGAGCAAGATCTCGCGAAGATGATCCTGGTAGTGGTTGGGGTTCGTGAAGTGACCGGCGTACTGCGCCGCGAGGTCCGGGTTCTGCTCCCACATCGAATCGAGTAAACCAGGCATCGATCATCCTTTCCCGTCGAACGGGGTCGTGAACGTCTCTTCGCCGACCATGCCACCCCACTTCGCGTGATAGCGATCGCGGTTGGCCTCCCAGCGCTTGTAGAACCAGTCGAGCTTCTCGCCCGTCCAGCCCTGATAGCCCGCGTCTTCGCGCCGCCAACCGTGCGTGACACCGGTCGTGTACTTCGCGCGCCCGAACGACGGCCGATCGCTCTCCTCGATCGGCCACTCGATGATCGGGATGCCGGCGAGCTTGCACCGATAGCGGTAGTCGGTGTCTTCCCAGTAGACGGGGTAGTATTCCTCGTCGAACGGGCCCACGGCCTTCCGGATCTCGTGGTCGATCCGGAAGCACGAGAAGCCGATCGCGCACACGAGTGCGGGCGACGGCGCCTCGAACAGCCGCTCGAACGTATCCGGTGCGACTGCACAGTCGCCATTCAGGATGATCAGCGGCATGTCTTTGGCGTACGCGATGATCCGGTTCCACGCGCCAGCACAACCGACGTTGCGTCCGGGTCGATCGATCATGGTCATGCACAAGTCCAACGGCTCTTGCGTGAGCGGTGTATCGCCGTTGTCGATGATGACCACGCGATCGGGATGCTGCGTACTCGTGATCAGCGCCGCGAACGTCGCCGCGAACACCTCGGGCGGTTCGTTGCAACGTGGGATGCCGACGACGAACCCAATCACATGAGCCTCTGGGCCCACGCGCGCGGCGTCCGGTCGTTCACGATTTCCAGTGGCAGGTGGTACTCGAACTTGCCGATGCGAGGACGGATCCAATCGATCATCGTCATGAGGCCAGCTTCCAGCTTGATCCTCGGATGGTAGTCGAGCAGATCGCGCGCCTTGTTCGCCGAGCAGTTGGCGAGCCGCACTTCAGCCGGGCGGCCAGGCTCGTAGATCGGATCCAACTTGAAGTCGATCAGGTTGGCGATCACCTGCGCGAGCCCGTTGATCGAGATGAAGCCGTCGTCGGGCCCGACGTTGATCACTTCACCGTCGACGTCGGCGATCGCCATCGCCACCAGCGGATCGACGACATCGTCGACGAACGAGAAGCAACGCATCTGCGCACCGTCGCCGTAGATGATCGGCTGCTTGCCGAGCAGCATGCGGTGAATGAAGATCGAGGCGACGTTGCGAAACGGATCCGTGTGCCGCTGCCTGGGCCCGATGATGTTGTGCGGCACACAGATCACGTGCTCGAAGTCGTGCAGCGACGCGAGATTCGCGAGCATCTGCTCGACGCACACCTTACCGATGCCGTAGGGATCTTGTGGCCGGGGTTCCATCGATTCGACGAACGGGACGTCGTTGGTTCCGTAGCGCGCCATGCTCGAAAGCGTGATCACCCTTCGCACGCCGCGCGAGATCGCGGCCGAGAACATCCCCGTCGAGGCCGTGACGATGCCCTGCGTGATCGTGTGCGGCGAGAACACCGACAGGCCCTCGTACGGCGTCGCCGCGCAGTGGTAGACGATCTCGCAGCCCTTGACGATCTCGCGCATGCGATCGAGGTCGTTGCAGTCGGCGATGTGGAAGACGACGCCCTTGGGGATGTTCTCGAACTCGCCGCCGATGTAGTTGTCGCAGCCGATGACCTCGTGGCCGCGCGCGAGAAGCGCGTCGGCGAGGTGCGAGCCGAGAAAGCCCGCCACGCCGCTGACGAAGATTCGAGTCACGGCGCGATCACTTCTTGTCGAGGAACCACGTCGACTGCATGTTCCAGCCCATCGTGTCGCGCCACGCGGGGCTCATCTCGCGCTGCATCTGGAACTGATACGCGAGGTCCCAGCGGATCGTCAGGTGCTTCCTCTCGAAGAACTTCACCCAGTATTGCCACGAGCGCACGTTGACGTGACCAGCGATCGCGGTGACCTCGTGCTCGGGCGGGACTTCGGCGCCCTTCTTGAGCACGAACTCGCTGCGCTCGTCTGGGAAGAATCGACCTTCGGGTGCGATGGCCGTCGCGACGCAGAAGAACAGCCGATCGCGAGCCTTGCCGACCATCCAGTCGAACGTGGCGTCGAGGTCTTCCTCGTAGAGGTGCTCCAGAAGATCGGTCGCGATCACCGTGCCGAACGTGTCCGGCAACGGCCGTTTGCCGTGATGCGCGACGAGCTGCTTGGGGTGCGCCGAGATGTCGGCGAGCGCGACGCGTCCACGGACGTCGGCAACGCAGTTGTCGACCGCGTGCGACGAGATGTCTACGCCGTACGCGTCGAAGCCACGGCGCAGAAGGCGCGCCGTTAGCCCAGCACCGCCGCAACCGACATCGAGCAGCGAGCCATCCGGCGGCACGACGTTCACGATCGCCGCCGAGATCAAGTCCCAGCCGCCCCAGTCGAGCGACGGGCCATAGTACGTCTTCAGCTCGCCGGACGCGTCGTGGTACTGCTTCTGGTGCTCCCAATACTTGTTGTCGTAGTGGGTTCCGTAATCGATTCGCATCGCGGAAGGCACGCTAGCACGTCAGTCCGACATCCGTGCTCGGCCTCCCAGATCGCATCCATCAGCTCGCACAGCGAGCGCTCGATCTTCTCTTCGTCGGTCACCGGCATGAAGCGACGACTCATCGCACGAGTTGAAGCACGGCCGCAAGCGGCGCTAGAGTTTCCATCGTGAGCGCGCTCATCCCCGATCTACGAAACACCAACGTCGTGCTCGTCGTGTTCGCGATGCACGGCTGCGCGGCGTGCGACACGTACCTCCCACAGTTCCGCGATCAGGTCGAAGATCACATCGCGCACGGCGCGCCGTTTCGCGTGTGGTCGCCAGGCCAGCCGCTCCGACGTGGCGAGATCCCCGTGCTCTTCTACGACGCCGCTGCCAAGGACGACGATCTGCAAGACTTCGCCGACCGGCTCGGCATCACGGCGACGCCGACGACGTGCATGCTCACGCGTGCCGGCGCCGCGAAGATCGAAGGCGCAGTCTCTTCCGAAGAGGTCGAGCGCCTGCTCACGTCCGCGCAGAACGCCAACCGCTAGTGCAACAGCCCGACGATGTACTTCAGGATCTCCCACGCAGTCGGTAGGCCGATGATCGCACCGACCCACTTCGTGATCCGCTTGCGGCGCTCACGGCGCGCGAGAATCGGATCGAGGGCGGTCTCTTCCGCGATCTTGATCTTCGATAGCTGCTGAGCCTTGTCGACGTCGAGCGTCACCGTGGTCCTGGTGTGCTCGATCTCGTTACGTGCCTGGTTCGACTCGCGCAGCACGCTGATCAGCTCGGGGACCACGGACAGCTTTCCGGTCACCTCGCTGAGCCTCGCGTTCGTGCTCGACAGTTCGAGTCGCGTGTTCGCCATTTCGGTGCGCGTCGCCGCGTTGTCGCGCCGCGCGCTCGCGATCTCGGCGCGTGATTCCTTCACCTGATCTGCGAGGTCGTCGTGCTTCTCTTCGAGTCGAACGATAGCGCCCACAGGGTCTCTTTCCGCTCGGAGTCGACGAAACTCCGCGAGCTGCTCACCAACGTAGACCCCAGAGACCTCCTCATCAATGTGCTGGGTCGCCGCATCGTCTCGTGCACGACGAGCCGGATCGCTCAAGTCGCGCTCGGTGGGCGACGGCGCTCGGCCACGGCGCGGCCGACGGCCGGTTCGCTCGTCGTCATCGCCCTGTGGCATACGCGATTCTAGCGTAGGTAGAAAGCTGCACGCCAGGCGCTGAGTCACGCGCGCTGGAAACCCCTAGCGGAGGATTTGGATCCAGGCGCGCTACAGGTTCTGCTTCATGCAGCGGCCGAACTCTTTGCCAGAGGTCGGGCCCTCGCGAAAGCACGCCTTCGCGACCGCACCGAAGTGCGTGCGCCAAGCGCCCTTGCCACCGCCACGACGAGCACGACGACGCGAACGCTTCTTCTTTCCACGGGCCATGTCGATCTCCTTGGGGCTAGCGCTTGATCGGCTTGATCGGCTTGACCGGCTTGACCGGTCGGACTGGCCGCGTGCAGCAATCCGCGCTCACAGGCCGAACATTATCACGGATCATGGCGCGTGCGCGATGAACAGGCGCCGCTGTAGGTAGTACGCCCCGATCACGCCGAGGACGGCCGCGATGCCGGCGAGCACGAGGTCGCCGGTTGTCACGCTGCCGAACGGCGAGCCGACGAAGCCTGCAGCGAGCGCACCGTTCGCTTCAGCGACGTCGATCCAATGATTGCCGGCCGCGCCGCTCGACGACACGAACTCGTCCCAGTTCTGTGGGCCGCGCCCGAGCGAGTCGACCGAAGCGGCGAGCCACGTGTCGACAGCACCGAGGCCTGCCGAGAACTGCAGGCGCACGAGTGCCCAGAAGTCTGGGGTGCTCTCGCTCCAGTCGGTGCCGGCGTTCTGCAGCTTGGCGTGCGCCATCGACTTGAGCACCTTGATGTAGTCGACGCCGCTCGACACCGCGAACATCCGATCCGAATCGGTGCCGACATCACGACCGTTCTGGCAGCCGCTCAGGATCTGATCCTGCGTCACACCGGCCATCGTCGCGTTGCCAGGATCGAGCTGGAAGAGCCCGGCCTCGGGGAAGCCCGCGCTCGTCGTCACGTTGCAGCGATTGCCGCCGGACTCCGTGCGCATCCAATCGAGCGCCCAGTCCGTCGGAACGTCGCCCGAAAACTGATCTTGATACGGACGCCACTGCTCGACCGCGTCGGGGAACGCCACGGCTTCGAGGTTACCTCAAGCTCGTAGCCCTATGATAGCTTCGAGGCATGACCTGTACGGCGCAGAACCAAGACGTCGGTGCGATGCAAACGGCCGCCAATCGGTTCGGCGTCAACATGTTCAGCCCGTTCTCGCCGATTGCAATCGACTGCGTCGCTGGCGGACAGACATGGGACGCCGTCACATCGGCGCTGTACGAGATCTCGCCGGTCACCGTCGATCAGGTCGATCAGCCGACGCAGAACCAAGCGTGGTCGCTCTACAACGACGTCAACTCGTACAGCGACCTGACCAACAACGCGGCGGCGATCGCCTCGACCATCGACAGTGCGTCGGATCAGCTCGGCTACGGCGCGGCGCCGCCCCCACCGGCCAGACAACCGCCGCGCTCGGGCGTGCGAACCAACAAGCCCGGCGGTGTTCCCGCGGGCCTACAGCTGAAGACGGCCGCGGTGAACTTCCTGGGCCTCGGGCTCCCCGCTCCGGTCGTCTACATCGGCGGCACGGTGCTCGTGCTCGCCATCGGCGCCGTGATCTTGGGCCGCTTCAAGAAGCGCCAGATCGCGACCTAGACGGCGAAGTCTTCGCGAAGGGCCTGCATAACGCGATACAGCGGGAAGGTCGCGAGGTGCGCACTCGCGTCGCTGACGCTGTAGCTCGCGACGAGCTTGGCATCACCAGCGTGCGTCACGCCCGAGATGTTGTACGCGAGCCCCGCCGCGTACTCGATGCCACGATGCTGGAAGTAGAACAGGTCGGACATCTTGCGCACGACGAACTTGTCGTCGAGCCACACGAAGCGGTGCAAGTACACGCGGTACGTCCCCGAGAACGTGACATCGTGGACCAGGCACAGATAGCCGTCGTTGATCGGCACGAGCTGCGAGCCGCCGCGGAGATGCGGGTTGGCGATCGGCAGCACGCTTTCTTCGATCGCCTCGCGCTTGGCGGTGTTCAAGTCGAGCAGCGACGTCGGACACAACGAGTAGACGATCTTGGTGTGGTCACCCGGCGCATCGGCGAGCGGCATCCAGTTCTTCTGGTTGTGCTCCGACCACGATCCGCGTAACGGGCGCGCGCTCGTGATGCAGTAGTTCGAATCGAGCACGAGGAGCACGATCTCGCGTAGGCCGGGACGAGTGAACGAGAAGTCGCACACGGTGGCGGTGCAGAAGAACCGGCCACCGACGGAGAACAGCCGGCAATCCTCGTAGCCGTGCACGGGGAAGTTGGTCCGAGCCGTCGAATCGAGATCCTTCATCGAGATCGTGCGCTCGATGTCGAAGTTGTCGGTCAGCTCCAGCATCACGTTGTGCGACTGGATCACGCCGTCGGGTGGTTCGTACGAGTGACCGTTGACGATGCGATAGTTGAGCGCGCGCACCACACAGCGCCACTTCTTGCCGTCGAAGTGGACACTCGGGTTCGCCGCGACAAACGGTGCTGCAGGCTCGTACGGAAGCTGCTTGGACGTCGCGCCGAACAGCGAGGCCGCGCTCTGCACGTAGAACGAGCGATTGTCGCGCAAGAAGTCGAGGTCGGGCCGCGCCTTGACCGCCTTGTTGGCGTTGACCGCGCCGACCTCGCGCGCGTTGGTTCGATCACCTTGACCGTCGAGGTAGAACGCCGAGATAGCCGCCAGGTGCGCGGCCTTCCAATCGTAGACGGATTGATCGACGAACAGCGTCGACTCGGGGCGTGGGATCTCGGCAGCACGGCGAGCGAACAGGTACGTGAGCGGCAGGTTGTCGCGCGCGTGGAAGTAGTAGTAGTCGGCGATCTCGTAGAGCGGCTCGGCTCGACGGACATCGAACGTGTGCGCATCGAGGTACGCCTGCTGTGCCTCGCACCACGGGCGGCCGAGGCGCTTGATCATGTGGCCCTTGCGAAGCATCGCCTCGAACGTCTCGTCCTTCCATCCGCCCATCGACGAGCGCTGCTCGTACATCCCGAGCGCCTCTTCGTTGAGGCCGAGACAGTCGAGCGTCTGCGCGAGGTAGAAGGCCGTGCGTGGATCGGGGTTCGCCGCGAAGTCGGTGCGCAGGATCTCCAGATCGCGGATCCAGCGTGACTTGGTCGCCTCTAGGCTGCGCTGCGTCCGCTGTTGAACCACAGAGACGCCAGAAACTTGGATCGATGCAGGCGGCACGTTGGCACGGCCGGCGAACTCGTGCACGCGCCCCGAATAGCGCCAGCCGCTGGCCGTGCGCAGGACGAGCGGCAAGAAGTACGACAGCTCACCACGGCGGATGTTGAGCAGGTACGCCTCGTGCGGCGATCCCGATTCGCCGTTGGCGAAGTTCGTCGTTAGGTGCGAGCGCAGCGCCTGACCGCCGACGACGTGATCGTCGCTGTCGGGCATGATCGTGAACGTCGTGCGCGTGCCGTGCAGATCGAGCACACGATTGCGGCTCGTCGAGAAATCGACGAACGGCTCCTCGAAGAGACGACCAGGAACGTCGGCTAGCGTGTGACGAATCAGCGCCTGCGTGCCGTCGGTCGAACCCGTATCGAGGATCGTCCACTCGTCGATGAACGGCCGGATGGATACGAGCGTAGCTTCGAGCCCGTGAATTTCGTTGCGAACAATCATCACAAGGCCCAAGAGCCCGCCGGTCGCGGGCGGATCGATCTTCTTGGGCTCGACCCTCTTGGTGCTCGGCTCGCTTGGAGCTACGACCGCGCGTACCGGCGTCGCTTTATCGCGGCTTCGAGATCGCGCGAGCACGCGCGTGGGAGCCTTCTTGCGCTTGATCGGCACCGTGATTTCCTATCACGGTCGTCCGACATCGGGCGCTAGTCGAGCACGTCGACATCGATTGCGTCGTACCTCACTCCGAGGACGGCCGCCCCGAACACGATCGAGCCTACGACGATCAGCCTGATGACGTCGACGAGGTTGCGCATAACGCTCATGTTACCACCACGCCAAGAACACGAAGCCAGGACCACCACGACCGCCCGAACCGCCGGTGCCGCCGCCGGTGCCACCACCACCGCCACCACCACCACCGCCAGATCCCCACCCGCCGCTTCCACCGTTGCCGGCGGTGCCGCCCGTCTTCGCCGCACCACCGGTGCCGCCGGTAGACGCGAAAAACTGACGAGGAACTTCGATGCCAAGGTAGCCACCACCGAACTGAGCACCGTGCCCGAAGCCATCGCTGCCGTTCAACGACGCTGCTCGCCCACCGGTGATCGTAGTCATCAAGCCGGCGCCCGTGATATCGCCGCCGTTGCCGGCCGTGGTCGCCGTGTCCGTCGAGCCGCCGCCCGCGCCGCCACAGATCGAGAGCCCGCCCGCGCCAGCCCACAGCGGGCTACCACCTGCGGCGCCCGACGCGCCCGACGAAGATCCAGCCGATCCGCCGACCGCCGTGAACACACCGAGACAGCACTGTGTCAACGACGTCGCCGGCATGATCGTCTCACCCGCACCGCCGCCCGCGCTTAGTGCGCCTGCAGCACCACCTGCAGAAGCGACGGCACCCGACTGCAGGATCAAGTCCTGTTGGGTGGTCGTCGGGCTATCGGAGATGAAACTACGTACGCCGGCTACGCCGTTGAGCGTCGGAGCACCACCCGCGCCACCGTTCCCGGCGTACAGGTAGAGCGTACGCGGCAGAAACGCGACGGGAATCAAGAGTCGCGAAAACGTGCCGCAGCCACCACCGCCACCACCACCACCAGCGACGCCGGTTGCTGAGCTTTGTCCACCGCCACCGCCCGCACCACCGCCGAGGCAGACCATGAAGATCATC
>Ga0307479_10000499_pt1 | contig 35091 bp, 30 predicted proteins | sample atmos_gasesECM4C_FD_203743 | JGI IMG/M metagenome (GOLD analysis project Ga0307479, IMG submission 203743) | Hardwood forest soil microbial communities from Morgan-Monroe State Forest, Indiana, United States - atmos_gasesECM4C_515 | ecosystem: Environmental > Terrestrial > Soil > Temperate...
ATGGCGTCGGAGATGACATGGATTTCCTTCTTTCGAAGTACACCCGGAGTTAGCGCTCATCGTCCTTGAATCCTGAATTACTGCTCGCTTTTGTATCAGGGTTCCGCAGGCTTGCCGAAAACACACGTTATCTATACTCTCGGCAGCCGGTCAGGGGTAGAAGTACACCCTTTCGGAACCCTGCAGCGAGCGTTGGATGCTCGCCGGGTTCGATGACTCCAAGTGGCGCGCCATGGTGAAGAAACCAGTGCCCAAACCCAAGGGATGGAACCATCCTTACAACAGGCTCATTGCCCGAAAGGCCCAAGGGCTAGCTTTGCGGCCGGAATCGCTTTGGGACCGTCTGGTCAAAAGACACCGCTCATCCGGCAGTGTTTGGGTACGAAAGGCCTTTTCGCTATGAGAGACCGACCGCCGCTGGTTCTTGTGCCCCAGTACTTCGGGTGTACCGTCTTCGATCGGCGCAATTCGCACTATTTGCCTTTCGATCAGGAACTCACCGGGGTGCTACTTCGCCTGTGTGAAGCGCCTTTCAACTCCATCGTTGGAGAGGAACCAAACCCACAGCGGCGAGAGGCATTGGAGCGGTTCTTCGACCACTTTTACTCGCTCGGCTTTTTCACAACCGCGCTCAAATTCGCCGGCGAGGTGGTGAATGTCACGCCACCGCCGGATCATTTGCTGGGGCCGCTTGCCGTGCATCTTGAAATCGTGGCAGCCTGCAACCTGGCCTGCACGCACTGCTTCGCCGGACAGTTGCCCCGGCGCGAACAACCGTTGACGATGATGGAGCTCGACACGCTATTCGCGACGCTGGCTCGAATGGGATCGTACCGGTTGGGCTTGACAGGCGGCGAACCGCTGCTACGGTACGATCTGTTCGAGATTGTCGATCGCGCAACTGAGCACGGTCTGTGCCCCTGCCTGACCACGAATGGCCTCTTGATCACCGAGCAGAACGCACGCGAATTCGGCCGGCGCAATCTTGTGTGGCTCAACGTCAGCCTGGAAGGTGCCACTGCCGAAACCAACGATCGAGTTCGAGGCACGGGGACCTTCGACCGCGTAGTCGCCAACCTGCGCACTCTGAGGCGGCACACCCGTTTCACGCTCGCGTTTACGGTAATGAGCACCAATGTCAACGACGTCGAGGCCTGCGCGGAACTGGCGGCGCACGTCGGAGCAGAATCGGCCGTGTTCCGTCCTCTTTACCCTGTAGGCGTCGCGCGCCATCATCCAGACCTTATGCCCACCTTCGCCGAGTACACCAGTGCTGTGGATCGGCTGGCTTCTATGGCGTGCGACGGAGAGCCGGAGCTTCGCAGTCTTGACCCGTTCGGACCCCACACCCGAACCGAAACACAGTCGGTTGTACACGAGAACTACGGTTGCGGGGCGGGAAACCTCGTTTGCTCGATTTCGGTTTCAGGCGATGTGAATCCGTGCAGCTTTCTTGGCCCCGAGTTTGCTGCGTCGAACCTGCGGCGACATCCGTTCGACGAAATTTGGCACAACAGTCATCGCTTCCGTGAGATCCGTGCTTTGCCCGGCAATGAGCAGGGCACCTCGACCTTCGACGGAGGTTGCCGTGCGCGATCGCTCGTGCTCGCCGGATCAGTGAATGCGCCAGATCCCTGGATTGCCGGGATGTCACACAATGCCCGCCACCATCCTCTGGCTGTTCTGGAGATAAGCGCCAGGCGCCCGTAGGCCTATGGACATTCGAGAGCGCGCAACGGAACTTGATCAGGCATACGGCCGCGATCCGGAAAATGCTGCCCTGGCGACCGAACGGAAGACCCTCCTGGATCAATTGGCAGTTGAGGAACTGGGACTCATCTTTCGTTATATTCCAGCGGGGCCGTTTGAAATGGGCTCGAAGAACGGCGACTCGGATGAGAGCCCGGTCCATGTCGTCGATCTCGACGGTTTCTGGATGAGCGAAACCCCGGTGAGTTGGGCGCGCTATTGCGAACTCATGGATTGGTTGCCGCCCCCCACTGGTATCCCACGAGGTGGTGGACCGGTGAATGCAAGGAGCCCGCTTTTCTTTCTGGCCGAAGAAAACAAGCTCCGTCTGCAATACTGCGACGATCGTTCCGATCGGGCCGGTGATTGGCATGCACATGCGAAAGCCGCCCAGGGTGATGTGGCGCGACGTTACGATAGCAAGCCTGCAGTGAGCATCTCGTGGCAGGACGTCGAGGTCTTGTGCGAGCACCACTCGAGCGACCAAGCGCATTACCGGCTGCCAACTGAGGCAGAATGGGAGAAGGCGGCGCGGGGCGGACTCATCGGGAAGCGTTATGCGTGGGGCAACGAGCCCCCTGCTCCCAGCCGTTGCGACTGCGATCGCTATGATTCCTTCTCGATCGCGCCCATGCGGAAGTTCCCGCCCAACGGATACGGCTTGTACGCGATGTGCGGCGGCATATGGGAATGGACCTCCGACTGGTACGATGCGCAGTTTTACGCTGAAAGCCCCGCGCGCAACCCGGCAGGTCCAACTCATGGTGAAATCAAGGTAGTTCGAGGTGGATCATGGGCAGATTCGGCCGAAGCGGTGACTGTATCTTTTCGAAATGGTCTTCGCTCACAAAGCTGGCGTGACAACAAGTGGAGCGCACCCATGACACCAAACTGCGGCTTACGTTTATGTCGCGTCGAACGCTGATTTTGTTTCGTGTCAGACGGGCGCAGTAAGAGCGTCATAGAACGTAGGAATCGATTTCCAGCCTGTTTACCGGCGATCCGGGATCAACGGTCAAATGACGGTGACAGGGCGATGCGCTCACCGACGGCAGCGTCAGCAAGATCGGAAACTCCGATCCACAAATCGCGGTCTTTCACGACTTCGGCGGTTTTGGGCGTTCCCCGCGGGTCGGACCTGAAGGAATTGGTGGCGGCGGTTGGACTCGAACCAACGAACTACGGATTATGAGTCTGAAACCCCCTCTGGAAACAAAGAAGATAAAGGACTTCCCTCGGCAGAATCGCGGTAAAGTCCCGCAAAATCCGCTTACCTCCTTCGTGCAACTAAGCCGTAGACAGCTAAGGCAACTCCTCCGACGAACCCCCAGAAACCACTCTTCATCGTGAGCAGTACGATTACGTAGATCCCCACGAGAATGGATATCCAGATCCCGTCATGGAGAATGTAAAAGAGGGGGGCACGGAGTTGGCGCCTCTTGCGCCCCAAGCGGGATGGTTCGCGGTTCCACCGCTTCAGGACCTCCAGGGTTAAGTCAGGTGGCGGTCCTTCTTCTGGGTGGAGTTCTCTATACCGCCGCAGTTCCAATTCATACGGCTTCGCCCTGCGGCGTTTCGGAGTTGCCCGCACTATCAGTCCGAGAACAGCATTTTTCTTCCACTCTTTGGACTTTGCCGCGGGCTCTCAGGCTCCACTAAGGCGAACGACCACATACGTCCACGGCTCCGACAGCTTAACCCGTTTTCATTGGCCGTTGTGCTCGAAAGAGCATGTAGAACTCATCCCATCGGAGAGATGGTCTACAGGACGCGTGAAGTGAGGTAGGGGCTGTGTGAAGTAGCGGCACCGTGGACAAAAAGGTGACCACATGCTAGCTTTTGGCGTTTCATTCGGGTGCTGAAGCGAGGGTGATGTGCGCCTATCCTGACTTGGGAGAATACACGATGGGAGAAGACTCGCAAAAAGTCGTCGACAGTTATATCGGCCTGGACGATTTTCTGAAAGTTTACACTGCGATCTTTGGTGGGCTAAAGAGTCTCGGGTTCTCGGAGGAAAAAGCAAAACGCTATGCGTGGTTCTGTCAAGCTATTTATAAGGAACTGAAGGACCAACACGATGTCATAGACGGCCTGAACAAAATTGCAAGTGCGAACAAGCTCCTACCACGAGCAATAGCGATGAACCTTGTAACGTCGCCGGGAGCGCTGAAGAATTACCGCTTGTCGGCTGGGGTAAGTGTTGTCGGGCCGTTCATAGATCGTTTCGCGGCCATTGCTAAGAAGAACGGCATCGCGTTGGACGAGTGCTCCCTGACTGTGACGAAAGTAGCCCTGGATGTTGCCGGGGCGGGCACTGGTGCCCTCAGTTCCGTTGCTGGGATCGGCATCCCTTTGCTGTTTCTTAGTGTGATCTCCACTTTCAATGATAGTTACTCTCTGGGAAAGGCTTGTTTCCAATAACTAGGTGGTCGACAGACGACAAGGCTTGCTGACAGCGGTACTCCTATAGCTCTATATCCCATGAAACGGGGGTTTGAGTGTAGTGGCCACTCCGTTCTGGGTTGAATTCTGGGACTATCCGTGGAACGCTACCCGGAAGCCATTTCGGCTGGTTCCAATCTCTTCCCAGTCGTAGCTGCGATAGGATGACCTACAACGAAACGCATCCATGTCCCAGGCTCCACCGCGAACGCAATACGGACGGCGACGGTCCGAGGTATTCCGCCAAGGGGACCCGTCACAGGGTGCACAGGTGTAGTCTACGTGCCAGGAATCGAGGCACCACTCCCAGACGTTACCGATGATATCGTAAAGACCCCACGCGTTCGGCTTCTTGTGGCGCACTGGATTGGTGTGTCCCCCACTGTTGCTCTCATACCAGGCAAATGCGGAGAGTTCGGCGGAGGAATCGCCGAAATGATACTGAGTGGTTGACCCTGCCCGGCAGGCGTACTCCCACTCAGCTTCTGATGGCAGACGGACGAACTTGCCACCGCTTTCGCTGATCTTCGAGCAGAATTCACAGGCTTCGACCCAGTTCACGCTATCGACGGGGAGATCGGTACCATCGAACCTGGACGGGTTATGACCCATTACGGCCTGATATTGCGGAACCGTAATCGGTGAGTCTGCCATCCAGAACTCCGAGATTTCAACGATATGCTCCGGGCCCTCCGGAGCGTGCGGTAGGCCGTTTGCAGAGCCCATGGTGTACACACCCGCCGGAATTCGCCGAAACACCAATGGGGGAACGGACCCACTTCTGAAGGGTATCTCTAAAACCGATTCATTCCCGGTGCTCACATGGGAATTCTACGACTGGCCAGGCTCACGCGGTTCATAGACAGAGTGGGACATTTAGCTCATGACCCACGGACTATTCAGTCTGGGCCGTGGCAAAACCACCATTCGTGCCAAAGTGGCGGAAACGGCATTGCCTCGGTCAAAGTGGAACCCAACGTCCAGAGATTTGACCAAGTGTACGACGGGCTGTCAAACATTTTTCTTTGACAGTTTAGCCTGCCGGCTGCAAAATACCCGCGCTCGTCGCGGCCTCGGTTAAATAACAATTTAGGCATCGAGACTGAGAAAGAGATTTCCCATGAGCCAACCCGTTCTCAACGAAACCTTCCACTGGTTTGATGATACGTCTTTCCAGAATTCCCGATTTAGTCCCGCCGAGACACAAAGGGTGAGACGCGCGTTCCGAGGCATTCCGCGACGTGTTCTGCTGAATCCCGGAGAATTCCTATATCGTTTTAAGTCAAATCGATTTCTTACCCATGAGGGACAGCCTTCCGCTTGGTGGCTTCCCGCAGAGGCTGTTGAAGAAATACGCCGTTTGCAGAGAGACACGAAATTATCATTCGAGGAAGTGGTTCGCGCAACGTGTAGCCTGGCCTTCGACTTTCAAGGAAAGTGCGCCTTCGAGTTGCGCGCACGATTGCTGGTCCCAATTTACGCTTTCATCGGCCCAATCTCCCGCGAGAGTCTACTGGTCGATCCGTACGCCGGGAGAGGCAAAAAATTCAATCCGGAACTATCTAAGTTACGGTCACTCAGTGGTTATTTGAACCAGCTTTTTGTTCCGAATCTGAAGAGCGCGAATTTGAGTCCTGCTCACTGGGCAATCAGCGGGCCGTCGGGAGCATTTTCGTTGATTACGTGAGTATCGAGAGTCCAATCATTAGCCAGCCGTGTCCACGTTTCTGTGGCTATGTTGGTCAGCCGAGGCGATATCCAAGGGCAGGGCACTGAGTTCAAAATACTTGCCGCCTTCGGAAAGTTTTTTTCTTGGGTGTGTAAAGGAGACGGTATTCCTATTCATTCCTGAGGTTTGCGGCCATGCCTGAGTGCCCTACCTGTCGCGCGCATGATGGGCTCAAGACCTGTGCAGGGCTTCGGAGGGAGCGGTCAAGAGCGAGAGGGTGCGTGCCTTTCTCGGTTCGGACTGTTCCAAAGACTATTCCTATGATATAGTCCCTGCGTTTTTCGGAAGTATTGCTTTCGTTGATGTTCGGTTCTAGTCGGGTCCAGTCTCATTCCCGTGTGGATTTACATAGTGTTCTGTCCGTTTCGGACGTAGTCGTAACCGGGCTCCAATACAGGCAGGGAGGATTTTGCGAATGAGGTGTCCCCCTCTCATTCGTGTCCTGGAGTCCGCAGCTGTTGGGTCCCTTTTAGCTAGCTCCGATAGTGCAAAGGCTTTGCTCTCGCGGAACCTGGGCTTGGACGACTCCGTGCGCGAGCGGAATGGTCTAGGAATCGGTCGTGCCCGGTTCGCCATTGGTTCGCGAGGAGCAGATGCGGATGCGTCGATTCCATACCGCGCAAAAGCCCGCTTTACGAGGCTGCGGAGGGAGAGCCAGTCATGCGCCACTTTCATTGCCAACAGCGCGCGGTCGTGTACGTCCTGGGTCTTTTGGCATTCCTTTTGGGAACTGTCCTATCTGCCCTGGCACAGATCGTGACCGCGACCGTTCCAGCCGGCACTCAGCCGCTTACAGTAGCGGTTAACCCGATTACAAACAAAATCTACGTGGTCAACAGCGGCGGTTCCGACGTGACGGTGATCGACGGCGCCACGAACACAACGACCACGGTCGCAACGGGATCCAACCCAGCTGGGATTGCCGTGAACCCAGTCACTAACAAGATCTACGTGGCGAATTACTTCAGCAACAACATAACGGTGATCGACGGCGCCACGAATGCGACCACGCTTGTTGCTGTTGCGGCGGGCAGCGGACCGCTTGGAATCGCAGTCAATACCGTCACGAACAGAATCTATGCATTAAACAACGGCGCCCGCACCGTGTCGGTAATTGATGGCGCGACCAACGCTGTTGTTGCTACGGCTCCAGGAGTTGGCGGCGCCGGAACTGACAATTCCCTGGCCGTCAACGAAGTTACCAACAAGATTTATGTTGCGAACGGCCCATTCGGCACAGTAGGCGTGATCGATGGTTCGAGCAATACCGTTGCCACCTTCGCCGCGGGTCCGAGTCCCGCCGGGGTCGCGGTAAATCCGGTCACGGACAGGGTTTACCTGACAGAACTCAACGGAAACAGCGTGGCCGTGTTCGATGGCGGCAGCAACACCGTTATTGCAACAGTTCCAACCGGAGCGAATTGCTTGGCAGTGGCAGTCAACCCAGTCAGCAACAAGATCTACGTGACCAACGCCAACAGCAACAGTGTCACCGTAATTGACGGAGCTACTAACACCCCGGCCACGGTCACCGCAGGCGCAGCTCCGGAAGCCGTAGCGGTGAACGCAGTCGCCAACCGGATGTACGTGGCGAATTCTAGCGACAACACGATAACTGTCATCGACGGCGCAACCAACACCACTACCGTTCTCACCGCGGGCACGACTCCACGTGCAGTTGCTGTGAACCCGGTCACCAACAAGATTTACGTGGCCAACTTCGGCAGCGCCAATGTGACTGTCATCGATGGCGCCACGAACACTACAGCCGCGATCGCTACGGGCTCAGGCCCACTTAGGCCAGCCGTGAACCCGGCGACCAACAAGATTTACGTGGCCAACAGCCAGAGCGCCGACGTGACGGTGATCGACGGGGCTACCAATACCACCACCACGCTTGGGGCAGGCACTTTTCCATGGGCGGCAGGGGTGAACCCGGTGACCAACAAGATCTACGTGGCGAATCAAGGCAGCAACAACGTAACAGTCATTGACGGCGCCACGAACACGACAGGCACGGTGGCGGTGGGTACTGCTCCCGTAAGTGTTGCAGTGAACCCGGTGACCAACAAGATCTACGTTGTTAATGGGGGGAGCAACAACGTATCGGTGATCGATGGCGCCACGAACACGATAGGCACGGTGGCAGCGGGCACTACTCCTATAAGTGTTGCCGTGAACCCGGTGACCAACAAGATCTACGTGGTCAACAGCGGCAGTTCCGACGCGACGGTAATCGACGGCGCCACGAATACGACAACCACCATCGCCGCGGGCACCGGTCCCAATGCGGTGGCAGTGAACTCGGTCACCAACAAGATCTACGTAGCCAACTTGAATAGCGGCAACGTAACGGTAATCGACGGCGCCACAAACACCTCGGTTACCGTTGCCACCGGCAATAGTCCATTTGATGTAGCGGTGAACCCAGTCACCAACAAGATCTACGTGGCCAATCAAAGCAGCAACAATGTAACCGTTATTGACGGTGCCACGAATGCCACGAGCACGGTACCAGTCGGAAACATTCCCTACTTGCTGGTGGTGAACCCGGTCACCAACAAGATTTACGTGGGCCGCAACGACGGGAGCGGCATCGTAACGGTGATCGACGGCGCCACCAACACCACGAGTACAGCCGTCGTATCCGCAGGGTTCTCTGCCGCAGCTACTTTAGCAGTGAACCCTATCACCAACACGATTTACGTACCGAACCTCAGCAACCAAGTAGCGGTACTGACCGAGCAACAGGTGCAGCCGATTCCGCTGGTAACGGCCATTGCCGCCTTGACTGGAAACCAGACCACCAGCCCAACGCCGACTTTTGACTTCACCGCTACGAGTTCGTACTCTCCGACCGCTCCGCCACCGCAGGCCGTGTACTTCCAGGTGGACACCTGGCAGGGACCGTGGACCATAGCTACGGGTGCAAATCCGAACTTTACCGGCCAGACCGGGGCACTCTCGCTCGGTTCGCACATCTTGTACGCCTTTGCCGGGGATGGACAGGAGGCCGGCATTGTGGGCGATGGGCTCAATGGCCAAGTGACGATTGGAGCGATCGCTGCATATCAGTTCACGGTGGTCCAGGCCGCGACCACCACCATCCTGAGCTCGAACCTGAATCCCGCGGATGTCGGACAGACGGTCACGTTGACTGCGACCGTTGCCGTGGTGGCACCAGGGACGGGCACTCCGACGGGGTCGGTGATCTTCCTAGACGGGAGCACCAGCCTCGGTACAGTGACGCTGGGCGCGAATCTCCGGGCAACGTTGAATATCAGTACGCTGACGGCGGGCACACATTCGCTCACCGCCCAATACTCCGGTGACGCGAATTTTCTCGCGAGCACGTCATCAGTTTTGACTCAAACCGTCAACGGGGTACTGGCGATATCGCCGCCAACTCTGCCGAGCGGGACAGTGGGAACGGCATACAGCCAGACGGTGCAGGTAACCGGCGGTACGGCTCCCTACGGTTGGGCGGTTAGCGGCAGTCTGCCCCCTGGATTGGCTCCGTCGCTTGGTCCTGGCTCAACCATAGGAATTTCAGGAACTCCGACAACAGCAGGCTCATTCCCTATTTCAGTGCGAGTCAACGACGCTAACGGGCTAGTCGCTACGCAGGCGTACACCATTGTAATCGCCGATGTTGCGCCGGCAATCACCACGCAACCGGCGAGTCAGACCATCAATTCAAGGCAAGCCGCAACGATGACAGTCGCAGCTAGTGGGACTGAATTGACCTATCAGTGGTACCAGGGGTCGAGCGGCGTAACGACCAACCCGATCAGCGGAGCGACGGCGAGCAGCTACACGACGCCAGCGTTGACGGCGACAACGAGCTACTGGGTGCAGGTCACCAACTCCGCGGGACATGCCGACAGCACTACCGCAACCATCACCGTTGGCCTGCCGCCGACCGTGCTGACCACAACCTTGCCGGGCGGAATAATTGGGACGGCGTACACGTCGACAACGTTACAAGCTTCGGGCGGCAAGGGTCCATATACGTGGACCGCGGCATCGGGGAGTGTGGCTCCGGGATTAACATTGAGTTCCGATGGAGGTATCGCGGGAACGCCAACGGTCGCAGGGACTTTCGACTTGACGTTGCTGGTAACCGATTCAACGGGACTCAGTGCCACCTCTGGCCCTCTGAGCATTGCGGTGGTGGCCCCTCCGAACGCCCCGACATGCCTGCCTCCTACGGTGCAAACCAGCGGCACGGATCCGTTGACTGTTACGGCGATCAGCAACTGCAACGATTCGCAAAGTTCGATCACCAGCACCACGATCGATTGGGGTGACGGAACGCCGCCATCATCGGGAAGCAGTGCACAGCACCATTACACGAGTGCCGGCTCTTACACGATTACGGTGACCGCGACGAATGCGAACGGTCTGAGCAACACCGGATCTGGGAACGCGACTGTAACTGCTCCGTTGACAGCATCGGTGCCTCAAGGTCAATCGGCGCAAGAGACGACGAATGTTATCGCGCCCCTGGGTGTGCCCAGCGTCCAGGTGACCTATCAGTGTGTGAGCGCCGTCGGTCCGGGAGGAGTATCACAACCACTGAGCACTTTCCACTTGTCATGCAACATTAACAGTCAGGGATCGACAGCTACTGTAGTGCTGACCAGCACGCCAACCCCGGTGACCGTGAAAGTGCAAACCAACAGCGGTGCGGCGCTGCAATCGGGATGGCAGCGCGGAAACATCGGTGGGCCATACAGCGCGTTCTTATGGATACCAGGTATCGTCGTAGTGGGAATGGGATGGGGCCAGCAACGCCGCAAAAGGAAGCGTGGGTATGTGGGCCTGGTACTACTGGGGTTGACGATGTGGAGCTTCGCCGCCTGCGGCGGAGGATCTATGTCATCTCAACCGCCACCACAAAACATCACGCCGGCGGGCACGTATGGAGTGAACGTCACCGGGACCAGCACTGACGGCTCCGGCACAACCGTTATCACCGTAGGATTCACAGTTACCATCGGCTGATCGGTGAGAGTCGTCAGTGGGATTGGGAGCGGAACGGGGCGGTTCGTGTGGCGCGGGATCACGACATCGGCCTTTCGCGTTCGGCCAGAATCGTCGCGTCATAGTTTCTCCAATCTAGGGCCCGAGGCGGAATATTGTTCTTTACCGGCAGCGCCCGATTCAGTCCGGTTTCCCCTTGACAGTATGAGGAGGATGAATGAGAATCCTGCCCACTCGACGTTGTTACCCTTCATCCCCCGAAGGGTGGGTTCAAGCAAGGCCAAGTGCGCTATACGGGACCCTTCTATTTGGGTGTAGTGCGGGCGTTCGGATTGCTAATCTGCCGATTCGGAACGAGGGGTAAAGACTGTGAAAAACATCTTCGGTATTCTCTTTTTCTCTTTCGCCATCTTTGGAGTTTTTGCAACGCGCCCCGCGAGCGCACAGGTGCGCAAGCCCGCGGTCGCTTTCCCTCAGCCCACAGCCGTCGCGGAGAGAGAGCATGATGTGCGCGCTCGCGTTCTGCAGGCGTACGCCAACCTCCCACTCCGCTTTGAAGCAAATCAAGGACAGACCGACAGGTCGGTTCGTTTTCTATCGCGAGGAAGTGGGTACACACTGTTCTTGACGCCGACGGCGGCGGTGCTTTCATCTTCGGAAGCCGACCACGATCCAAGTGATCCGCAGCATGCACGTGTCTATAAGAACGTACTTCGGATGGAACTGCTTGCCGCGAAACCTGATGCGCAAATATCAGGAGTCGACGAACTCCCGGGCAGAAGTAATTACTTCATCGGCAACGACCCGAAGGAGTGGCACATCGGCGTCCCCGCATTCCAACGAGTTAACTACAAGGAAATCTATCCCGGCATCGATCTTGCTTATTACGGCAACCAGCACCATCTGGAGTACGACTTCATCGTGGCGCCTGGTGCGAACCCGAATGCGATCAGGCTAAACATCCGCGGATCACGCCAGATTCGGATCGCGAACGATGGCGACCTCATTATCAGCGTGGCGCCGGGCAGGGAATTGCGTATGGGCATTCCCAGGGTCTATCAGGAGGAAGGGAGTACGCGGCATTCCATAGACGGGAAGTGGCTTCGCGCGGGACGCCATGAAGTACGCCTGGCCTTGGGAGAATACGATCGAAACAAAACACTCATAGTTGACCCGCCTCTCACCTATTCGACCTTCCTCGGCGGCTCTTCCACTGATGTAGCTACTGGCGTCGCCGTGGATTCATCGGGCGATGCTTTTGTCACCGGATTCACAGGATCTACGGATTTTCCAACAACGACAGGCGCGTTCCAGACCGCGTGCGGTGGTTGCACGGGAGCCGGGACGAACAATGCGTTTATCACGGAACTCGATCCGACCGGTTCAACGTTGATCTACTCGACTTACTTAGGGGGGAATAACGGCGACGCGGCCAACGGGATAGTAATCGGCGGTTCCGGGAATGCGTATGTTGTGGGTGGAACATTCTCCAATAATTTTCCGGTGGTAAACGCACTTCAGCCTACATGCGCCGGGAGTTGCACGAACGGGGACGCGTTTGTCACAGAAATCAACTCGACGGGAAATGCTCTGGTCTTTTCGACTTACCTGGGCGGCACGGGAAAAGAGACGGGCAGCGGGATCGCCCTGGATCCGCAAGGTAATATCTACGTGACGGGATCCACCAATTCTGTTTCTCCGCCATTCCCCACGCACAATCCTTTTCAAAGTGCTTACGGCGGCGGCACGTTCGACGCTTTCGTAACGGTGTACAACAGCTCAGGAAACGCTTATGTTTACTCGACGTATCTTGGTGGGACGGGGGACGACGAGGGCAAGGGCATAGTTGTTGACAGTTCCAGCAATGCTTATGTTGCCGGACTGACCAGTTCCACGAACTTCCCCCGGGCGAGTGCGCTGCAGGCGGCAAATGGCGGAGGCAATGACGCATTTGTAACGAAGATCAATGCCGCGGGCAGTGCCCTAGTTTTCTCCACATACCTGGGCGGCAGCGGGGCAGACGTCGCCAACAGCATCGCCCTCGATTCCACGAACAACGTTTACGTCGTGGGCAGCACGACGTCCACTAATTTCCCAACCCAGAACGCCTACCAGCTCAGTTGCAGTTCATGCAGCGCGGGAATCACCGATGCATTCGTCACAAAGATTAACTCCTCCGGAAGTTCGCTCGCTTACTCAACTTTCTTGGGTGGCAGTGCTAGTGACCAAGCGAACTCGGTCACCGTGGATGCCGCGAACAATGCTTTTGTCGTGGGGCAGACCTCGTCTACGAATTTTCCGGCGGCGAATTCGAATTATGAATTTCAATCGAGTTGCAAGAGTTGCGCGACCGGAGGCCACGATGTCTTCATCACTGAATTCGACCAGGCTGGGGATGCGCCGATCTTTTCCAGCTATATCGGGGGCAGTACGACGCAGGCGGCGCTTGGGGTCGCTCTGAATTCGTTCGGACAGACCATCCTGACGGGAAACACGCAGTCAACGGACTTTCCCACCACTTCCGGTGCGGAGCAAGCCACGCTGAAGGGAGGCCAAGATGCTTTCATCACGGCTTATCCTGCCGCTGCGAGTTGCAAAACAACCAGGGACTGGACCGGGAGCGTAACCACGGTCACGGCCACGATCACGTGCAACGGGTTGTTCTTGCCTTCCAACGGAAACCAGTTTCTGGGATTTGTGTGGGGAGATGGCAACCAGACGGGATCGGGAAGCGGCGGTGGAAACAACTGCGCGACGCCGCCGGGAACGTGCACGTTCTCAGCCTCGCATACCTATGCGAATGGATCTTACACGGGCGGGACGACGGTTACCGACGCGGATAACAATTCCATCATCACGACCGGATTCAGCGTAAACATTCCAGCGATCACGATTCAGACGACAAGTTTGCCGCCAGGGACGGTTTCAACGCCCTACAGCCAGACGTTGCAGTTAGCGAACGGCACAAGTCCGTACACGTGGTCGCTCTCGGCAGGAGCTTTGCCAGCGGGATTTGGGTTGAGCGCGGCGGGAGTAATCTCGGGAACGCCGACGGCGGCGGGAACGGCGAACTTCACAGTGCAAGTATCGGACCTAAACGCAAACACCACCACTCAACCCCTGAGCATAACAATCACGAATACTACGGCTCCGACGATCACGACTCAGCCGGCGAGCCAGACGATCAGTTCCGGGCAGACGGCCACGATGACGGTGGTGGCCAGCGGCAGTCCAACTTTGACCTATCAGTGGTATCAGGGGTCGAGCGGCGTGACGACCAACCCGATCAGCGGAGCGACGGCGAGTAGCTATGCGACGCCAGCGTTGACGGCCACGACGAGCTACTGGGTGCGGGTGACCAACAGTGCCGGGCACGCCGACAGCACGACGGCCACAATCACGGTGACCGTTATTACCGCCCCGGCGTGCCAACCGCCGTCGGTCGCGGTACAAAGCGCCTCGAACCCGCTAGCCGTAACCGCGTCCAGCAACTGCACTGATTCGCAGAGCTCGATTACTTCGACGACGGTCGATTGGGGCGACACTTCTTCGCCTTCATCGGGAACCCCGGCGTCGCACACTTACATCAGTGCTGGCACTTACACGATCACTATGACGGCGACGAATGCGAACAATATGAGTTCCAGCGCATCGCAGATCGTGACCCTGACGGCACCGGTTAGCAATCCAGTGACACAAGGTGGTTCGGCACAGCAAACTGTTAACCTGACAGCGCCCATCGGCGTCTCGAGTCTGCAGTTGACGTATCAATGTGTGAGTGCCGATGGACCTAGCGGCGTCCAGACTCTGGCGTTCTACCACCTGTCCTGCAATATCAATAGTCAAGGATCGACGGCATCAGTGACCCTGACCAGTACGCCGACGACGGTCACGGTTGCCGTGCAGACCACAAAAAACTCAGCTCAGAGTTCAGAAGTCCGCAGCCCCAAAGTTGGAGGATTGTATGCTGCCTTCCTGTTCTTGCCGGGTATCGTTCTCGTTGGAACGGGCTGCTCCAGAGGGCGGCGAAAGAAGCTAGGACGCTACGTGTGTGGGTTCTTGTTGGCGCTGATGATGATCAGCTGGCTTGGCTGCGGCGGAGGATCGACCCCACCACCGCCGCCACCCCAAAATGGTACGCCGGCCGGATCGTATTCCGTCGCCGTCGGCGGTACTGATTCCAACGGAGGCACGCAGTCCACGATCACGGTTGGTTTCACGGTCACGATAGGAGGGTAAAAGAACTTGTTGGCGTGGTAACTAGTCCTTTGAGAGAAAGGGTACTGGAACAATGAAGAACGTGCGGGTAGGAATCTGTTTACTGATTTTAGGTTGTGCAACTCTGTACGCCCAGACAAACACTTTCTGCCAAGCCAACGGCCAGGCCACGGTTCATGCCGGGAAGTTGGTGTGTCTGCTTCCGAACCTGGGATTCCCCCCGGCGACGAGCGGCCCGGATCCCATCGGTGGACTGGACGCTGCGATCGCCAGCCAGGCAGGATTGTTTCCGCTGGCCTCTCCGGCATCAGGCATCGTCTACACAACCGATCCGTCTCTGCAGATTACTGTGCCGTCTGGCACCGAGAGTTTTGGTCCCGTAATGTTTGAGCGCGGCGAGACGCTGCATCGCGGGAAGTTCTTTCTTGCCTTCACCTATCAAAACTTTCAGTTCAGCAACATGGATGGAGTGAACATCAAGGACATTCCCGCGTACTTCCCGGCGTCGATCACGGTCAATGGAGTATCGAGTTCCGGATTCGTCGAAACAGGCACTCGCGTTGATCTCAAAATCAACCAATTCGCCGTGTATGCCACGTATGGACTAACCGATCGCATCGATGTTTCCGTAGCCATACCATTCCTCGACGTCAAACTTGGGGCCAATTCATCTTGCGAAGACGCATATTCGACACTGGCCGGACATCTCGGTCCGCAAAGATGTTTCGCACAAAGCAGTGGACCCAATCAGCAGTCAGTTTCGAGAGCAAATGAAGCCACCGGCGTAGGCGACATTGTCCTTCGTGGCAAAGCTCGCCTCTGGCAAGGCGAGCGCATGCGCCTTGCGGCTGCCGTCGACGTTCGCGTGCCGACTGGCGACGAATTGAATTTTCTAGGCACCGGCGCAACGGGAGTTAGACCCTTCCTGGCAGCCTCGTGGCGCGGCCGAGTGGCGCCCCACGCGGATTTTGGCTTTCAATGGAACGGGAACTCTGATATCGCTAGTATCCAAGGGCCTGGCATTAGCGGCAAGCTCCCGAACAGCTTGTTCTATGTTCTCGGGGCGGACGCGAGAGTCGTGAAACGTCTCACACTCTCGGCGGATTATCTGGGACAGCACCTTTTTTCCGCCTTGCGTGAGGGAGTTCAGACAGAGTCGAGTTCAGGCTTTACCGGAGTCTACAGTTATGCAGGTTCTTTCTATTCGAATTACATCAGCGTGGGTGGGAAACTGAATCCTGTGGGCAACCTGCTCATCACCGCCAACGTCTTTTTCAAATTGGACAACAATGGCTTACACAACAAACCCGCACCGATGGTTGGGCTGTCTTACACGTTCTAAGTACCCAGTCTTTCGTCAAGTACGCAAACTTTGGAGCGCGCACAGCGATGCCGTCTTCCAAATCGTCTTACGTCGCTTGTGATCGACGCGAGATCACGGCGGAGGTGAAGTCCTAAACGAGAAAAAAGGACGGCCAAGCGCAGTTTCCCTATAGTTCCGACAAACTCGCCGCCAGATCCTGGGACACGGCTGGCTATTAGATAGTCGTATACATTATTCCACTTGATCAATTCATTGCACTGTCACGCACCCCTCTGACAAATGTCCAACGTGGATGTAGCGACCGCTATTGCCAGCCTGTCCCGATAGCTGGATCGGAAACCAGACATCGGTACACCTGAGTCCAGGCGTAACGCTACGATAGCCCGCCGTTGAAATGTTTCCGTGCGATTGATCCGGAGCCAATGTGAACGCCGACTGGAATTGGAGTGAAATTCTGGACCCAGAAGCTGTTTAGAGTGATCAGCGCGTGTTCCCCGCTAAAGCTGGCCTTCGCCCATTGCTGCTTAAGACCCCTTCTTGAATTGAGAAACTTCCTCGGTCGAATCTCCGGCATATTTGATATGAAATCGTCGCTGGTCCGTTAGAATTTCAAATCAGTCGGAATTCGGAACCATCGCCAGCGATCTGCCGAAAATTCTGCAGGATCAAGTGCTCGTGGTAAGCAACTGGCGGCTTAACATTGACGATCCGTATCAATTGTTAAGCGGAATATAGTCGATCAGCCATCCCTTGTCTCTCTTTCTTACGATGAGCGTAAGCGGCTTCGAATAGGAGTTGGGTTTCCCCTCCAATTGCTGCTGAACCGACTGGCTGCAGCTAACCCGTACACGCTCGCTGTCTAAAATGTCGAAGCTCAGATTCGAAAAGCTAAGCCGGGTATTCAGCTTAAACGCGCCCTTAATTGTGTTCATCATTTCTTTGGGCACTCTGGGCCATATTGCCTCGATCGCTTTCGCATCCTTGCGATCATAACTCTGGGCATATCTTTGAAGTAAATCACGGATGTCGTTTTGGTCTTGCTGGGACACCGATGCAACAGTGACATTCGGCTTTGGAGCAGGAATGTTGACGACAATCGCCGCGTCGATATCGCGTTCCCCTCCCGGCCCGATTGCGACAAGGTGATAGGTGCTGGAGTCGGTGGGTTTGACTGTCTTGGAGCCACTCGCACTCACCACTTGACCATCCACCTTGATCGTGGTTGCGTTTTGAACGTTCCAACTCAATTCAGCACTTTCGCCTCTATCAATCACCGTACGGTTGGGCGCGAATGTCCCCGAAGGATAGGCCATCGGAAGTCGTGGGGGCTCTGCAGGTGGATTGTTTGTCGGCACATTCTTAGTCCCGGTGATGACCTCTTTCCCGGAAGCTGTAACTACCGGTTGTGTGGTATTGTCCACCACGTGCGGCTGGCTTCGAGGCTTATCGGCCCTTCCCTCTTCCCGAGGTCTGGATGGCTTCTTTTGATTGTCATCGTGCTCTGCGACGGTTATCCGATCGCCGGTCGTTCTGTTGATGACAGGTGGCTCGACTCGGGAGAGAGTCATAGATACGTCAGGCGAATGCCCGCGCTCAATCTGGAGATATTCGGTGGTCTTTGTATAGCCGTCGTGCTCGATCTCAAACTTGTGCTGTCCTGGAGTAAAAATGCGCTGGCAAGGTACCGGACAAGGAACCCCATCCACAGCGATCGTACTGTCTTCCGGAGTGGGATTCACGTTGATCATGATGCCTGCGGCAGGGACCGTACCTCGGTATGCAAAAAACGCTGCAACTACGGCCAAAATAGCGGCTGCCCCAAAGAGCCATCTCCTAGGCCGCCGGCGGGCCATAATAGACGCTGACTTTGGCTCAGGCTCAGAAATCGTATCCACATTCTTTTGTGTGGCGATGACTGCTGCTGGTCCCTGCGGAGATTCAACGGGCACTGCCGGCGGCTGTTCCACGGTCGCGCGACCCATGATGACGGTGGCACCGAAGGTCTCAGGATGTTCCCCGCTCGCGGCGGCCTTTGCCTCCATGGTCCTAGCATGTTTCGCCTCGAGTCGGTCCAGTCGTCGGAGTTCTGAATCAAGCCGCTTATACTGCGGATAAATCTGCCGCAGCTTCCCGAGTTCCTCCGCGGCTTCACCGTATCGCTGCGATCCCTCCAGTGCCCGAGACGCCGCTACAACCGAGGCGATCTGCTCTTTGCGACTGCGAACCGACGCGAGCTTCTGCCTGATTTCTTCGCTTCCAGGATTCTGACGGAGTGCTGCTTCTGCTAGCCGAACCTGCACCTCCGGGTCCGTCTTACGGACTAGTTCCCGCTCCAGCGCTTCGAAAGCAGTTCGGCCAGCAACGATTGCAGCAAAATCTCTGAAGTCTGCCGACTCGTGATATTTCGCCGGCTGCGCGTGAACGTACTTTGTGGCTTCCGAAGCTCCGCGCTCCTGCAATATCCGCTGGCCTTCACTGATGGCCTTCTGCAATCCCAACTGGAACTCTTCCGACTGCCGTTTAGCATTTTCCACCAGGCGCTGTTCTTCCTGGCCCTCAAGCCTTCGGATCTCTAATTCCAGGCTGGGATAAGTGGGACACAGCCGGAGCAGAACCTCCAGTTCTTTCGCGGCATCCCCGAATTGCCTCGACGCCTCCAGCCCTCGGGCTCTCTTCGTGATCTCTTCGATTTGGTCCGCTCGCTCACGGAGTTCGGCGAGCCGCTTCTTGATCTCCTCGTTGACCGGATTGTCGCGGAGTGCCGCCTCAGCTACCCGGACCTGTGCGTCCGGATCGTGTGTGTTCGACAAATCCTTATCCAGAGCCTCGCAAGCTAGGCGTTGCGCAATCGTCGCAGATAAGGCGCGATACTCCGGAGTCTCGCGGTACTTTACAGCCTGCGCGCTCACGTATCTCGCCGCTTCTGCCGCTCCATGCTGCTGCAGGATTCGCTTGCCGTTCTCGATCACCTTTTGCAATTCCAGTTGGAACTGCTCCGACTGCTGCCGCTCATCGTGCCGTCGCCGTTCTTCTTCCAGCCCGGCCAGTCGACCGATTTCCGACTCAAGATTAGGAAATCCGGGATAGATTTGGCGTAGCCGGTGCAGTTCCGCCACCGCATCGGTATATTGTCGCCGAGTCTCCAAGACCCTTGTGTTTTCCGCAATCGCGCTAATCTGTTCCTTGCGGCTGCGTACTGCACTAAGCTTTTTCTTGATCTCTTCATTGTCCGGATTCTGACTGAGCGCCCCCTCCGCTAAGCGGACCTGTGCGTCGGGTTCCGGCGTCCCCGCCAGATCTAGATCCAGAGCTTCGCAGGCTGCGCGCTTTACTACCGCCGCACTTAGAGCTTGGAATTCAACCGCCTCACGGTATTCGGCTGGTTGCAGCTTCAAGTACTCCGCGCTTTTCAGCCCCCCGCGTTCCTGGAAGATGCGGGTGCCCTCTAGAATCGCGCTGCGCAGTCCGGTCTGAAACTGTCGCCACTGCTTGCGCGCGGTATCCAATAGCTCGAACAGACGAGCATCCTGAACCTCGAGGGTTTTGCTTTCCAGAAACCGCACGGCTCGCTCCAACTGGCTCCGGGCTAGCAGTTGTCGAGCCTCTGCCAATATCCCAGCTACCGTCTCCGCTTGCTTCTGTCCCGCGCGTCCGCGCCGCAGCAACTCCTCAATCTCTTCAGACTGCGGGAATTCCCCTCGTGCTTCTTCCAGAATCCGGACAGCCTGATCGTATTGCTCAGCAGCAGAGAGATCCTGAGCACGCCGTACCATTTGCCGTTTTCGATCTTGAGCCTTCTCGGATGCGAGTCGGTCCTTCGCGAGACTGCGAAGCGTCTCGAGCTGAATGTCCCCCGGAACATTCAGCAGGGCCTTGTCGATCAGCGAAAGCGCTTCGAGAATCTTGCCGACCTCGAGCAGCCCATTCGCCGCAAGAAACTGTTGCCTCGCGTAAGCTTTCAACTGAACCCGGCGTTGTTCGGCGTCCGCCAGGGCTTTCAGCTTCAGAAGACTCTGGTCTCGCGGGTAGCGTTCGAGTCCCTCCAGTGCGATAGTGGTGGCTGCCTCGTAGTCTTCCTGACCGAGAGCCACTTGGATTTTCTGGGTCAGTCGCTCGATCTCCAGCTTACGGCTCTGCTCTTCGCGTCCAGTGTTGACGATCCTCCGTAGTGAAAAGAGTTCCACGGATGATGGATCGAGAGGTTCTGCTTCCTCTAGCGTATTGAACGCTCCGGTCAAATTGCGGTCGGTGATCTGCTCACGAGCCGTATCTAGCAGTACACGCATTAACTGCTGCCGTTCGCGCTCTTGCAATTGCTTGAGAATGACAACTTGTAGCGCTTTTGCGGAAGTCTCCTGGGGTTCGATTTCCAGCGCTTCTCGAACCGCGTGTTTCGCCTCCTCCAGATCTCCGGCCTGATGAGCCTCTTCCGCCCTGCGCAGCACCAACTTAAGTCGAACGGATCGAGTCTTCGCCTCTCGGATCGACTCTCGAAGAGTCGTCAGACCATGGTTGGTCTTATCAAGGCTGATTGCCTGATCGATTATCGCCAGTGCATCGTCATATCGTCTCTCGAGGAAGGCCTGATCCGCTTGGTTGTGCAACTGGCGGACTTGTTCGATTTGCCGCTGCTGTCGGATTCTTACTTGCACTTGGCTCAGCAGTCGGTGTGCCTCAGTATTACGCCCATCAATTGAAAGAACCTGCCTGAGGCAATCTTCCGCCTTCGCCCACTCAGTTCTCTGTACGGCCGTTTCGGCTCGGTTCAGCCAATGCGAAACCTCGGACTGCTTTTGCTTATCCGCAACTGCGATCAGTTCAAATGCGAATTCCAGTCCGGTGGGATACCGCAGATCTCGGTTTTTCGCGAGGGCTCTCGCGATAATTCCGTCCAACTCCTGCGGGTAATCCTGCAGGTACGATCCCAGGGCCGGCGGATCGTCGTGAATGATTTGGTGCATGATCGCCGCTTCGCCCGCGGATTGAAATGGAAGGGCCCCCGTCAACAATTGATAAAGAACTACGCCAGTTGAGAAGATATCTGTTCGTCGATCAAGAGGCTGACTCTGAAACTGCTCCGGAGACATGTAGTGGATCGTACCCACGATCTCCGTGCGGCTGATGCCAGTGTCTCCGATACGTGCAATCCCGAAGTCCACTATCTTAACGCCGCCGTCCTTCAGCACCATAATGTTGGCAGGCTTAATGTCACGGTGAATAATGCCTCGCTCGTGGGCATAGTTCAGGCCATTGCAAACATCAGCGCAAAGCTTGAGCTTGCTGGCGAGGGTGAGCGAAGTTGCCCCCGATTTGAGGATTGTGTCTAAGGTCAGACCCTCCAAAAACTCCATGACCAGATAAGGGCTTCCGTCTTGCTGGCCAAAATCGTAGATTGTGACAATGTTTGGGTGCTGGAGACTGCCTGTAGACCGGGCCTCAACGTCGAAACGTTTCAGCAAGCCCGGCGTTGCTTCCACGATCATCTTTATTGCAACCAGACGTTCCAGTTGGGGGTCGCGCGCTTTGTAGACCACTCCCATCCCCCCGCGTCCGATCACGCTGACGACTTCGTATTTTCCGATCTTGATAGGCTGGTTTATCAAGTTTTGTCCTATGCCAACTCTGTTCGCGTGCCCGACGAGGACGCCGAGGAAGCAAAGGCTCTCATTCTATGAGCTTTGCATGCGCAAGTAAATGGCCCGATTCGACCATGCGGTTCATCAGGTGCGCGGCACCCCCGAAAAAGGTTTATGGGGTCTTATGACGGCTGCGAGTGATGGCAGTGTCATGTCAGGATTCCAAATTCTAGATCTTACAGGATTGTGCGGAGATTTGGTGGAGCGAGGGCATGAGTTGCGGACGGCCTGAAGATCGAACCCAGAGTGAGGTTGGCGGGAGGAGTGCCGTTCCCAACCAAGCCCCAATCTCGGGCGGACACCAGTCATTCGATCCCTTGTGGACACCGGAACAAGTAGCGCAACGACTGAACGTGTCCCCCGACTGGGTGCGGGATCACTCCTCGCGCAAAGAGCCGAGATTACCGGTGATACGACTGGGCGGCGGTCCCGGCAGAGCCGGGCTACTCCGCTATCGCGCCAGCGAAATCGAAAAATTCATCGAGGAAATGGAACGCCTGAGCCGTCGCAATTCCCGGAAGGTATAATGCAGCCACCCCGCCACAGATTCCGACGTGAGGGAACTATGGCGAGATCGCATCAACGAGGCACCGTCCGCCTCGAATACAACTCATGGGTCGGGTACATGAACCTGAAAGTGCTTGATCCCACAACCGGAGAATCAAACTGGAAGAAACAGCGCGTCGGCGTACTTGGTACGAAGTCGAAGATGACCAAACACCAGGCGCAGGACGCGCTGGAGGAAATCATCGCGCAGAAGACCGGAGGGAGCACTCAGCCCAGAGCCGACCAGCGGATCGTGACTCTCGGCTGGTTTACTCGCAACCGGTTTTTTCCACTGCGCGAGGGCAGTACCTGGAAAGAAGCCACAGCCGCCAACCGCAAGTCAGCGATCGAGAAAGATATTCTGGCGACGTTCGGCGAGTTGCCGATGGAACAGATCGACAAGTTCATGCTCCAGACGCACCTCAATCGCCTGGCTCGGACGCTTTCAGCCGGACGCGTTATGCACGCCCGGTTTTTTATGAAAGCGATTTTCGAGGAAGCGGTCGACCAGGAGCTCGTCCAGAGGAATCCTGCCCGCAAGCTGATTCTGCCCAAAGAACTGCGGCCCGTAAACAAGGTGACATTGAGCTGGGACCAACTCCGGTTGGTGCTGGCTTCGGTATCGCTCCGGGACCGCATTCTGTTGACATTGGACATGACCGAGACGTTCCGGCCGAGCGAGCTGTTCGCGCTCCGCTGGAACAACTTCGACATGGATGGGAGAACGCTAACCGTCAACCAGACAGCGTACCGGGGAAAACTACGCGACTACGGAAAGACCAAAAAGTCGATACGCAGCGTGCATGTCCCGGAAAGGTTAGCGAACGACCTGTGGCTTTGGCGGCAGGAGTGCCCGAATCCGGCGCCCGATGGGTTCCTTTTTCCCAATGCGCGCAAGCGCAATGGGGCAAACCGGAACGGCTTTATCCGCACGGACAACTATCGCGCCCGTGTGCTGAAGCCGCTGGCAGAGGAACTCGGGCTTCCCAAGCTCAACTTCCAGGTGCTGCGCCGCACGATGGCGACGCTGGCTCAGACCAAAGGCAGCGTCAAGGACGTGCAGGCGATCCTTGGACACAGCAAGGCCGACACGACCGTGAACGTCTACATGCAGTCGATTGAAGCCAGCGTCAAGCAGACGCAGGAGGCAATCTACTCGGAGCTCGCGGCACGGCCGCCATTGCTGGCAGTATCGTGAACGCGAGAAATTTGGTACGCTTTGGTACGGTGGGTGTTTTGGATGGTCCGCAAGTGATTGTCCTGCAAGGGCCGGGCGCTTAACTCAGCGGTAGAGTGCCATCTTCACACGGTGGAAGTCATAGGTTCGAATCCTATAGCGCCCACCATCTTTTCAACAGCTTACGAACCGCTATCGGATCGCAGGACGGACCATACGAAAACGCTCTCCGCAACCTTGCTGCTGGCCGCTGTCAATTCCGAATCCAACGTCGTGCTGTACGTGTCCATAGTCATTGCGAGACTTGGAGGGATGGATGCTTTTGCTGAGTCGCAATTGGTGCGCCAGTCGGAACCTGAAAAGCCAAGTGATTGTGAAGGTTCTAATGTTTTTGAGCCATTGGTCGAGGGGGACGCTTCCGGCAGATACACCGGCAAGCCGACTCAGTTGTACTCGGGAACTTCTGATTTTTTGAGCGATTGAGTGAACTATTTAGGAAATGTGATGAATTCCAAGGCCAGACCGTGCTTTTCTAGCCGATCCGATACGCCAAGTCGATGTTCCTCTCCCACGATCACGATGACGCTTTCGGAAGATTCCAGTATTTGCATAATCTTCGCAGCCATTGCGTCGTCTCGTTGCGCCACAAGCGGTAGTTTGCTTGCAGCGGCACGAATATCGACGTGTCGCACTTGGCCAGAATGTCCGTCAGCTATGATTTTTGCAACGGTCTGCCCAGGCTCGGACACATTCCTTCCTTCACCGAAGGCCTCCACAAACTCGCCCGGAGCTTCCTGTTTGTTCTTCAGTGCCGTCCACACCTCTCTGTCGTCGGCAGCCTCGGTTCCGCTTTTTTGTGCGCTGACCTGGAGTTGCACCAGGAACCTCGGGAAGACAACGCTTCGTACATTGCGAATTGGCTGGAAGTTCTGAAGAACGATAATCGGGCGATCTTCGAGGCATCCGCTTACGCGCAACGTGCCGCCGACTACATCAATCAGAAAGCCGCTGCCGCGCAGGTCCTTCAGACCTGCGCGGTTGATTCGGATACGCTATCAGGAAGCACATTGTGTCAGCTTAGCTTACGAGAACCTGGCGCTTTCTTCCGGTTGCCATTCCTGGCCCTTGGAGTTGGCTTAGAGCGCTTGCTGTGTTGGTGCACTCGCTCGTGTTCTTCCTCGATGCGGGTTTCATCGTCTGCCACTGTTGAATAGGGGATGATGCCGATACGCTGTGGCAATCCTTGCCGCTTGCGTTGTTCTTCGCGCCTTAGAACGTCGATATAAACATCGTCGGGATCCTCGCGCTTGATTTCGTAAGCGCGGCGCTGCTTCGAGAAGCGCCCCCCGTCGTCGAGTTCGCGGTCTGTCATGTCTTCCAGGAAATCCGCGTTCACTTCAGCACGCAGCTCTTCGATCTCCGCCTCGGCGTGCTGTAATGCTTCCTTGCGCGCAAAAGGGAATTTCTCCATGCCCCGCAAAGTCGCGATTACCTGATCGACGCCCTGGTTCCACAGGAACAAGCTTTCATAGAAGCGTAGCTTTTGGAATCGTGGGACTTGCCTAATCATTGTTGTGCTCGTAGATAGTGGGATATTCCTTCAAGGCTTCACCGTCTCCAGTTGTCCAGTCAACGAGTTCCGGTTCGACTTCAATCCGAAGGTGAAGGGTAAAGTGAATCGCTGTCCGGTCAGCAAACCGGATTGTGATCACTCTAAAATCTGATTCATTGGTAACGGTGATCTTCTCCACCGTTTTACCAATTACGCCGTCAATTTCAACAACGTTGTGCGGCATTGAGATCTCCGATCGGTTGTTAGCTGAACCTCAAATGAAACTGTCGAAGTACTGGCGTCTCTTTGGCGCATTCCCCAAGAGTCGGCGAGTTTCGACCTTCAGCGTTGCAAGAAAATTGTCAATAGCGCCGTCGATGTCGCCGCGATATTGCCCGCGATGACCTCGGATGTATTTGGCATGAGCGACACAGACGTTAATGTGCAAGCTGTCCCACGTACAGTGGTGACACTTGGGGCCACCGGGACAACCAGGATGCGCATTCAAGTATCTCGTCTTTTGTTCGTTGCCATCCGGATAGCCCTCAAGCACGATGCGGTGGAATGGAACGAGTTCCGAGCCGCCTGCAAGTCACAAGATCGCTGTTTGGTGCAGTTTCCGTAATCTCTGGAGCGACCGCGAAGGAAATCCGCGTTTCGAGGGTGAACCGTGCGCGAGTGTTATCCTCGAATTCCATAATCAACGCGGTGAATTCGCTGTCGTCGATGAAGCGCACTTGTTTGATTGTCTTCCCGCGGAGCACGGGATACTCCACTCGGTTGTACCTATTCATCTGGTCATCTCGTTTTCTGTGCTGCACGCCGCAATTCGTGGCCACTGCACCAACAAAGGTTTTGTCGATCCTCCAACACGAACAATGACATCGAGGACCTCACGGCGGGTCGGGTTCTGTCTCACTTGCTCGACCCTAGCCCTGGTCCATCGAGCGGGCCGACGCGAGGATAGAAATTGCTTGCAGTGAACCAGAACGTAATCTCCCTCTTTCAAGGCGCGTGCCTGCTGAGTTGTCATGGTCGCCACCATGCCTTCGCACTGTTAGCCTGTTTGACCGCATCCTGATAGTGCGCCATCAGCTCGTGAGGACGCAGCTTGAGCGCAGCAGCGATTCTGCAAACCTCCGGCACTGAAATCAGATTGCCGCATTGACCCCGTTCAATCTGAATCAGGACCCGGACTGGGATGCCCGCGGAGCCAGCGAGTCTTTTCCTCGTCAGGTTGCGTACCTGGCGAAGTTTCTCGACGGCTCGTCCGAACGCCCGCTCATGCACACCCGCATCGAGGTCCGTTCGGGCTTCTGCCACACGTCGTTCAAACTCTTCAAGTGTCAGGCCCTTCTCCTTGATTATTGTCCGAACATTTGCAACAAAGGCCCTGCGCACAACATCGTCTCCGGGATATTTCCACTCAGTCATGGTTGTTCTCCCGGAATTGCTCAAGGCTTTCGGGCAGGAAGGGGAAGGCGATTCTCACCAGTGCCAAGAACGAAGAGCGAGGCAGAAGAAGCGAGGCTAAACCGAGCAGCGTGAGGTAGAGACCCGCGAAACTACAGAACTGCTCAATCTGAGTCGGGGACGGGAGTTCAACATTGGATGGAAACAGGAGCATAGGTTGCGTCCTCCGCATGGAGATGTGCGGGACGCGCTCCCTTGCTCGAAGATGGTGGTTTACAGCACAATGCGTCTTAGCCACGGGCCTCCTTAGTCGGGACCTTGTGGTTAGGGATGCGTTGGTGTTGCAAGCACCAGCGCGTCCCGCTTACAGATGACAGTACGCCAACTTGTTTTCTCAGTCAATCATAAAGAACAATATATGTTGGCACTATATATATTGTAGAACAATACCGTGCCATCCTATATTGTTCTTCCCATGCGCGACGATATCCTAAGAAGTTTCGGGAAGCATTTGCGGGAACTTCGTGAAAAGAACGGCCTCTCCCAAGAGAAGCTCGCCGAACTCGCAGATTTGCACAGAAATTATGCGGGGCTAGTCGAGCGGGGCGGCGCTAATCCCACGCTGCTCGCGATTGTAGCTCTAGCGAGCGCGTTGAAGGTGCGACCCGCTAAGCTGCTTGAAAAGCTGCGGTGAGCGGCGTGTGATCGTGATCGAGGCAGATTGAATTGCGATGCCCGGCGAATGCCCATGCTGCTCGACCAACCATGAAGCAACCGTGTGCAAAATCCTCACAGTTCTGCCAAGAAACGCATTAGAGCCGGATTGTCCCGCCATCGTCTCTTACCACGGCGCGGACTCAGTTTCCCGAGTTGAGAGCGGAAACGCTCCGGCGTCAAATTCAGGTATCGATACGTCGAGCCCAGACCAACCTGCCCCCTGTGTAGGCCGACAACGCGGGGATTATCCTGTTTAAGTCCGCAGCGTTTTTGATCCACGCACTCAGTCGATGTACTGCAAATGTGTGCCTGAAGTCATGCAGCCGAGGCTGGTAGATCGCGCCCCACGCTGTACCCGAGAGGCTCAAACAATTCTCGAATCAACCCCTCCCGCTCTGCACGCTACAACGGTTAGGTTTGCGGTCAATGGAATAGGCAGGTCGGCCAATTCCTGTCTGCCTTTGCTACGCCCCGACATACGCTGTCCCAAAAGCTCGACCCATCGCCACGCTCAGAAAAGAAGAGAGCACATAAGGCCGATCGTTGACATACTGATCGAGCGTCCCACCCTCATGCTGTCCCCGCTTCCCACGAACCGGCCCTAACGGATCGACATCGAGCAATAGGGCCGCCGTGCACCTCTCCGTTGTTGCTTCCGGATAGAAGACATGTGCTTTCCCAAACGAGAGCTCGAACGAATGTAGCTTTGCCGGGTTCTTATGAAGCAGGTATCCCAAGGTCGTTGCTGGGTTATGCGTAGTTGTGAGCGTCAGCAGCATGGTCGGATTATACGAGTCGCAGTTGGCGCTACTGCCATTAACTGGGGCTGAGGAGCTTTACAGTTGCGATACGCATTTCTGGTTTGACCGCACTCAAGGCTGTTTGTTGTCGGCCGGCTTGAGGCGGGCCGGCTCTTCGAGGATATCCAGGAGAGAAGTCGCGCAATAGACTCGGTCGCGCTTCGCTTCGCCCATCCGTTTTACGATCTTCGCCCGTTCGAGTCGTTCGACGGCGCGCTGCGCGGTCGTAAACGCGATTTTCAAGTTGTTCGCCGCGCCTTTTATCGTGATAAAGGGATTTGCCCCCAGGAGTTCGACTACACGCAACGGGTTGTTGCTTGATTCTCCGGAGACTTTCTTCTGCCACTCGGCCAGTAGTCCGTTGATGCGCATGGCTCGGCTCAAAGCATCCTCAGACATGCGGGCGACTCCCAGCAAGAAATACTCCAGCCAATCATTCCATGCCCCGCGTTCGCTGATCCCGCGCAAACCCTCGTAGTAGTCTCGCCTCGATGCTTCAAAGAACGCCGACAGGTAGAGCAGCGGTGTTGGGAGGATTTGGCGCTCGATCAGGAACAAGGTTATGAGCAGGCGTCCGACTCGGCCATTGCCGTCAAGGAACGGGTGAATAGCTTCGAACTGATAATGAGCCAACGCAATGGTCACGAGCGGCGGCAGGGTCGATTCATGCAGGAACTTTTCCCAGGCTGCAAGACACGGCTCGACCTCTCTCGGAGGTGGTGGGATGTAGGAAGCATTTGCGATCGTGCTGCCAGGCTTGCCAATCCAATTCTGAATCCTGCGAAAACGTCCGGGCGCTGCTTGGTGTCCCTGAACGCCCGTCATGAGTTTTTCGTGCAACTCGCGGGTAAGCCTGACGCAAAGGGGAAGTTTCTTGAGCCGCGAGATTCCGTGCTCAAGTGCCACTACGTAATTGCCGACTTCCCGAAGATCCTCAGGACTTCGATCCACGATCGCTCCCGCCTCAGCGGCAAGCAACTCACCTAGCGTGGCCTGCGTGCCTTCAATCTTGCTCGATAGAACAGCTTCACGCTGTACGAAAGGCCGGATCAAAATATGAGGATTGGGCAGCCGACCACCTTCGCCCGCTAATCTTCCGACTAGCCGGTCTGCGTCCGAGAGTGCCCCAATCAGCCGGGGTGTCCAGTTCAGTTTAGGAGCCAGGGGCGCCGGCACAAAGGCTGAATAGCTGCCCTGCGATACTCTCTGGCCGGGAATGTTAGTAGCGTGGCCCACATCCGCCTTCTTATGGTCGAAAATAGCGTTTCGTGCTATTTTCACAATCTATGATAATCGAAAATAGCGAGATTGGCTATTTTCACGGGTGAAAGCGTCCCCCCAGTGGTTTCGTAACGCTCGAAAAGCTACGAGGGAAAGATGTACTGACCGTTGCAATGCCCGCAATGACTCCGGAAAGGTGCTCGGGCGCGAACGTCCCGAATAGGGATGGCGGAACTGGCAGACGCAGCGGACTCAAAATTAGATAAGCATGCATTGTGATCCGTTTGTGATCCGCTAGCACTGCTACCAATGTCTTCCACTGCCTTTACGGTGCCCACCGTGCGCTCTATGTTGTTGAAACTACGTTTAGTTTATGGTTCGAATCCTATAGCGCCCACCATCTTGCAACGAGGCAGAACTGACTGTCAGCACTCTGACAGTTAGCGAGGAAGTCTTCCCGGACGTTCCTATCAGGTCGTTCTTACATCTAGGAGTTTCGGGTGCCCAGGAACCGATAGCCTACTCCCGCAACTGTGACGATTAATTCCGGACGCTTGGGGTTCTCTTCCAATTTTTCGCGGAGACTCGAGACATGCATATCCACCGTGCGGGTTAAGGTGTTTTCTGCATAGCCCCAGATGGACCGCAAGAGTTCGCTACGCGGCAGCGTACTTCCGGCGCGCTCGATGAAATAGCGCAAGAGCTGAAACTCACGTGCCGAGAGAGAGACTGGTGTACCATCGCGGGTAACTGTGGCACGGCCCACGTCGACTTGAATCGGTCCAAACTGATGAACGCCGTGTCCTGAACGAACTGGCACTCTTCTTAGAAGCACTTCGATTCTGGCAATCAACTCCGCAGCCTTAAACGGCTTGGTGACGTAATCGTCGGCACCGAGTTTTAATCCGATCACTTTGTCGGTGGTTTGATGTCGGGCGGTCAGGAACAAGACCGGAGTTGCCAATCCCGCCTGTCGAACATCTCGACAGATATCGAATCCACTGCGGTCCGGCAGCATGACGTCGAGAATGATGAGATCGAAAGGTTGAGTCGTGGCTTTCTCATATCCTGTTGTTCCGTCACTCGCCGTATCTACGACGTAACCTTCGCCGCGAAGGCGGACGCTAAGGTTCGATACCAGTGCTTCTTCGTCTTCGATTAGTAGAATGCTTCCTTTTATATGCGATCTCCTATTTTGGAATCTTCTGAAAACTGCACATCGGCTAATTCGTGGCCTGCGACCGGCAATGAGATGGTGAATACCGTTCCAACGCCAACTTGGCTGGAAACGGCCAGGGTTCCTCCGAACGCTTCGGCACTGCGCTTGGCAATAGAAAGTCCCAAACCGGTGCCCTTGATACGAGCGGTTACCACCTCAGGACTGCGAAAGAACGGTTCGAAAATGTGCGGCAAGTCGGAATCATGGATGCCCATTCCGTGGTCGTGAACCCTGAGTTGGATTTGACGGCTGCGTTCGTCGATCCCGGCTGAGACACGGACCCATCGATTCCCGTTACTATATTTGACGGCATTTACAATAAGATTTTGCACGCACTGCGAAAGCACGGAAAAGTCGCCGAGCACCGGCGGAAGGCCCGATTGAATCTGTCGTTCTACTGTGAATCCGGCCTTCTGCAGCAGACTCGAGGTGGATCGAAGCGCGTCATCGACGACTTCGTCGATGCGAAGGTTTCCTAAGGGATGCAGTTGGTTGGATTCTGCTGTCGAGGCGAATGACAGCACCTGATCTACGAGGTTTCCTAGCTGCGTCGCTTGATCCGTGATAAGCGTACTTGTTTGGATGATGCCGTCCCGCTTTGTAACGAATCCGTCGCGGAGATTCTCAGCCGCGCTTAGAACCGCCGTGATGGGGGTCCGCAATTCATGCGACACAGAGGCTACGAAATCCATCTGCAACTTTGCAAGCTGTACTGCACTGCGCATCCTGATCTTCTGGAATCCCCAAATCGCGACACTTCCAAGGAGCAAACCGAGGCCAAGGGCCGTGAGTAATCTTATGGTCGAGGCAGTGGATAATTTTCGAACAGTAGCGAGTTGCAGGGACGCCTGTTCATCATAGATCTCCTTGATCTGGCCCAGATCCTGGCGAACGCGCTCAAACTGTGGAACTCCTCGAGTCAAATCGACTTGTACTGCTTCTTTGACACTGCTTTCCAGGATTCGGCCGAGGACGTCATCACGAACCTGAAGGTAAGCCTGCCAATCGGCGGCCAAATGTCGCCCAGCTTCGGTTTCCTTGGGATTTCGTGCTCCCGCTAAATACTCCCTGATCCCCTGGGTTACCAAGCGATCCGCTTCGCGGGACTGCTCGGCGTATTCCACTTGCAGATTGCCGTCGTTCGTGGTCAACGCATAAAGCGTGCTGCGGCGGGTCTCCTGCGCATGGTACTGCAAGTCTCCAAACTTCAGCAGGCCCTGCACAGACCCGTTGTACATCTTCTGCACGGTTTCAGAAGACCTGGTCAAATCACGGATTATGAACGCGCCCACACCGGCTTCAGCCAGCAGCAGGGATAGCAATAGAATCGCGGGTACGTGGCGCGAAAGTATCCTCTGCACTGGCGCAGCGATTCGTCGCGCCACAGACTTCCTTCGCTGTGGCATGGCGTCCCAGTACTCACTTCCGTGAGCGCTCATCGATCGGGAGTCGATAGTCTTCCTCCTCGGGCAATAAGCCGTCAATACGGACTACTTTCACAGAATCGTCCACATCACTCGCCCGTAAATAACCGATTGCTCCGGGAGCGTTGAAAACGAATTTTCGCAGGATCTCAGGCGAGGCCAAGGTTTTCGGTGCGACAAAAACGTCTCCTCGGAACATTCCCCGTAACACATGATCTTGATATCCGTCTTCATCCATTCGGTAGACGAGCCGGAGCACGGTTTCCCGCTCAGGTTGTCCGTAATTGAGCATGACGACGGCGATGCGATGCCCGTTGGGCCAATGGCTCCGTTCTCCCCGGAAGATCTTTCGCAGTTCATTGAATGAGAGATTGTCAATCGGGTTCGAGCGGTTCACGACAATGGCGAGGCACTGACTCGGTTTGTTGCGCGCCGCGTGCACAACCGACTGAGAGGTCAAGACAACGCAAAGCGCCACCACCAAAGGCGGTAACAACATTCGTTGGATCGACATTCCAGTTCGCATTCTCAATCTCTAGAACTTGAAATCGACTTGCACCCCGACTGCGTTGGGTGCGCACATCTGCAACTGTGGGCAGGTCTGCCCGTCAATCCCCGGCTGCCGCCGAAGCAACGTATGATCGTACTGTAACTTAAGTGCTACGGATGCGGTAGGATCAAAGCGAATTCCGACCGAGGGACCTGTGCGGAGTCCAACCTGAGGGAGGACCGGTTCTTGGCTCGATGCGTTTATGTATTGATAACGCAGGTACGGCCGGTACTTCCCGAATCGTTCAGAGATCTGCGAGTAGAAGGCTGGCGTGTCAAAAACATGCTGCCCGCTCGGAGCGTGGCGAATCATCAAGGCCTCATTCAGCCATTCAAATTTCGAACGGATCATGACCGCATACGCGTCCATGATCGTTTCATCAATTCTAGGCGAGGTGATGGTCGAGAGTACGTCGTGGTATGCGGAAAAACCTGCTTGCAATCCCGGGATACTGTCGGGACGAGCGAACAAGGCGAAGTTCACGGCTTTCCGGCTGTTATCGTCCACATAGTTTTGTACAGGTTCTACTAAAGGATCGCGACTGCGCCCGTTGCCCACTTGCGCCACGTAATTGAGCCCCAACTTCCCGGAAGGTATTTGCCCGGAAGCCTCCAGTCCCACGATGTGAATCGGTAAGATTCCGCCTTCGTCCTCGTATTCGAAAACATAGGGGCGTTCGGTCGCCGTCTGAAACCAGGTAGCGTGATGATAAGCGGTGTTGTAGTACCCAATCCCGGTGTGATACCGTCCCGCCGCGAGTTTGAAGTGGTCATTCAAGGACCACTCAAGCAGGACCCGCTCGGGAACCGCCTGAAATGTATTGTCTTGCTGCACCTCAAAGACAAGTTCTGTCAGAAACTTGAACCTCTCCGACAGGTTGGAGGTGATGAAAAGATTTATCTGTCCAATGCTGAAAGAAGTGGTCTGCCCTTTCTGCGTTCCCCCATATAGCCCAAAATCTCCGAATCCACGGATGTTGAGCAAGGTCTTACTCACATCCATATGTTCGCTCATCTCATCCTGGCGTTCCGGATCGGCGACTGCCGATTCCTTCGGATCGGATGAGATTGCCTTCGAAGACGAGGATTGAGGACTGAGCAAAGCAGCAGCTTCAGTCGTATGTCCAGTTTGATCGACGGCTAGTTTTTCATTCCGTGCCTCTGGTTTGGGATCTCCAGCCGGCTGTGCTTTCTCCAGTTGCGCGAGGCGCTCACTCATCTGCCTTTGGCTCGCTTCCAGTTGGCTGATTCGCTCGAGCAGGAGTTGCATGGTCCGAGGATCCGTGGGCGTACTAACATCGGATTGCTGGCAAAAGAGACTCGTCGGGACCAGCAGAAACAGGATCCCCACCAGAATTTTCGGAATTCTCGTAAGCAGAACTCTTCTGAGCAGAAGAATAAGATATGGGAACATGGGTGATCTCCCCCCGGCGATCAAACCGCTCTTAATCATAATCGCGAAACAGAACCATTCGTTAAACGCCAGCGGGCTGGTTGCGAAATTCTTCTCTTGCAATAGCTCCGGAAATCAATAAGTTAACGACGCCCTGGCTCTTTTGTCATGAAAGTCTTGGGAGTTCCCCCACGCAGGAGGCTGCGTACCCCTTCATTAATATTTACGCACATTCATCGCAGTTCGCAGAGTAATTCGTCCGGTGCCACTGTCTAAAGCCGCTCTACCTTCGTGTTTTCCTGTAATCAAATTCTGTTTGATGTAAAAACTGTAAATTACCCGTCACATCGTGAAGGTTATTGCGCGTCCGCAAGTTAGCGCCAAACCTTCGACCGTAAAGTCACTCCCGAACGTCGGTGTTTCCCCCACGCTTCGTTCCCAGCGGCGCTGGGTGTATCCGCCAACCAAAACAACGGAGGCTGCGAGCCATGCGAAGGCCGTATCAGCTTTGGTCACTAGTTGCTCTCATTTGCCTTGCGACAGTAGCCGCGAGTGCACAGTCGTTTCGGGTGCAATGCCCAACCAGCACGATCACTCACCCCGACCCGAACAACGCCGGAGTCAATAGTGCGGAGCCTGCGTACAACGGGCCGACGCAATTTAAACCCAACGCTGACGGATATGTGTCGCCAACGGCGGGTACTGTGAACGGCGCCATCAAGTGCCAGCAGATCTCTGGCGGTGACGGATTAATGACCGAGGCCGACGGCACGCAGACGTTCATGTTCTCCTTCGGCCCGCTCTCGGGGCTGGCGGACATCGCGGCCGGCCTGCCGGGTACGCAGTTCCCCAATCTGTTTAACACGCGGTATCCGGGGACGCTTGTGCGCGGTGACCCCGCCACGACCGATGGTGCGACAAGCGGCGCTTCACCGGGCGTGGGTTTGCCTCCCCTTGCGCCGTTTACATGGAACGGCGCGGTGGGTCTGGCCCCCG
>Ga0307479_10000500_pt1 | contig 35044 bp, 26 predicted proteins | sample atmos_gasesECM4C_FD_203743 | JGI IMG/M metagenome (GOLD analysis project Ga0307479, IMG submission 203743) | Hardwood forest soil microbial communities from Morgan-Monroe State Forest, Indiana, United States - atmos_gasesECM4C_515 | ecosystem: Environmental > Terrestrial > Soil > Temperate...
TTCACAGCGAACATTTTATTTTTTGCGTTCGTGGCTTTTGCGTTGAGCACGCGCTGGCGCGCGGTTCCTGGCCAGCCCGTTGCCAAACCTGAGGCGCGCCCGTGGCGGCGGCTTCGGTGGCGGTTCACGCTACAGGGAATTCTGTGGGCTGCGCTTATCGTTTACATGTTTTATTTTATATTTTCCATCCATCAGCCGACGAGTGCGCTTGAGCGCCTCGGCCATAGCGCAGCTACGGAACCTCTGCGCCGGTTACTTATGCCGCCATGGCTGTATCTGCGAGGTGTGTTGGTGGTGCTGATAAGCGGAAGCCGCCCGACCTATATTCTGGGTCACGGCTATCCGCACGGTGTGTGGTTTTACTTTCCGGTGTTGTTCTTGTTTAAATCCGCTTTGGGATTTCTTGGACTGCTAGCACTGGCGCTTAGCCTTGCGTTAACTCAGAAGCGACGCGACGAAGCGAATGCGCCAGCGCCAGCAATTCCCAATGAATTCGCCATTCATTGGCGGGTGTTGTGGGTATCTCTGATTGTTTTTACGGGATTTTGTTTGTTGAGCCGCCTGGACATCAGCATTCGGCATTTCAGCATTCCGCTCGTGCTACTCATTCTTTTGCTGGCCCCGCTGCCTCGGATGATCGGACGGCTTCAGCAATCCGCTCCTAACGGCGCATGGTTTGTAGCCGCGCTGGCCGCGGTTCTAACCTTGAGTTGCCTCGTCACAGCGGTGCGCGCATACCCATATTATTTCCCGTTCCTCAATGCGCTGAGTTTTGGCCGACCGGGCTATGTGTTGGTCAACGATTCCAATCTTGATTGGAATCAGTCGCTCCCGGAAGTGAAAGTTTTCGCCGAGCAGCATGGTCTGCAGAGCATTGATCTGGATGAGTATGGATTTACCGACCCGCGTGTCGATGTGCCGCAGGCGAAGATCTGGGATTGCCAGCGGGTGACGGCAGCGGATGCCGGGCAGTGGGCGGCGCTCTCGGTAAACATGATCATGGATGGACACAATTGCAAATGGTTGCTGCAGTACGCGCCTGAACCATTTGCTGGCGGCAGCATGTATGCGGTTCACTTGCCCGAGCACATTCCTGAGGCGGGCAGCCCGGACGGGCCGCCACTCCCATCCGAGTTTCGCGAATTTGGCGGGGCGCCCTTCGATATACGCAGTTTTTTCCTGGACATCATTTACCATCCCGAAAACATTCCGCAAGCCTGGAAAGAAATGGAAGCCAGGTTCAAATCCATGAACAAACCAAAATCGAACCCTTCGACGCCCTAACTCACGTTGCGATAGGTGGCTGGAATATGCTCAGGGCCAAGTTCAGAGTTCTGCGGACTCGACCCTGAAAACTCGAAGCTGCCGAGTTGCCGGGAGCCGTAGCTCCAATGTTCACGGAGCATGCGGTTGAAGGGTTCGGAGAAAAAGCGCGCGACGATATCTCCGGCTGCGGCCGCACCGACGATGGTGGCGACGAAGAGTAACGGCACAGCCCTGAGCGGACTTCCGTACTTCACAAAGATCGCGAAAAATCCGAAAACGACAAACATATGGGTTAAATACACTTCGTAACTGCGTTGGCCGAGCTGCAGCAGCGGCGCAAGCAAGCGAGGACCTTTCCACTGCGTTTGTGCGGCGGCGATCGCGATCATGCAAGTTCCCAGCGCGATGATGGTCATGTCCAGCCCGGAATTTGTGATAAGCGGCACATAGGTCAGCCTCAAGCCAACAAGAATGGAAACGATCAGCGCCGCCCCTGCCACGGTAAAGGCACGCAACGCGGTGGGCGAGAAGCGAACATGGCGGACTAGCAGCGCGGTGAGACAACCTAGAGCAATGGCATCCATGCCGCCCAGATACGACTGCTCCGACCAGATGTCATTTCCACGCGCAAATATGGTGCGAGCGAATGGCCCCAACGCGACAAAACACAGAAGAATGGCGGGGAAAAAATTGCGGCGGCTGAAGAACAGCGCCACGAGTGGAAAAAACAGATAAAACATTTCTTCAACGGACAGCGACCACAGCACGCCCCAATTCGCGGGAAGCCATCCGCGTTGCGCCTGCAACACATTGACGTGAAGCGTTAGCGCGGCCAGCAGAGCGCGGCCGATGCCGCCGGTTTTTTGGGAAACGACGAGTGGCGAGATATTCGTATAGTGCAACGCGGTCATCACCGCGAGCAGCACGAGAAGCAACGGTGCGATCCGTGCGATGCGAAGCAGATAAAAATCACGCGGACTGATATTCGAGAGTACGCCCCAACGTCGTAACGCCGTAGAGGTAATGAGAAAACCTGACACCGCAAAAAATATCTGCACGCCAAATTGCCCGTTCCAGACAACAGATCCAATGAGCGGTTTGGAAATGTTGGCGGCATAGGAAATATGTGCGATCGCTAGGCGCATGTGCACGTGGTTCAGCACCACGAACAGAATGGCCAGCCCGCGCAGCACGTCCACGCCATCGAGTCTGTTGGAATTGTTAGGGGGCTTCTGCGTTGGTAAGGACGCCGCCGGAGGAGCGGGGGCGAGAGTTTGCGGGGCCATCATCGCGCAATTTAGCGTAGCACCGCTCTGGTGCGTTAGCTCTGCCCCAGAATTACGTCGGTGTGCCGAGTTACACCTGCAGGCGAGAAGAGCGATACGAAGCTCGCGGCGATAGGCAACCGTATCGCGCTTTAGGATTCCGACCACACCGCCAACTCGTTACCGTTGGGGTCGATGAAATGAAAACGGCGGCCTCCGGGGAATGAGAAGATTTCCTTGGAAATTGTGCCGCCAGCCTTCCGAACGGTTTGCTCCATTGCCGCCAGATCGTGGGCATAAATCACAATTAGTGGGCCGCCCTGTATCGCCTGACGCTCTTTGCTAAAACCGCCGGCAAGACGACCGTCTTCGAAACTCGTATAATCGGGCCCGTAATCCGTGAACTTCCAACCGAAAACTTCTCCATAGAACAATTTGGTCCTGGGGATATCCGCCGCTGGAAATTCGATGTAGTCCATGCGTCCGTCATTCGATTTTTTCGGCATTGTATTTTCTCCCCAAGCGAAGCAACACGGTGTATGCAATCAAACCTGACGCAATCTGGCAATAGAATTATTCGCGTACTCCTAACGACACGGAGTTGTTGGTGCGGGTTTGGATTTTCAAACGCCAGGCAGCGCCGGGAGAAAATTTCTCTCCCGAAAAAGAGTTAGGGCTTGGTTTGGCTGGCTGCTGAGTGCGGGCTACCAAAGCCAATTTCGAGCGGTGTGTCTTTAGGGAAGACCACTTCGTGGCCGCGCGAAAGGAAATTGGTGTACACCGAGGAGGAAGCTCCGTACATACCCAGCGCGATGGAAACTGGCTGAGATTTCGCTCCCAAACTAATTAACGCGCCTACCAGCCGGAAGCCAGAGCCGCCCGCCGCGGTGCGTACGCCGGGATCGCCCGCATTGTCGACGGTGCCATGCTCGGAGTCCGTATGCGAGGCAGCCGCCGCGAGCAGAATCGCCACGCCGGTTGAGAGATAACGCGTCTTGCTGTCGGTGGTGCGCGCGCCGCCTTCTTCATCCAGAACCATATGGTCGCGACGATCGACTTCCACGCCTTCGATGTTGCCGGTCATGCGCACATTGCCGCGGTGCGTAAGTTCCGGCCGCGATTCGTTCTTGGCGGTTTGTGTCACGGGCTGAGGAGGAGTCGTCTCGGCCACCGCGCGTTCCGCTTCGGCAGGAATTTCGATGCGCTCGAAGATCAGCCGCAGCTCGCCGTTGTGATGAAATTTGTGAGCAGCCTTGGCTTGCACGACTTGGCCGAGGATTCGACTGTTCACCGGCAAAATCAACTGGTGCGTGGGCGAATACAGCGGTTCGGTCAAAACGGCCTCAACACGAGTGCCGCGTGTGGCGGTAGCGGAACTGACTTCGCCGAGCAGACGCGCCTTCAACGTGGTGTTGGGAGGCAAAGCGCTGGCCAGAGCCGTGAAATCGTCAAAGGTTCGCTGGATTTCTCCAAACGAAAGCGCGCTGTCGAGGTCAGCATTGAATCGTGTGCCGGGTTCGATGTATTGGTGACGATAGGGCGATTGCGCCACAATGTAGCGCTTCAAGCGATCCAATTTGCCTGGCGCGGTCACCTGTTCCCAAGATTGATGAATTTGATCCTGGGCTTCGTGAATTTTACCTTTCCCGGCGTCAGTAGCGCGTTCCGGAGCGCTTTTCTGTTTTTGCGCAGAGGGGCTCACCAGATGCACCACCTGCGCTGTTCCGGCCGAAACGGTGGTGGCCACAGAAAGTTGCCGGCCGTCCGGTAGCGTCACGGTGTCAAACGACACCGCATATTTGTGAAACGGGGAAAAGTCGCCGTTGGCGTACGACATCGTTCGCCGAACTCCCGGCACGCTGTCGACTTTTATGACGTGCCCTGTGGCTATGCTGCCCTCGGGGATGACCGGCTGATCGAACGCGTAAACGGTCTCGACCACTTTTCCGTGCACGGCGTCGCCGGGATGTGAAATACGAGTGCGCTGATCGAGCGCGATGCGCAGCGTCGACCCTTGCGGTACGACCAGATCGATTTTCGCGGTGGGTTTTGCAATCGCCTCCACCCCCGCATCATTTTCATTCTTAGCCAACGCAGGGACGCACATAGAAGGTGGCGCGTCCGGCGCGGGCGCTTCCACGCAGCCGCCATAATTTTGCTCTTGAGTAGCCGGTTGCGATTCAGCGGGGTTTGTTTGCGCCGATAAGATCGTCGCCAATGACGGTAAGAAGAAAAGGGAATACACCATGCGACAGGGCCAAGCCATCAATGTTTCCTTAAAGCATCTTCGGCGGGAGAAAATGCGATTGCGTTTCTCTTGGTTACTGAAATAACAACATATCGCGGTGCAAGCGCTTTGTCTACCGGCATGCATTCGTGGACGCTGAATGCCATTGATGCAATTGGCGGCGCAGGAGTTGCCGCGGACGGGAGCCGTTTTCGTGAATTTAAAGTGAATTTAAAATAGATTGGCTGTTAACGCCGACTTACAGGCGTTCGCCTCTCATACTAGAATTACTTGCCGGGCTTTTGCGCGGCATTTTGCGATTTCTCGTGCGCGTACTGGGACGCCTGATGCGCCCTCAGAGACATCTCGAAGGCCTGCTTGGATAGTTCGTGCCCGGTCAGGTGATCTTCTTTTTCATGGTGCACCGCGGCGGCACGATGTGCGTGCGCGGCCTGTTCGTGAAATTCAGCGGCGCGTTGATGCGAATCGTTTGGCATGATGATCCTTTCTAGCACAGGTCTAGCACAGCCTAAGTCATGTGCGCGTAAATTTTAGGTGCTCCCATTCTCGCGCGACTGTACTGTATTGAACGCGTCGAACGCGTTCCGCATAGGTGCACTATGCGAGTGACTGCGCTAATTACGTGCCGGGATATTTTACCGCGCGACTTACATTGGTGATTTGCAGATGGTTATTCTGGTGATGGGCATCGAAGGAACGGGCAAGACCACCGTGGGAGAGCTCTTGGCCGAGCGTCTCCACTGGGAGTTTGCCGATGCAGACGATTTCCATTCCGCCGCCAATAAAGAAAAAATGAAACAGGGAATTGCGCTGACCGATGCGGATCGCGCGCCCTGGCTGGCGGCCATCCGCGAGCAGATCTGGCGCTGGATCGCGGCCGGGAAAAATGGAGTGATCACTTGCTCGGCGCTGAAACAAAGCTATCGCGATGAGTTGTTATCCCCGCCGGCCGGCGTGGATGGGATTGTAGATCAAATCAAAACCGTGTACCTGCACGGCACGTACGAGCTGATCGCCCAGCGTTTGCACCAGCGTCAAGGACACTTCGCGGGCGAAGCCCTGCTGGCCAGTCAATTCGCAACTCTGGAAGAACCGCATGACGCGATTAGCATTGATGTCGACCAGACGCCCGAGCAAATCGTGGATGAAATCATGCGGCGCTTGAATCTTGCTAAGGCAACTGGTTGAATCTTTCACGAAGTGCTACGCACCTCCCGCCAATTCCCCAGGTCCTGTAGGTACGTGTATCAGTCCCACATGCCCCGGCGCGGAAAAAAGCAGGACCCAGGTTCATAACTCAACTGCGAACCCTGGAGCACCCGCTTCTAAGATTGTGTGGTGGCGTGCGTGGCGGTGTGTTGGCGTCTATGAGCTGGTGTCGGCGCTGAAGGGACAGAAGGCGCTCGAAATTTTTTGTCGTTGTGGCAAAGTAAATCGTAATGCCCTCGACGGAGAACCCAGGCTTAGCTGGCCTCGCGGTATTTGCGTTTCAGAATTTTCGGCTATTTCAGACTGCACGCTTCTGCATGGTTCTTGCGCTGGAAATGCAATCGGTGGCGGTGGGCTGGCAAATTTATGAAATAACTCATCGCGCGTTGGATCTCGGTTACGTAGGCCTGGCGCAATTTTTGCCCGGGATTTTGCTTTTCCTGGTTTCCGGCCACGTTATCGATAAGTTCGATCGACGGGGCATCCTGGTGTTGTGTTATTGCGGTTACGTGTTGTGCTCCACTTTGTTGCTGACGGTAGCGCTGCGGGCCAGCAAATCCGTCGGATTAATTTATTGCATTCTGCTTCTCATCGGCGTGGTTCGATCGTTTAACGGCCCAGTCAGCCGCGCCATTCTTCCGCAACTTGTGCCGGAGGACCATTTCCCCAGCGCCGTTGCGTGGGCCTCCAGCGTGTACCAGGCCGCCACAATTTTGGGTCCCGGGGTTGGCGGCGTGGCGTACGCGGCGTTTCACGGCCCCGCGTTTGTCTACGCTGCGTCGGCAACAGCATCGAGCGTCGCCGCGTTAGCCACGCTGCAAATCAAGACCACTCCCAAAACGCGAAACCGCGAACCCATCAACGTCGATTCGATGCTCGCAGGATTCAGATATATCTTGCAGGAGAAACTAATTTTCGGATCGATTTCGTTGGATCTTTTTGCCGTGCTGCTCGGCGGAGCAGTGGCGCTTCTGCCGGTTTATGCTCGCGAAATACTCAAAACCGGACCGTGGGGACTGGGTCTGCTGCGCAGCGCACCGGCACTGGGAGCAGCGACGATGGCGCTGATTTTGGCGTACCGGCCCATGCGGCGAAAAGCCGGACGCACTATGCTGTGGTGCGTTGCGGGATTCGGGGCCTTCACGGTGTTGTTCGGAATTTCACACAACCTGGTGCTGTCGCTGATCGCGTTGGTTTTCGTGGGCGCCACCGACATGGTGAGCGTCATCGTGCGCGGCACGCTGATTCAAGTAGCGACGCCTGACGAGATGCGCGGCCGCGTGAACGCCGTGGACATGATTTTCATCGGCGCGTCCAATGAGTTCGGCCAATTTGAATCAGGATTAACCGCGCACTGGTTCGGCACCGTGCCCGCCGTGGTGTTAGGCGGCATCGGCACGCTAGTGGTGACCGCGCTGTGGGCCTGGCGGTTTCCGGAATTGCGCAACGCGGACCGCTTGACAGACATTCGTCGCGATCCCGGCGGCGTTCGCGCCGGTTAACGCGTCATTGGGTGCACTGCGGTCGGGCTCGCAGGAATCACCGGCGTCGTGGATGGTTCGCTGCTCAGCAGCGCAGCTTTCACAGCCGGCGAAATTTTGTCGGCGTTTTTCACCAGCACGCTCACCTGCCAGATTTGCGGCTCGGTCAGCTTGCCTTTGAATCCGGGCATGCCGGTCATGCGGATGCCGCTTTCCACTTTCCAATATGATTCCCACGCTTCGTCGTCCGTGACGCCCTTGCCTTTGAAAAGCTGTGGCGGCGCAGGCGACATGCCTTCCGCAATGTTGGTCTTGGGTTGGTCGGGCAAGCCGTGGCACACCGCACAATTCTTTTTGTAGACTTCCGCGCCCGCCATATAACTCGCTTCATTTTCTGGGACCTGCGGCTCCGGGTGCGGCAGTTTCTTTAAATATGCGTCCAGGGCCATGTGCGCGAAGGCTCTTTCAAAAGGCATGAGCGGGGCGGTAACCGCCACCGGTGCGCGGCCAGTTGAAAAGTACAGGTATACGCCAACGATAACGAGCACAACTCCGAGCAAAATTCCTACGACGAGAGCTCTGAACATTTTATCTCCGGTAGCTTTGTTTTAATTCTGGTTCCTAACGGGACGCCAGTCCGCGAGTCCCGGCTAAAAATATCGACTCAGTTGCGCGTTAGTCTACGATTTCCGCCTCGTTTGTGCACCCTCGAAATCGGGGAACAAGTAAAATGGTAAAATTAACGTTTTGCGGCCCTTGGACAGCCCAGTTGTTTTAGTAACCTTTTCGGGTTAAGAACCGTCTTATCTAGTTGTGAGCGTTCTTTTGCGGTACGCCTGCGGTATCGTCCTCGGGCAGTTTGCGGTACGCGAAAGTCTCTCTCAGGAAACTTTCCAAATTTTGGTAAATTGAGTTCTTCTGGAGTGCGTGAATGGCCCATCTGAAATCCATGGACCTGCCCGAACCCGTCACCAGGGAGGAGGCTGCTCCTCGGCCTGCAAAAAGCCGCTGGTGGATATGGCTTTTGGTGGTGGGAATTGTGGCTGTCGGGGGGTGGTATTACCACGATGGGCATCCCAAGGCCCAGGCGGAGAATTCGCGGGCAAATATGCCGGGTGGTCCGGCGGGAAGTGGCCAGAATGGCATGCCGGGCTTCAATCCCATTGTGCCGGTAGTGGTGGCCACTGCGCAGCACGGAGACGTGCCGATTTACTTCACGGGATTAGGCACGGTGACGGCCTTCAACACCGTAACCGTGCATAGCCGCGTAGATGGTCAGCTGGTCAGCGTGGCTTTCAAGGAAGGGCAATTCGTTCATCAAGGGGATGTGTTGGCCCAGATCGATCCGCGACCTTTCCAGGTGGTCCTGGAGCAGGCGGAGGGAGCGTTGGCCAAAGACCAGGCGCAACGCAAAGACGCCGAAACAAATTTTGAGCGTTTCAAACTGTTGTTTAACGAAGGTGTAATTCCCAAACAACAATTGGATACGCAGCAAGCGCAAGTCGGTCAGTTTGACGGGGCCATTAAGACCGATCAGGCCACGATCGACAGCGCGAAATTACAATTGTCGTTCACTCATATTACCGCCCCCATCAGCGGCAGGATCGGGCTGCGCTTGGTGGATGCTGGAAACATGGTGCATGCCACTGATCCGGGCGGCTTGTTGGTGATTACGCAGTTGCAGCCCATCTCAGTGGTGTTCAGTTTGCCGCAGGATCAATTGCCGCAGGTTGTCGCGAAATTGCGCGCCGGTGGGCAGCTTCCGGTGATGGCTTATGATCGCGATGATACCGCCAAGATCGCATCGGGCACGCTGGCCAGCATCGATAATCAAATCGACACCACCACCGGAACCTACAAGCTGAAAGCTGTCTTCTCGAACGACAACAATATTTTGTTCCCCAATCAATTCGTGAACGTACATTTGCTGGTGGACACCAAGCGCAACCTTACCGTGGTGCCCATCACCGCGATCCAGCGCGGTCCGCAGGGGACTTACGTCTACGCCGTGGAGCACAATAACGTGGCCAAAATTCACACCGTGACTGTCGCGCAATCCACCAACGAAAACGCAGGCTTGAGCAGCGGCTTGAATCCCGGTGACACGGTGGTCATCGATGGCCAGGACAAGCTGCAGGATGAAAGCCAGGTGAGCCCGAACTTCGGCATGCCGCGTCGCGCCACAGGGCCTAACGCAGGCAATAATCCTGCGTCACCGGCGCCAAACGCTCCTGCTAATCCTGCGGCACAACCTACGCAGCCTTCTAGAGGCGCAACGCGATGAATCTTTCGCGGCCGTTCATTTTACGGCCGGTGGCGACCACGCTCCTGATGGTCGGCATCCTGTTGGTGGGGTTCGTCGCCTACCGGCAGTTGCCTGTTTCCGCCTTACCGCAAGTCGATTACCCCACGATACAAGTGCAGACGTTTTATCCTGGCGCCAGCCCCGATGTGATGGCGTCGTCGGTCACTGCGCCGCTGGAGCGGCAATTCGGCGAAATCCCCGGGCTGAACCAGATGACCTCCACAAGTTCGTTTGGCAGCTCGATCATCACTTTGCAATTTGGCCTGGATTTAAACATCGACATTGCCGAACAGGAAGTGCAGGCGGCGATTAACGGCGCGTCCAATCTGTTGCCAACCGGGCTGCCGAATCCGCCGATTTACAGCAAGATCAATCCCGCGGATGCGCCGATTCTTACGCTGGCGCTGACTTCCAATTCACTGGCGCTATCGAAAGTTGAAGATCTTGCGGACACCACGTTGGCGCAGAAAATTTCTCAGCTGACGGGTGTGGGGCTGGTCAGCATCAGCGGAGGGCAACGTCCCGCGGTGCGCGTGCAAGCGAATCCGACGGCGCTGGCGTCCTACGGGTTGAGCCTGGAAGATTTGCGGCTCGCGTTGAGCCAAGCCAATGTCGACCAGGCCAAAGGAACCTTCGACGGAAAGCATCAGGCTTACACCATCGGCGCCAATGACCAGCTGATCGGCAGCGACAGCTACAAGCCCATCATCATCGCTTATCGCAACGGCGGAGCGGTCCGGCTTACCGATGTCGCTACGGTAACCGACGGTTCCGAAAACGTTCGGCAAGCTGCCTGGGCCAACAAAAATCCCGCGGTGATCCTAAATATTCAACGGCAGCCGGGCGCGAATATTATTGCCGTGGTCGACCGCATCAAAAAACTTTTACCGCAATTGCAATCTTCTTTGCCGGCCGCGATTCAGGTGAATATTCTCACCGACCGCACTACCACCATCCGCGCGTCGGTGGCCGACGTGCAATTTGAATTGATGTTGACCATCGGGTTGGTGGTGATGGTCATTTTTCTTTTTCTGCGCAGCGTGCGCGCCACCATCATTCCCAGCTTCGCGGTGCCGCTATCGCTTGTGGGCACGTTTGGCGTGATGTACCTGCTGGGCTACAGCCTCAACAACCTCTCCTTGATGGCGCTCACCATCAGCACCGGTTTCGTAGTGGACGATGCCATCGTCATGATCGAAAACATCACTCGCTATATCGAGGAAGGCGAATCTCCGTTGCAGGCGGCGCTGAAAGGTTCGTCGCAAATCGGATTTACGATTTTGTCTTTGACGGTTTCGCTGATCGCGGTATTGATTCCACTGTTGTTCATGGGCGACATCGTAGGCCGACTCTTCCGCGAGTTCGCCATCACGCTGGCGGTGACGATCCTGGTGTCCGCGTTTGTGTCGTTGACGCTCACGCCCATGATGTGCGCCAAACTTTTGCGCCATCGGCCCCGCGAACAGGAAGGCTGGTTTTACCGCAAATCGGAAGACGCGTTTAATCGCGTGATCGCCGGGTATGGGCGCACTCTGAAAGTGGTGCTGCAATATCGCGCCATCACGCTGCTGGTCACTGTTGGGACTCTGGTCGCTACGATCATGCTGTACATCTACGTTCCCAAGGGATTTTTCCCGGTGCAGGATACCGGCGTAATCCTGGGAGTTTCCGAAGGGCCCCAAGATGTTTCGTTTCCCGCGATGGCGCGACGACAGCAGGCGCTGGCGGATGTTATTTTGCGCGATCCCGCGGTGGAGAGCCTGTCGTCCTTCATCGGCGTGGACGGCACCAATACCACGCTGAACAGCGGGCGCATTCAGATTAATTTGAAGCCGCTGGAGCAGCGCAAAATTAATGCCAGCGAAGTAATTCGCCGCCTGCAGCCGGAGGTTGCGAAAGTCGATGGCGTGTCTTTGTTTATGCAGGCGGTGCAGGACCTCACGGTAGAAGATCGCGTCAGCCGCACGGAATTTCAGTACAGCCTGGAGGACGTGGACCCGAAAGAATTGGCGTACTGGACGCCGCGCTTCATTGAAAAGCTGCAGGCCATTCCGGAGATTCGTGACGTTGCCAGCGATCAGCAAAACCAGGGACTGCTGGTCACGCTGACTATTGATCGCGATACCGCTTCGCGACTGGGCGTGTTGCCAGCGGATATCGACAACACGCTGTACGACGCTTTCGGCCAGCGCCAAGTGTCTACAATTTTTACGCAGCTCAACCAGTATCACGTGGTGCTGGAAGTCGATCCGCAATTCCAGCAGGATCCAAGCGCGCTCAAGAGCATTTACGTGCACTCCTCCACTGGCCCGCAGGTTCCCTTGAGCGCCTTCACGCGCATGGAGCCGGGGAGCACGCCGCTAACGCTGAATCATCAAGGGCAATTTCCGGTGGTGACGTTGTCATTCAATTTGGCGCCGAACGCGGCCCTGGGCGACGCGGTAAACGCCATCAACAAAATCAAGCAGGATTTGAATATGCCGCCTAGCGTTCAGGGGCTTTTTCAGGGCACCGCGGCGGCGTTTCAAAATTCGCTGGCGAACGAGCCGATCCTGATCTTGGCCGCGCTCATCACGGTGTACATCGTGCTCGGCGTTTTGTACGAAAGCTACATTCACCCCATCACCATTTTATCCACGCTGCCATCCGCGGGAGTCGGCGCGATCCTGGCGCTGCTGTTATGCCATACGGAATTCAGCGTGATTGCGTTGATTGGCATCATCCTGCTAATCGGCATCGTCAAGAAAAACGCCATCATGATGATTGACTTTGCGCTGGAGGCGGAGCGCAAAGAAGGCATGGCGCCGCTGGACGCAATTTACGAAGCGTGTTTGCTGCGCTTTCGGCCGATCATGATGACCACCATGGCGGCTTTGCTGGCGGGCTTGCCGCTGGCTTTGGGAACAGGCGTGGGAGCGGAATTGCGCCGGCCCTTGGGAATAACCATTGTGGGGGGCTTGATTCTGAGCCAGTTGCTGACGCTCTACACCACGCCGGTGGTTTATCTGGCTTTCGATTGGCTTGCGCAGCGTTTCAAGTTTCAGATCGGCAATCCCATGGAAGAGTCTGGCGATGGTGCGCCCAGCCCGGCGCGGGGAGATTAGCCAGTGCACCTGACCTCTAACTTTTCCGCTCCGTTCATCCGCCGCCCGGTAGCGACCTCGCTGATTACCATTGCGATTTTTCTTTCAGGAGCAGTGGCGTTTAATTTTTTGCCGGTAGCGCCTCTGCCGCAAGTGGACTTCCCGACAATTTCGATAGGCGCAGGCTTGCCGGGCGCCAGCCCGGAGACTATGGCGTCGGCGGTGGCCACGCCGTTGGAGCGGCAATTTGGCCGCATCGCGGGCGTTACGCAGATGACGTCCTCGAGCGGATTGGGGAACACCGGCATCGTTTTGCAATTTGATTTGAATCGCGATGTGAATGCCGCGGCGCGCGACGTGGAGGCCGCGATTAATGCGGCGCGCAGTCAATTGCCTGCCGACCTGCCATTCCAGCCAACCTATCGCAAGGTGAATCCCGCAGACGCGCCCATTTTGTTATTGTCGCTGACTTCCGACAACGTGCCGCCGGCGGAAATTTACGACGCGGCCGACTCCATTCTGGCGCAAAAGCTGGCACAGATAAGAGGAGTTGGGCAGGTGTTCGTGTGGGGCAGTTCGCGGCCCGCGGTGCGCGTGGAAGCAAATCCCACGCAGTTAAATAGCTATGGCGTGAGCCTGGAAACGGTACGCAAGGCGTTGCAGTCCGCGAATGCCAATCTGGCCAAAGGCTCGGTCTCCAACGAACAAAAAACCGTAAACATCACCGATACCGACCAGATTTTTAAGGCCTACGAATACCAGCCGCTGATTATTGCCGGACATGCCGGCTCGGCGCTGCGGCTGCAGGACGTGGCGCAGGTGGTGGATTCGCTGGAAGACACACGCAATTTAGGCCTCGCCGGCGGGCAGCGATCGGTGATTCTCGCGGTTTTCCGGCAGCCGGGCGCAAATATGATCGCCACCGTCGACCGCATTCTGCCCACGCTTCCTGTGCTGCGCGCCTCCATCTCGCCTTCACTGCATTTGAACGTGCTCATTGATCGCACCACCACCATTCGATCGTCGGTTCACGACGTGGAAGTGGCGCTGATCATTTCCATCCTGTTGGTGATTTTTGTGGTCTTCGCGTTTCTGCGGAATGTGTGGGCCACGGTAATTCCGAGCGTGGCCGTGCCGCTGTCCTTAGTGGGCACGTTCGGCGTGATGTATCTTTGCCACTATAGCCTCGACAATTTGTCCTTAATGGCGCTGACCATTTGCACCGGATTCGTGGTCGATGACGCCATCGTGGTGATTGAAAATATCGCGCGGCACATTGAATCAGGAATGGCCTCCTATGCCGCGGCGATGAAGGGCGCGCGCGAGATTGGCTTCACGGTCATTTCCATGAGCGCGTCGCTGGTGGCCGTATTTATTCCTATCTTGATGATGGGCGGCATCGTGGGCCGGCTCTTTCGTGAATTTGCCGTGGTACTCAGCGTGGCCATCGTGGTGTCGCTGTTTATTTCGCTTACCACCACACCGATGATGTGCGCGCGGTTTCTGCGGCACGACACCGGGCGCCACAACCGGCTGTACCGTTTTTCGGAGCGGTCTTTCAATGGCCTGCTGGGCACGTACGATTATTCGCTGAAGTGGGTGCTGCGGCACCAGTTCCTGATACTGATGCTTACCATCGGCACGGTGTGCCTCAACCTTTATTTATTCGCGAAAACGCCAAAAGGATTTTTCCCGCAGCAGGATACCGGCCGCATCAGTGGCCTGATTCAAGGCGATCAGGATCTGTCCTTCCCAGCCATGGCAGAAAAGATGCGCGCGTTTACCGACATTGTTTTGCAGGACCCGGCGGTCGACACGGTGGCTTCCTTTGCCGGTGGCGGCAACGGCGGTGGCACGGCGCGCATGTTCGCTTCGTTGAAGCCCTTGAAAGAACGCAAAATCAGCGCCGACGAGGTGATTGGGCGCATCCGCGAAAAGACCGCGGCGATACCGGGAGCTTCGTTGTTCCTTCAAGCAGTGCAGGACCTCGGCATCGGCGGGCGTTTTGGCGGCGCGCAATATCAGTACACCTTGCAGGCTGACAATCTTGACGACCTGAATCACTGGGCGCCGATCATTATGGAGCGCATGCGCGCGATCCCGGAATTGCGCGACGTAAATAGCGATCAGCAAATGAAGGGGCTGCAGACGTCCCTGTTCATCGATCGCGACACGGCTTCACGCATGGGCGTGAATATTCTGGATGTGGACAACACTTTAGCGGACGCCTTTGGACAGCGCCAGGTTTCAAATATTTATAAAGGACTGAATCAGTACCACGTAGTTTTGGAAGTTGCGCCGGAAGCTCAGGAAGGGCCGCAAGCGCTCAACACGATTTATGTGCCCTCCAAGAGCGGGAAATTAATTCCGCTCAGCGCCTTTGCGCGTTACGAGCCATCCAATACCGCGCTATCCGTGAATCACCAGGGCGTATTTCCGGCCATCACGCTGTCCTTCAATCTTGCGCCGGGAGCTTCGCTGGGCCCTGCTGTGGAGCATATCGAGGCGGCGCAACGTGAGCTGCGCGTTCCTTCCACCGTGCACGCCATGTTTCAAGGCAACGCGCAAGCGTTTCAGGATTCACTGGCCACGGAAGGGATATTGATTCTCACCGCTTTGGCCGCGGTGTACATCGTGCTTGGGATTCTTTATGAAAGTTACATTCATCCCATCACGATTTTGTCCACGATTCCTTCGGCGGGAATCGGCGCGCTGCTGGCGATTCGCTTCATGAAATCGGACCTGAACATCATCGCGCTGATTGGAATTATTCTGCTGATCGGCATCGTGAAGAAAAACGCCATTTTGATGATTGACTTCGCGGTGCAAGTGGAGCGAGAAGGGCACAAATCCCCGGTGGAAGCTATTTACGAAGCGTGCCTGCTGCGCTTCCGGCCCATTTTGATGACCACCATGGCGGCACTGCTTGGCGCGCTGCCGTTAGCATTGGGCAGCGGCGTAGGCTCGGAGTTGCGCCGGCCACTTGGTATCACCATCGTCGGCGGATTAATCCTCAGCCAGATGCTCACGCTGTTCACCACGCCGGTGGTGTACATCTACATGGACCGGCTGCAAACCTTTATTCAGAGCCTGCGAAGGCACGGCGCGTCTGCCACTCCAGAGCCGGCACAAACCGACTAACAGGCTGGTTCACGGCCTTGTCAATGGTAACGGCTGATCCGTGTCTATGGCTGACTTCACGGCGACCACTCCTGATTGATTTAGAGAACTGGTAGTTGGCCTGGTCAGATAAACCAGGAAAGGCGCCACTTCAAACGGCATCTTTTCATAATCGGCGATGGAGCCTTCGGGTTCCGCTTTGCGCAGCACCAGGCGGTCATCCCACGGCTGAATAATGATGCGTCCGCCGAGGGGCAAGGCCGGCAGAGTGTTCGCGGCCGGTTTCTTTGCCGGTTGCTGCGAAACTTCAGCCGCTGCGATTGTCGAGGTGCCTGGGATGCTGTCGCCCAGGTGCGGGCTGATCAGATTGGGTATTTCTTTGGAGCGCTCTTGCAACGCCTGGAAAAATGCTTGCGCGGATCCGGACTGATCGCGATACGGAGATTTCTTCAGCAGTTCAGCGCCTTTTTTGTTGGCGGCCTCTTCTTCCTGAGCGTTGCGCGCAAATCCAAAGTGGTGGAAGGTTTCTTTCTCGTCAAAACGCATGTGGCTGAAAAACGCAAACTGCGTATCCATGCGGTGGCCGAGGGTCACGTGGCCGAGTTCGTGGGCAAGAATCGCCGCCAGGCTGGCTTCGTCGGGTAACACGTCAATCAATCCGCGGCTCAACACGATGGTGTGGCCCATGGTGAAGGACTCGAGCGTGGAGGTCATCAGCACGCGGCAGTGTACTTCCGGCTGGATATCCAGATCGTTGGTCACTTCCAGGTTGTTCACCACCGTTTCCAGCAGTTTGTCCACGTCACCGTAAGGCGCCATGAGGCCCAGGCGCTGCATCTTTTCCGCGACGTTTTCTTCCGCGAGGCGCTCCCACGCGCGTCGGGCGTGGAGCGGCGAATAACCTTTGCCGATCTCGGCTTGATCGGTTACTTGCGGCCCTTCTATCTGCACGCTGGTCAGCGTCTGTTCCGGGTGCTGTTGATTCAGTTCATAGCCCCACAGCCGTGTCTGCGCTTTGAAGGCTTGGAAGGCAGAATGTTTTCGCTTGCCATACTGCACGTTGCCCTCTTCGCTATACACAAAGGACGGCAGCCATTCGTTTTTTCCGGAGTTGGAGCGCCAGCTGTCAAAATTAAAATAAAAGCTGCTGGCTGAAGATCCCGTAAACGCGCCGTTGAAGCGAACGATGTGGTAGTCCTGATCTTCCACCCAGATGCGTCCGGCAAAACGTCCCTTGCCCGCGCCCGGCAAAGGGTCCACGTCAAAAATCACGCAGCGCACTTCGCCCAGAAATTCCTGGCCTGCATAGGTGAACTTGTAGTGCTGGCGGTCAAAGCTGTCCGCATCCAGATAAATCATTTGCAGGAATCCGCGCGGCAAAAAATCGCTGGAGAAAAAGCGCCCAACGCTGAGCAGAAGTCTTCGCTTCCCGTTGTCATTGATGAGCGGCTCGAGTTCCACGCCTTTGGCCAGTTCCGCGCGCCCCAGAAAATATCGGTCTCCGTCGGGAACCGCACCCAGCTCCTTATCCGGCTTTACCGTCTGGATATAGGTCTCCACTAGTGGCGAATAGCGGCGCAGCATCTGCACCTCGGCCTGCTCCTGGGCCACAATTTTGTCCACGACGGCGGTGACGCTAGTGGTGGAGTCCCGCGCCTGCGCGGCAAAGGGCATAGCTCCCAGCAGCAAAGTGGCTGGCAAAATCAATCGTGTGCGCATCGGTTCTCCGAACATTAGTAAGTTTTAAGGATAAGGCGACGAGCTGAATCCTAGCTGCTCGGGACGTTGCTGCCATCTGTCCCAAAGCACAGTTTACGGACAGCCGTCTGCGAGTTTTGCAAGGCACCCCGACGCTGCAGACAGGGCCGCCGCGGCGCAATATTTTGCTTTTCAGTGATAGGTTTCCAAGATAAAGTGCCAATCAACTCAGGAGAAGGAAATCAAACCTTATGAATCTTACTGAAGCGCCAGTAGTTGTGACCTGGCCGGAAACGCATTACGTTTTCCTTGAGAAGATTGGGCCGTTCCAGAATACGGCTCCAGCGGCTTGGGGAAGTGTGCACAAATTTGTTCCGGCGATTACTGAACATAACAAGATCACTGGCTATACGAGCCTCTACAAAGTGGGTCCGAAGATTTATCGCGCCGGTGTTTCGCTCGCGGCTGCGCCACAACATTTGCCCGAGGGCCTGGCCTATGAAAAATTCAAAGGCGGGAAGTACATGAAGTTCGTTTTGACCGGGCCGTACTCGAACCTGGGGCAGGCGTCGGGCCGCGTGTTTGCAATCGTCACGGAGAAAAAAATCCAGCTACGGGACGACTTCTGCATAGAAAATTACACCAACGATCCGAGAACTACCCCCGAGGATAAATTAATTACCGAGATACTTCTTCCTGCGGTGTAAGCAGCTTTGCAACACGATCAACAAGAAGTCCATGAGCAATAAGAGGCCGTTCACTTCACGTTACGAGCTGCCGATCAAATAGCCTGTAAGAAAGACCAAGGTGCCCCCGACGATAGCTTGAAATGCCGCCTGAAGAAATGGCGTGTCCATATAACGATGGCGAATGTAAGCGATGGCAGTAAGTTCAATGGCCACGACGACAATCGCGATCGCCATGGCGACGTGGAAGTTGGAAATTAAGAACGGAAGCGTGTGTCCCAAGCCACCAGCAGTGGTCATCATGCCGATGGTGGCCCCGCGAATCCAGGGCGAGCCGCGGCCAGTGAGCGAGCCATCGTCCGAGCCCCACTCCGCGAAGCCCATGGATATGCCCGCGCCGATGCTGGCCGCCAAGCCCACGAGAAAAGCGTCGGCGCTCTTGTGCGTGACGAAAGCGGTGGCGAATAAAGGTGCCAGTGTGGATACCGAGCCGTCGATGAGTCCAGCGAGTCCGGGCTGCACGAACTGCAACAAAAAAAGCTTGCGATGCGATTCGTCTTCTTGCGCGCGGGCATCTTGGGTCAGGTGTTTTTCTTCCAGGTCGCCGGCGGTGGCGGAGTGTTTTCTTTCTTCATCGGCAAGCTTATTCAAAAGCTCGCGAATCGAAACGTCGGTGATACGGGCCACGGCTTTGTCATAAAATCGCGCCGCTTCCATTTCCATCACACGGGCCTGCCGTCTGGCTACGTTCACGCCGAGTGGGCGGGTCAGCCAGGTGGGCTTGCGGGTCAAAAAGCCCTTCACGTTTTCGCGGCGAATCAAGGGGATGCGTTCGCCAAAGCGCTCGCGAAACATGGCCATCAAGCGGTCGCGATGCACCACTTCTTCTTCGCGCATTTCTTCAAACATCTGCGCGGTGGCGGGGTACGAATCACGTAAACCCTCGGCGAACTCGCCGTAAATGCGGCCGTCTTCTTCTTCGGAAGCAATGGCCAGGGCCAGAATTTCTTTCTCCGTCAAGTCTCGAAACTTTTTCTGCGCCATCTTGTCCTGGATACCTCTATGGGGAAGAAGAATCGCACAAACAGCGAGAATAAGTCATCCCAGTGGAAATATAGTCCGCACTGATTCAGAAAACCGCATAATAGCCGGGCTGTTTCAACTTCGCCGGAAGAGTGAGAGAGCCAATGCCTGCAATCGTTTCACCCGCGGAATGGACGGAACTGGTCACGCAACAGCGCTGGGAAGAATTGCGTGGGAAGCTGGAGCGTACCCACGTTTCCGATATAGCAGAAATGTTAACGGCGTTGCCGCCAAGAGAACGCGGCATCGTGTTTCGATTGGTGGGGCGCGAGCGCGCCGCGGAAGTTTTTGGCTACCTGGCGCCGAGCGAGCAAAAGGAATTGATTCATTCGCTGACGGCCGACGAAGTGAAACGCATGCTCAACGCGATGCGCCCCGACGACCGCACGCGATTTTTTGGAGAACTGCCGGCGGAAGTTACAAGGAAGCTTCTCGAAGAGCTTTCACCGGAAGAGTTGAGAGAATCGCGCGAGTTGCTGGGTTATCCGCCCGAGAGCGTGGGCCGCTACATGACCCCGCACTACGTGTCCATCTCTCCGGACATGACGGCCGGCGAAGCGCTTGAGCATATTCGCAAGGTCGGACACAAAAGTGAAACGCTGAACGTGGTGTATATCCTGGATGCCAACGGGAAATTGCTGGAAGACATTCGCCTGGGTTCGCTGGTGTTGGCCGATCCGCAGACTAAAGTGACTGACATTGCCGATCCGCCGCTGGTTGCGTTGCACGCCATGGACGACCGCGAGACAGCATTGGCTCTATTCGAAAAATACGATCGCGTGGCGCTGCCGGTAACGGATGCGCAGGGTTACATGCTAGGAATTGTGACCGTCGACGACATGCTGGACGTGGCGCAGGCGGAAGCCACCGAGGACATTCAAAAGCTCGGCGGTTCGGAAGCGCTGGATGCGCCGTACACGCAAGTTGGCTTGTGGGACATGATTCGCAAACGCGGAGGCTGGCTATCGGCGCTGTTTCTGGGGGAAATGCTGACGGCCACGGCGATGTCATTTTTCGAAGGAGAAATTGCCAAAGCGGTGGTGCTGGCCTTGTTTGTGCCCCTGGTCATCAGCAGCGGCGGGAATTCCGGGTCGCAAGCGGCGTCGCTGATTATTCGCGCGCTGGCGCTGCGGGAATTGAACTTGCGCGATTGGTTCAGAGTGTTTCGCAGGGAATTGATTTCAGGACTGGCGCTGGGGTTCATGCTGGGCGTGATTGGGTTTTTTCGTATTGTTCTGTGGCAACACCTGCACCTCACGAATTACGGCGCGCACTATTTGCTGCTGGCGTTTACGGTGTGGGCCAGCTTGATTGGCGTGGTGATGTTCGGAACGCTGGCGGGAAGCATGTTGCCGTTTATTTTGCGTGGATTGGGATTCGATCCGGCGGCAAGTTCGGCTCCGTTTGTGGCCACGCTGGTGGATGTGACCGGGTTGTGCATTTATTTTTCCGTGGCGCTATTAATTTTGCATGGGACGCTGTTGTAAAGAAAGCTGTGAACGCGCACAGATTTAGCGCCTGGTTTGCGCGGTGCCACGCGGTCCGATAGAATTTTGCTTGCTATCCTTCGGCGTGCAGGAGTGATCATGAGTCCTACCACCAATGAAAATGAGCGCATGAATCGACCGCTCGATGTTGTCGATCCGCAGATTGCCGAGTTGTTGCGCGATGAAGCGCGCCGGCAGGCCACTGGCCTGGAATTGATCCCCTCCGAAAATCTGGTCTCTGAGGCGGTTTTGGAGGCCATGGGCTCGATTTTCACTAACAAATACGCCGAGGGCTATCCGGGGAAGCGCTATTACGGCGGCTGCGAGTACGCGGACAAAGTGGAACAACTGGCCATCGATCGCGCGAAAGAATTATTTGGGGCGGAGCATGCCAATGTGCAAGCGCATTCGGGAACATCCGCCAATGTGGCGGTGTACATGTCCGCGCTGCAACCCGGGGACACGGTATTGGGCATGAACCTGGCGCACGGCGGACACCTAACGCACGGACATCCGCTGAATTTTTCCGGGCGGATGTACAAATTTGTGCCCTACGGAGTTAAGAAGGAAGACGAGCGCATCGATTACGAAGAACTGGAGAAATTAGCGCATGAACATCGACCGAAAATGATAGTGGCGGGCGCGAGTGCGTATTCGCGGATCATCGATTTCGAGCGCATCGGCAAAATTGCCAAGGCAGCTGGGGCGTTATTTTTTGTGGATATGGCGCACATCGCGGGCCTGGTGGCGGCAGGAATCCATCCCAGCCCGGTGCCGCACGCGGATTTTGTTTCCACCACGACGCACAAGACGTTGCGAGGACCTCGCGGGGGACTGGTGCTCTGCAAGACAGCCTTCGCGAAGGAATTGGATAAATTGACGTTTCCCGGGACGCAGGGCGGGCCGCTGGTGCACATCATTTCGGCCAAAGCGGTGTGCTTGAAGGAAGCCATGGAGCCGACGTTTAAGGAATATCAAAAGCAGGTGGCGCTGAACGCCAAGGCCATGGCCGCGGCGATCGCCAAGCGTGGTTTTCGCATTGTTACCGGAGGAACGGATAATCATTTATTCCTTGTGGACGTGCATTCGCGCGGCACTACCGGGACGGACGCGGAAAAAGCTCTGGATCGCGCGGGAATTACCGTCAATAAAAACTCTATTCCGTTTGATCCATTGCCGCCGATGAAGGGCGGAGGAATACGCTTGGGCAGCCCTTCGGTAACCACGCGCGGTTTGCGCGAACCGGAGATGCAAGAGGTGGGCGATTGGCTCGCTGATGTTCTCGAGCATATGGGTGACAGCACCGTGGAGCAACGTGTGCGTAAGCAGGTGGCGGAGTTGGCGGGTCGTTTTCCGATTTATGCGGCGCGCATGAATGTTCGTGCCGCCAGCCGCGTGCAGGTCAGCGCCTGATGCTGCGAAAAAAGCCTGCGGTCCGGTGCAAAGCACGGTTGCAGAGAATTTGGCGAATTAAACCCTTAGTCAACCAGTCCGGCTGTCCCAAGACTGGCCGTTCGGCCAGTAGAATCCAAAGCACTGGACGAGTAATCTCGCGACTCGCATGGGAAACCTTTACGTCACGCTGCTCGGTCTTTTCTTTCTCACCCTGGTGCTTGTTCACGTTAAGACCGTTCAGCTCTTGCCTGTCGCAATAAGTGGAAAACCTGCTATGGGGGTGGGTTTGGGCGGCGTGCGTCCAGGAAATTCCTTAACTCGAAGTGAGTATCGCTAACGAGGAAAATCTATGACGGAAACGGAAGCCTTCCGGGAATTCAAGACCGGTCTGAATCTGTTGCGCGACAATCATGCGGAAAGAGCTCTGCCGCATATGCGCCGCGCGGTAGACCTCGACCGGAACAATCCGTACTACATGTCTTATCTTGGAGTGGTTCTGGCGCGCTCCGAAAAAAAATGGGGAGAAGCGGAAAGGTTGTGCGATTCCGCGGTGCGCATGAAGCGCAACCAGGCGCAACTCTATCTAAATCTCGCGGACGTGTATAAGACCGCGGGGCGCCGTGACGAGGCGGTGGAGGCGTTACAGGCCGGATTGAAATTCGCGCGCCGGGATGTGCGTCTGAATATCGCGATGAACAAACTGGTGCCGCGGCGAGACCCAGTGCTGAGCTTTCTGGGCCGCACACACCCTCTCAACCGGCAACTCGGAATATTGCGACACCGCACACTGAGTATGTTCGGTAAGGGGAAAATCGGTATGGGGAAGCCGATCACGGTTTAAATACTCGGGCATCAAAATTGCAGTAAGCGAGTAAGGACAGGGCATCTTCCATGACGGGATGCCCTGTTCTTTTTCACGAAGTAAATTTAGTTTTGTTGTTGGCTTGGTGCGCTGAAGGAGTAGCTGGGCTGTTCGGTTATTTCCATCAGCGTTTTGAATCCGATTCCGATCATGCCGTTCGGCAGGGCGTCCTTGCGAACGACTTCGGCAAGATATTCGCGGCCCATGGTAGAGGGATCGCCGGGAAACGGCATAGAGACAAACAGGCGCTGGCCAATTTCGTAACCGAGTTCCGAGGTGTGGAAATAAATGCCGCTGCGGGAGACGCTCACGGTACCGCGCAGATCATCGAAGTATTTCTTGTCAGGATCGGATGGACGGATGCGCATCACCTGGGTGATCTTGCAGCGGCGGCTGCTGCGGCGCTCAGGAAAAGGGGATCGCGAGGATGCGCCGGCCGCGGCGGATATGTTCTTCAAGGGGTCCTGTCTGCTGGCCATGCTGGAGAACCTCTCACGCAAAAGTTATATATCAAGAGAAAGTGTGCGCCGGGCACACAAGTAAGACCATAGCGGAGCCGTACCCTTTCAGGAATAGCCCGAAACAAAAACCACGGTAGTACCTCAGTACTAGAAAGCGCGCGGGGGATGTTAGGAAGTTACCAAAAATCGGCGTGTTTCCCAAATCGGGGCTTGGGTACCGGAGTGGGACTTTCTTGTGCGCGCGTATTTCAAATTTGAAAACGTTAACCCCAATGGTTGTCGGACATCGACGGAGTGGAGTATGTGCAAATAACTTTTTTTGACGCGGTTGTGGAATTGCAAGGCTTCTTACGACGTCCGACCAGCGGAGTTCGCAATATGTACCAGCACGCCGTGGCGTGCGAGCCAACTGCAGAGAGTTCTATGAACTCGGAGGCCTTGCAAATGAATTCCAGTGCACGCCAGGGTTTACAACGAGGGGACGCAGCGCAGGCGGCGCTGAAAGACAGTAGTAGTAGAGCAAGCGCGAACTTCACGACAACAGAAGCTGCGAAGTCCTGTGACACTTCGCACAGCGTGAGAAAGATTCGCGTGCGCGTGGACTCGGGAAATGGCGCGTGGCGTGACGGTTTAATAAAAATGCTTGGGAATCATGCCGGCCTGCAAATGCTTGGCGGTGACGTTAGTGAAATATTTCGCGTGGAAAGGATTCTTGAAGATTTGCCGGACGCGCTGTTGCTGACTTCTTGTGGAAACCTCGACAACGATATCTCCAACATTCGCAAAGTGCGCGTCGCTGCGCCAAACGTGCGCATTGTGATGTTCGGCGGCGCAGGCGCAGAGCGGGAATTTCTGCAGTATGTGCGCGCTGGAATTCGCGGTTATCTCTTGATGGGAGCCTCGGTTGAAGATGTATGGGAAACGTTGGAAGCCGTGCATGCCGGGAAAGCATCTTGTCCGAGCTTGCTTTGCGGGCAGCTGTTCAATTATTTTGAGCGCGAAGCGACCAGTTTGCCTTCCGGAGCGGTGCGGCAGCAGCTGGGTTTGACGCGCCGCGAGCAGCAGCTGATTCCGCTGATCGCGCAAGGACTCACGAACAAGGAAATCGCGAATCGCTTTTGTTTGTCGGAGCAAACGGTGAAGAATCATTTGTACCGCATGAAGCATAAGGTCGGCGCGGACAATCGGCTGGGAATCGTGCAAACCTGCCATACGCAGGGATTTCTGTTGTAGTTTCCGCCGTTTAACTGACCGCGAACGCGAATCTTTCATACTTTCTATCTGCAACATAAAAGCCTCGTTAGAAAAGGCATCGGCCCGCTTCGGTCCCGCCGCGGGCGCGCAGGCGGGATGACCGTTTCTTGTCTGGGGACACTCCAAAAAAGCGCGGGGTTAATCTCTGCGCTGGAAAGAAGCGCTTTGAGCACGAGGCTAGCTCAAACGCTCCATCAGGCTCTTCCAGCGTTTCCAGGCATCGGCGCGGGCTTTGCGGTCGGCTTCTTTGGCGTCGGGGGCTTCTCCGGCGCGCATGAAACCGTGGCCTGCGCCTTCGTAGGTGACGGGCTCGTACGTTTTGCCTGCAGCTTTCATGTTGGCGATGGTGTCGGGAACGGTGGCGCCGATACGTTGATCATTGCCGGCGTAGAAACCATAGACCGGGGCCTTGATTCGGGCCATGGCTCCTTGGTCTGGCGGCGGGCCGTAAAACACGAATGCAGCGGCAAGATCAGGGCGATTGGTTGCGAAACGGAAGGTCTGGCCGCCTCCCCAACAGAAACCGGCCACGAAAAGTTTGCCGTTGGAGGCGGGCAATTTCAGCGCGTAGTCAGCTGCGGCGTTGAGATCGGCGGTGATTTGATCGGGATTTAAATGATTTATGGCTTCGATGGCTTTATCGCCGGGGAAATCGGAAGTGCGTCCACCGTTGGGGGCCATGCCGGAGAGCAGGTCGGGAGCGACAGCGACGTAGCCGGCCTCAGCTACTTCGTCGGCAAGCTCCTGGGCCCAGTCGGAGAGGCCGAAAATTTCGTGGATGATCAGGACGACAGGCTTTTTGTCTTTTGACTCGGGGTAGACGATGAAAGTCTGGACGGAGCGCGAGTCATGCTTGACGGTAGCCCACTCGCGATGACGAGGGGACTGCTTGAGTTTTGCCTGAGCCCAGTCCTGGGCGCCGGCCTTTGGGGAAAATAGAGTCAGCGCAAAAATTGAGCAGAGCAGCGTAAACGTGAGACGTTTCATGATGACCCTCGCGGATATCAGCAGCTGGGTGGCGAGGAAATGATAATGCTGGCAGAGCTTGCTGACAAGTTTTGTGGCGCGTTCCGCAGGGAACTGTTTCCACTGCTTGGTCACTTCAGCAGTACTGGGATTTTTACCTGGTTGAACGTTCAACCAAGTAGCAGCATTCTGCGGCTGAATGTTCAACTATGCGGCAGCGCTTTTTCGTTGAATAGCTGAAGCGTGCCGGATTGTTGGTCGGGCAGGGATTTTGTGGGGATGGTGGTTGAACGTTCAACCATGAGAGAGATTCAGAAGTCGAACGTTCAACCAAGCAGGGCAGTCGATTCCCAGTCGTAAAAGGCTGCCGCGCATCCCTCGCCATATTTCGCCTGATATTACTGTTTAGTATTATATCATAATAGATACAAAAGAGAGCGATTATTGATGGCGACAGGCAGGGTTAGGACGGCCACGGCCATAAAAGCCGAGGTTTTTTCGGAGTTGCCGGAGGCCATAGCGGCAATCGACCCTCTTCTACGAAGCTTCCAGAGCTCGCGCGATGGCCGAGGAAATGCGGGCCCACTTCTGGGTTTCCCCTTCAAGTTGCTTCCTGCCAGCTTTCGTCAGGCGGTAATATTTGGCGCGGCGGTTGTTTTCGGAATCTCCCCAAAACGCGGAAATCCAGCCCTCTTCCTCCATGCGGTGCAGCGCGGGGAAGAGCGAGCCGGGCTTGACGGAAAAAGTGCCGCCGCTGAGCTGCTGGATTCTGCGGGAGACTCCCAAGCCATGCAGTTCGCCGGCGAGCAGGGATTTGAGGATGAGCATGTCGAGAGTGCCTTGCAGAAGAGCGGTTGGTTCTTGCTTCACGAGGCATCTCCTATCGAGAATCTATAGGACGATACCGGCCAACATATAGAAAATCAATAGGAAAGGAAGCACGAAGGGCTCGACGACTTCGTCGTTGGAGTAACGCAACTAAGCAGGCAAGTGAACGGCGTTTTTCAGGAAACCGCAAATGGCTGGAATAATTTCCGAGTCGTCGACATCCGCCCGCAATTATAGGACGCTCGCTGGTAGGTTTCGCGGGGTCAATCCAAGCTTCCCTAAGACGGGACAATTTCTCGCTCCTGTGGGCGGATCGGCGACCTGCCGCGGGTCGACAACCCGCCTCACGGAATTGGGAAGAGGTCCAATGATAATTGCGGCGGTTAAGTTGTCTCCATTCGGTGCCCGTCAAGATGACATAGCCACATGAAGGGACCGGTCGCTTCTAGCATTTCCCGGAGCGAGAAGGGCAATGGACAGCGACTCGGGGCTCGTGCGGCCCAGCGGAACTTGTTGGGCATCGCTATTCCGTGGGCCCACTAGAGCTGCATCCTCCTCGTCCGCCGGCTTCAACCGGACTTCGGTCCCGCTAACAACCAAGCCGGCATCGGTCTCAATAAACGTAACCACACTCCCATCGGGATGGGCCACGAAATCGTAGTGGGAACCGTCGGATTCGGCGTGGGACCCGGTGCAGTCGGGGTTCACAGTATAGGTACCGGTCACTGTCACGCCTTGTTGAATCGAGCCGTTCACGCTTCTTGTATAGGTCGCAGTGGTCTTTCCCGCTCCGTCGTAGGTGAGCTCTCCAACCGCGGTAAGGGGTCCAAGCCCCACAAACGTACCAGTTCCGAACAACACGTAGGTCCCATGCACGGTTGCGTTCAGGCGCGGGCACAGCGGGTCTGCTGCCTTTAGAGCCTGAGGCGCTGAAGCAAAGGCCACGGCGGCCAAAGCGAAAGTTACCAAGAATTTCATATTGGATTACCTCTCTTAAAAGATTTTGAAGCGACCGAAAGCCAGTGTTAGAATCCCTGCTTAATCGGGCATTCCGGTTGTGTTCTGCGCATATTAGGCTGCGGGCAGGTGCCGAAGTCCTCTCGGCAGGCTCAGAAAATTCTCTAAGAATTCTCGCAGGGATCTGGGAGATGGCCATGAACGACGAAATTCGTCGGCCAGGTGGCCCAATAAAGAGCCGCGATTCTCTCTTGGTTGCTAAAGACACGACAGACAGGGATAGGCGAGAACTTTACGAGTTCGGTTGCTTCCGGCTGGAACCCACCGAGCGCAAACTAATGCGCGGGAACGAGGTTGTAGTACTCACGCCGAAAGTCTTCGACACGCTGGTGCTTTTGGTCCGAAATAGTGGACACCTGCTTGAGAAGGATGAGTTGATCAAGATGCTTTGGCCCGACGCTTTCGTCGAGGAGGGCAACCTATCCAACAGCATCTTCGTCTTGCGGAAGGCCTTGGGCGAGGATCCCCCGTACATTGAAACGGTTCCCAAGCGCGGGTATCGCTTCGTCGGCGCCGTGCGCCAGTTGCCAAGCGCGGAAAAAACGCTGGGCGAGCGGCGCGAGTTTGCATCTGATGTGCTTACAACGCCTGCCCAGACTTTACTGCCTCAGACGACTCCGACGGCGGAGCCGAGGGTTGTGGCTGGAAATAGAAAGCGCGTAACGGTCTTAGTGCTTACCTTTGCGATGGTCGCTGCATTGCTCGGCTCGCTCGGCTGGAGAATCGTGCGAGACCGCCGCGTCTCCCTCAGCAGCGCGCTCCACATCAGGTCACTGGCAGTTCTTCCCCTGGCAAATCTCTCGGGGGACCCGGAGCAAGAATACTTTGCCGATGCCATGACTGAGGAGTTGATTACCGAGCTTTCGCGGATCGGTTCGCTCAAGGTCATTTCGCGGACCTCCGTAACGCAGTACAAGGGAGAAAAGAAGAAGCCTTTGCCGCAGATCGGTCGAGAACTCAATGTCGATGCCGTGATGGAAGGTTCGGTTTTGCGCTCAGGCAACCGGGTGCGTATCGCAGCCCACATGATCTATGCGCCTACCGATCAGACCTTGATGGCGGAGACTTACGAGCGTGATATCGGGGATGTCCTGAAGTTGCAGCGTGAGGTGGCTGAGACCATAACGCAACAAGTCCGCGTGAAGTTAACTCCGGAACAACAGGCGCGGCTCCGCCAGGCCCCGGAGGTAAATCCGGACGCGTATCAAGCGTATCTGCAGGCAACTTATTTGGACTGGCATCAGCATGAAGAAATCGAAAGGGCCCAGCGTTACCTTGAAAAAGCTATCGAAAAAGATCCCAGCTTTGCCGAAGCCTACGTAGCGCTTGCAGCGCTCCACAGCCAGTACCTTAACGTTGGGAAGTCCCGATGGCGGTCCCCGAGCGAGGCCTTTCCAGTAGCCAAGCAAGCCATCTACAAGGCCCTAGAGCTGGATGAAAAGAACTGCCACGCCCATATGGTGCTTGCATGGATGAGTTGGCGATATGACTGGGACTGGCAGACTGCCGACAGAGAGTTTCTGTATGCCCTTAAACTATGCCCGAACGATAGGGGGGTTCATTATTATTACGCCCTGTACACAGCGGCCAATGGCCGAAGCGCAGAGGCACTGGCCGAGATGGCAAAAATCCGCGAACTCGATCCCATTCGGTCCGAACCCTTCGCCAGCCAGGCGTTCATCAACTATCACCTTCGGAATTACAAAGCGCTGATTGAGATAGACCGAGCGTTCGTGGCCCGTAATTCAAATCAATGGTTGGCGCATTACTGGCTCGGGGTCGGATACGAAGGTTCAGGCCAAACACGGGAAGCCATTCCTGAATATCGGAAGGCTGTCGAGTTATCGCAGGGCGATTCGGATACTACCGCTGCATTGGGACACGCCTGCGCAACCTCAGCCAGAAAGGCAGAGGCGCTGAAGATCCTCCACGAGTGGCAGCGCCAATCGCAAACCAGCTACGTCTCGCCTTATATGATTGCAACGGTCTATGCGGGATTGGGAGACAAAGACAAAGCCTTCGAATTCCTGGAGAGAGCGTACCAAGAAAGATCTCCCGACCTTCCGTACTTCTTGAGGGCCGACCTCAGGATGGATAGTCTGCGCTCGGACCCGCGCTTCCAGGACCTCATGCACCGCATGAATTTCCCGCAATGAGTGGGGTATTGTCAGTTACCCGGACGGCTATTGACCTCAGCTCGGCGATATTTTCGCCGCCTGGATAGGGCTGACCCCTGCTTCAGGAATCTCAACCATGACCGAATATTTTGGAATCGCGGCGCTGGCGCTTATTCGAAGGGGAGCGCGGTGTTTGACAGTGTGCTGGACGTTCGCTACGCTTCGTATTCACTAACCATTTATTTTTCCAGAGTGTTAGCCGCTGCAAACCCTAAGAAAAGCAGGAGAACAGGTCAACCGTCCGCATGGCTGAAGAAAAGCTTCCCACCCGCGCAGAAGATTTTTCGGAGTGGTACAACCAACTGGTATTGAAAGCGCAGCTTGCCGATTACGGGCCTGTGCGCGGTTGCATGGTGGTGCGGCCGTATGGCTGGGCGTTATGGGAAAACATCACGGTGGCGCTGGACAGGCGCTTCAAGGCCACCGGGCACCAGAACGTGGCGTTTCCGATGCTGATTCCACGGAGTTTTATCGATAAGGAAAAGCATCACGTGGAGGGGTTTTCGCCGGAACTGGCGGTGGTAACCATTGGCGGCGGCGAAAAACTGGCCGAGCCGCTGGTGATACGGCCGACTTCCGAGACGATCATCGGACACATGTGGTCGAAGTGGATTCAGTCTTACCGGGATTTGCCGGTATTGATGAATCAATGGAACAGCGTGGTGCGTTGGGAGCTTCGCACCAAACTTTTTCTGCGCACGCTGGAATTTTACTGGCAGGAAGGGCACACCGCGCACGCCACGCGCGAAGAAGCGGAAGCGGAAACTCGGCATATGCTGGACATTTATGCGGATTTTGCGGTGAACGACGCGGCGATTCCGGTGATACCGGGGAAAAAATCCGACGCGGAAAAATTTGCCGGCGCTGAGCACACGTTTTCGATTGAAGCGATGATGGGCGATGGAAAAGCGCTGCAAGCGGGGACTTCGCATTTTCTGGGAGAAAATTTTGCTCAAGCGTTTGATGTGAAGTATCTGGACCAGCATGGGCAGCAGCAATATTGTTGGACCACTTCGTGGGGGCTATCGACGCGGATGATCGGCGCGATCATCATGGTTCATGGGGATGATCAGGGGCTGGTGCTGCCGCCGAAGCTTGCGCCCTACCAGATCGTGATTGTGCCAATCTATAAGACTGCTGAAGAAAGAACAAGCGTGCAGGGTGTAGCGCGAAAGCTCAAAGAGGAATTAATAAAAGCGAATATTCGGGTGACGCTGGACGAACGCGAGGGGCCTAGCCCGGGATGGAAGTTTAACGATTGGGAGATGCGCGGCGTGCCCTTGCGGGTTGAATTGGGGCCGAAGGATGTGGCCAAGCAGTCGGCGGTGCTGGCGCGGCGCGACCGGCCGGGTAGGGAAGGGAAAGTGAGCGCGTCTTTGACGGACCTGCCGAGGACGGTGGAGACGTTGCTGGTGGAGATTCAGCAATCCATTCATGACAAAGCGCTGGCGTTTCGCAAATCGCACACGCAGGACGCGGAGAACTACGAGGAATTGAAGAAGGCGGTGGAGACGGGGTTTGCGTTTTCACATTGGTGCGGTAGTGCGGAGTGCGAAGCCAAGATTAAAGAGGAGACACGAGCTACCATGCGTTGCATTCCCCTCGATCAGGACAACGAAAAGAGAGCGCACGGGGGTAAGTGCGTTTATTGTGAGAAGCCGGCGGCTGAGCGCGCGATTTTTGCCCGGGCGTACTGATTACAAAAACCCCAAGACCCGGGTTCATAACTCAACTCAACTGCGAACCCGGGGCACCCTCCACGTTTTTTTTTGCGGTGGAGATTCGATGCCGATAGGTGGCTTGCGGGATCCGGGCGTCACCTCAGACTGTCTCTACCCGTTCAATTCCGGAAACCGTCGTTTCAGGCGTTCTAGACAGCGGTGTGGGCCGATGCTAGCTTCGAAGTATGAAGATTAGAGAGGCGGCCATTCGGGGGAAACAGCGCGGTAATCGGCGTGCACTCGCGGGAGGGCGCGGAGAACGGCGTGTAGCAGTGGCGGAGGGCGGAGAGCGGCGTGCATTAGAGGCAGTGCGCCTGGGCGTTCGGTGTGGCGAGCGTGGGTCGGGCAAAATAAAGGCCATCATCGTTACGGCGATCATCGTGTTTGCGTTTTATGCGGCGATCAAGATTGTGCCGCCGTACGCGGCGGAATATCAGCTGGCAGATAAAATCCAGGAGCAAGCGCGATTTGCGGTGGTGAACCACTTCACGGACGAACAGATTCGCGACAATGTGTATAAAGTGGTGCAAGACCTGGAAATTCCGGCAAAAAAAGAAGACATAAAGGTCATGGCGAGCAGTCAAATCGTAAAGATCTCCATGGATTACACGGTTCCGATCGATTTGCTTTCCTACCACCTGGACTTGCACTTCACGCCCTCGAGCGAAAACAGGTCACTTTTTTAGAAATTGCGGCAGCTATTCTTGAAGATCAACTGAAAGCCAATTCCCCGGACTGGGCGGGCAACATTTGAGCGCCCAAGTCCGTCTTTCTAAGTAGAGGCGCTTGCGAGACAATGGATTTTAAGGGTTGGAGCCAACGTTTGCGCATTCGTCTTGAAAAGGGATTTTTCACTTCCATTGTTGGGCTTACGCTTCTGGGCATTGTGCTCGCCGGCTTTTTGACCTTTGCGGGCGTCTACACCTACTACTACATCAAGTATTCACGGATGATCGACGCGCGCCTTTCCGGGCGGGTCCTACAAAACACCACGCAGCTTTTTTCCGCGCCGCAACAGATCTCTGTGGGTGAAGCATGGAGCGCCGGGGAGATGACCACCTATCTCACCAAGGTGGGTTACCGGCCGGTGCAAGACGATAATTCGCTGGGGCAATTTGTGGTGCAGGGGAATACGGTCGAAATTCGGCCCTCCAAGCTTTCCTATTTTGCGGCGACTAATGGATTGAGTGTGCAGTTTGCGGGGAAGACGATTAAGAGTATTCGTCCGCTTGGTAGCGGAACGGATTTCGGAAGCGCTGAAATCGAGCCAGAGCTGATCACTAATCTTTTTGACAGCGCGCGAGAGAAACGCCGGCCGGTACTTTATCAGGACCTGCCTCCAATGTTGGTACACGCCATCATGTCCGCGGAGGACAAACGATACCTGGAACATGGCGGGTTCGATTTTGTGCGCATTTTTGGCGCGGCGTGGGCGGACCTGCGCCATAGCAGCAGTCATTATCAGGGCGCCAGCACCATCACCATGCAAGTGGCGCGGACGTTCTTTTTCTCTAACGAACGGACCTGGCGCCGAAAAGTTGCGGAAGCCATGGTGGCGATCGAACTGGAACAGCGATTTTCCAAGCAGCAGATTTTCCAGCTGTACGCCAACGAAGTTTATCTAGGCAATCGCGGGAGCTTTGGGATTCGAGGATTTTCCGAAGCAAGCGTGGCGTACTTTGGCAAGGATATGCGGCAACTGACGCTGGCGGAGTGCGCCTATCTGGCGGGAATTATTCGCGCGCCGAATTATTACTCGGCGGCAGACCGGCATCCGGAGCGGGGCGCGCAGGCACGCGACCGGGTGCTGACGCAGATGCTGGAGAATAAATACATCACCGAAGCGGACGTGCAGGATGCCAAGCGCGAGCAGATCAAGTTGGTGCGCACTTCGGTGGTTGGCAGCGAAGCTCCGTATTTCGTGGATATGGTGAAGGACCATTTGCTGGCGAAATATTCCGAGAGCGAATTGGTCAGCCAGAATTTTCGTGTGTACACCACGCTGGATCCGGCGCTGCAACGCGCGGCTGCGGTGGCCGTAGATGCAGGGATGAAGAATGTCGACAAGCTATTGGCCAAGAAGTACGAGAGGTGGCGGAAGGCCAAGGCAAAGAAGGGCGCGCCGAACGAAACGATCCCGCAGGCGCAGATTGCGCTGGTGGCGCTGGACCCCAAGACCGGAGAGATTAAAGCGGTCATTGGCGGGCGGGATTACGGGCAGAGTCAACTGAACCACGCGCTGGCGCACCGGCAACCGGGCTCGGTGTTTAAGCCTTTTGTGTATGCAGCGGCGTTCGACAATGCCGTAGATAACGTGCAGCCGATCGTGACGCCGGCGACGACGCTGGATGACGAGCCGACGACGTTCAGTTTCGATGGGAAAGATTACACGCCGAATAATTACGGCGAGAAATTTATGGGGCACGTCACGGTGCGGGATGCGCTGACGAATTCGCTGAACGTGGCGACGGTAAAGGTTGCGGAACTGATTGGCTACGGGCGAGTCGTGCAGATCGCCAGGCAAATGGGGCTGGGCAATAACATTCAGCCGACGCCAGCGGTGGCGCTGGGCGCTTATGAGATGACGCCGGTTGAGGTGGCAGCGGGATACACGACGTTCGCAACGATCGGCACGCGGGCGGAGCCGGAATTTCTGAAGCGGGTGGTGGGCGCGGATGGCACAACGCTGGAAGAAATTGAGCCGCAGACGCGCGCGGCACTGGATCCGCGAGTGGCGTTCTTGACCACCAACGTTATGAAAGATGTATTGAATCGCGGAACCGGCGCGGCAGTGAGGCAGAAGGGGTTCACGCTTCCGGCGGCGGGGAAAACGGGAACATCGCGCGATGGGTGGTTTGCGGGGTTTACGACCAACCTGGTTTGCGTGATCTGGATTGGGTTTGACGATAACCGCGACCTGGGGCTGGCGGGCGGCGTGGCGGCTGCGCCGGTGTGGGCGGATTTTATGATTCGCGCGACGGCTTTGCCTGCCTATCACGACGCCAAGGATTTCATCATGCCGGCAGGAGTGCAGGCGGTGATGATTGATCCGGAGACGATGGAGCTGGCTACACCAAACTGCCCGACCACGCGGTCGGAGTTTTACGTGACGGGTTCGGCGCCGACACAATTGTGCGAGCTTCATGGTGGCCGGTCTGCTACCGGCGGATCTTGGCTATCCCATATTTTTGGCGGCGGGCAGAAGGCGCCGCAGGTGGGGGCGGACGGGCGAATCGTTGGCGGTGAGGCTGGGCCGGAGGCTCCGGTGGACGCCAATGGGGCGCCGGTCAACGCGAACCGGGGGGATGGTGTCGAGGGCGAGGCCGGGCAAAAGAAAAAGGGTGCTTTACAGAAGATTTTTGGTATCTTTGGGGGCAAGAAGAAGGATCCCGACAAGGCCAAGCCTCCGCCGGAGAAGGGAGACTCCCCATG
>Ga0307479_10000501_pt1 | contig 34993 bp, 38 predicted proteins | sample atmos_gasesECM4C_FD_203743 | JGI IMG/M metagenome (GOLD analysis project Ga0307479, IMG submission 203743) | Hardwood forest soil microbial communities from Morgan-Monroe State Forest, Indiana, United States - atmos_gasesECM4C_515 | ecosystem: Environmental > Terrestrial > Soil > Temperate...
GTTCTCCGACACGCCGGTGCGCCGGCAGAGGGCCGGGCCACTTCTGGGTGAAGACTCGGCGTCATTGCTGGCGGAGCTGGGCTATCCAGCGACTGAGATCGAAGCGCTGTTCTCCCGGCGGGTTGCCGCCCGGCCGGCCCAGCCGGTTTCATCGTGAGCGAGGCAACCGCCGATTCGATGACCGACGAGCTGATCACCGAGCGGCGGGGGCCGGTTCGCTGGATCATCTTCAACCGGCCGCAGGCCCGCAACGCGCTGACCTGGGGCATGTACAGCCGCCTGGCGGAGCTCTGTGAGGAGGTCAACCGCGACCGCGCGGTGCGCGCGGTGGTGCTGACCGGCGCGGGCGGAAAGGCGTTCGTCGCCGGCACGGACATCTCGCAATTCCGTGCCTTCAAGACCGAACAAGACGCGCTCGACTACGAGGCCGGCGGTAACCGGATGATGAGCACCCTGGAGTCGGTCCGAGTTCCGGTGATCGCTGCCATCGCCGGAGCTTGCACCGGCGCCGGCGCCGTCATCGCGGCGGCTTGCGACCTTCGCGTCGCGTCGCCATCTGCGCGCTACGGCTTCCCGATCGCCCGGACGCTCGGCAACTGCCTGTCGATGGCGAACTACGCCAGGGTCGTCGCGCTCCTCGGATACGCGCGCACCAAAGACATCATCATGCGGGCCCGGCTGATCGATGCGCCCGAGCTGCTCGCCGCCGGTGTCCTCACGGAGGTCACTCCTGACGAGGAGTCATTGCCGATCCGGGCGCAGGCGCTAGCCGAGGAGGTCGCATCCTATGCGCCGCTCACGCTCTGGGCGACGAAAGAAGCCTTGCGCCGCATGCGTGATCGGCTGATCCCGGAAAATTCGGACTCCGACTTGATCATCGCGTGCTACCTGTCGCGCGATTTCAAGGAGGGCGTCGAGGCGTTCCTGGCGAAGCGACAGCCCGACTGGAAGGGCGAGTAGGGTTAGGTCGCCTCGTCAGGAACTGGATCCGGCTCGCTCCAGGCGATCACGGCCGCGGGGAGCGTGCTGAAGAGCAGGACGACCCCGACCAGGAGCCCGACCTGCTCAGTCTCGCTCGATGGCAGCCAGGGGTGGTTGAAGAATTGCGGGGCGAAAATCAGGTAGAGAGCGACCAGGTAAATCGCCGGACCAATGATCTGATAAGCGACTGCTCGGGCGTGCTCCCGGATCGCCCGCTGGCGTTCGTCGGCCGGCCGGTTGAACATCGCCGCCGCCTGCTTTGCCGACACGCCTTGTTCTCGGAGAGCCTTCAGCTCGGCGAGCGCCGGCTGACGATGCGATCGGTTGCTCAACCCGTAACGCACGCTCGGAGCGACCAGCCAAACAAGGCTTACCAAGAAGGCGAGCACGGCCAGGGCGAACACGGCGAGACCAACTCTCCTGGCGCCTGAGTCAAGGGCGACGTGGGCGCGGACGCTTTCCAGAACCACCACGGCGGCATAGAACGCATACGTCGCGATGATCTGTCGGCGTCGCCACCGCCGACGCTTCGATTGCTCGGCGCTCGATCCGGTCGGATGGGTCGGCTCGATTGCGCTCATCCTCTGGTCGCCTCCAGCGGGCTGTGCCCGGAAAGAATTTCGCTCAGCGGCTTCAACGGTCGCAGGGAAAAGATTGATTCCATCGGCAGATCGAACAGCTCGCAGATCCGCATGGCTAGCTCGAGGCTGGGGGCGTAATCCCCGCGCTCGATGAATCCGACCGTCTGGTAGTTGATCTCCAGCGCGTCCGCCAGTTGCTGGCGCGAGAGGCCGCGGTCAGCGCGGAGGACAGCCAGCCGGTTGTAAATTCCGGCGCCAGGCTTCGTTTCGGGGCGACGCTTCGCCATACGCAACGGAGTATTGCTGATACGCAATAGGTTGTCAAGATCCGTAAGTTACCGTTTGGTATCGAAAACCAGCCGATCCGCGATGGTGGCCCGGGGCGACCAGGCGTGGTTTGCTGGTATGAAGCGAGTTGCAGAAGGACTGCGGCCCCCGGGAAGCGCAGAATAGGGGTTGATCCTTTTCCCCAGGGCTGATATTTGGGTTGGGGTCCGATTCAGGATTCAAGGAGGCAGGATATGGCAGAAACGAAAACTGCGATTGCCAACAAGCCGACGTGGGTCGATCTCGCGACCAGCGACGCGGCGGCGGCGCGGGACTTCTACTCGAAGGTGTTTGGTTGGAAGATCGAGGTCAACCCCGACCCGCAATACGGCGGATACGGGATGGCCGAGGTCGGTGGCAAGCGCGTGGCCGGGATTGGCGGCAAGATGTCACCGGACGCGCCGACCGCGTGGTCGATCTACATCGCAACCGATGATGCCGATGCTCTGGCAAAGAAGGCGGAGGCCGCCGGCGGGACCGTGGTGGCGCCCCCCTTCGGCGTCGGCGATCAGGGCCGCATGGCCGCTATCCAGGATCCAAGCGGCGCCGTCATTTCTGTTTGGCAGGCTGGGGCGATGAACAGTGCCATGCCAGTCGGCGAAGCGAACACGTTCGGCTGGGCCGAGCTCAGTGCCCGCGGCGTCGACAAGGCGATCCCCTTCTATCAAAAGATATTCGGCTGGACCCTGAAGGCCAATGACATGGGCGAGGGCCAACCGCCGTACACCGAGTTCCAGCTCCGCGGCGAGAGCGTCGCCGGCGCGCAGGAGATGCAGTCCATGGTTCCGGCCCAGGTGCCGAGTAACTGGCTCGCCTACTTCACCGTCGCCGACGTCGACAAGTCGTTCAAGACAGCCACACAGGCCGGCGCGCGCGAATTGGTCGCGCCGATGGATTTCCCGGGCGGGCGCTTCGCGATCCTGAGCGACCCCCAGGGGGCCTCGTTCGGGCTGCTCAAGATGGCGCCGCGCTAGACAAGCTCAACGATGCGGGCCCGGCGCTGCTGCCGGACCCGCATTCCATCAACCCTGGCACACAAACCCTACCGAGCCGATTTTGCTGCTGCCGCCGAATGCGACCGCTGGGCGATTTGGCGCAGTCGATGCCAGGCCGGCGAGATGTTGGCAATATGGGCGAACAGGAGGCTGACGGCAGCGGGTTCGTCGGCCCTCCGCTCCGGTGGCTTCTTATCCGCGCCCTGGCGGTCGCCAGCGAACTCGACCAGGGACGCAACTAACTGCTCGAGTCTGGGATCGGCGGGGTCCCAATCGCGGGCCTGGTCAACAGCGAGGTAGAGACGTCGGAAGCCGGGATCGGCGAGGGCCTTTTTCTTGTTAGCGACCCACTCGGTTTGGGATTGGGGTAGGAGCGCGGTGACCAGGATCCAGCCGTCGCGTTCGATCTGCACGGTCCGCTCGCTGACCCCGATCGAGCGAAGTTGGTCGAGAAGGTCGACGATCTCGGCGGGCAGAAACAGCCGCTCGCCCTCAGCCAGCTCGCCGAGCCGGCGGCGGTGTTGCTGCATCTCACGGATTCTGGTCTGCAGCGTGCGGTCGATGGAAGTCACCGCGGCTGCGAACTCCGCCGGTGCCGCGTCGAGCAATTGTCGGATCCGCGCGAGGGGGACGCCAGCTTCCGCGAGGGTCTTGATTCTGATCAAATCGACGACGGCCTGAGCACCATAGCGGCGGTAGCCCGAGGCGTCCCGGGGCGGTTCCCGCAGCAGCCCGCGGGCGTGATAGTGTCGGACGGCTCTCACGGTGACACCGACGTGCGCCGCAAGTTGGCCAATTGTTAGCGTCGAGGATCTCTCGGTCATTTACGTGTGGCAGACACCACCTCGCGGTCAGGCTGCCACCGCACGCGGCGCGCGGGTCGGAAGCCGATCGTACAGGGTGCGGGCCCAGAGGTAGCCGACTGCGGCGATGACGGCACACCAGGCGACGGCAAGGAAGGCGTTGGCCCCGATGGGTGTTCCCGTCAGAAGGCCCCGCAGGGTTTCGATGATGGGGGTAAAGGGCTGATTCTCCGCGAACCAGCGGACGCCCCCTGGCATGGTGTCGGGGGGCACGAAGGCGCTACTGATAAACGGCAGGAACTCCGGAATCAGCGACAGGCTATTTGCGCCTGCTGGCGTCTTGGCGAGCAGCCCGAAGGCCACCGCGAGCCAGGTCAGCGCCAGGGTCAGCATGGCAAACAGCCCCGTCGCCGCGATCCATTCTGCGGGTGTGGCAGTCGGCCGAAATCCAACCGCGAAGGCCACCGCCGTCACGAGTGCGCCGCTGATCAGAGTCCGGATGAGGCTTCCCACGACCTGTCCGGTGAGCACCGAGGTGCGGGTGATGGCCATGGTGCGAAAACGGGCGATGATGCCCTCGTTCATGTCCAGGCAGACATTGATCGCGGTCGCCGCAGCCGCCGCGCCAGCGGTCATCACAATGATGCCAGGCGCCAGGTAGCCGACGTAGCTAGCGCCGGAGGTTGCGGCACGCAGGCCGGCGCCCAGGGTGTGGCCGAACACCCCGACAAACAGCAGCAGGAACACAACCGGCACCGCGGTGCCGCCGATCGTCATCGCGGGGTAGCGCAACGAGTGCCGAAAGTCGCGGCGGAGCATGGTGACCGAGTCGCGGAAAGCGCCGGAAAGTGTGGTCATGATGCGAATTCCTTTTCGGGCTGGGGTTGGCCGGTGAGGGCAAAGAAGACGTCGTCGAGATCGGGGGCGTGTACTGTTAGGCGCTCGACTGGAATGGCCTGGCGGTCGAGCCGGTCGAGGAGACCCTCCAGGGACTTGGGCGTGCCGTCGTTTGGGACTTGCAGAGTGAGGGCGTCATCGTCGCGCGACCCTTCGCCGAGACGCGTCATGGCGGTATCCACCGCCTGGACGTTACGGAAGTGCAGTTGGACGTGACCACCAGGGATCCGTCGCTTGAGCTCGTTTGGGGTGCCGTCCGCGACGATCCGACCGTGGTCGAGGACGGCGATGTAGTCGGCGAGCTGGTCTGCCTCCTCGAGGTTCTGAGTCGTGAGGAAGATGGTCACCCCGGCGGCGACGAGGTCGCGAGTGATCTGCCACATGGTGCGGCGACTGCGAGGGTCCAATCCGGTGGTCGGTTCGTCAAGGAAGATGAGCCGCGGGTCGCCGAGGAGCGTCATTGCCAGGTCGAGCTTGCGTCGCATGCCACCCGAGTAGGTTGCCACCATCTGGCTGGCCGCCTCGACAAGGTCGAACCGGTCGAGCAGCTCCGCGACCCGGCGACGGCCGGCGCGTTGGTCCAGATGGTGCAGATCCGCCATCAAGATGAGGTTTTCTTCGCCGGTGAGCAAGTTGTCGACCGCCGAGAACTGTCCGGTGACCCCGATCGCTGCGCGAATGGCCTTGGCTTCGCGACCGAGATCGAAGCCGGCAATGGTCACCTCGCCGGCGTCAAATCTGAGCAAGGTCGACAGGATCTGGACCATGGTCGTCTTGCCGGCACCGTTAGGACCAAGCAAGGCGAAGATCGTCGCCTTCGGCACATCGAGGTCGATGCCGTCAAGGACGGTTTTGGCCCCGAACGACTTACGTAACCCTCGGGTCTTGACCGCCAAGCCGGTCGGTGCGGCAACGAGTGAGGTCGGAAGTGGCTCGTTCATGGCCCGATCCTCCAACATTGACGCAAGGTCAATGTCAAGGGGTCAGCGAGAACGATCCTTCGAGGTAACCCTCTCGATGCCGTCGAGGATGAGATCGAGCCCGAACTCGAATTCATCGCCATAGTTGTAGCCGGGCTTCATGGCGCGGTCGACAGCCATCTCGGCCAGGTACGGATACTCGCCCGGCCGGAACCCCTCCATGATGTCTTCGGCCACCTCTGCAATCTCTGAATTGCGGAATGGCAAGGTCAGTTCTGTCAGCGTGAAGCCATAGATGTAGCCGTCAAGGATCGAGTACGCGTGAGCGGCCATGTCGACCGAGAAGCCTGCCGTTCGGAGACTTGCAAGCACGCCGTCGTGATGGCGCAGCGTCGCGGGACCGGGTGTGGCCCGCGACTCCATCAAGCCGATTGCCCAGGGATGGCGTAAGAGGGCCTGACGGGCTGAGACGGCGCGCTGACGCATCGCGACCCGCCAGTCCCCTCCGCTGGCAGGCAGATCGATCTCGGCGAATACGACATCGACCATGCCGTCCAGCATGTCCACCTTGTTCCCGACGTGGTTGTAGAGGGACATCGCCTCGACTCCGAGCTTTTGACCGAGCTTGCGCATGCTCAGCGATTCGATGCCGTCCCGATCGGCGAGGTTGATGGCGGCCCGCAGGATCCGCTCCCTGCTCAAGGTTGCGCGGCGCTTTGCTGCTCGTCTAGCTTGCGTGGCTATTTGTTTCACCACCCCCATAGCATACACCGTAAGTCCTTGCAGGCTTACACTGTATGTGTTAAGGTTACAAAACCGGTTTACAGTGTAAGTGCGGACGAAGCTCCGCGAGGAAGGTGCTAACCATGATTACGACGAAGACCCGCGCCAGTGAGAGGGCATCCGGCGACATAGACATGGACGTACCCGTCGCCGGCGGGGCAGAAGCGACCACGATGAAGGCGATCGTTCAAGACGCGTACGGCTCACCCGAGATCCTGACATTCCGGGACATCGGCAAGCCCGTGATCGGCGCCAACGAGGTGCTGGTTCGCGTTCGGGCGGCCGGTGTCAACCCCGCTGACTGGGCGATCGTGGGCGGCCTGCCCTACATCGCCCGCCCCTTTTACGGCCTGGGCAAGCCAAAGAATCCAGTAAGAGGCACGGATGTCGCGGGAGAGGTGGAGGCCATCGGTGCGAGCGTGACGCGTTTTCGTCCAGGTGACGAGGTCTTCGGCTGGTCCGGGCATCTGGGGGGCGCCTTTGCCGAGTATGCGTCCGTCGCAGAAGACGCGCTCGTGTCCATCCCGCCGAATCTCACGTTCGAGCAGGCTGCGGCCGTTCCGATGGCCGGCACCGTCGCCCTCCTTGCGGTTCGGGATCACGGCAAGGTCAACGCCGGGCAGAAGGTCCTGATCAACGGTGCTTCAGGTGGCATCGGAACCTTCGCGGTTCAGATTGCGAAGTCACTGGGCGCGGAAGTGACCGGCGTTACCAGCACGAGCAACGGGGATCTGGTCCGATCGATCGGGGCCGACCATGTCATCGACTACACGAAAGAGGATTTCACGCGGACTGGCCGGCGGTACGACTTCATTCTGGACAATGTGGCGAACCGTTCCTTGTCCGACCTCCGGCGGGCGCTGACTCCGAAGGGGACGCTTGTGCCGAACGGCGGGGGGTTCGACCATCGGTGGGTCGCAAGCGGAGGTCGCCTGATGAGGGCGAAGCTGTCGTTTGCCTTCGTCAGCCAGAGCGTCAGGACGTTCATCGCCTCTTCCAAGCAAGAGAACCTGGTTGCTCTACGGGGACTCATCGAGGACCGCAAGGTCACACCCGTCATCGACCGGACGTACCCGCTGAGCGAAACCGCTCAGGCGATCGCCTACGTCGGCCGGGGACACGCTCGAGGCAAAGTCGTCGTGACCGTCATCAAGGGATTCACCTCATGATCGATACGAAGCCGACCACCAATGGCCACGGGCCTGCAGCGGCGCAGACGCCGGTTGCGGCGGTCCCTGTCAGGACAAAGACTCACGCTGCCCAGATGAAACGGAATCCTGACACCTACAGAAGCACCGCTGTGCTCGTCGGAGCGTTGTTTCTGATTTCGACCGCGACGTTCATCGTCAGCAACGTGCTGATCACACCGCTCTTGGCCTCCCACAATCTCCTGGCCGCGATCGCCGGTAACTCGTCGCGCATGATCGCGGCGACACTGATCGCGCTCATCGAGGGGGTCGCCACAGTCGGAATCGCACTCGCGTTCTATCCGATCCTGAAACGGCAGCATCCGGCGCTCGCGCTCGGCTATGCGGGGATGCGGATTGCGGAAGTCGCCATCGCGGCCATCGGTTTTGGCCTTGGTGGGCTCTTGCTGGTAACCCTGAGTGGAGCGGCCGCAAGCGGACCGAGTAACGACACTCTCGGCACCCTTCTCGTGGCAATGCGCCACTGGACCATCATGCTCGTCTACATCTACACCGCCGTCGGCGGCGTGATGCTGAGCTACATGCTGCTCAAGACCAGGCTCGTTCCCCGAGGGTTCTCGGTGCTCGGTCTCGTCGGCTACCCGGTGTCGCTGCTGGCAGCGGTGCTGGACATCTTCGGCGTCGTCGACACCGTGAATGGCGCCGGCCTCGTCGGGCTCGTTCCCGGAGGCCTGTTCGAGCTCCTCCTACCGATCTGGCTTATCGCGAAGGGATTCAACGCAGCGGCAATTGACAGAATGCGCGTTGCCGCCTAAGCCCCGAATGGATGTAAGGCCCGCGTCAATGACGGTTGTGGCGCGGGCCCTTCCTAGTTCAGCGCCGATCTGGTCGGCATCGCAGGAGCCCGGCAGCCCGCGTCGTTATAGATGTAGAGATGATCGACCCTCAGGCTGAGCAATCAGGGTGGTTCGATTGGCTGCAGCAAGATACGTCTCTTGTCCCGGAGGGATCGGAAGATCTAATCGTTACCTGTGTCCGGGTCTTGCAGCTGAACGGCCGCTTTCTCTACCTCAAGCGGACGACTGATTTGGCCGAGTTCAATGCAGGGGAGAGGCGAATTCTGGAAGCGCTGACTCGGCAAGGGGATACCGTGTTTGTCGCTGTGGGCCCGGATCCAGGTCTTGTCCGCCTTTCCTATCGCATGCCCGATCTGGAAAATGCGGTTTCGTTCGATGCAGACGGCCTTCGTGGCGTCATCCGGCAATGGTTTGTCTGGGCGAGTACAGAAGGCACAAGCGCGTAGTCATCGTTCCGAGCACGAGTCTGGCGCCAGCCTATGAGAGACGTCGGCGATGACCTCGAGGAGCCGAATCGGTTCAATGCGCTCGGGGGATAACTCGATCTCTTCGAGACCGAACCATCGATAACCCAGGAAACTGTCGCGTTCATCAGCCAGGAGCCCAGTGGTACGCACGTCTGTCTTCGTAGTCCGCGCCAGGTAGAACCACTCGTATGCTCGTGGTCGCGGCCGTTCCAGCGAAAGGCGCGAGCAATTTCGACCGGGTGAGGCTGGATCAGGTCGCCGGGTAGACCGGTCTCCTCGGTGAGCTCGCGACGCGCTGCCTGTAGCGGCGTCTCGCCCGGTTCGATGCCCCCTCCAGGGGGCTCCCACTTGGTCGATCCATCGAAGGGATCACGCAAGCGAAGCAAGAGAATCCGGCCTTGGCCATCGAGGCAGATGATTCTGGCAGACGGACGGGAGACCTTGGAGAGCACTGCCACGATCATCAGGCATCGACCGAAAAAATCGAGTTGGGCGGAGGGGAAATTCGGAGCTTGGTTGCATAAGCTCCAGGAATATGTAATGCTGGAGTTACATGTATGCAAGGGCCATCCGCCCGAGCCCGAGGTGGCAGCATGGAGGCGCAAACGGCGCCGCTGTGGCGGGCGTTGGCGGATCCGACAAGACGGCGAATCCTGGACCTGCTGCTGGAACGGCCGCGGATCACTCGCGAGGTCGCAGCTCACTTCCGCATCTCCCGGATCGCCGTGATGCGCCACCTCACGGTTCTTTCGGACGCTGGGCTCGTCGCAAGCCGCAAGCGGGGTCGCGAGAGACGTTATTACCTGAACGCGATCACGTTGCAGCAGATCTACCGCCGCTGGTTCGATCCCTTGGCGGCGGGCTGGGTATCCGGAATCCTCCGCCTTCGGGACGGCGTCGCGGCTAGTAGGCCGGGCGTGGAATCGACCAGTCCGTCTGTCGATATTGCCCTCGACGTCCGCATCGATGGAACCAATGCCGCGGTTTTCAAGGCTCTCACCCACGAACCGGGTGCCTGGTGGGGTCATCCGATGCTTCGTCCAGAGGCGACGGGGCTGACACTCGAGCCGCGCCTTGGCGGACTCTTCGTGGAGAGATGGACCCATGGCGGCGCCGTCTTGGCCGCGGTTACCCAGTGGGCCACCGATCGCCACCTCGAGCTCACAGGTCCGTTCCACCTGGGGCTGGCGATCGGGGTAGCCAGCTTCGACCTGGCGACCGATGGCGCAGCGACGGTCCTCCGGTTTTCCTTTCGCGCCTTCGGTCCGATCGACCCGGATCGCGCGCGGATGTTTTCCGAGGGATGGCGTGAGTTAGTAACGCGTCGGCTGAAGGCCCTCGTCGAGGAGGGAACCCGTCTGGGCGTTTCTCCCGGAGCCCGGGCGGCAACCAAGAAGCCGGGAGCGAGGAGGAGAAGCGATGGCTGACTCGAAGTCCGTGTATGAGGACGCCTGGGGTGAAATCATCGATCGCCCAGCGAGCGACGTGATCGAGCTGCGCTGGTTCGATACCACCGCGTCGATGTCCAAAGAACAATTCCAACAGTGGCTGACCACTTTTGCCGATCACGTCGGGCGGTTGCGCCGGTCACGCATCCTGGTCGATGGCACAAATTTCAAGACGAATCCGGCGTTCATGGATGGAGGCTGGAGGGACGCCAACATCATCCCCCGCTACAACGCCGCCGGGGTGGTCAGCTTCGCCTTCCATATGCCAGCGGAGATGCCGATGGTCGGCAAGCCACCGGCGCGCGAGGATCCGGGTCGATTCCTGACGGGATACTTCGGCACCCGTAACGAGGCATTGGGGTGGTTAACGCGCTAGCAGATCCGGGACGCCTCTCCTTCGGGTCGGCTGCTATTCGAGAAAGGCGAGCGTCACCGCAGCGAACAGTGGCGAGGTGCCGATGTTGTAGTGGGTCAGGCCCGGAAGGATCGCGAGCGCGTGCCCACCCTTTGGGCGGCCCTCGCCCATCCAGCCGCCGTCCCGGAGGCCTCCATCGAGCAGTTTGAAGACATCGACGTAGTGGCTCGGCGGCGCCATGTCGGCGTCCGCCGCGACGATCAGCGTTGGCACCTTGAGCCCGCGCACCTCGTCAGTGAAGTCGAAGTCCTTCGACATCGATTCCCCGATCTTGGTCAGTAGCCGAGGAAAGTCTTCAGGGCGCGGCGCGACACGCTGATAGAGCTGATACATCGGCGTATCCTTCATGAACTCGGCGGCCGCCGCGTTCACCTGGGACTGCTGCGCACGCATCTCCGGATAGATCGCGTCGGGCCGGATGTTCGCCGAAGCGGCGACGAGCCTACGGACCTTCGCTGGGTACTTTGCCGCGGTGTGCAACGCCACCCCGCCACCGAGCGAGTAACCGACGACGTCCGGGGTGGCCAGCGCCAGATGATCGATCAGGGCGGCGATATCGTCTGCCATGAGCCTGATATCGATCGGGCGATCGATATCAGCGGTACGGCCGTGTCCTTGCAGGTCGACCGTGACGACCTGGTGGCGATCTGCGAGGAGCGGTAGAACAGGCCCGAACATCTCGCCCGACATCAGCCCACCGTGCAGCAGGATCATCGGGCGTCCCTCGCCGTGAGTCTCGTAGTAGAGGTTGATACCGTTGACCTCCGCGTACCGGCCTTTACTCTTGACATCGGTAGCCCAGTCGGTCTTCATGCTTGCACTCCTTGCTTGTTCAATGGAAATCCTGCCGAAGATCAAGACTCCGTCACTGCCCGGAATTCATCGGAGCCGCGGTTAGAGCCTTCGCGGCACCCGGCAACGGCAGATGGCGACGGCACGAAACGGCAGGTTTTACTCTGGTTCGGGGGGGCGCTCATCGACGAGGGTTGTCGCGTAAGGCAGAGCCTCGAGGCGTTCGATTGGGATCGGCTTGCCCGAGACTTCGCTGAGTCCATAGGTTCCCTGCTGGATGCGCTCCAGCGCTCTATTGATCCTCGCGAGTTCAGTCCGATCGCGGTCGTTCTCGTCAATCTCTGCCTCTCGCTCGTAGAGGAGGTCCGCCTCGTCCTCGACATCGCCGACGCCGTCCTCGTCTCGAACCGTCTCCTGAATGCCTCGTTTGTTGGCTGTGATACGCGACTCGATCGCGTCGCGCTCCGCCTTCAGTCGTTCCTCCAAACGCCGAATGTCCTCTGTTCGCAGCATTTCTGTACCTCCTGAAGTCCAGCCCAATGTTAGCGCCGTAGCGGCGCTTATCTAGCCGAACGTGGGAAGGCGCAGATGCGGGGGACACGCGGGCGGCGTCCGACGCGGCAGCCTGATCGGACGGTACGAGGATCTGTATTCAGTGATTCGACGATGCCATCCAGCTCGCCACCTGGGCGCGCGAGTTCAATCCGAGCTTGTTCAGGATGTTGCCGACATGAGTGGCGACCGTCCGATCGGAGATGAACAAGCGCGCCGCGATCTGCTTGTTGCTGAGTCCGTCGGCGACGAGCCGCGCGACCTCCAGCTCCCGCTTCGCGAGCCCGCTATCGCCGTTAGAAATAGCGAGCTCGACCTGATCGGATTCGCCAAGCGCGAGGCGCAACGCGGCCTCACGGCCCAGGCGATTGCCCGCCTTGAATTCTGCCTCGAACTTCGACGACCCGAGTGCACCCATCGCCCACTCTTTGGCCTGGGTCAACAATGGAACAAGCGGCCCCATGATGTCCGCGCCCGTCTGCGTCCCCAAGGCCTCTGCTGCCCCGAGCAGCTGTGCCGCTGCTCGCGCCTGGCCGGTGTTGGCTGCATACCAGCCTGCCGCCGCAAGCCCGTAAGACTGCGCCAGTCGGTTATCGATCGTCCGAGCGACCCGCAACGCTTCGTTGAACTCTGAGTTAGCGGTATGAAAATCGCCGGACATCACTCCCAACATGCCGAGGTTGCGAAGCATCGCTTCCAGTTGGTACAGGTCACCGGCTTCGCGGCTAAGACGGACGCCCTCCAGAGACGCCTTTCCGGCAGTCGCGAGGTCCCGCTGAAAGATCGCGTGGATGGCCCGAGACTGGACCAACTCGATCCTCGCGGGGAAGTCATCCACACCTGGGGTGATCGCCTCGGCCTCGTCGAGATAGCGTCTCGCCATTTCATGCTCACCGGCCACGTTCTCTATGGTGGCGGCCATGGAAAGTGACTCGGATAGGAGCGCCGGCTTCTCCGTCTCTCGAGCCGTTGCCACGGCTCGAGCGATCCATGGCCTGGCCGCCGCGGGGTCGGCCCGCAGTACACTCAACCACCCGCGAAGGTAATACGCCCGAACCAGCGTGACCGGAGACGCTTCGCCTGACGCGAGCAGTGGGTCGAGCCAGCCCAGGCTCTCGGTGGTCCCATGCGTAATCCAGTAGTACTTCATCGAGGCGGCGATATCGAGCCCGCGGGCCGAGTCGCCGCGCGTCAGGCATTGCTGAAGAACCGCGCGGATATTGTCGATTTCCAGCTCGGCCCACGCGAGCCACTCGACAAGTCGATACCGAGCTTGGTCCGCAGATCGCAGACACGTTGTCCGGTAGTGCTCGAGGCAACGCTCCGCGAGAAGTTCTTCCTCATGGGCATCCCGCAACTTGAGAATGGCGTATTCGCGCAGGGTCTCATGGAGTCGATAGCAGGCGAGTCCCCTAACGTCCTCTTTCGTTATCAGGGATTTGTCGACCAGAGCTGACAGGACGTCCAGCGTTCCCTTAGTAAGCAGCTCATTGGACGTGCAAACCGACTCGACATCCTCCAGGGTGAATCGGCCGGCGAACACACACAACCGCCTGAACAGCATTTGCTCGGCGGCCGTCAACAGGTCGTAACTCCAATCAATGGTCGCGCGAAGCGTCTGGTGGCGCGGGAGTGCGGCGCGGCCTCCACCGGTCAGCAGGGCTAGTCGGTCAGACAAGCGATCGAGGATCTGCTCGACGCTCAGGACCCTGGTTCTAACCGCTGCGAGCTCAATCGCCAGCGGCAAACCGTCGAGCCGACGACACAGCGCGACCACCACCGCCTGGTTTGAGCTGGTGAGCTCGAACGAGCCGGATGCCGCCCCCGCCCGCTCACTAAATAGAATGACGGCCTCGTTGTGTCGCAGTTGAGCGAGCGGTGCCGTCCCATCTGCGGGAGGCACCTGCAGCGGCGGTATGGGGATGACGTGCTCGCCTGGCACCTGAAGTGGCTCGCGGCTCGTGGTGATCACCGTCAGCTTGGGCGCGGCGGCAAGCACTTCGGCCACCAGTGGAGCGACCGCTCCGAGGAGGTGTTCACAGTTGTCGAGCACGAGCAGCAGTTGCCTGTTCCGCAAGTCGGCGAGCAGGATGTGCAGTGGCTTCATCCCGGCCTGGTCTCTGAGGTCCAGGGCTGCGAGTACGGCGTTCGTCACGAGGGCTCCATCGCGAACTTCCGCGAGCTCGACCAACCAGGCGCCGTCTACGAATCCACGTCCAAGATCGGCCGCCGTCCGAAGTGCGAGTCGGGTCTTCCCGACCCCGCCTGGCCCCACGAGGCTGACCAGCCGAGCCGTCGTGAGCTTCTTTCTGACCTCGCCAAGCTCCCGGCGCCGGCCGACAAAGCTCGTCGTCTCTGCGGGGAGGTTGCCCAATGGGTGCCTGGATCTGGCCATGACTACGTATCGAGTCCGCAATCCTGACGATTCGCGTGGCGGGCTACGGCCTCAGGCTGACAAGTATGACCGAGGAGCTAGCGACCCAGCGAGTTGAGGTGACATTCGTCGGCCCGCCTCCGGCGCGACAAATCGCGCAGGCCATAGGGGTCACCGAGGTGGAGGTCGACGGCCCCCGGGTTTGCTGCCTTGTTTGTGGCAGCTTTCAGCCATTTCTCGAAGCACTGCGCGGGTACGAGGTCATAAGCCTGACCTCGACCCCGGCTCCGTCTGGGTCTGGGGGTTGCGGCCCGCCGGGGTTGAAGCACTCGATGTGAACATCAGTCAGCGGTCGTCGCGTCGATGACCTTTTCAAACAGAGGAGCTTTAGATGAGTCCACTTAGAAAAACCGCGTTTGTCGCCGGCGCACTCTACCTGCTCAGCTTCGTCTCGATCCCGACCCTCTTTCTCTACATGCCTTTGCACGCTTCGAACTACATCCTCGGGCATGGCTCGGATACTGGCGTGATCGTCGGGGCGATCCTGGAGATGATAGTGGCCCTCGCCGGCATCGGCACCGCCGTCGCGCTGTTCCCGGTGGTCAAAAGGCAGAATGAGGCAGTCGCTCTGGGCTTCGTCGGCGCGCGAACCGTGGAAGGTGGCGCCATCCTCGCTGGCGTGGCGTGCATCCTGTCGCTCGTGAGCTTGCGGCAGGCCGGAGCCGGGACGGACGCGTTGGTCACCGGTCATGCGCTGATCACCATGTATGACCGGATCTTCCTGCTCAGCCAAAGCTTCATTCCGGCCGTCAACGCCCTGTTGATAGGCTCGCTGTTGTACCAGTCGCGCCTGGTGCCGCGGGTTCTTCCGCTGCTCGGCTTCACCGGAGCGACGCTGCTTGTCGCCGGCGACGTCGCCGTGCTGTTCGGGCTGATCGGGCAGCATGCCCCTGCGGCAGGGATGATCGCGATCCCGATCGCGCTATGGGAGTTTTCGCTGGGCGCTTATTTGGTCGTCAAAGGCTTTAAGCCCTCGCGGATGACCACCGACTACGACCGACCCGTTGCAGTGGATATCCGTCCCCTCGCCCCCGTGGCGGCTGTATAGAAACACGACGTGGACGCTGGTTAGCTCCCGTGGGACGCGGTCCAGGCGAGGAGGCGGCCGGCGTCCCAGGAGTTGACGACTTTGGCGGGATCTACACCGGCTTCTGCCGCCTGCTCGCACCCGAACCCGATCCATTCCAGCTGGCCGGGGGCGTGGGCGTCGGTGTCGATGCTTACGTAGCAACCCTCGCCGACCGCCAGGCGGAGCAGCTCGGGGGGAGGGTCGCGCCTCTCGGGGCGAGAGTTGATCTCGACCGCCGTTCCGGTCCTCGCGCATGCCGCGAAAACCTTCTCCGGATCGAACGTCGACGGCTTGCGACCCCGACCGGCGATGATCCGGCCGGTGCAGTGCCCGAGGATGTCGGAATGGGGGTTCTCGATTGCGCGCACCATCCGCCGGGTCATCTCCGGAGATTCCATGCGCAACTTGGAGTGGACGCTGGCGACCACCACGTCGAGGCGGCTGAGGAGATCCTCCTGCTGGTCCAAAGTGCCGTCTTCGAGAATGTCGACTTCGATCCCGGTCAGGACCCGGAAAGGAGCGAGCTCGGCATTGAGCTGGTCGACCAGCTCGAGCTGTCGGCGGAGCCGCTCGGCGTCCAGGCCGTTGGCGATAGTCAGGCGGGGGCTGTGGTCAGTCATCGCCAGGTAGGCATGCCCGAGCGATGCGGCCGCTTTCGCCATCACTCTCACCGGGCTGCCGCCGTCGGACCAGTCGGAGTGACTGTGGCAATCTCCCTGCACGGCGGAGCGCAGCTCGGTGGCCGCCTGGCTCAAAGCCGGCCCGCCTCGGCGTTCGAGCTCCAGCAGGTACCCCGGGGTCTCTCCGGAGAGTGCTTCCGAGATGATCTTGGCGGTGGTCTCACCGACCGCGGGGATTTGAGTCAATCCTCCTGATTTGAGCAGCGCTCTCAGCTGCTCAGGTTCGAGTGCCGCCACCGCGTAGGCTGCCCGGCGGAACGCGCGCACTTTGTAGGACTCAGCATGCCCCCGCTCCAGCAGATAAGCGATCCTCTCGAGGGCCTCAACCGGTCCGGGCGCTCGGGTCATGGGGTTCACGGTAGCGAAGACTCCCCCAGGAATAGTCACCGCAGCGACAAACGATCGACTAGCTTCCGCGCGACCGTCTCAGCGCTCTCCGCGCCCCCTCGGCTGCGCAACAGTTGACTGAGATTTCCCCAACTCTTAACTAGGATTTCGGCCACCCTTCACAGGCCGTGATTAGCCTTCGGCGCAGTGGCCGTGCCGTGGTCCAGGTGTGCCTGGATACGGTGTACTGCGTCAAAGGAGGAGGAAGCTGATGCAACGACCTGCTGCTCGCGCGCTCGCGCTTACCGTAGCCATGGGGCTGGCTACTCTTGGATTAGTGGCTGCCGCGGGGGCCGCTGCCGCTAGCAACAACAACGACGCATCCGGATTCTCAGCGCAAGTGTTCGCCAGCGGTGGATCAACGCTTAGCGCGCCAGACGACATCACCGCCATGGAAGGCTCGATTTTCGTTGCTTGGCAGAATGGGGTTGGCCCCAAGGGTGAGCCCGCCGCGAACGGAAACACCCAGAGCACCGAGGTCCAGTACTCGAGGAGCGGCCACGAGCTTCACAGCTGGCCACTGACCGGCAGAGTTGACGGGATGACGGCCGACCCGGCACACGAGCGGATTATTGCGACCGTCAACGAAGACGGAAATACGAGCCTCAACACGATCCGACCCGATGCCCCACCTGCATCGCAAGTTGTTCACTACACGTACGACCCCAGCACTCTCGTCCACGGGGGCGGGACCGACGCTCCCCACATCTACCGCGGCCAGATCCTGGTCAGCGCCTCGAACCCGAGTGACACGACTCAGCCCACCGTTTATCGCGCCCTGCTTTCAGGCACGACCGCCACCTTGGCGCCGGTCTTCTTCGACGATGCCACCGCGACTGTGGCCAACAACGACAGCCCGCAGTACGGACGGCAAGTGACCCTGGCACTAAGCGACCCGGACTCCAACTCGGTCGTGCCGGCCTCGTCTCCCCGGTTCGGTCGTGACTTCATGCTTGACAGCCAGGGCGATCTGCAGCAGGTCTATGTCCGCAATGCCGGCAGGCCGAACGAGAAACTCTTCGTCCTGAACCTGTCGCAGTCGGTCGACGACACGGCCTGGGCGACGGCCTCACGTGGAACCCTTTACGCAACCGACGGGAAGGCCAACATTTACGCAGTCCGCGGCCGGTTCAAGGTCGGCACGGCCTTTTCCGCCGTGACGCCAGGGAATGCTAACAACGCACCGCCCAACCCGGCCCCGAATTACCTGGCGACTCTGAACCTCAACACCGGCGCACTGACACACGTTCCTGGAATCACCTTCACCGCGAAGGGGCTCGTCTTTGTCCCTGGGGAAGCGGACAACAATGACAACAACAACGACAACGGCAACAATAACAACGACTAAGGCAATGGAAACTATCTAGGTTCGAGCGCGACATCCGCTGCGGTTGGCCTCTATTCTGAGACTGGCGGCTAGGATCGCTAACCGCCAGCCTCGGTTCGCGGGAGCTGTCACAACCGCGCTGCTACTTTTTGGCGGAGTCCTCTAGAAACTCGCGCAGGGCGACTGCCTCGTTGTGCTCCTCGTCACGGGCACCGTAGAGCAATGTCACGGGACCCTTCCGTGCCAGCGCCAGCAGTTCATGGAGTTGCTCCTGGCGCTCAGGTCGTCGAAGCTCCGAGTGGTAACGCCGAGTGAATTCCTCCCAGCGCCGAGGATCATGCCCGAACCACTTGCGCAGCTCATTGGACGGTGCCAGCTCGCGGAGCCAGAGGTCAAGCTTGAGAGCGTCCTTCCTGACACCGCGCGGCCAGATTCGGTCAACCAAGATTCGCTTGCCGCTTGCCTTGGCTTTAGTGGCGTAGACGCGCTCTAGCCCGATTTTCAACAATAGACCTCACTATCTCGCATTCGCCTTGGCCATTCGCTCCCGCGCCTCGCGCGTGATCGCCTCGCTCGGGTACTGGGGCCGGGTTGCTACGGTCTCATCCCGAAAGCCTGAGGTTATCGGGTGAAGGTGCGCGGCGGAATCGCCTGACCGTCGTAAGGCGTGTCCACCGACGCCCTGCAACTTCAGCAAGTTCGTTATGCGTCGCGAGGTAGGATCGTGGCCCCGGGAGCGTGGTCGACGTTGGCTAAACCCTGGTGGCCTCGACTTTCATAGCGGCCAGGAGCTCACGGCACGCCCGCTCGCAGCGCCGGCAGGCCTCGGCGCACACTCGGCAGTGCTCGTGCATCCGGGCATGGTGCTCGCACTCGTCGCCGCAGCTCTTACAGATAGCCACGCAGGCCTCAAGCAACGGCGCGGTGACGTTGGTGTCGTACTCGGCCTGGCGACTTACGACCCCGACAGTAGCGCTGCAGATGTCGGTGCACTCCAGGCATAGCCGGATGCACTTGACCAGGTCGGCGACGTTCCGCTCGCTCAAGTCCGCGTCGGCGTCGGCCGTACAAGCCTGAGTGCAGTCGTTAAGCGCGTCGATGGTGGCGGCCAGCACACCAGCGTCGACGTTGAAGTCGCGTCCGTAGGTGTCTAGCATCTGCCTGGCGTAGCTCATAGCTTCCTCCTTGCGCGGGGGCGGGGGGCCAGCGCCGAAGCTCCGCCTGCGCTGAGAAACGGCGGGGATGGATACGTGACTGCGAGGCTAGTCTAGCCCTCTGCGATCAGGCCCAATAGCCGTGGGCGAACGGGTCGGCTCAGCGCAGCTCGTTGATGCGGATCAGGTTTCCCGCGGGATCGCGGAAGGCGCAGTCGCGAACCCCGTATGGCTGCTCGGTCGGCTCCTGGACGACTTCGGCGCCGCCGGCCTGCAGCCGTGCGAAGGTGCCCTCGAGGTCGGCGGTGGCCAGGATGAGGGCGGCGTAGCTGCCCTTGGCCATCATCTCGACGATGGTGCGGCGCTCGTCGTCGGTGACGGGGCCGGGGCCGAGGCCCGGCGGGTGCAGGACGATGGACGTCCTGGGCTGGTCGGCGGGACCAACCGTGATCCAGCGCTTCCCACCGTATCCGACGTCGTTGCGGACCTCGAAGCCGAGGGTGTCGCGATAGAAGGCCAGGGATGCGTCCGGGTCGTCGTGCGGAAGGAAGCTCGCGTGAATGGTGAGGTCCACGGCGGTCATGCTAGTTGCGACTCGGTGACCGGCGCTTCTCGATTCCTGATCGGTCTGGTCACCTGTTTCGCCACGCACGCCGGCATCCCTGCCATCGCGCGCCCCTCGTGGCGCCGGTAAGTGCTGGGGGCCACACCGACCAGTTCGGTGAAGCGACTGCTGAAGGTGCCCAGCGACGAGCAGCCGACCGCGAAACAGACCTCGGTGACGCTGAGGTCGCCACGACGCAGCAGCGCCATCGCGCGCTCGATGCGCCGCGTCATCAGGTAGCTGTACGGCGACTCGCCGTAGGCGAGGCGGAACTCGCGGCTGAGGTGCCCGGCCGACATGTACGCGCCGCGGGCGAGCGCCTCGACGTCCAGCGGCTGCGCGTACTCCCGGTCGATCCGGTCGCGGACGCGCCGCAGTCGCGCCAGGTCGCGCCGGCGCTGCGCCGATGCGGATCTGACGTCTCGATGTACGGTCGCGCGAACATCTTTGCCGTTCGGGCTTGAGCCGACCTCCATATTCTTCAGCTTAAAGCCTGCGGGATACAGCCCGATACACATAAAGGCTCAAGTCCGTCTGGCCACTGTAGACGCGCCGCTGCCGACGTACTCCGCGAGGTGCTGGCCGTTCTTCAGGTTGTTCGCGCGGGCACGGTGCACCCGAATGAGATGGTGCGAGTCAGCAGCGTGCACCGGGCCAGGGGTGCCCATCACCGCTTCTGGCTGAAGCGCACCATGTTGCCCGATGGGTCGCGAAACGCGCTGTCGCGGACGCCGTAGCCCTGATCCATCGGCTCCTGCAGCACCTCCACGCCAGCTCGGCACACGTGCTCGAAGGTGGCGTCGCAGTCGTCGGTGGCGAAGATGACGGCGCGCAGCATGCCGTTGGCCAGGAGCTGCGACATCACCTTCTTGTCCAGCGGTGAGACGTCCGGATTGGCCGCCGGCGGCTCGAGCACGATGTTGACGTCGGGCTGTGCCTTCGGGCCCACCATCACCCAGCGGATGCCCTCGTACTTGACGTCGTTGCGAACCTCGAGACCAAGGACGTCGCGGTAGAAGGCCAGGGCCTCGTCGTGGTCGTGGACGGCGATAAAGCAGTGCGAGACTGTCAATTCCATATCTCGCACATTAGATAGGTCGCGCGCGGGAATGCTTCTCTATTCCTGACCGATGCGGGGACGCTTTCCTGAGACCCGTCAGAAATCAAGAAGCAATCGGGGAGCGCAGGGCCTAGGCTGACCTTATGCCGCGGCCAACGCCGCGAATTTGACAGGAGGAAAGAAATGAAGATCAAACTGACCACCATTTACGTCGACGACCAGGACAAGGCCTTGCGGTTCTACACGCAAGTGGCCGGCTTCGTGAAAAAGGCGGACGTTTCGCAAGGGGGGTATCGGTGGCTCACCGTGGCGTCGCCCGAAGACCCGGATGGCACCGAGCTGCAGCTCGCGCGTAATGACAACCCCGCGGGCAAGGCCTATCAGGAGGCGCTCTTCCAGCAGGGCCAGCCGGCAGTCATGTTCTTCACGGATGACGTTCAGGGCGACTATGAGCGGATGAAAGCCGCCGGCGCCGAATTCAAGATGCCGCCCACCAAGGTGACAGGCTCGACCATCGCCCAGGCGAATGACACGTCTGGCAACCTGATCCAGGTCACGCAGCTGGACCGAGTACGAAGCGGAGCGGGGCGCCGGTAAGCCGGTCGAAGTCAGCGGGTCGCGCCAGGACGTGTCCACGTCTCCGGTGGCGCGGCCCGTCGCCCTCTGTTGACAGCGGCAACTGCCGATCCTCAAGCAAGGCCCTTCGGCGCCACAAAGGCGTCCAACGGCCCCTGTCAGGCCATAAACGGCATGAGCTCCGGGGCCATGGTCACAAAGGGGCGCATCATGTCGCGGTCCTCGTGCTCCAGGATGTGGCAGTGGTACATGTAGCGGCCGCTGTAGGTGGTGAAGCGAACCGCGATCTCGACTATCTCGTTGGGATTGACGCGGATGGTGTCCTTTAGTCCGCGTTCGTTGTCATCGATCTGGTGGCTGAGTTCGTCATTGGGGTCGCGCCCGATTACGACCGACGCGGTGATGTCGAGGTCCTCGATGCCGCCGTCAGGGATCTGATAGCGCATCGGGTGTCGCGCGAGGATTTGGAAGGGGTCGAGATGGATGTGGATCGGATGCGTGTCCCCTGTCAGATTGATCAGCTGCCAGACTTCAAACTCGCCGAGCATTGGAAAAAACGTCGTCACGTCCTCGAAGTGAGCGGCGACTGCGCGGTATCGGGTGATTCGCTCCCCATTGGTGACCGTGACCAACGGTCCCGTATCGTCGTTCTCGACGATGCGGAGCTCTCGCATCGTCAGCATGTTGACTTGACCCTCGAGCTCGCGCTCGACAAGGGCAATCGCTCTGCGCGGCGCATCCGCCAGCGCCTCCAGCGGCGGTGGCACGTAGTCGGAGGCGAGCACCGTCGGAATGATTCGCACTGCGGCTGGGCTCGGGATCACTCTGAAGCGCATAACCTGCGGAAAGGGGAGGAGTCCTTCGAGATTGGCAGCCTCCAGCGCTCTGGCCGCGGGAAAAGCAGCGCCATCGAAAGGCGCTGAGGCGGTGTTGAGCAGCATGAGCTCACTGGCGGGCTCGAGGTCGGAGAAGTCGATGAGCAAATCGGCGCGCTCGGCCGACGCAAGAACGAGTCCGTCGGATGGCAGGTTCACGGGCGCCGTGAGCAGCCCATGATCGGTCCCTATCTGCGTGGCTCGCTCGAGCTCGGCGTCGCCGTCGCGGAGCAGCACGAGCCGGTACGTGCGCGCGTTGGAACCGTTGATGACGCGAAACCGGTAGGTGGCCCGCCGCACCTCGAGGATCGGCCACACTTTGCCATTGACGACAGTAAACGGCGCGAAGGCCTCCATGACGTCGGGATCGGTCTTGTGGACCAACTGTCCCGTCAGCCGTCCCCGGTCGTCGAGGTTGAAGTTGCGGTCCTGAATCAACAGCGGCACCTCGAACGGCGGGCCTTCGGGTAAACCCAACTGGCGCTCGCCGTCATCCCGGATAATCCACAGGCCCGCCAGGCCGGCGTACACATCGAACTTGGTCGCGCCCATCACGTGGTCGTGGTACCAGAGCAAGGCCGCGCGTTGGTTCATCGGATAGTGAAAAATCGCTGGTTGGCCGGGAGCAAACAGGTTCTCAGCCCACCCGTCATACGATGCCGGGGTGAGACCACCGTGGAGATGCACCACCGTGTGGCCCGAAAGCGCGCCGGCACGTGGGTCGGGGGTACCGCCGCTCAGGCCGGGCAGGCACTGGACCGGGACGCCGTCACCGTCGGCGTGCTTGGAAGCAACCGTCTCCACCACCGGTAGCAGGCCCTCGAGTTCGTTGCGCCACTCGACGATGACAGGTTTTCCGCGCTCGGCCTCGATCGTCGTCCCGGGCACCGTCCCGTCGTAGCCCCAGATCCTCGACTCGGGCAGGTCACGGTGGAAGCGATGCATCGCGGTCTGGATCCGCACCGTGAGCTGACCCTGGTGCTCTGCCGAGATCAGGCGCCGGGGCACGGGTAGAGCATCAACGAAGGGAGTCAGTGGAGCCGTTAACGGTTGTTCCAGCGCCTGACCACGAACTGCCGACGCCGTCGTAACCTGTGGGTCCATGCTCATTGCCTCCTCAGTGTGGCAGGCGATTCGATCGTCACCGGGGAGAGTTCACCGGCTGTTGCTTCCTTATCATCCAGCTTGAAGAACACGATCCAGATCGCCAGGAAATAAATCACGTTGCCGAGCCCGAACATCACGAGGCCGGCAACCAGCTGATCGACCAGGGGCGACATCGGCGTGACCCGTGGCGCTGCGGCGTAGAAGGGGTAGATGACCGTCGGCGACAGGATAAAGACTAGCCCGAGAATGGTCGGGGGCACATCGGCAAAGCCCAGGTAGGCGATCTTGCCCAGGGCGCTGATCCCTCCCCTGGCATTGCTGGGAACCGGCCACCAGAAGAGCAGTCCGACCGCGAGAAAACTAAGGTGTTCGAGCACGTGGATGGGCTCGATCCGCAATGTGGCTTCGTAGAGGAACGGCAAATGCCAGACCGCCAGAACGAAGTTGAAGATCACGGTCGCAATCAGCGGGTACGCGCCGCCACAGTCGCTGACCTGGAAGCCGATAGGCACTCGCCGACGTCCTTCAGGCATCGCCTACGTCAGACGCGCTTGTTATCTTCGGCCGGCTCCTCGATTCCCTGTCGCCGCCGTAACACCAAAACGTGGAGACGAAAAATCAGTGTCTCCCAGGAGAAAGGCATGACCCTACTACCTCTCATCGTCCTGCTTGTGGTCGGCACGGTATGTGGCCTGATTGCCGAGCGCGTGGTTCCCTGCCATTCGGTTGGATCGGGCCGGCCGTGGCCGGCTTTGTGGGGGCCTGGCTGATGGTTGACGTCCTTCACCTCGTCATCTTGCCGACGCTATCAGTTGAAGGGCTGCCGATCGTCTCTGCCATCCTCGGCGCGATCATCGTGGTCGTCTTGTTCAGTCTGGTTGCCGGCCGCCTCGGAACTGGCCGCGGCCGCAGCTGGGGCCGGGCGTAAACGGTGAGGAATCACTTGATCGGCTTGAGGCAAAACGTCCGACCCGTCCCTCTGGCGTACGGGACGTCATCGCTCGCGTACCGTCGCCATCAGATCCGGCGCCAGCGCCATGGCCTCGCCCACGGCATCGCGAGCGGCGCGGGCTGGGGAGCCGTTTCACTCGGAGCCGTGTGGCTCCTCCTGGCAGGCATCGTGGGCAACGTCAACCACTGAAGTCGTGTCGGCAGCTCAGTCGAACCCGGACCTGGTGGTCCGGCCTCGACTCGTCGCGAATCAGCCGGCCGGTGGGCCTATCTTCGCGTTTTGACGCCGGGCACTCCGGGCGACCATCCGAAGCTGCGTGATGCGCGCGCCGCCGAACGCCAGCACGATGATCGCACCAAGAATCACCGCAAAGAGCAAGGCGACCGCCAGCGGCAGGTGACCGTGGAAGACAAGGAAGGATAGCTCGACACTCTGGAGGTTCTGGAGGATGAAGACCAGGATCAGGACCAGTGCGACAATCCCAATGACGAGTGCCGTCCAAGCCCCGCTGAGGCGTGTGCGCCGCTCGCCTGGATAGGCATCCTGTCCGGGCTGCGTGTCCGGCGTTGGAGGACGATCCATCACCAAATCGTATTACGCTCTCTGCCCGGCATCAGTCAAGGCCGTCTGGTTCAAGGGTACAAAAGCAAGAGCGGCGCCCGCCAGGGCGCCGCTCTCGTGTCAGGGTCCGAAAAGGGATCGAGGTTGGTCAGTTCTTGGCGGGAACCGGCATCACGCCGAGCTGGCTGAGCAGCTGGACCATGTCGAAGTACAGACGGGTCTCGACGCCGAGGTCATTCTCGTACCGGGTGATCGATACGGAGCGGCCGGCCACTTTGCGGTTGGTGGCCTGGATGGTGCCCATCGGGCCGGTCAACGGCGCGGTATGCGTGCCTTCGAAGATGAATTCCTGGACGACCCAGGGGCCGCTAACGATTTCGTGCTTGACGTTGATCTTCGCGTCGGGGAACGCCTTGAGCCAGCCGTAGGTGTAGGCGACGACCGCCTCTTTGCCTTCGAGCCGGATGTCGCCGGGGGCCGTAAACGTGGCGTTCGGAGCAATCAGGGAGCTCAGCGTCTTCTCGTCGTGAGCGTTGAACGCCTGGTTGAACTTGCCTGCGAGGACCTTGGGATCGGTGGTAATGGTAGGCATAGCGGATTTCCTTGGAATCCTTCTAAGAACTCTCGGCCCAGCCTCGTGGCGGACCTCATGCGGGGAGCCTGACGGCCCATGCCCTCACCCGTGTTGGGGCTACCTATCTATGTACCCAAGCGCCCGCCAGTTCAATCAGCAGCTCGCTGCGATTTACCTTCTCGTGTCTATTCGGATGAAAGCGCGCAGGGTCATTGCCGCCTACCAAACTTTCATTCGAATGGAGGATATGCAGCGGAACGTAACTGTGCCACCCTGAGAGTTACTCACCGCCAAATTCCTGCCGACATCAATTCGCCTCTGAGTCCGTTGAAGTTTGGCGCGCGTCCCGGGCGCAGCCGATTGCCGACCACGAGGACTCAAGGAGCGAACAATTTCAATGAATAAGATCAAGCGACCGGTTATAGCCCTTTCCGTCGTCGGCACCGCACTGTTCCTCGGCGCATTGTCAATGACGGCGCTGGCGTTCACCGCGCCAGGGTTGGGGACCACTAGCAGTTTCGCGGTCCTGGCGGGTACCACGGTTACCAATACCGGCCTGACGGTGATCACGGGCGATCTCGGGGTGAGCCCCGGCGACGCCGTCACCGGTATGACCGGGCCACCGAACGGGACCGTTACCGGCGCGCAGCACGTCGCCGATGCCACGGCCGCGAAGGCCCAGAACGACCTAACGACCGCCTACCTCGATGCGGCTGGGCAAACGCCCTGTACCCCTTTGACCGGGGACCTCGGCGGCCAAAACCTGTCCGCCGGCCTCTATTGCTATTCGTCGAGCGCGCAGCTGACCGGGACGCTTACTCTGACCGGCTCGGGTCCATGGGTTTTCCAGATAGGGAGCCAGCTCACTACCGCGAGCAACTCCACCGTTAGCGTCATCGACCCGACCCAGGCGTGTGACGTCTTCTGGCAGATCGGGAGTTCGGCGGTTCTTGGGACGACAACGACGTTTGTGGGGACCATCATGGCTCTGACCAGCATCACACTCGATCATGGTGCAAACATCCTGCCCGGCAGAGCCCTGGCACGTAACGGCGAGGTGTCGTTAGACACCAATAAGATCACGGCGCCGGCCGAGTGCAACGCCCCAACCAGTCCTACTGCCACTCCGACCGCCACCCCTTCGGCCACGCCCACAGTTACACCCACAGCGACGCCCACGGCGACACCCGCACCCACGGCCAGCCCAACACCAGCCGCGGCGCTCGCAACCACCGGCGGTGGCCCGGCGGGAGGTTCTGCCTGGATGCTCGTGCTAATCGCCGGCGGCATGGGGGTTGTGGCTTTGGGCTTAACCATTCGAGGCCAGAAAATGCCGAAGATACCGCGCCTATAACGCGGTTCGCCTCGAGCTTCGATCAAGCGAGGGGCCGGTCAATCACAGACCGGCCTTTCGTTCGCGGACGGGGACGTTATCGCTCGCCTACCGCCGCCATATGATCCATCGTCGCCTCTGGCTTTACGATGCCGCACCGGGCCGTCACGCGATTCCTCTGCCACCTGGCACTCCCGGCATCGGGGATCTCGCCGGGGCTGCAAGTGACTAATTCGACTGATTTAAGGCAGCCACTCGCATAGGTTTTCAGTGGAGCCCGACGCCAACCTCTGCAAGACTTTCTCGATGCCTCGCACCCAGATGCCGATTGTCCGCTTGCTCCGAGGATAGCCCCGAGGATGGGCGAGTACCAGACCCGCGTGGGTCTTCTGCCCGGCCAAGTAGGTACGATGCAGGGGGAGGAAATGCCGAACGTTATCGGTGACCAGCGCACGCCCTAGCTGTGTTGCACGCTCCAGTACCACGGCGTCGGCAAGCCCGATCAGATCTTGATGCTCTCCCTGAATCGATTTGACGTCCCATCTGCGCCGGCGGAGCTGAATTCCTATCTCGGGATCGAGCATCTCATCGAGCAGGAGCTTTACTGACCGAGCGCTCGCTGCTGCCGCTCCCATAGATGCCGTGCACGGTCAGCCTCCTGCTTGTTAAGGGCGACCAGGCGGTCGATCTCGCGCTTATATTCGGCGTAGTAGCCGGCAGCGGCGCGTACTTGTTCCGGGCGGAGGCCAAGGAAATCAGCAGATTGCTCGATGTCACCTTTCGAGGCACGGAGTGTTTCGATCACCTGCCAAACGTACACGCGCCGTCCCTCAATTGCGGCTTCTCTGCCGGCTGGGGTCGGCCGGAAGATGATGCCAGGATGTTTCTCCCTTCGTAGGGCTTCGTCAAGTAGCGCGCGCGCCAACTCGCTCTCCTCTACGTGTCGCTGCTGAGAGAGCGCGGCGAGATCGTCTTTAACTCTGCGGGGCACTCGGGTGTTGATCCTTGCGTCGAGAGCCTCGGCCATGTACCCCATTGTACCCCAACGGGCCCCAAGGTGAGCCGCTGTTTATCAAACAGCCGCTATTGGCGCTTTAGGGCCCTCTTGTATTCGAACCCGGGAGCAGTATCTGGGGCTGTCGGGCGGAAGTTGGCTACAGCAAGACACTTGGGCGCTCACCTTTCGTGTGCGCATCTGCGACTGATTCGTATTCAAAAAGGACTGGAGCCGATATAGACCTTCGGTTGATCTGTCGCAAGGTTAGTTCGGTTGATATGTCTCACTCTCCAAGCGTGATTCTGGAATAGATGGTGGAAAGTCGTCGTCGTAAAGCGAGGGTGGGGGTGCGGGGGCGGGAGACTGATAACTCGGTTGGTTAGGGACAAGCTGCTGGCCAGGGAGAACGTCATTTCACTGATCTCCTTGTCGGTGCGGTTCCGTCGGCGTGCTTCTTTCGGATCTCCCCTTTGGTTTCCCGGGCCACGGTCTTCACCAACTCATTGCCGACCCAGAACTGCAGCGTCCCGTCGGTGACCAGGACGTCGCAGGCGCTGCCAGCATAGTTCCGGCCGATCGACACGTGTTGGTAGCCGACGCAGACCACGCCAACGGTGCTCACTTTGCGGCTGATCCAGTGCTCGCCAGTGCGGTCGGGTCGCGGGTCAGGCAGCGTCAGGGGGCGAGCTGCGGCGTGGAACCGGCTCTGCGGCGCCTGGTCGCCCAGCGCTTGATGCGGCCGCTCGGTGTTGTAGTAGGTCACCCACTCATCAAGCGCCTGCTGGGCCACCTGCAGGTTGCTGAAGGCTCGCCGGGTGTCGAACTCGACCCGCAGCGTGCGGTGGAAGCGCTCGATCTTGCCGGTCGTGGTGGGCGACGCCGGCAGCGTCAGCAGGTGGTCGATCCCGTTCTCGCGGCAGAGGCGGTCGAAGAGGACATCGACGGGCGGCTTCGAGTATTTGCCGGTGAACACCTTGCCGTTGTCGGTGAGCACCTGCTGCGGCACGCCATGCGCTCGGAGAGCGGCCACAAAGCCATCGCAGACCAGCTGGGTTCCCTCCCGTGGCATCACCCGCGCCGACACGCAGAAGCGTGAGTGGTCGTCGATGCCGGTCAGCGCCTTCGCCGAGGTGCCGTCGGCGAGCAGGAAGCCGCCGACCACGTCCATCTGCCACAGCTCCATGGGGCCGCCGCGCTCCCACCGCTTCCACATCTCCTTGCGACGGTGGCGCTTGACCGGGTCGATGACCCCGGCCCGCACCAGGCACCGGTAGACGGCGGACTCCGACGGCACCGGCGTGAGCTTTTTGCGCACGAGCTCGAGGACCAAGCGCCGCGCGCCCCAGTACCGGTGGCCCCGGCGCAGCTCGAGCACGACGACCTCGATCTCCGCCGGCATCTGATGCGGGCACTGCTCCGGCCGATGGGTGCGATCAGGCAAGCCGTCAAGCCCGGCCGCCTCGTAGCGTGCCAACCACCGGTGGACCGTCCGCCGGTCCACGCCCCACTGGCCCGCCACGTCCTTGACCGTCCGTCCCTCCGAGATCACGTCCAACACTGCCTGGTACCGCTGCTCAGCCACGCTCATTTCCCTCATGGCCGCCAGCATGCGCTCGAGTGAGACAGATCAACCGAAGTAGGTGGGACACATCAACCGAAGGTGTGGGACGCATCAGCCGAAGGCCCAATGGGACACATCAGCCGAACTCGTACAGGAAGGTGGCTCCGGAGCCCGGATTCGAACCGGGAACCGTCGCGTTAACAGCGCGCTGCTCTACCGTTGAGCTACTCCGGACTGCCAGGCGCGACCAGTATATCGGTCGCTCCCTGAAAACTCCCTCAACGCGCGGTACCGCTCCGCTAGCTCGCGATTCGCTGCGGGACCTGCCGGCCGCCCGCGGCGGCCTCCCCACTCCGGCCCTCTTCGAGGTACTCGGCGTCGGTGTTGACGAGCCACGGATCGAAGCTGGCACCGGTCGCAATATTCCGCGCCACCAGAATGCCCGTCATCATCGAGTGATCCTGGTTGTTGTAGTGGTGCATGCCATTGCGCCCCACCAGCCACAGGTTCGGCAGCGCCCGCGTCAACCATTCGCGGACAACCTCGAGGTGGCGCTGATACTCGCCGTCATAGACGGGATAGGCCTTTGGCTGCCGGTAGACCATGCCCGTCTTCACCTCATCGGGCCGGCAGATCCCGAGCGCGATCAACTCACGGCGGCCGAGATCCAGCAACTCGCGATCCGACCAACTCCAGATGCCATCCTGCTCGAAACAGAAGTACTCCATGCCGAGCCCGCTCAAGCCGCCGTCGGCGACCATCGCCGGACTGAAATTCTTGAAGTTCGCGATCCGCCCCACCTTGACGCCGGGATCGTGTACGTAGATCCACTGGTCCGGAAACACGTCGGCGCGGTCCACCACCAGGTTGACGGTGATGAAGTCGCGATAGCCGAGCGCCTCGGCCGCGGCGCGCACCATCGACGGCGCGGCCGGCTGCAACTTGGCAATCAGCTCGCGGATCGGCATCGTGCTGATGAACTCTGACCCGAGCACATCGAGGGTGGCCCCCCGGCCATCCCGGATCACCACCGAAAGCACCCGGCCGCCGGCGTGCCGGACTCCGATCACTTCCTCGCCGAGTCGCACCGGATGGCTCGCGGTGGCGAGCCGGCCCGCGACCGTCTCCCACATCTGACCAGCCCCCAGCCGCGGGTAACGGAAGGTATCGACCAGGGTCTTCACGATGGCGTGCTCGCCACCGCCACGCAGGCTGGCGGGCAGCAGGGCGTTGCGAATCACCTCGACCAGGTTGAGCCCGCGAATGCGCTGCCCGGCCCAATCGGCCGACAGCTCGCGAGTGGAGATGCCCCAGACCTTCTCGGTGTAGGTCTTGAAAAAAATCTCGAACAACCGGTGGCCAAATTGGTTGGAGACCCAGTCCTCGAAGGACTTCGGCTGGACCACCGGGTGCAGCCGCGCCTGCGCATAGCTGGCCAGGCAGCGCGCCGTCTCGAACGGCCCCAGGTTCCAGAACGCGTTCGACGCCCGGATCGGATAGTCGAAGAACTTCCCTCGATACAGAATCCGCGTCAGTCGTGACACCGGCTGAATCTGATCGCCCAGGATCTCGGTCCAGAGCGCCTCGATCTCGCCGCTCTTCGAGAAGAACCGGTGCGGGCCGACGTCGAACCGGCAGCCCATGAACTCGAGCGTCCGGGCAATGCCGCCCACTTTCACCGGGTCTTTCTCGACGACCGTGACCGGCGTGGCGTGCCGGGTCAGCTCGTAGGCGGCCGACAGCCCGGCGGGCCCGGCGCCGACGACCACCACGTGGTTGGTCGAACCGGGCGAACTCGCGTCAGCCATGCCGCAGAGAAGTAACTCCCTGCGGCCAATTCACCTTGCGCTCGGTGACGCCGAAATCCGGCGAACTACCTTACTATTGCGCTCCATGGCAGCCGGCTCGACACCCCCGGATCGGCGCGCGCACCCGTTCCTCGAACGGCTCCGGCGAGGCCCGCTCCTGGGTGACGGCGCTATGGGGACCCAACTGCATGCCCGAGGCGTCAGCTTCGAGCGCTCCTTCGATGAGCTCAACCTGACCCAGCCACGGATCGTCGAGGAAATTCACCGAACGTACATTTCGGCTGGCTCGGAGCTCATCGAGACCAATACCTTCGGCGCCAACCGAATCAAGCTCGCCCGCCACGGCCTCGACAGCCGGGTGCGCGACATCAACTTCCGGGCGGTCAAGCTGGCTCGCGAGGCCCGCGAGATCTCCGGGGAGCCGGTCTTCATCGCCGGCTCGGTCGGCCCGATCGGCCAGCAGCTCGAGCCGATCGGTCGGATCAGCATCGCGCAGGCCTCCGCTGCCTTCGAGGAACAGATCGCCGCCCTCCTGGAGGGTGGGGCCGACCTCCTCGTCCTCGAAACCTTCACCAATCTCCCCGAGCTGCTGGCGGCTGTCGGCGCCGCCAGGAAAACGGCCGACCTTCCGATCGTCGCCCAGATGACGTTCGCCGAGGACGGCCTCACCCTCAGCGCGGAAGAGCCGAGCCAGGTGGTCCAGGCCCTCGAGCGGGCGGGCGTCGACGTCATCGGGGTCAACTGCGGGGTCGGCCCCCAGGTCGCGCTCCAGGTGCTGGAGGACATGCGCCAGCACACCAGGCTGCCGCTGTCGGGCCAACCCAATGCCGGACTGCCGGCGCGCGTCGAGGGGCGGTTCTTCTACTTCGCCACCCCCGAGTACTTCGCCACCTTCGCCCGGCAGGCCGCGGATCTCGGCGTGGCCTACATCGGCGGCTGCTGCGGGACGACGCCGGCTCACATCGCCGCCATGCGCGCGGCCCTTCGGCCGGCCGCCGCCCCCACCCCGATCCCCCAACCCCTCGCCTCGACCGCGATCCCGATCGACCTCAACCCGGCGGAGCAACTCCCACCCACTCCCTTCGCCCGGCGGCTCGCCGACCGGGCATTCGTCGTCAGCGTGGAGATCGATCCACCGCGCGGCCTGAATCCGTCAAAGTGCATCGCCGGCGCCGAGCTGGTCAAAGCGGCCGGCGCCGACGCCATCAACATCGGCGACAGTCCGATGGCACGGGTACGCATGAGCGCGCTCTCCCTGGCGCTGATGATCCAGTCCCAGGTCGGCATCGATACGCTGATCCACTTCACCTCACGCGACAAGAACCTGATGGCGCTGCAGGCGGAGCTGATCGGTGCTCATGCGCTGGGCATCCGCAACATCATCGCGCTGACCGGCGATCCTCCGCGCATCGGTGACTACCCGTCGGCCACCGGGGTGTGGGACGTCGACTCGATTGGCCTGATCAAGATCCTGCAGCGTCTCAACGACGGCTATGACTGGCTCGGCACCTCCATCGGCCGGCCCGCCAGCTTCACCATCGCCTGCGCGGTCAACCCGTCGGCCGAGGACCTCGACCACGAGATCGACCGATTCCGGCAGAAGATCGATGCCGGCGCGCACGTCGCCATGTCGCAGCCCCTCTATGACCGCATCACGCTGGAACGGTTCTTCGAGCGGACCGGCCCTCTGCCGATTCCGTTCCTGCTCGGGGTGCTGCCGCTCCAGTCGTCGCGCCACGCGGAGTTCATGCACAACGAGGTCCCCGGCATCGTGGTGCCGGAGCCGTTACGCGAGCGGATGCGCCGCGCCGGCGAGAACGGCATCGCGGAAGGTCTGCAGCAATCCCGGGAGCTGCTCGAGGACACGCGCGACCTGGTTCAAGGCGTCTACCTGATGCCCTCCTTCGGCCGCTACGAGGTCGTCGCCGAGCTCGTCCGCTGGCTTCGCCAGCAGCGGGTGACGACCGGAGCCCTGACGCCGGGCCCAGCGAAGTGATCGTCTAGCGTTCCGCCGACGAAGGGGGCGCAAGACCCGGAGAGAGAAACGGCTCCAGGTCTTGCGCTGAAGGGTTGGGGAGAGCTACTCCTCGCCGTTGAATTGGTGGTCGGCGTTGGGGTCGCTCGGATTGTCGGCGTGCCCGCCGGCGGCATCGTTCGCGGTCGTGGTTTCGGCGGCCGGGTCCTTCGCCTCGGCGGCTTTTTCCGCTGCGGTCTGCGCGGCGGTGTCGGCTGTTTGCGCGTTAGCGGGCTCTGCGGGCGAGGTCGTCGGCGCGCTCGCGGTCGCGGTCGCGACCAGCCTGGCGGGCGCGGCCGCCGCGGCGTGTTTCGCGGGCGACTGGGCGAAGGCACCGGTCGCGGTCAGCAGCGCGGCGGCCAGCCCGATCGGTGCGGCGAATAGCGCGATCTTGTTTGCCGTTTTCAAAGGCATTACCTCCTGAACGTTGATTCGACTCCGTTGACGGACTCCGGTTAGCCTGACAGCCCGAACTGAACCCACCCTAAAGAGGGAAAACTCTTTCGCGTTTAGGGCTTCTTTAGGGTGGTTTCAGATACTCAAGGACGTGCGAGTACTGCTGATCGAAGACGACCGGCGGCTGGCCGCCAGCCTGCAGCGGGCGCTCGGCGAGTCGGGCCTAGCGGTCGACGTCGTCCGCGACGGGGGTGAAGCCATCGCCGCCATGCTGTCGTCGCCCTATGACGTCGCGGTGATGGACGTCATGCTGCCGGGCGAGAACGGCTTCGCCATCAGCCGCCAGCTGCGTGACCAGAAGGTCAGCACCCCAATTCTGATGCTCACCGCCCGCGACGCCGTCGATGACCGCGTTCGCGGCCTCGAATCAGGCGCCGACGACTACATGGTGAAACCGTTCGCCATGCGCGAGCTGATCGCGCGCATCCGGGCCCTGGCCCGGCGCCACCTTCCGGATCGCAGCGCCGTCCTCGCCGCCGGACCCATCGTGATGGACACCGCCGCCCACACCCTGATGGTCAACGGCAGCGGCGTCGAGCTGACGGCCAAGGAGTTCGCCATCCTGGAATTCTTCCTACACAATCCGGGCCGGCTGCTGTCCAGATCGCAGATCATCGAGCACGTTTGGGACTACGACTTCGAAGGTGGGCATAACCTGATCGAGGTGTACATGGGGCGGCTCCGTCGCAAGCTGACGGCGGCAGGCGTTGACGATCCGTTCGTCACTGTCCGCGGCTCGGGGTATCGTCTCGCTTTCGGACCATGAGGCGCGCGCTCGCCGGTACGCGGCTACGGCTCACCATGGCGTTCGCGGCCGTCCTGGTGGTCGCGATCGTGGTGGCCGATGTCGCCCTCTACGTCGCGCTCTCTCGGACCGAGACCAGCGCCGCGGCGGACGTCCTCATCTCGCAGGCGCACACGATCGCGGGTGGCATCGAAGATGTCAACGGCCAGGTCCGCTTCAGTTCCGGCGACCTGCCCACCGAGACGGCCCAGGGCGTCGCGGTCGACGCCGCCATCGTGGCCTCCAATGGCGCGATCATGGCCACCACCACCCAGGCCCTCGCGCCCGCGACGCTGGAGCAAATCGCCGCCGACGCCTCCCGGCTCACCACCCCGGCGCCACCCTTCCTGACCCGCGACAGCCACGGCGTCTCGCGGCTCGTGTACGCCGAGTCGCTGCAGACCGGCCAGGGCAGCTCTGCCGTACTCGTGGTCAGCCGGTCCATTGGCGAGCTCCAGGCCGCCCTCGGGCAAACGATCCTCTTCATCGCGATTCTCTCCGTCCTCATCATCGTCGCCGGCACGCTGCTGGCCCATCGACTGGCCGGCGGCATCCTGTCACCGGTCCGGACAATCGCCTCGACGGCGCGATCGCTCAGCCAGCACGATCTCCACCGTCGCGTCCAGGTCGAGGTCACTCCTGATGAGCTCGGTGAGCTGGTGGAGACCTTCAACGGCATGCTCGCCCGGCTCGAGTCGAGCTTCGAAACCCTGC
>Ga0307479_10000502_pt1 | contig 34990 bp, 32 predicted proteins | sample atmos_gasesECM4C_FD_203743 | JGI IMG/M metagenome (GOLD analysis project Ga0307479, IMG submission 203743) | Hardwood forest soil microbial communities from Morgan-Monroe State Forest, Indiana, United States - atmos_gasesECM4C_515 | ecosystem: Environmental > Terrestrial > Soil > Temperate...
GTTCGAGGTGATGCAGACTTCGGCCAGATCGACATCGAACAACGTCGCCAGTACAGCCTTGTCCGACACGTAGATGACCGGCGAGGCTTCCAGCGAAGAACCGATGTGCTTGGCGGCACGTTCCAATTCCAGCGCGCCGGTGACGACGCGCCGGACATCGCGGATGATCTCCCATTTCGCGGCCAGCCTGTCGTCGCGGAAGGTTTTGAGGTTTTCCGGGAAGGTGAGCAGATGCACCGACGGGGATCCGCCGGGCCGGTACATCGCCCACGCCTCGTCGCAGGTGAAGCTCAATACCGGCGCTAGCCACTTCACGATCGCGTCGCAGAGGATGTCGATGGTGGTGAGCGCCGCCTTCCGCGCCTGCGACGACGGCGGGTCGCAATAGAGCGTGTCCTTGCGGATGTCGAAATAGAACGCCGACAATTCGCTGTTCATGAACGCCGACAGCGTGGCGACCACCGTCTTGTAGTCGAATTCCGCGTAAGCCTTGCGCACGATCGCATCCTGTTCGGCAAGCTGATGCAGCATCAGCCGCTCCAGCTCGGGCATCTCATCGCGAGCGACCTCATCGCCCGGCTTGAAATGGTGCAGCGTGCCAAGCATCCAGCGAATGGTGTTGCGCAGCTTGCGATAGGTCTCGACGGTGTTTTTGAGGATTTCGGGGCCGATGCGCTGGTCGTCGGTGTAGTCGCACGCGGCCACCCACAGCCGCAGGATGTCGGCGCCGGACTGCTTGATCACCGCCTGCGGCTCGATCGTGTTGCCGAGCGACTTCGACATCTTGCGGCCGTGCTCGTCCTGGGTGAAGCCGTGGGTCAGCACGATATCGAACGGCGCGCGACCGCGGGTGCCGCAGCTTTCCAACAGCGATGACTGGAACCAGCCGCGGTGCTGATCCGATCCCTCCAGATACATTACGGTATCGTCGCCGCCGTCGACCTTGCGCCTGATGCCGGCGAGACCCGGGAAATGCACGGGGTCTTCCAGCACGAACGCGTGCGTCGAGCCGGAATCGAACCAGACGTCGAGGATGTCGTCGACCTTCTTCCATTCCTCGTTGGCCAGGGCCCCAAGAAAACGCTCGCGCGCACCGTCGGTGTACCAGGCATCGGCGCCCTCCTTCTCGAAGGCCTCCGCAATGCGCGCGTTGACGGCCTCATCCTGCAGGATTTCCGCGGAGCCGTCGCCGTTCTCGCGCACGAACACCGCGATCGGCACGCCCCAGGCGCGCTGGCGCGACAGCACCCAATCGGGCCGGCCTTCGATCATGCCGTTGATGCGGTTCTGGCCCGAGGGCGGCACCCATTGCGTGACCGAGATCGCATGCAGCGCGCGGGCGCGCAGCGTGTCGCCCGCTTTCACCTCTCCCCGTTGGGGGGAGGTCGAACCCGAAGGGGTCGGGTGAGGGGACTCAGCACCCCCGTTGGACCGTAACCCCTCACCCGTCGCACTCTGCCGCGCAGGAGCGCTGCCGAGTGCGCCGACCTCTCCCGATGGGAGAGGTGAAGAAACGGGCGCAATCGGCTTATCCATCGCGACGAACCATTGCGGCGTGTTGCGGAAGATCACCGGCTTCTTGGAGCGCCAGGAATGCGGGTATTGATGCTTCAGCCGGCCGCGCGCCAGCAGCATGCCGGCGTCGATCAGCGCCTTGATCACGGCTTCGTTGGCGTCGCCCTTTTCGCCCTTGTCGTTGATGACGCGCTTGCCGGTAAAGCCCGGGGCGTGATCGGTGAAGGCGCCGTTCTCATCGACGGTATAGGGGATCGCAGTATTGATGCCGCGCGCTTCGAGTTCACGCGCATTCGCCATCCAGACGTCAAAGTCCTCGCGGCCATGGCTGGGTGCGGTGTGCACGAAACCGGTGCCGGTGTCGTCGGTGACGTGATCGCCGGCGAGCAGCGGGACGGTGAATTGGTACCCGCCATCGAGGCCCTTCAGCGGATGTGCGCATTCGATCCGCAACATATCTCGCGTAGAGAGTGATCTGAGTTTCTTAAATCTCGTGACTCGCGCTTGCTTCATAACTTCATCAGCAAGGCTCTCCGCGAGAACGAGTTTTTCTAGCGGTTTTACCCAGTTCCCCTCCGGGGCATCCGTGACCTCGTAAAGGCCGTACCCGATATTTCGCGAGAAGCTGATCGCGCGATTGCCTGGGATCGTCCACGGCGTCGTCGTCCAGATAACGATACTCGCCTGTTCAAGCTCCGTATCAAGCTCTACTAGGGTTTGCGAGGAAGGTTCGTCGGGAAGTCTGAAGAGATTTCCAGTCTGAGTAACTTTAACTGCGTATGAAATCGGAAACTTCACCCACACCGCATCGCTCGTGTAATCCTCGTATTCGACCTCGGCTTCGGCGAGCGCCGTCTTCTCCACCACGCTCCACATCACCGGCTTGGAGCCGCGATAGAGCGTGCCGTTGGCGACGAACTTCATCAATTCGCGCGCGATCTGCGCTTCGGCGGGATAGCTCATGGTGGCGTAGGGGTGGTCCCAGTCGCCGACCACGCCGAGCCGCTTGAACTCCTCGCGCTGCACGTTGAGCCAGTGGGTGGCATAGGCGCGGCATTCCCTGCGGAAGGCGACCATCGCGGCGGAGTCGCGGAAGTCGGGCTTCACCTTGCCCTTGGAGCGATAGTTCTCCTCCTCGACCTTCCATTCGATCGGCAGGCCGTGGCAATCCCAGCCCGGAACGTAGTTGGAATCGAAGCCGAGCATCTGCTGGCTCTTGGTCACGAGATCCTTGAGGATCTTGTTCAGCGCGGTGCCGATATGGATGTTGCCGTTGGCGTAGGGCGGGCCGTCATGCAGCACGAACTTGGCCCGTCCGCGCGCGCCCTCACGCAGCTTCTGGTAGAGGCCGATCTCGTTCCAGCGCTTGAGGATTTCCGGCTCGCGCTGCGGCAGGCCGGCGCGCATCGGAAAATCCGTCTGCGGCAGGAACAGGGTTTTGGAATAGTCTTTGGCGTCGGACTTTTGGGCGTCGGACTTTTGCGGCTGTTCGGACATCGTGCTCTGATTTGGCTTGGGAGGGCGCTGAAACGCGATCAATCGCGGGTGAACGAGAGAAACCCCGGTCTTGCGCCGAGCTTGAAGCTCAGGCGGAAGCCGGGCCGCCGATGGTGCGCCGCGCAAACATGGGCTTTCCATAGCAGGGGGCCGCCGAATCGCAAAGCCCCACCTTCACGCCTCACCCCGGGTTTCACCCGACCGTCCCGAGCTTCGGAAACGCGCCCGGCGCCGCGGCGAGCTGCGCACGGGCCTGAGCCGAGTCCTCATCCATCCGGCGGATCAGCGCCTCGACGCTATCGAATTTCAGCTCCTCGCGGATGAAGCCGATGAAGGCGACATCGAGCGTTTCGCCATAGAGATCGCCGTTGAAATCGAACAGGAAGATTTCGAGCAGCGGCGCGCCGTTGTCGAAGGTCGGGCGACGGCCGAAGCTCGCGACGCCCTCGAGCCGCACCTGATCTTTTCCCCGACTGCGGCCGACCCGCACCGCGTAGATGCCGTGCCTGAGCCCGCAATTGTGGTCGAGGCGGATATTGGCGGTGGGATAGCCGAGATCGCGGCCGCGCTTCTCGCCATGGATCACTTCCCCGGTCACGAACCAGGGGCCGCCGAGCATCGCGGTGGCATCCGCGATCTGCCCCTCCGCAAGCGCCATGCGGATCGCGCTGGAGGAGACCGGCCGCTCGTCGATGTCGATATGCGGCTGCACGTCGACCTCGATGCCGAGCCGCGGCGCCTCGGCGACCAGGAGACTCGGCGAGCCGACGCGGCCTTTGCCGAAATGGAAGTCGTAGCCGACAGCGATGCCGGAAATCCCGAGCCGCTCGATCAGATCATGGTGAATGAAATCTTGTGCGCTGGTCCCGGCGCGGGCCTTGTCGAAGGTCATGACGACGGCACCCGCAAGGCCGGTTGCGGCCAACAGGCGGAGCTTGTTGGCCTCATCCGTCAGGCGGAACTGGGGGGTGTTGGGGCTGAAGTAGCGCCGCGGGTGCGGCTCGAAGGTGACCGCCAGGGCAGGCCGGTCATGCATCCGGCCCATTTCGAGCGCCGCCGCGATCACGGCCCGGTGTCCGAGATGGACACCGTCGAAATTGCCCATCGCCACCACTGACCCCTTGGGGATCGCGGAGGTCGGCGTCGAATCGCGGATGACGGTAAAAACAGTAGTCATTTCAAGGGTTTTTCAAAGGTTTATCCGGAGAGCCGGTTGGGCTCATGGTGGTGCTGCCGGACCGTGACTTGGGCGTGAGCGGGAAGTCAAGCAGGGCGGCTCGGCCTACTCTTCGTTGTGGCTTTCGCCGGCGCGACCGAGGGTCGGTTAACGCGCTGTTTAAGGGCTGATGCTAGTTCTTGAGCTGGACTGCGGGGGTTTTTTGCCCCTTGGGCAGCTGGTGTTTTTGCGTTTGGTTCGCGTGGAGAGTCAAGAATGGCTGTTGATTTGTCGATGTCGGTTCTCGTGGTGGACGATTACAACACCATGATCCGTATCATCCGGAATCTGCTCAAGCAGCTTGGTTTCGAGCATATCGACGACGCCAGCGACGGATCGGCGGCGCTGAACAAGATGCGCGGCAAGAAATACGGGCTCGTGATCTCCGACTGGAACATGGAGCCGATGACCGGCTACGACCTGCTGCGCGAGGTCCGTGCCGACCCCAATCTCGCCACCACGCCGTTCATCATGATCACGGCGGAATCCAAGACCGAGAACGTGATCGCGGCCAAGAAGGCCGGCGTGAACAATTACATCGTCAAGCCGTTCAACGCGGCGACGCTGAAGACCAAGATCGAAGCGGTCTTCCCGGACATGGCAAGCGCGTAGAGTTCTTGGTGCGATAAGCAAGCTCTCGGCGTCGTCCCGGCGAAAGCCAGGATCCATAACCACCGCCGTTACTTGTTGCGAAAGGCATCTGCCACCGCCTTAAACCGACAGGCCACGGCGTATCGGTCCCGGCGTTCGCCGGGACGACGCATGGAGGGTGACGGCTGCGCGGCCTACCACCGCAATTCCCGCATCAACGCCCGCGGCGGATGGCCAAACAGTTCCTTGACCGAGGCCGGGTCGAGCTGATCGACGCCTTCGAAGTCTTCCGAGTGAATGCCCCGCGTCACGAACAGGCAGTCGATGCCAAAACCGTGCGCGCCGGCAAGGTCGGTGCGGACCGAATCGCCAATCGCCAGCACCCGGCTCAGCGGCACCGCCTGACCGCGGCGCCGCTCGGCCGCGAGCGCCATGGCGCGTTGGTAGATCGGCAGATGCGGCTTGCCGTAGAAGATCACCTCGCCGCCGAGCTCGCGATAAAGCTCGGCGATGGCGCCGGCGCAATAGATCAGCCGGTCGCCGCGCTCGACCACGATGTCGGGATTGGCGCAGATCAGCGGCAGTTTCCGCTGGCGCGCCTGCAGCATCATCGCGCGATAATCTTCTGCCGTCTCGGTCTCGTCGTCGAGCAGCCCGGTACAGACGATGTAGTCGGCATCCTCCAGCGGCGCCAGCAGCGGGTCGAGGCCGCGGTAGATCGAATAGTCGCGCTCCGGGCCGAGCCAAAACAGCTTGCGTCCTGGATGATCGGCGACGTAGTGCCGGGTCAGGTCGCCCGAGCTGACGATGGCGTCGTAGCTGTCGTCGGCAACCCCGAGCTTGCGCAACTGCCGCTGCACCGAGTAGGCCGGCCGCGGCGCGTTGGTGATCAGGATGACGGTGCCGCCGTGGTTGCGAAACGTGTGCAGCGCCTCGCAGGCTTCGGGGAAGGCTTCCAGTCCGTTGTGGACCACGCCCCAGATGTCGGAGAGCACGACATCCACGCCAGCGATCAGGTCGCGCAGCCCCTCGACGAATCGCAAGCTGGTCATGGCGTCAGGCGCCGATCAGCCGGGGCCGGCAAAGCGGCGCGCCAGCGCGGCGTTGCCAACGGCGCGCGGTGCCGGCTCGATCGCGGAAGGGTCGATGGAAACGGTCTTGCCGGTGCCATTGGATTCGGCCCTGGATTCTCTGGACTCCTGCGCGTTGTTCGGAACGGGCCCGCCGGTAGCGGATGCGCCCTCGGCCCGCAATGGCCGCGGCGGCGCGAACAGGAAGCCCTGACCGAACCGCACATCGTAGTCGAGCAGGTCGACCACCGCGCGTTCCCCTTCGATCCGCTCGGCAATCAGGTCGATGCCGAACCGGCCGAGCAGATCGGAAAGGTCCGACGGATGTATATCGGAGGTCGGGCTCAGCTTCTGGTCGAGCAGCAGCGCCGCCGGTACCTTGATGTAGCGGACGCCGCGGTCGGCAAGCTCCCGCGGCTCGATTCGCAGGTCCGTGACGTGATCGATTGAGAAGCGGTAACCGCGCTGCGCCAGGGCTGCGAGATGCTCGGTCTCGGTCGGGCCAAGCTTGCGGAACGTCGCTTGCTTGAACTCTAGCACCAGCGAGGGCGCGAGCGCGCGGTTGGCTTCGAGAAAATCCAGGCATTGCGCGAACGTGGCGGGATTACCGAGCGTTGCGGCAGCGACATTGCAGAACACGCCGACGTCCTTGTTGCGCACCATCAGCCGGCGCAGCACCTGCACCGAGCGCAGCATCACCATGTGGTCGATCCGCCCGATCAGGCCGGCGGCCTCCGCGACCGCGATGAAATCCTCGGCCGCAAGCACCTGATCCTTGTCGTCGCGCAGCCGCGTCACCGCCTCGTAGAAGCGCACCTTGCGCTGCGGCAAGGTCACCATCGGCTGCAGATAGAGGTCGATCCGGTTTTCGTCGACGGCGCTTCTTACCGCGGCAAGGATTTGCGCCTGGCTGCGCGAAGCGGATGTCTCGCCGGCGACGGGTACCGCCGGGGCCGCGGCGGCCGCGGCCTTGTTATCGCTCGAAAGCGGCAGTTCCTTCTGGAGGTCGTTGTCCGGCCTGCCAGGTTCCGGCTTGCCCGTCTCCGGCCTTGCGGCGGCCGCGCCTGCCGCGAGGAGTTCCTCGTGGCTCGCAACCGAGCTCGCGAGCTGCTTGACCAGCCCGCCCAGCTCGTTGATCTCGCCGACCACGGCCTGAATGCGGTCGGCGCCGGCCGAATTGGCCGACACGACCCGGCCCTCGACGGCGGAAAGCCGGCGGCCGAATTCGGCGACCTGGCGGGCGAGATCGGCGGTGCCGCGCGACAAATCCGCGATCTGGCTGCCGACGTCGGTGCGGTCGCGCAGCCGCATCGATACCGCATTGTACAGGATCAGGAAGGTCAGCACCGTGAGTGCCACGATCGCCGATTCGGAGCCCGAGATGCCGGCCACCGAATACAGGATCAGGCCGAGCGAAGCCGCCACCAGTACCATGCAGACGGCGATGAAAATCGTGGAAATGCGGATCATGTTGTGCGCACGGCTCCCCCAAGCACCGCGACCTTAGCATTAAGTTTGATTCGACGAGCTAATGTTCTTTAGGCACAGCGGGAACGGGGTGTTTTCAAGCGTTCCGCTGCTCGGGCTCCCTCGCCCCGCCCTTGCCGGGAGAGGGTGGGGTGAGGGGCTCTATCCGCGCGCGCCACTCGTCGAGATGCCCCTCACCCGAAATTCGCTTCCGCGAATTTCGACCTCTCCCCGTAAAAGGACGGGGAGAGGTCGGAAAGCTAGGCCACGGCGCGGATGATCTTGCCAACCTTGTCGACGATCTCGCCGATCTGCTCTTCGCTAATGATCAAAGGCGGCGTCAGGCACAGCGAATCGCCGGCGATTCGCAGCATCAGATCGTTGTCGTGGAAGGCGCTGTTCAGCGCGTCGAAGCCGCGCTTGCCGACGGCATCCGCGCGCGGCGCCAGATCGATGCCGGCGGTCAGACCCACGGTGCGGATATCGACGACGTTGGGCTGGCCCTTCAGCGACATCACCGCGTCGGCGAATTTCGGCTCGAGCGCGCGGGCGCGTTCGAACAGCTTCTCGTCGCGGTAGATGTCGAGCGTGGCAAGCCCGGCGGCGCAGGCCAGCGGATGCGCCGAATAGGTGTAGCCGTGGGTCAATTCCACCATGTGCTCAGGTCCGGTCATGAATGCATCGTGGATGGTGTCGCGCACGATCACGCCGCCCATCGGTGCTGCGCCATTGGTGATGCCCTTGGCGAAGGTGATCATGTCCGGCAGCACGCCGTAGCGTTCGGCGGCGAAGGCATAGCCGAGCCGGCCGTAGCCGGTGATGACCTCGTCGAATATCAGGAGGATGCCGTGCTTCTGGGTGATCTCGCGCAGGCGCTTGAGGTAGCCCTTCGGCGGCGGCAGCACGCCGGTCGACCCTGCCATCGGCTCGACGATCACGGCCGCCATGGTAGTGGCGCCGTGCAGGTTGACCAGCCGCTCCAGTTCGTCGGCGAAATGCGCGCCATATTCCGGCTCGCCCTTGGTGAAGGCCTGCTTCTCGCGGTCGTAGGTGTGGGGAATATGATCGACGCCGGCGAGCAGCGTGCCGTACATCTTGCGATTATTGACGATGCCGCCCACCGCAGTTCCGCCAAAGCCGACGCCGTGATAGCCGCGCTCGCGGCCGATCAGGCGGGTGCGGGTGCCCTGGCCGTTGATCTGGTGATAGGCCAGCGCGATCTTCAACGCGGTGTCGGCAGCTTCCGAGCCGGAGTTGCAGAAGAACACGTGGTCGAGGCCGGCCGGTGCGAGGTCGGCGATCCGGCTGGCAAGCTCGAAGGCCTGGGGGATGCCGAACTGGAACGGCGGCGCATAGTCGATCGCGGCAGCCGATTTGGAGATGGCTTCCGAAATCTGGCTGCGGCCGTGGCCGGCATTGGTGCACCACATGCCGGAGGCTGCATCGATGATGTTGCGGCCGTCGACGGTGATGTAGTGCATGTCTTTGGCGCCGGCGAGCAGCCTCGGCGCCTTCTTGAAGGCCCGGTTGGCGGTGAACGGCATCCAGTGCGCGGCGAGGTCGTTCGGGACGTTGACGGCGGGGGCTTTTGGGCTCTTGTCCAGCATGGCAGGCCTCTATCGAGAGTATGGCGGATTCGTTGGTGCAACGGTACCAGCTTCGCCCGCGAACGGGAACGTCAATAACTTGCGATCTTTTCGCTCATTCGGGCGGTTTGTTGCTTAACGCCTCAGCCCTGATCAGCGGCCGCGATCCAGAACACCTCGCCTTGGGAATCCTCGCTGTCGAGCCAAAGCAACGGCAACTGCGGATAGGCTGCTTCCAGCCGTTCCCGGCCGCGGCCGATCTCGCAGAGCAGCCCACCCTGCGCCGTCAGGTGGCGGGGAGCCTGGTTGAGGATGCGCCTCACAATGTCGAGGCCGTCGGCGCCGCCGTCGAAGGCGAGTTTCGGCTCCGCGCGGCATTCTCGCGGCAGATCAGCCATGCCTTCGGCATCGACATAGGGCGGATTGGAAATGATCAGGTCGTAGCGCTTTTCCCCGAGCGGCCTGAACAGGTCGCCGCGATGCAGCGTGATCCGGTCTTCAAGTCCGTGGTCGGCGACGTTGCGCGCGGCGACCTCGAGCGCGTCCCTGGAAATATCCACCGCGTCCAATTGCGCACTGGGAAAATGCCGCGCGGCCAGGATTGCAAGACAGCCCGAGCCGGTGCAGAGGTCGAGCACGCTTTCGACGCCTGCGGGATCGCCGATCAGGGAAGTGGCCGCTTCGTCCTCCTCGGCGCCGAAATGCTGATCCAGCAATTCGCCGATGAAGGAACGCGGCACGATCACGCGCTCGTCGACATAGAACGGCAAGCCCCGCATGTAGATCTTGTTGACGAGATAGGCGGCGGGTTTTCGCGTGGTGACGCGGCGCGCAATCAGATCGAGGATTTTCCTGCCCTCTGCGGCAGTGACGCGCGCGGAGGCGAAAGCCTCGAACTGGTCGGGGTGAAGATGCAAGGCTTCGCAGACCAGGAACGCGGCTTCGGCGACGGGGTCGGTGGTGCCATGGGCGAAGGTCAACTCCGCCTCGACGAAGCGGCTCACCGCGTAACGGACGAAATCGAGCAGCGTGAGCAATTCGCCGCTTGCGACTTTCGGAAGTTTTGCGGCGGCCTTGTTTTTTGCTGCCGCCTTAACGCCTTTCGCCATCAGGATTTGGTCCAGCGCGCGGCGGCGGCGTCGTCATGGTCGCGCGCCTCGACCCAACCGGCTCTTTTCGAGCCTTCCTCACGCTTCCAGAACGGCGCGCTGGTCTTCAAATAATCCATCAGGAATTCCGCGGCCTCAAACGCCGCCTGGCGGTGGCTCGAGGCGGTCAGCACCAGCACGATGTTCTGGCCCGGCTCGATGCGGCCGAAGCGGTGGATCACGGTCAGCCCGTTCAGCGGCCAGCGCGCCATCGCTTCTTCCGCGTGGCGCATGATCTCGGCTTCGGCCATGCCGGGGTAATGTTCGAGCGTCAGCGCCGCGATCGCGTCGCCGCCCTCGCTGCCACGGCAGATGCCGGAAAACGTCACAACCGCGCCGATGTCGGTGCGGCCCCTGGTCAGGTCTGCGATCTCGCGCGCAATGTCGAAATCGGCTTCCTGGATGCGGACGGTGACGATGGCGGTCATGCGATCATCGCATTGGGGCTTTGATTGAGAATGATCTCCGCGCAAACGCGTTCCGCGTTTGTCGCGAGGGAAAACCGGTACCCACTTTTCCGGATCATGCTTTAGCCGCCGGTCATCGGCGGAAAGAACGCGATCTCGCGGGCGCCGGCGATCCCTGCGTCGGATTTGACATGGGCATGGTCGATCGCGGCGCGAATCACCCGCGGCGTCTCGAAGGCGTAGGCATAGCCTTCGCCGCGCTTCGAGAGCCAGGCGATCAGGTCGTCCACAGTGCGGACGCTGGGGGGCGGCTCGACCGTCTCTTCGGCCTTGCCGACCCGCTCGCGCACCCAGGCGAAATACTTGACCTTCATCCCTCATCCTCCTTGATGAGATGATGGATGCCGGCGCGGAAATAGTCATAGCCGGTGTAGATCGTGAAGATCGCCGACGCCCACAGCAGCAACAGCCCGATCTGGGTGACGACCGGCACCACCATGTCGCCGGCCTCGCCCGCGAGCAGGAAGCCGATCGCGACCAGCTGGACCGTGGTCTTCCATTTGGCGAGCTTGGTCACGGGCACGCTGACGCGGAGCGCAGCGAGATATTCGCGCAATCCCGAGACCAGGATCTCGCGGCACAGGATGACGATGGCGGCCCATAGCGACCAGCCGTGGATGATGCCGTCGGCGGCCAGCATCAGCAGGCAGGAGGCGACCAGAAGCTTGTCGGCGATCGGATCGAGCATCCGGCCGAACGCCGATTGCTGGTTCCAGATTCGCGCATAGTAACCGTCAAGGTAATCGGTGACGCCGGCGGCGATGAAGACGGCGACCGCGACCCAGCGCAGCCACAGCGGCCCGTCCATGATCGACTGCGCATAGATGCAGCCGACCACCACCGGGATGGCGGCGATCCGCGCATAGGTCAGGATATTCGGCAGGGACAGCGAGCTTCTGGCGGTCCCCCGGGTCGTGGCGATGTTCATACGTCTTACCAATACCGCTGCAGCATCGAGGTCAACCGGTGGGTTCACAAATGACCAGCCGGAGACGACGCTTATGTGACTCTTTCAGAGCATGATCCGGAAAAGTGGATACCGGTTTTCCGAAAAGATCATGCTCAAACAATAACTAAAGCGCGATCGCGATTCCTCCTCAAGCTATCGCGCTTTAGCCCGGCTGGGCGTGGAAAAACTCGAAAATCTTGCGCGCACTCTCGGCGCTGACGCCTGGAACCTTGCCGAGATCGGCGATCGACGCCCGCTCGATCTCCTTCAACGTCCCGAAATGGTGCAGCAAGGCACGTTTGCGTGACGGGCCGATGCCGGGAATTTCCTGCAGACCGGCTTCGCGGATGTCCTTCTTGCGCAGCTTGCGGTGCGAGCCGATCACGAAGCGATGCGCCTCGTCGCGCAGCCGCTGGATGAAATACAGCACCGGGTCGCGCGGCTCGAGCTTGATCGCCTCGCGGTCCGGCATGAACAGGGTTTCGCGGCCGGCGTCGCGGTCCGGCCCCTTGGCGACGGCAAGCAACGACACCTGCGTCAAGCCAAGGTTTTGGAAAATCTCGCGCACGGCGTTGAGCTGGCCGCGGCCGCCGTCGATGATGACGAGGTCAGGCCATTGCGGAAACGAATCATCGTCGGCCTTTGGCTTGACGGTATCCTTCACGGTATCCTTGGAATCCTTCCCGGCATCGGCTTCCGGCGGCGACAGCAGCCGCTTGAAGCGCCGCTGCAGCACCTCGCGCATCATCGCATAGTCGTCGCCGGGCGTGAGGCCTTCCGACCTGATGTTGAACTTGCGGTACTGGTTCTTCATGAAGCCGTCGGGGCCGGCCACGATCATGGCGCCGACCGCGTTGGTGCCCTGGATGTGGCTGTTGTCGTAGACCTCGATCCGCTTCGGTGGATGCGGCAGGACGAGCGTGGCTGCGAGCGCTTCCAGCAGCCGGCCCTGGGTCGCGGTATCGGCGAGCTTGCGTCCCAATGCCTCGCGCGCGTTGGTCAGTGCGTGCGTGATCAGCTCTTTCTTTTCACCGCGCTTGGGGATGGAGACTTCGACCTTGAATCCGGCCTTCACCGACAGCGCGTCGGCGAGCAGCTCGGCTTCCTCGATCGCGTGCGAAAGCAGGATCAGTTTCGGCGGCGGCTTGTCGTCGTAGAATTGCGCCAGGAACGAGCCCAGCACCTCTTCCGGGGTAAAGGATTTTTCCGCGCGCGGAAAATAGGCGCGGTTGCCCCAGTTCTGTCCGGTGCGGAAGAAGAACACCTCGACGCAGGAATAGCCGCCGTCCTGGTGGATCGCGAACACGTCGGCTTCCTCGACGGTGCGCGGGTTGATGCCCTGCTGCGACTGGATCGCCGACAGCGCCGCCAGGCGGTCGCGGTAGAGTGCGGCGGTTTCGAATTCCAGTTCGCCGGAGGCCTTCTCCATTTCTCCGGCCAGTTGCTGCTTCACTGCGTGGCTGCGGCCGGAGAGGAAATCGGTGGCCTCGCGGACCAGCTCGGTATAGCCGGGAAAATCGACCTCGCTGGTGCAGGGGCCTGCGCAGCGGCGGATCTGGTAGAGCAGGCACGGCCGCGTCCGGCTCTCGAAGAAGCCGTCAGTGCAGGACCGGATCAGGAAGGCGCGCTGCAGCGCCGTGATGGTGCGATTGACGGCGCCGGCGGACGCGAATGGCCCGAAATAGCGTCCGGGCCGGCTTTGCGCGCCGCGGTGCTTGAGGATCTGCGGCGCCCAGTGGTCGCCGGTGATCAGGATATAGGGAAACGACTTGTCGTCGCGGAGTTGCACGTTGAAGCGCGGCCGAAGCTGCTTGATCAGGTTGGCTTCGAGCAGCAGCGCCTCGGTCTCCGTCGAGGTCGAGATGATCTCGACCGAGGCTGTGGCCGCGATCATGCGCAGGATGCGCGCCGGCTGCGGCGCGTTGACGCGCGCGTAGGACGAGAGCCGCTTTTTGACGTTCTTCGCCTTGCCGACATAGAGCACGTCGTTGGCCGCGTTCAGCATGCGGTAGACGCCAGGCGAGGTCGGCGCGAGCCGCACCGCCTGTTCGATCGCGGCGTGGCCCCCCGAAAGCAGACTTTCGCCGACCGCTTCAACGGCTTCCTCGAGTTCCGGCAGCCGTGCCTCGTCGTCCTCCTCTGCGGGGGAGGTAGCCGGATCGAGATCGGGAGCGGCGAGCTCCTGGGAAGTCCGATCCTGGAACGGCAGATCGGCGCCCTGGCCAGCCTCCGGCGTCCGCGGGTCCGGCGCCTTCGGTCGATCGGTTTTGTCGGTATCCATGGCGCGAATCTAAGCGCTCGACAGGGGCGTCGCCAGCCTCAGACCCCGCAACCCACAGGCTCGCGATATCCCGACGGAGGACTCCCGCCGGGTAACATCTCATTAAGAACATGAAGAACGTTAAGCACTCGGTAACCCTGCTTGAGGCGGCTTGCCGGTTAACCTTCGTTAACGGCGTTAAGTATTTGATAATCTTTGGCCTCAGAGGGCTCGGTAACGCTTCATTAGGGACGTTAAGCGGTCGGTAACCCGTCTTAGCAGGCCCTTAACTTAAAACTCTCGATAAATCTTAGCGGAAAGGGCTGGGGATCCCTAACCATGCGGCTCAACCGCCGCGCCTGCGCCCGTGAACCGTGCGCGGGATCAGTTGCGTTCGGAGATTTCAGATGAAACGGTTCGTTTTGGGCGTAATCGCGCTGTTGGCCATGGGCACGACGGCAAAGGTCCACGCCGGCGACTTGCCCTACCCCCCACCCCCACAGCGGCCCTACGCCCAACCCTACCCCTACGTCGTCCCGCCCCAGCCCATCGACTGCTATAACTGGTTCGGTCCCTATATCGGCGGCACTCTCGGCTGGGAGTGGGGCACCGTCAGCAACAACCCGACCAAGCCGTCCGGCGTCGCCGGCGGTGTGCAGGCCGGCTACAATTGGCAGAATGGCCCCTGGGTGTTCGGTGCCGAAGGCGACATCCAGGTGACGGGCGCCGAAGACACGTTCGCGCCGTGGAAATTCTCCAACCCATGGTTCAGCACGTTGCGCGGCCGGGCCGGCTACACCTACAGCAACATCCTGTTTTACGGCACCGCGGGTCTCGCTTTCGGCGAATTGCGCGGCGAGACGTTCGGACTGGCGGAGTCGCACGTCAGCGCGGGCTGGACCGTCGGCTTCGGCACCGAATTCGGCCTCGCGCCAAACTGGAGCGCCAAGATCGAATATCTCTATGTCGATCTCGCCAGCAATCCCTTCTCCATTACAGGGGTGTCAAATGGCTTCCGGTTCGGCGAGATCCGGGCCGGCGTGAACTATCACTTCTGATAGCAACAAGAAAACAAGCAACAAGAAGACATGTCAAAGCAACCTCCCGGCCGCGGCGCGGCCGGGATTTTTTATGGGTTTTCCGGCGAAGGAAACTCAGGACGTGATCCGGGATCGGCGCCGGCTCGCGTCAGGAAACCGCGTCAAAAAAATCGAACGCACGCAACTATGATTGGATCACCAGATTGACCGCCTTGGGGCCTTTGCCCTTCTTGTCCGGTTCAACCTCGAAGTTGATGCGTTGTCCTTCGGTCAAATCCTTCAACCCCGCCCGCTCGACGGCCGTGATGTGAACGAACACATCCCGACCGCCGTCATCGGGCTTGATGAAGCCATAGCCACGTTCTCCGTTGAAGAACTTGACCGTCCCAGTCATGGCCATCGGGAAACTCCTCCCCGCATTGCTTCAGCCGCTGCGCTAAAGCGCATCGGCCCGACCGGACATTCGCTGCCGGAAAGCTTGGCCACCTTGACGGCCCCGGCTCTCGCCGCCGGACCGCCTGGATTTCTTGTCGGCCTTCATCACTCCGCCGCAACCATTCGCGGAAGCGGAACGTAAAGCCAGTCCTAATGGACTGAGCATAATACGGTTCCCCGCGAATTGACTACGGATTTTCCGCCGCGACGGGGCCCAAGGCACAGGCTTGGGCTTGGGCTCAAGGTTTGGATGTTTCGAGCCTGAACCGTCCGGCGCCGCCCTGGCCGAGCGGTTTTTCGAGTTCCGGCAGGATGGCCTTGAGCTCGCCCTGCAGCGTCCACGGCGGATTGACGATCAGGAGCCCCGCTGAGGCGAGCGCGCTATCCGCCGTCTGCGGCGCGACGCTGAACTCGAGCCGCAGGCATTTGCCGGAAGGTTTTACCGAGGCCGCCTCCCGCGCGACGCGCTGCGCGAACTCGTCGGTGGCGCGCCGGCTCTTGGCCGGGTACCACAGCAAATAGACCCCGGTCGGCCATTTCGCGAACGCTGCGGTGAAACCATCGGCGAGCCGTTCGAACTCGCCGCTATCCTCAAACGGCGGATCGACCAGCACCAGGCCGCGCCGCTCGTTCGGCGGCACGAAGGCCGGCAGCGCCATCCAGCCGCTGAGGTCGACCACGCGGGCCTGCGCATCGCGGCGCAGCGCGTCGATCAGCAGCTTTCGCGCCTTCGGTTCGACCTCGCACGCGGTCAGACGATCCTGCGGCCGCAGCAAGGCCCGCGCGATCAAGGGCGAGCCCGGATAGGCCGTCAATTCGCGCTGCGGGTTGAAGGCCCTGACGATGTCGAGATAGGGCTTGAGCAGCGCCGCGGTCGGTTCCGAAAAGCGCGCCTGCATGATTCGCGCGATCCCGGTGAGCCACTCGCCGCCGCGGCGCGCCTCGTCGCCCGCGAGGTCGTAGACGCCGGCGCCGGCATGGGTATCGATGACGCGGAACGCGGCCGGCTTGTCCTGCAGATAGGTGAGGATCCGCACCAGCACGATGTGCTTGATGACGTCGGCAAAGCCGCCGGCATGAAAGGCGTGACGGTAGTTCATGGCATCGGAGTTACCACGTCATTGCGAGCGAGCGAAGCAATCCATCGGGCCGCAAACGAAGAATGGATTGCTTCGGCGCTTCCGCGCTTCGGCGGACTGGAATCCTCCGAAGCTCGCGCAGCGAGCGTAGGAGGATGCTTCTTGGAATGACGTTGGAGGATGCGTTTACCCGCCCCGGACCGGCGGCATCGTCACCTGGTCGCGGCGGCAGGCGCGGCGCGTGATCTCGTCGCAATCGTGGAATTGCAGGTCCTTGCTCAGGCAGATGCGCACCTCGGAAAGCCGCGTCCGATTGCAGGTCACGGCCATCGCGGAAGTGGAGAGGCCGGGATTGGCCTTGATGAAGGCGGCCCCGATGTCGTCGGGCGCAATCGTCTTGGCCTCGGACAATTGCAGGAATTCGGGCGGGATCTTGATCGCGGCACGGGCTTTGCGGATGGTCTCGAAATAGGCGCGCTCGCCCAGGCCGGCGCAGGTGCCGTGCTTGTCCCACTCGTTGTAGATCAGCCCCGGTGCCGGCATCAGGTCGAGCATCGAGGTCATGATGTTGCGATCGAGCCGCGGTGAGGGCCGCTGGCAATATTCGGGAAAGCCGTGCTCGTATTGCGGCCATAGCCCGTGCACCACGAAGGAAAACGGCCGCCCGCCGCACTGGGCCTGCGAACGGCCGCTATTGCCGCGTTCATCGGCTTCCTCGCAGAAGGAGGGCGACCATGACAGCGACAGCACGTAGTAGTCGAATTCGCCCGGCGTGTTCTGGCGCTGGTCCTGGGCCGAGGCGGTCGTCACCATGCCGGTCAGCGCGCCCAGGGAGACGAGCCCTGCCAGGAAAATGAGAAACAGTGAAATTAAAATCCGAACCGATCGAAACATTGCGATGCCCTCTACCAGAGCATGATCCGGAAAAGTGGGTACCGGTTTTCCGAAAAGATCATGCTCAAACAATGAGCTAGGGCGTGATGACAAAGTCATCGCGCGCTAGACTTTCGGGAAGCCTAGCAGGCGTGAAGAACATTTCAAGAACAAAATTGTGGATAAGCGAACCTTAGCGGGCCCGCCCCGTTCAGCGGCGGCGATATTCGCCCCGGATCAGGGCCGGGCTGCCTTGCAGGCGGGGTTAAAGGCCCAGTTGCGGTCGAGCCCTGTCACGCACCATTCGACGCCCTGGCCGAAGGAGGAGAACCCGCCGTCCTCGATGATCGAGAAGTTCACGGTATGGGCCTTGCCGTCGCTCAGCATCGCGCTGCCGGTGCAGTAGCGGCGCGGGATATTGTCGGACTGCCATGGCCGGAACGCGATTTCGTGGATGTTCCCGTAACCCGTGATCGTCAGCGCCGAATTCCAGTAGGTGCTCTCCTTCTCCTGGAATTGCGAAGTGATGGTCCCGAGCGCAGACTCGCACGGGGCGACCCGCCCCTCATAATGCGGTCCGAATATCAGCCCGAAATTCATTTCGAACGGATTGGCCGCCTGCGCGGGCTGGCCAAACGCAAGCGCGCAGAAGAGGGCGCCGAGCACCGCACCCGTTCGGGTGAAGCCCGATCGAACCGGAGAAGAAGTCAGCATGCGCATGGGGAATCCGCTGGAATAGTCGGCCAAGCCGGAACGTGCCGCGAAGGCCGCCCGGGGTCAAGTGCAACGCGGCAACACTTGGCCGCAACTCCATGAACAATCGGTCAGTGTTCTTTTCATGGCCGGCGATGCGTCCTAAGATGCGCCCAATTCGAACGGAGTCTGTAATGCGAAGGATTGTGGCTTCAGGCCTTGCGATAGGTGTCATGCTGGCCTGCGCGCCGGCGCGGGCGGATTGGGTCCCGGCCTTCAAGGCCAACGATACCGGCGGTATCATCGCCTATACGCTCGCGACCCAGGTCGATGCCCGCCAGCTCGCGGTCGACTACTGCGCCAGCTACGGCAAGGTCGTGAAATTCCTGGCGATGGACGCGCGATATGGCGGCTATCTGTCCTTTGCCTGCCGCTGGGTGCCGTATGGCGCGAACGACCGGCCGCTGCGCGTCCGCTACTGAAACGGCTTAGAGTAATATGAAGCGACGGCTGCTCCTGTTCTGCTTGGGCTGTTGCCTACCGACGCTGGTCGCTGCGGCGAGCGCGAATGCGGAGGATTTGCCGATTCGCAAGGCGGGCCTGTGGGAATTGAAGGTCGTCCGGGTCGGCTCCGCGCTGCCGGACATGACGATGCAGCATTGCACCGATCAGGCTACCGACAAGGACATGAACAACATGGTCTCGCCGATGGCCAAGCAGATCTGCTCCAAGCAGGACTTGCAGAAGACCGCGACCGGCTATGTCAGCGATTCCGTCTGCAGCCTCGCCGGCGCGTCGCTGACGTCGCATTCGGAAATCGTTGGCGATTTCAATTCCGCCTACTCCGTAACGACCACCTCGCACAGCGACAAGGGCCCGGCAAACGTGCGGGATTCCACCACCAAGATCGACGCGAAGTGGCTGGGCGACTGCAAGCCGGGTCAGAAGCCCGGCGACGTCGTGATGCCCGGCGGCTTCAAGCTCAACGTCAAGGACGCGGAAAAGCTGAAGGGCCTGCTGCCGAAGTAGCGGCAGAGTCTATGCCGTTGCTTAACCTCGCCCCGCTCTTTTGCGGGGAGAGGTCGAAATTCGCGATCGCGAATTTCGGGTGAGGGGCACGGCACGGCGCCTGCTACGATCACCAGTCTTGACGGGGAGGCAGCCCCTCACCCCACCCTCTCCCCGCAAGGCGAGGGAGCTCTACACCGGCACCCGCACGGAGGCGCGCAGGCCACCCATCGGGCTGTCGCCGAGCGTGATGTCGCCGCCATGCGAGCGGGCGATGTCGCGGGCGATCGCAAGGCCCAGGCCGGTGCCGCCCTCATCCTGGTTGCGGGCGTCGTCGAGCCGCAGGAACGGCTTGAACACCTCTTCGCGCATTTTCGCGGGGATGCCGGGCCCGTCGTCGTCGACCGTCACGGTCAAATAGCGGTGGTCGCGGTGGCCCTTGATGGAGATCGTGTTGGCGTGCCGCGCCGCGTTGGAGACGAGGTTGGCGAGGCAGCGCTTGAACGCGGCCGGCTTGACGGTCACCACCGGCAGTCCGTGAAACGCGGTGGTCGCGGGGTGGCCGTTACGCTCGGCGTCGCTGCGCAGTTCCTCCAGCGCGAGTGTCATGTCGGTCGGCACCGCGATCTCGCCGCCGTCGCCGCGCGCGAACGCCAGATAGTCCTCCAGCATCCCCGACATCTCGTCGACGTCCTTGCGCATGGCGTCGACCTCGGGACTGTCGCCGATCAGCGCGAGCTCGAGCTTGAAGCGGGTCAGGATGGTGCGCAGATCGTGTGAGACGCCGGCCAGCATCGCGGTGCGCTGCTCGATCGAGCGCTCGATGCGCGCCTTCATCTCCAGGAACGCCTGTGCCGCGCGCCGCACCTCGCGCGCGCCGCGGGGGCGGAAGTTCGGCGCCTCGCGGCCCTTGCCGAAGCTTTCCGCGGCATCGGCGAGCCGCAGGATCGGCTTGATCTGGTTACGCAGGAACAGCACGGCGACGATCAACAGGATCGAGGACGTTCCCACCATCCAGTACAGGAAGATTGCGGAATTGGAGGCATAGGCCGCGCTGCGCTGCGCGAACACGCGCATCACGGCATCGTCGAGCAGGATGCGGATTTCCACCAGGTTGGAATTGCCGACGGTGTCGATCCAGAACGGCCGGCCGATCTGGCGGCCGATCGACACCGAGAGCGGTTGATCGAGCAGCGAGAAGAACGGTTTGGGTCCTGGCTGCGGCATGTCGCCGACGGGCAGGAAGTCGACCACGAGCCCGAGCCGCTGCTGCGCGATGCGCCGGATTTGATCGCGATCCTTGTCCTGCGGATAGCCCTTGTAGACGTCGATCAGGGCTGCGATGTCCTGCACGACCGCGGCCGACAAGTGCCGCGTCACCGCGTACCACTGCCGCTCCATGAACACGAACGCCACCACCGACTGCAGCACCACCATCGGCACGATCATGATCAGAAGCGCGCGGGCATAGAGGCCGGTCGGCATCCAGCTCTTGAAGGCGTTGCCCGTCCAGCGATTGACCGCGTAGACGCGCTGCGAGGCGTTGCGGATCAGGGTCAGGCCGGTGTCGAGCGTGCTCATTTCAGACCGGACTTTAGGGGGATGCCACCAGACGGTAGCCGATGCCGCGCACCGCCTGCAGGAACAGCGGATTGGCGGGATCGCGCTCGATCTTGCGCCGCAGACGGTTGATCTGCACGTCGACCGCGCGCTCGTTGACGGTGCCGTTGCCGGTCAGCGCGCCGCGCGGCACGGTTTCGCCGGGCGCAACCGCCAGGATGCGCAGCATCTCGCGCTCGCGGTCGGTCAGGTGAATGACCTCGTCGCCTTGGCGCAGTTCGCCGCGGGCAAGATGATAGACGTAGGGACCGAACGCGACCTGCTCCAGCGTCTCGGCTGGCGGCTTTGCGGTGCGCTTCAAGATGTTGCCGATCCGAAGCGCCAGCTCGCGCGGCTCGAAGGGTTTGGCGACGTAGTCGTCGGCGCCGATCTGCAAGCCCTCGATGCGGGCCTCCGCCTCGTGCCGCGCCGTCAGCATCACGATAGGCACCGAGGAGGATTGGCGGATGAAGCGGGCAAGCTCGAAGCCGGTTTCGCCGGGCATCATGACGTCGAGGATCAGAAGATCGAAATGCAGGCCGAGCAATTTTGCGCGGGCGTCGCTCGCGCCGGTGGCGGTGGTGACGCGATAGCCCTCGCCGCACAGGAAGCGCGACAACAGGTCGCGGATGCGGCGGTCGTCGTCGACCAGCAGCAGATGCGGCGCGTCGTCAGCCGGTTGCGGTGGCGGACGCGAGACAGTGGCAGCGAGCGGTGCGGTCATTCCTTTGTACTCGGGTTCGCGGCGCTAAAAATCTTCTCCAGCACTTTGTCGGGGTCGTCGCGGTCAATCATGGCGCGCAGGAAGCGCCGGACCATTTCGGCGTTGGCCGGGCCGATGTCGGCGAGCGCGCGATCGATCCTTTTGGTCTGCAGGCCGGCGAGCTTGTCGACCAGCGCCTCGCCCTTGGCGGTGGCGAAAAGAAGGCGCTGGCGCCGGTCGTTGTTGCCGGTCTTCTGCACGATATAGCCCTCGTCAAGCAGTTGCTTGAGCACCCGCCCCAGCGACTGCTTGGTGATGCGTAGCACGTCCAGGAGATCGGCGACCTTCAGGCCGGGATAGCGGTAGACGAAATGCATCACCCGGTGATGCGCCCGGCCAAAGCCGAAAACCTCCAGCTCATGGTCGGCGTCGCCGACGAAATCGCGGTACGCGAAAAAGAGCAACTCGATGATATCCCAGCGCAAATCGCCCTCCCGAAGGTGAGACGCCCGCGGCTCGGAGTCCCGCGAATCGGAGGTTGACAGGGGACTCGAGAAATTTATGTCAGCCATATTGACGTATCTTGGTTTCAATGTTACAAAACAATCAGCCGCGGCGAAATATTAGATCGTTTTTGTCGGTGGTAAAGTTTCAAAAAGACTTGAAACAACCAAACGGCGGTGAGAGCCGCGAATTGATCTACCGTAAGATTGTCGAGCGGCATGTCGGCAAACATACTGGACTTCCGCATTCCGCAAAAGCATGTCCTGCCGGGCATGTGCCGGCGGAAAGGCTGGTGCGGGGCGGGGTTCCAGGGAGTAAACCGCGCCGCGCGCCAATCCAGGAGAGGGCCCAATGGGAGTTTCGTTCGACAAAATCGATGGCGTCATCTGGTACGACGGCAAGCTCGTGCCGTGGAAGGACGCCAACGTCCATGTGCTGACCCATGGGTTGCATTATGCGAGCTGTGTGTTCGAGGGCGAGCGCGCCTATGGCGGCAAGGTCTTCAAGAGCAGGGAGCACTCCGAGCGGCTGAGGAATTCCGCCAATATCCTCGACTTCGAGATCCCGTACTCGACAGCCGAGATCGACGCGGCCAAGCAGCTCGTGGTCGACAAGAACAACCTGCCGGACGCCTATGTGCGCCCCGTCGCCTGGCGCGGCTCGGAGATGATGGGCGTCTCGGCGCAGAGCAACACCATCCATCTGGCGATCGCCGCCTGGGAGTGGCCGAGCTATTTCGATCCCGCCGAGAAGCTGAAGGGCATCCGCATCGATCTCGCCGAATACCGCAGGCCCGACCCGCGGACAATCCCGGCGCTCGCCAAGGCCGCGGGCCTCTACATGATCTGCACCATCTCTAAGCACAAGGCGGAGCGCGCGGGCTATGCCGACGCGATGATGCTGGACTGGGAGGGCCGGGTCGCCGAATGCACGGGCGCCAACATCTTCTTCATCAAGGACGGCAAGATCCATACTCCGATCGCCGACTGCTTCCTGGCCGGCATCACGCGGTCGACCGTGCTCGATCTCACCAAACGCCGCGGCATCGAGGTGATCGAGCGCCGCATCATGCCCGATGAACTGTCGAGCTTTTCCGAATGCTTCATCACCGGCACCGCCGCCGAGGTGACCCCGGTCTCCGAGATCGCGCATTGGAAGTTCACGCCCGGAAAAATCTCGGAAGCGCTGATGTCCGACTACACCGCCGAAGTGCAGCCCAGAGGCAAAGCGGCGGCGGCGTAAGGTTCGGCACGCGCGCTCACTCCCTCGCCCGCTCTTCCGCGGGGAGAGGGTGGGGTGAGGGGCTCTCTCCGCGAACACTGAACTCTCGATCGGCAACCTGCCATGCCCCTCACCCGCCCGACTTCGCGGAGCCTGTCATCGGGCGCGCATTCGCGCGACCCGGTGGCTTCGCCGGGCGACCTCTCCCCGCGAAAAGAGCGGGGAGAGGTGAAGAAAAAGCCGCAACCTTCGGAGGATGACGTGCTGGGCGCGGAAGCCGGATAGCGTGAACCATCCGGCACGTGGCGGCGACCAACTCCCGGTTCGTGCGGCGGGTGGGTGACAATGACCTCGGCTCTCTCAAGGCGTCTCAAAAATGTCGTGCCGATTGCCGTTGTCGCGGTCCTCGGTGTTCGCTTGGCAGCTCCCTTGCCAGCGGTCAACGCCGAAGACCACTCGCCCGTGGTCAACATTCCCTCCGCCAATGTGGAGATGGCCGCCGCGATCGCAAAAGCGCGCGCCACCTTGCCGACGTTCTGGGCTTCCTACGAGAACCCAAAGCCGTCGGAGATCGGCCACTCCCTCAAGGTGCGTTTCCCCTACGGAACCAATAACGGCGAGCACATCTGGATGGCGGATGTGAAGAAGCTCGCGGACGGCCGCTATTCGGGACGGTTCGCCAACGCGCCGCGCTATCTGCCCGGCAAGCGAGCAGGCGACCTGGTCGAGTTCGGGGAAGCCGACATCTCGGATTGGATGTTCCTGCGTAACGGCAAGATCGTCGGTGGCGAGACCATCAGGGTGCTGCTGAAGTCCTTGCCGAAGGGCGACGCCGACGCTCTTCGCGCGCGGCTGGAAACACCTTAAGACGGGCCACATGCTCTCTCCGCTCCCTCTCCCCGCACTTTCGCGGGGAGAGGGTGGGGTGAGGGGCTCTCTCCGCGAAAGTTGATGTTCGTAGCGGGCACCGCGCCATGCCCCTCACCCGAAATTCGCTACCGCGAATTTCGACCTCTCCCCGCGAAAAGAGCGGGGAGAGGTTAAGAGAGACCGCAAGCGGGGCGAGGTCACGACAACTCCGGTTGCCGCACGGCGTCTCGGCTGATACCAACGCCGCCCATGACCGAGAAACCCAAAAAACCGCAAAAACTCAAGGCGCGCCTGCCGCGCGGGCTGGAGGATCGTGGCCCCGCCGCGATCAATGCCACGCGCCAGATGGTGGAGAAAATCCGCCAAGTCTATGAGCGCTACGGCTTCGAGCCGGTGGAGACGCCGGCGTTCGAATATACCGATGCGCTCGGAAAGTTCCTGCCCGACCAGGACCGCCCCAACGAGGGCGTGTTCTCGTTCCAGGACGACGACGAGCAGTGGATCAGCCTGCGCTACGACCTGACCGCGCCGCTCGCGCGGTATGTGGGGGAACGATACGGAACCGACAACCTGGTGTTGCCGTATCGCAGCTATCGTTTCGGCTATGTGTATCGGAATGAGAAGCCAGGTCCCGGCCGTTTCCGTCAGTTCATGCAATTCGATGCCGACACCATCGGCACAGCTCCATCCGGGCAATCGAGCGCCGCTGCTGACGCCGAGATGTGCATGATGGCAGCCGACACGATGGAAGCGCTCGGGATTGAGCGTGGCCAGTACGTGGTGAAGGTGAATAACCGCAAGGTGCTCGATGGGGTGATAGAGAGCATCGGGCTTGGCGGGGACGAGAACGCCGGACGCAGGCTGACGGTGCTGAGGGCGATCGACAAGTTGGATCGGCTCGGCGTGCAGGGCGTGCGCGAGTTGCTTGGTGAAGGGCGCAAGGACGAAAGCGGAGATTTTACTAAGGGCGCAGGACTAACGGACGATCAATCGCGCAAAGTGTTGTTTTCGCTGGAAGTGAAAGACTACAAGGCGAACTTACCAGAGATTGAAGCCATGCTAGGAGGCACCGCTGACGGTCGCCAAGGCGCTATCGAACTCAGGGCGATTGATGAGCTGGTAGAGGCCGCTGGCTACGGCGAAGATCGCATCCGCATCGATCCCTCCGTCGTCCGCGGCCTCGAATACTACACCGGCCCCGTCTTCGAGGTCGAACTCCTCCTCGAAACCAAGGACGAAAAGGGCCGCCCCGTGCGCTTCGGCTCGGTCGGCGGCGGCGGGCGCTATGACGGGCTGGTGTCGCGCTTTCGCGGCGAGCCGGTGCCGGCGACTGGATTTTCGATCGGCGTGTCGCGATTGCAGGCAGCGCTGATGATGCTGGGCAAGCTCGACACCAAGCCCGAATTCGGTCCTGTCGTGGTCACGGTGTTCGACCGCGACCGTGTCGCGGACTACCAGAAAATGGTCGCGGCCTTGCGCAACCAAAACATCCGCGCCGAGCTCTATCTTGGCAATCCGAAGAACATGGGCAACCAGCTCAAATATGCCGACCGCCGCAACTCGCCTTGCGTGATCATCCAGGGTTCGGACGAGAAGGCGCGCGGCGAGGTGCAGATCAAGGATCTGATCGAGGGCGCAAAAGCCGCCGCCGCGATCGCCTCCAACCAGGAATGGCGCGAGACCCGCCCTGCGCAATTTTCATGCAGGGAAGACGAGATCGTCGCCAGGGTGCGCGAGGTGCTGGCGCGGCATGAGGTGAAGTGGGGTTAGCTATTCGCCTCAGGCGTCATGCCCGGGCTTGTCCCGGGCATCCACGTCTTGTTTGATAGCAGAGATCGTGGATGGCCGGGACGAGCCCGGCCATGACGAAAAGAACAGGGAGAAAAAAATGCCTGAAATCACGGTGAGCATGGCCGCTGGCCGTACCGACGAACAGAAGGCCGGCATGATGCGCGACATCACGCAGGCCCTGGTGAAGAATCTCGGCGTCGACGCCGACGCGGTGGTGATCCAGATCAACGAGGCGCCGCTGGCCCACAAGATGAAGGGCGGCAAGACGTTCGTCGAGCGCGCGGCGGCTGCGAAGAAGTGACGCGAAGCGTCATTCCGGGGCATCGCACAGCGATGAACCCGGAATCTCGCGCCTACAATCTCTGGATTCCGGGTTCGCGCTCCGCGCGCCCCGGAATGACGGAAATTTCCCATGGACGCACGCGACGTCATCAAGGTCGGCATGCGCGCCGAGCGCATCCTGGTGGTGCCGCCGGAGCGCACGGTCGGGCATTTCGTGCCGCATATGCCGATGGTGTATGCGACGCCGATGATGATTTTGGAGATGGAGATGGCGTCGGGTGACGCCATCCATGCGCATCTTGCGCCGGGCTGGGTCACGCTCGGCACCGCGGTCGACATCCGCCACATCGCGCCGTCCCCGGTCGGCGCCACCATTCGCACCACGGCCGAGGTGATCGCGGTGGAACGCCGCGTCATCCGCTTCGAGGTCGCAGCGTTTCATGGCGAGCGCAAGATCGGCGACGGCCGCCACGCCCGCGGCCTCGTCAATGTCGAGCGTTTCATGAAGCGGTTCGGGATGGTGTAGCCGCCGCTACCGTCATTGCGAGCCAACGGGTCGCGCGAATGCGCGCCCGATGACAGGCTCCGCGAAGCAGTCCATGCTGCCACGCGGGGAAAGAATGGATTGCTTCGTCGCTGCGCTCCTCGCAATGACGGCGTGGCTACTTCGCCAATTCCTTCGACCGCGCCGTCGCCGCCGCGACCGCGCGCGTCATGAGCGCCTGCATGCCTTCCGCGCCCATCAAGACCTCCAGCGCCGCGGCGGTGGTGCCGCCGGGCGACGTCACGTTCTGCCGCAGCGTGGCGGAGGCAAGCTCCGAGCGATGCAACAATTCGCCGGAGCCCGCGACGGTTTCGCGCGCCAGCTTGGTTGCCAGTTCCTCCGGCAGTCCGGCCGCGACGCCGGCGCGCGCCAATTCTTCGGCGAGCAGGAACACATAGGCCGGACCTGAACCGGACACCGCGGTCACCGCGTCCATCAAATCCTCGTCGTCGACCCACTCGACCGATCCGGTCGCGCGCAGCAGCGCGTCGGCGGTGGCGCGCTGTGCGGCGCTGACGCCCTTCGCCGCGACCGCGACCGTGATGCCACGGCCGATCGCGGCCGGCGTATTGGGCATGGCGCGCACCACCTTGCCTCCGCAGACTTCCTGCAGAGACGCGATGGTCGTGCCCGCCATGATCGAGACCACCAGCGTCGAGGCGCCCGCGAAGGCTTTCAGCGTCGCGCCCGCTTCGCGAAACGTCTGCGGTTTTAGCGCGACCACCAGCGTGTCGGCGCGGCCGGTGTCTTTCGGATTGAGCCGGATGCCCTCGGCGGCGAGTGCGGAAATTTCCGCCGACGGGGAAGGCTCGCTGACCACGACGCGTTTGGGGTCGAGGCCTTGCGCGAGCCAACCCGTCAGCATCGCGCCGCCCATCTTGCCCGCGCCGGCTAGCACGATGGTGCCGGTGATGTCTTGCAATGCGTTGCTGCTCAAGGGCGTCACCACGAATACCGCCGTCGTCCCGGCGAACGCCGGGACCCATAACCACAGGCGGTTCTAGTGAAGCAGGGAAGGTGGGACAAGCACTTTACCGAACACGGACATCACGCGGTATGGGTCCCGGCCTTCGCCGGGACGACACAAGCTGTCATTGCCGGGCTTGACCCGGCAATCCATCCTCTTCGCAAGACTCTTGTGAAGAGGGATGGATGCGCGGGTCCAGCCCGCGCATGACGGCTGTGGAATAAGGGCGACCGCCTACGCCTCACCCTCGGTATCGAACATCGCCGCGCTCATGGCTTCCGCCGGCGACTTGCCGGCCCACACCACGAACTGGAACGCGGGAAAGTAGCGCTCGCAGGCGTGGATGGCGCCGGTGAGCATGCTCTCGCACTGCGCGGTGGAGGCGGTGATGCCGCCCGGCAGCACCAAGGCCTGGCGGTGCATGATCATGCCGGTGTGGGTCCAGAGGTCGAAATGCCCGATCCATAATTGCTCGTTGACGGCGGCAATCAGCCGCTGCACCTCGCCCCTGCGCGCGGTCGGAATCTTCATGTCGAAGGCGCAGGCCAGATGCAGCGCCTCGATCTCACCCATCCAGGTAAAGGAGAGCTGGTAATCGGTCCATTCGCCCTTGGAGACGATGGTGACCTCGTCTTCGCCGGAGCGTTCGAACGACCAATTATTATCGGCGGCAATATCCTCGACCACCGCCAGCGGATGGTTCCGGGAATCAACGATGCTTTCGAGCAGGGACATGCCGTCTCGACCTCTATTTTCTTCAATTTTTGATACATACGCGGCGGCCGACACACGCCTTAAGCGTATCACTCCGGCTGCAATCCCCGGGGGGTCCCGGAGCCTGCGACGGTCAAGTGATGTGATTTGCGGAATCCGCGCAACCACACGCCGAGTCCGTCCACAGCCAATCCGCCGCCCGTCCACAACTCATCTTAGGTAGTGGTTATCAAGACGAGAACAAATCGGAATCGGAATTGGCTCAATTCCCAATTCGTTAATTTTTGGTGGTCGAATCTTGGTTGATTCTTGTCGCTCCCCTGGCGTTTCCCCGGCGCTTCTTGGCAGGCCGGACGGCGAAAGTGTCGCGTTAGGGGCATGGGGACATGCCGTTTCCCCATGGCAGACGGCTTGCTGGCGTCCCGCCCTTCCGCCATAGTTATGGGCAGGTTCGCCCATTCCGGGCGGCCGATGTTCTCAGGGCGGGGTGAAATTCCCCACCGGCGGTAAGGGCGAAAGCCCAAGCCCGCGAGCGCCTTCCCCCCTTGGAATCCCCTTGAGGAATCTCCTCGGGAAGAAGGGTCAGCAGATTCGGTGCGATTCCGAAGCCGACGGTTAAAGTCCGGATGAAAGAGAACGGTCGCGACGCACACGCATCCTTTGGCGTGGGCTGTTTCGTTCCGTGTGCCCTGATTCTGGTCCTACAAAGAGGAAAACCATGAATCAGATGTTGCAAGAGACCCAAGTCGAAGAATCCCAAGTCCAACACCCCGAAACTCCCCAAACCGTCGATCCGCCGCCCAGGCCCGCGCATCCGCGCTTCGCCAAGCCGCAGCGGGTTGCTTTCGTGCAGTCCTCCTGGCACCGCGACGTGGTGGAGGAATGCCGCATCGCCTTCCTCGATGAGGCCGAGGCGCGCCACATTCCGCGCGCCTCGATCGATGTCTTCGAGGTGCCGGGCTCGTTCGAAATCCCGCTGCATGCGCAACTGCTCGCCAAGACCAGGCGCTACACCGCGATCGTGGCGGCGGGGCTCGTGGTCGATGGCGGCATCTACCGCCATGAATTCGTCGCCGACACCGTGATCAAGGCGCTGATGGATGTGCAGTTGCGAACGGAGGTGCCGGTGTTCTCGGCGGTGCTAACGCCGCAGCAATTCCATGAGAGCCAGGCGCATTTCGAATTCTTCCGCAAGCACTTTGCTACCAAGGGCATCGAGGTTGCGGAAGCCTGCGCCAATACCCTGCTCAGCCTGGAGCGGCTGCGCGGGCAGGTTGCGGCGGGGATCGTGCAGAGCGGCTGAGCCTCGCTACACAATCAATCGATTGCGCCACAATCGATTGATTGTCATTTCCGCGGCCGCGCCTATAAACTTGGGCGTGGGAGGAGGCTTGCCCGTGGAGACGGGCGGCCGAGAAGGTCATGTTCGAAGGACACGATCCCTATCTCGTCGCGCTCTCGGTGGCGATCGCGATCCTGGGTGGCTACACCGGCTTTGCGCTGGCGGCGCGGGTACGCGGTGCGTCGGGCGTGACGCGTCGCGTGCTGCTCGCGGGTGCCGCGGCGTTTCTCGCCGTCGGCATCTGGACCATGCATTTCGTCGGCATGCTGGCGGCGTCGATCCCGGCGGACGCCGTCTATCTCGTGCTGCCCACGATGATCTCGTTCCTGATCTGCGCGCTGGTGGTCGGCATTTCACTGTTCTTCGTCTCGATCGGCGAACCCTCGCTGCGCCGCGTCATTTCGTCGGCGGTTCTGCTTGGGGCCGGAATCGTGAGCATGCACTATGTCGGAATGCACGGTCTCGCCGGCAATTTCGCCATCGCGCACGATCTTCCGATGGTTTTGCTGTCCATTCTGATCGCGATCGTCACCGCCTATGGCGGCTTGCGCGCCTTCCTGGCGCGGCAGGACGGTATCCGCCTGATCGCGAGCTCGATCGCGTTCGGCATCGCCGTTTCAGGCATGCACTACACCGCGATGTACGGCGTGAATTTCGTGCCGCTCACCGCAGCCGCGCACCATCACGATGGCAGCGGGCTCGCCGCGTCGCCGCAAATCCTGTCGGTGGTGGTCGCCGTGCTCTGCTTCGTGATCGCCGCGGGCTTCCTGCTGTCGCTGGTGCCCGATCCGCGCCGGCAAACGCCGGCCGCGACCGCCGAAGTCGAGGGACTGGTCTCGCCGGCTGCCGTCGCGCCGGCCGTGGCCGCGCCGTCCGCCCCGATCACCGTGACCTCGCCGCGGCTGATGCCGGGGCCGCTCGGCGGAATCGGCCAGCCGCCGCGCCCGGCGCCGGCGCCACGGTTGCCGGTCGAGGGCGCCAACGGCACCCATTTCATCGATGCGGCGGATGTGCGCAGCGTGCGCGCGGATGCGCATTACACGAGGGTTCATGATGGCACCCGCGAGCGGATGTGCCCGTGGTCGATCTCGCAAGCCGAGGCGCAGCTCGATCCCGGCCTGTTCGTCCGCGTCCACCGCAGCCATATCGTGGCGATCCCGCATGTCTCCTTCGTCCGCAAGGAGGGCGACGGCGCCGTGATCGAACTGGACGGTCCCGCCCCGCATCGGGTGCCGGTGAGCCGCGCCAAGATCGCCGAGGTGAAGGCGAGGCTGGGGCTGGCGAATCGACGGCAGGCGTAGGCGGCTCGCTGCACTCTGTCCTCACCTCGCTCGCCCCGCTTGCTCGGTGCACCTCGCCCCGCTCTTGCGGGGAGAGGTCGGATCGCTCTTGAGCGATCCGGGTGAGGGGCTCTCTCCGCGAATTCGGTGTTCGCGGAGCCAGCCCCTCACCCCACCCTCTCCCCGCAAGAGCGGGGCGAGGGAGCCCTGGCGCCTCTGCCTACCTCACGAAGCACCTCGCTTAGGTCGCGCCTCCTGACGCAATTCGTGCGCGGCAGCCGCATCTCGTGCGAAATCCCTGCATCCGTGCCGCCGCGATTGCGGCGAACCGCGTCCGGAGAGAGCGTCCCGCCAACGTCCGCGCAAACAACGCGCCAATCCTAGAGGACGGAGGGGAGGAGACCATGATTCCTGGCTCATTCAGCTATCACCGGCCCGCGACCGTGGCCGACGCGGTCAAATTGCTGTCGGACCTGGGCGATGAGGCCCGCCCGCTCGCCGGCGGCCACAGTCTGGTCCCGATGATGAAGCTCCGGCTTGCCACCCCCGGCCATCTGGTCGACCTGCACGGGGTGGCCGGGCTGAAAGGTATTTTGCGCGACGGCGGCAACATCGTGATCGGGGCGATGACCACCCAGCACGAGCTGCTGGCTTCCGACGAGATCGGCAAATCGCTGCCGATCCTGCACGAGGCCGCGCTCCTGATCGCCGATCCGCAGGTGCGCTACCGCGGTACCATCGGCGGCAATGTCGCCAATGGCGATCCGGGCAACGACATGCCGGCGCTGATGATCACGCTCGGCGCCAGCTACCGGCTGGAAGGTCCCTCCGGTGCCCGCGAGGTTCTGGCCACCGACTTCTATCAGGGCGCCTATTTTACCGCGCTGGAACCTTCCGAAATCCTCACCGCGATCTCGATCCCGGTGCCGCCGGCCGGCCACGGCTCCGCCTATGAGAAACTGAAGCGCAAGGTTGGCGATTACGCCACCGCCGCCGCCGCCGTGGTGCTGACCATGTCGGGCGGCAAGGTCGCGACTTGCGCGATCGGGCTGACCAATCTGCACGAGACGCCGCTGCTCGCGACCGATGCCGCGAAAGCGGTGATCGGCACCAGCCTCGATGCGGCATCGCTGAAGAAGGCCGCGGCCGCGGCCGAAGCGATCATGTCGCCGGCGGCGGATGCCCGCGGTCCCGTCGAATACCGCAAGCATGTCGGCGGCATCATGGTGACGCGGGCGCTGCAACGCGCAGCTCAGCGAGCAAGGTAAGGGGAGGGATCAATGGCAAAAACCCATGTGACCATGAAAGTGAACGGCGCCGAGGTCGAAGGCCTCGTCGAGCCGCGCACCTTGCTGGTGCATTTCATCCGCGAAAACCTGCAGATGACCGGCACCCATATCGGCTGCGAGACCACCCATTGCGGCGCCTGCACCGTCGATATCGACGGCATGTCGGTGAAGAGCTGCACCATGTTCGCCGTGCAAGCCAACGGCTCCGACATCACCACCATCGAAGGCATGGCCAATGCCGACGGCTCGCTGTCGGCGTTGCAGGAAGGCTTTCGCATGATGCACGGCTTGCAATGCGGCTTCTGCACCCCCGGCATGATCGTGCGCGCGTATCGGCTGCTGCAGGAGAATCCACAGCCGAGTGAAGAAGAGATCCGGATGGGCATATCGGGCAATATCTGCCGCTGCACCGGCTACCAGAACATCGTCAAGGCGATCCAGTACGCCGCCGCTAAGATCAATGGCGTCGAATTCAAGGAGGCCGCGGAATGAACGACCTGACTCCCACGCGGGAACAACGCATCGCCGCCCTCGAAGGCATGGGCTGCAAGCGCAAGCGCGTCGAAGACATTCGCTTCACGCAAGGCAAGGGCAATTACGTCGACGACGTGAAGTTGCCGGGCATGCTGCACGGCGATTTCGTCCGCTCGCCACACGCGCATGCGCGCGTCAAATCGATCAACTCGGAGGAGGCGCTGAAGGTGCCGGGCGTGCTCGCGGTGATCACCGCCGAGACGCTGAAGACCGTCAACCTCGCCTGGATGCCGACCTTGGCGGGCGACGTGCAGATGGTGCTGGCCGACGGCAAGGTGCTGTTCCAGAACCAGGAGGTCGCGTTCGTGGTCGCGATCGACCGCTATGCCGCCGATGACGGCATCAACAAGGTGGTGGTCGAATATGAGCCGCTGCCGGTCGTGATCGACCCGTTCACGGCCATGGACAAGGATGCGCCGGTGCTGCGCGAGGACCTTGCCGGCAAGACATCAGGCGCGCACGGCCCGCGCAAGCACCACAACCACATCTTTGAGTGGGCGGTCGGCGACAAGGACTTGACCGATGCCGCGTTCAAGAAGGCCGAGGTGACGATCAAGGAGATGATCTCCTATCACCGCACCCATCCCTCGCCGCTCGAAACCTGCCAGTGCGTCTGCTCCTTCGACAAGATCAAGGGCGAACTAACGATCTATGGCACCTTCCAGGCGCCGCATGTGATCCGCACCGTGGTGTCGCTGATCGCCAAATTGCCGGAGCAGAAGATCCACGTGATCTCGCCCGACATCGGCGGTGGCTTTGGCAACAAGGTCGGCGCCTATCCCGGCTATATCTGTGCCGCGGTGGCATCGATTGTCACCGGCAAGCCGGTCAAATGGGTCGAGGACCGCATCGAGAACCTCACCGCGACCTCGTTCGCACGCGACTACCACATGACGACGGAAATCGCTGCGACCAAGGACGGCAAGGTCACCGGCCTGCGCGTCCACGTGCTCGCCGATCACGGTGCGTTCGACGCCTGCGCCGATCCGTCGAAATGGCCGGCCGGCTTCTTTAACATCGTCACGGGTTCCTATGATTTCCCGGTCGCGCATCTCGTGGTCGACGGCATCTACACCAACAAGGCGCCGGGCGGCGTTGCCTATCGCTGCTCGTTCCGCGTCACCGAGGCCGCCTATTGCATCGAGCGCGCCATGGATATTCTGGCGAAGAAGCTCGGCATGGACCCGGCGGAGCTGCGGCTGAAGAATTTTATCAAGCGGGAGCAGTTTCCCTATCACTCGGCGCTTGGCTGGGAATACGATTCCGGCGACTATCACACCGCCATGCGCAAGATGATGGAATCGACCGACTATGCCGCGCTTCGCAAGGAGCAGGCGGACAAGCGCGCGGCGTTCAAGCGCGGCGAGACGAGAGAGATCATGGGGCTCGGCGTCTCCTTCTTCACCGAGATTGTCGGCGCCGGCCCGTCGAAGAATTGCGACATTCTCGGTATCGCGATGTTCGATTCCTGCGAAATCCGCATGCACCCGACCGGAGCCGGCATCGCGCGGATGGGCACCAAGAGCCAGGGCCAGGGTCACGAGACCACCTGGGCCCAGATCATCGCCACCGAGATCGGCATCCCCGCCGACAACATCATGGTGGAAGAGGGCAACACCGACACCGCGCCTTATGGGCTCGGCACCTACGGCTCGCGCTCCACGCCGGTTGCGGGCGCCGCGATCGCGATGGCCGCGCGAAAGATCAAGGCCAAGGCTCAGATGATCGCGGCCTACAAGCTCGAAGTTCACGAGGACGACCTCGAATGGGACATCGACGGTTTCCGCGTCAAGGGCCTGCCCGAGAAGTCGATGTCGATGAAGGATATCTGCTGGGCGGCCTATAATTCGGTGCCACCGGGCATGGAGCCGGGGCTGGAAGCGGTGAGCTATTACGATCCGCCCAACATGACGTACCCATTCGGCGCCTATCTCTGCGTCATGGACATCGATGTCGATACCGGCGTCTACAAGGTCCGGCGCTTCTACGCGCTGGATGATTGCGGCACCCGCATCAATCCGATGATCATCGAGGGCCAGGTGCATGGCGGCTTGACCGAAGCGTTCGCGATCGCGATGGGCCAGGAAATCCGCTATGATCCGGAAGGTAATGTCGTCACCGGCTCGTTCATGGATTTCTTCATGCCCACGGCCGTCGAGACGCCGCATTGGGAGACCGACTTCACCGTCACCCCGTCGCCGCATCACCCGATCGGCGCCAAGGGCGTCGGCGAGAGCCCGAATGTCGGCGGAGTGCCGGCGTTCTCCAACGCCGTCAACGACGCTTTCTCGTTCTTGGGGAGCACCCACATCCAGATGCCGCACGACTTCTGGCGCAACTGGCAGGCGGCGAAGAATCTGGGAGTGTTTGCTTAGTGTCATTGCGAGCCAACGGGTCGCGCGAATGCGCGCCCGATGACAGGCTCCGCGAAGCAATCCATGCCGCCAAGGAAAGAA
>Ga0307479_10000503_pt1 | contig 34985 bp, 27 predicted proteins | sample atmos_gasesECM4C_FD_203743 | JGI IMG/M metagenome (GOLD analysis project Ga0307479, IMG submission 203743) | Hardwood forest soil microbial communities from Morgan-Monroe State Forest, Indiana, United States - atmos_gasesECM4C_515 | ecosystem: Environmental > Terrestrial > Soil > Temperate...
TTTCGGGTACACCCGCCATAAGTAACAAGCCGGCAACTTGACGCCGGGGTGCTTCGGAAATCGGCAGCAATACATCCTCGTAAGGATCTAGCAAGAGTTGCGATGCCACGGAACGGTAGATTCGTAAGGATTCCCGTATTTGCGGCACATGAAGGGCTTCCTCCCGGAGGAACAGCGCCCGTTGGGAAACCTCGAAGCCCGCGGCATACCGGCAGCCCGCAAGCCTAGCGAACGCCATGTTGCGCACTTCATCGCGCAGTCTGGATTGTTGATTGGGCAGTTGAATGAACAGATCGAACTTGCCCTCGCGAACCCTACGAAGTAACTGTAAGCGGCCATTCCAAGTCTGCACATTCGAGCTAAAATACACGAACAGCTCATCGAACCACTTCCCGAGAGGAAGAATCTGCTGGGCACCCGGCGCGCCTTTTTTGCCGGGAGATGTGAGCAGAGTTATGTGTGCATCCGAGAACCTCTTCCGAATTGCATTCAAAGCCGGCAGGGTCACCAGAATGTCGCCGATGTTCCCAATGCGATACACCACGATTCGTCGAATCGGGTTTTCCCAGGTTTGCCGCGGCATATTCATGAAAAGAGCGCGCTGGAGCAGATACAAAAGGATTCGAGTGCCACGACGCGCAGCGCCAATCCAGGCGAGTTTAACCTGTGGCTTCCGGCTCACCGAATTCCGTCTGCGATCTGCACTTCGGAGTAGGAGTGCCTGCGCGATAGTCGTCCTAGTTCCGACCTGCTCAACCGCGAGGCCCCAAGCCAGATTCGCGAAATAGGTTGCTGTTCGCAAAGAACCGGCCCAAGTTGCAACGATGAGGACGTGAAGCTTCGGACGACGCGAATCACGGTCCCCCAAAAGTACCGGTCCGGCATGACGCCTCCCACCATCAGCTCGAGCCGGTTTCGGAAATTCTTTAAGATCTCCACAGCGTCAGACCAGTTCATGTACTTCTATATATTCAGCAGGCTGTTCCAGGTTTAGCACGGCCATAAATTCGTTCAGGAAGCGGTCACGGCCAAAATGCTCGACGGCACGGCGCCTGGCATTTACCCCAAGGCGCTGCCGAAGGGAAGGGTCTCTGATCAACCGGGAGAGTGCTTCGGCGAGTTCTGCAGGCCTCTCCGCCTCGACCACCAGACCATTCACCTCGTTCTCGACAATTTCCGGCAAACCGCCCCTGCGAGTCACGACGGAGGGTAACCCAAAAAAGCTGGCCTCGATCGCGGTGGTGGGAAGGGGATCCTGCGATCGGCTCGGCACCACGCAGACATCAAAGCTCGAATAGATTAGCCGGCGGTCATTGACGTAATCGTGCCACCTCACCCGCGCCTGTATCGCCAAGTCCAACGACATTCGGACAAGCTGTGCTTTGTAGACAGCATTGGCGCTCCCGAATATGTGCAATTCCAGCGCGGCATGCTCTCGCGCAAGCAAGGCAAACGCTTCCAAGAGGTCGGCATGACCTTTCCAGGCGTTAACCTGCCCCACAATACCGAAGCGAACGCGATCACCGGGAGATGGCGAGCGTGGACCCACTGAATCTGCCGGGTCGGTCAGCCCGTTGTGAATTACTCGAATCTTCGCCTTGTCGATACCGATCTTCCGCAGCGAGGACGCGCTGGCTTGAGACACGCAGATGAACGCGCCCAAGCGGTGCTCCAGCCAGCCGAAGACGCACCGATATTGCAGCAGATCCGGAACCACCTCATGCACCCAGAAAACGTCTCGTTCGGAGCGAAGGAACGGAAGCAACAACAATAGATGATGCCAATTCGTGTGGACAACCTTTTGAGGCCTTAAACGGCGAACAAGATTGGCATAACCCCATAGCAGGCCCGGCCAACGACGCACCTGCTCCAGCGTCATCTCCAGGCATCTTTTCGTAAGAGTCGCTGAAATGAACCCGATCGGAAGTATGTGCGTCGGAATCTGTAGCTGCTTCAACCGGTTTGGGAAATCGCCATTGTTCCAAAAGCTAGTGATGAATTGAACGGACCGTCCACGCTGGGCCAGTCCCTCGCCCAGTTCTAGGGCCATGATCTCTTTGCCGGAAACGATGCCAGCGCCGCAGATAATCAGAGTCTCAAGCATAGAGCGGTTGGATTGGCAGACTCGCGGTGAGCGCTAACGACCGCCTCGAACTCGCAGTTGCGGCATCACAGACACGATTCTAGGCGTGGCAAGTGTCGTCCTGACTTTGCCGGAGCGCCTTCGAAGTACGGGCAAAAAGACCAGCATCGTCAAGAACACGGTCTGAATCACGCCGCCGAGATACGCAGACATTTGAGACTCAATTCCCAGAATTCCCGGCAGAAGAGCTACTCCTATCGCAAGAAAGAGGGTGCTGGAATCTCGCGCGAGAAAGGATCGCTCGTAAATGCCTAGAATGATCCCGATTGCAAACATAATACAAATTACGCCAGGCCAGCCGAAGCCGATGTAGGCCTCTGCTAAACATCCAGCGCCAATATTGACGCCATTGACAGTTCTTGAAGTGGACAGTCCAAAAACTAATTGATAATAGCGATTAGCTTCATTAACACTAGGTTTGTCGGGCCACACAAAACGCGGGATTAGCGCGATAGCCATATAGGAATAGGTCTGGGCGCCCTGGAAAGGGATTTGGCTGGGGGTTACAGCGAGCACATGCGAAACCTGCGGCAGCAGAGAAGTGCGCTCGAGACTCTCGGACGAGAGTTCACCGGTGGAATCTTTGCCTGTTGAGTTCAGCGCCTGCAGCCACTTCGAAGCTGATCCATTTAACCAGGATGTTGCTCGATCGAGAATTCCGCCGGCCTCTCCTTGCTGCCAGTACGAGTCGCGGAACTCCTTCTTTCCAGCCTGAAGAAACAGGGCTCCCGCCACGACTAGGGCTACCATGGTCAAAGGGATTTTTCTCCGTACTAGAAAGTACATGACGCCGCAAATGAATCCCACGCCTATGACAGAACCCACCCAGCCTGAAGCGAGTCCACCCACAATCCTAACGGGGAAATAGGCCCATAGCAGGCTGCGGTCAAACGTCGATCCTTTATCGGTCAGGCACTTTCGGAGCAGCAGCAACAAGGCAACTGTAGGCACAGTCGAACTGACGATCGCCATAATGTGCCAGCCGTCAGGCCCTAGAAGGTTATTAGCTCCAGGCACCAGACTGACCAGCGTGCCGGTTACCAGAACGAATCGGATGTAGTGCCAAGTAGTCTCCTTGTCGTCCAGTTCCAAATGGCGGGAGGGCGGGAGGGGAGTCATTCGCACCCTCATTCCTATTCCCAGGCACAAAACGCCCACAAGGGCCATCGATATTGCATCGTCGATGCTTTCTGTGTCGACGATTCGGCGCCCGGTTCGATTCAACCAGAACATGCCGACGGCGAACCACCACCAGTAGACGAGCCCCACCATGGCAAAGACTGGGAGACCTCCCCGGTTCTGTTGTCGCCACGAGAGGAAAGATCCCCAAGGGAATAGTAACAGTAGGAATGCGTACAAAACTCCTAGGGTTGTCACCGGACTCGTTCGAGTCACCCACAGGAATAAAATCGTGCCCATGGGCGGTCCAAACAACAACAACGGCGCTCCCGGCGAGATTGCAGAGTGCGAGCGCATACCTAGCTTCGGCTCTTCCCTCCATTCGAGGTGACAACCTCTGCAGGCATCGGGGCGGAGATGGGACTCCCCCCCCAACCTGGTAGTCCGGATCTGAAACTGGAGTGCCGGGTGAAGTACCGTGCGAATCGGTGAGATGGGCGCTCAATGAGCCAATAGAAGGCAGCAGCGAGAGTTCCGCAACATAGCATCGTCCAGAACCATGCGACGCCGGCGGTCATGGCCGAGTAGATAGGCAGCATCCGCAGAATCGCTCCACTACTGAGGTGCGTCAGATAAATCGAATAGGTAGCCTCCCCTAACTTCTCAAGTAAAGGTTTCCGGCCGGCTTTATAGAATCGAATTTCACGCTCGATCCAGAGGGTGGCAAAAGCAGCGAACAAATTCAACGTCCAGGGATAACCGATCTGCGCATGAAAACGCAAGATCAATGACAAGCTGCTGAGCATCCACGTGGCGCCACGCCAAGCCCAAATTTGGTACTCACTGATGGGGGAAGCGGAGAAGCTCTCAAGACGCTCCGCTAGTCTGCATCCCATAAGCCAGCATGGTAGGCCGAGGATCCAGTTGAAACCCGCGCCATACGAAGGGTAGATCACTGCGTGAGGATTCGTGAGCACTGTGATGACAGATAGCCCCCACGACAATGTCATCAGGTATCGCCATCCAATTCGATCCCGCAAGAAGAGCAATGCAGGATATAAGAAGTAATAGACCTCCTCGCAAAGCAGGCTCCAAAGAACAGAGTCGGTGAAGAGCCCGAACGGCACTCTAAGCGGCAGGGCCAGCCCTAGAGCCGCCATCATCGGGATCAGGGTGCGGAGATAGCGCCGCGCGTAATAGAGTTTCCAGGATCGCACTTCGAGTCCGTTGCGGTTCGGAAAATGGATGCAGAACCCGGAAATCACGAAAAAGACAATTACTGCCGCAGGACCGTTAAACGCGGTATTCAGCAGCGCTCGGCAGGCCCCCAGGATGTCCATCTGTTTGTGATCCCTGAGAATTGGAATGCTGAAGTGAGAGAGGACTACCCACGTGGCCAAGACAAACCGTATGCTGGATATCGGCAACACGCGACCCACAGCATTAGCCTCAAGTGGGGCTAGTTCACGCGGCCTGGGTACCGATCGGGTGATTCCGGCCAAACGCAGCATCAAGGTTTGTGTCCGAAGAACGAAAAGTGCCTACCGAAGGGCTTCGCGAGAAGACGAGCCCAGCCCGACTTAAATTCAAATATACAAAGTCGTGCCGGATCGACTCTCGGAAGCAGGAGCCATTGATAGTGAGAGCTGCGGGTCCTGCTCACAGCAAGACCGGCATCCGACAAATATTTCTGCACGTGGAAAAACAGAAAAAAGTTCTCTCTAGGCTGAACACCGGACCCGGAATTAAAGGGCTGCTTGGTGATCCAAGAACGCACCCACGCCAACAACATCCCATTGAGGTAGTTTTCTGTTGTGAGACAAAATCTTCCGCCAGGTTTTAGCACTCGAAAGATCTCCGCTGCCATCGCGCGAGGGCTGGGAACGTGCTCCATACACTCGCAGCTCACCACCCAGTCGAAACGATTGTCTGGAAATCTCAAGGATTGGGCATCGCCTACGAGAAATTGGACCGGCGCGGGAGTTGCCAAGGTGCGCCGGTTCGCGATTGCAATGGCTGCTGCCGAAAAGTCAATACCGGTCACGCGAACGTTCGGAGCGGTGCTAGCCAGCCAATGAGCGAATTCTCCACGCCCGCAGCCGACCTCGAGGACCTCACCGGTAAAATCGCTCCCGAATTCTTCGACTACCGACGCATACCACGGGAACCTAAGGGGGTCGCTACTGCTCGCATACATTTGTTCATGCCACGCGTCATATTCGCCGACAACATCACGGTTCACAATTCGCGAATCCATATTCATGCGGTAGTCTGCCGTCGAAAACCGGAAGCCGCGGACAAATCCTTGTAAGCGCGACAAATAGATGAAACACTCTCTGAAATTAGCGGCGGCACGGCGAGTTTTCCACCTTGGTTGGCGACACGGACCAGCTTTGACGCAAGGTCGAGAATATTGGAGAACTGGAATGATCCGGACTCCCCGGCCAACTCCTCCGCACACCCGCAGGCATCGCTGACCAGGCACGCGAGGCCGCTCGCCAGAGCTTCATTGACCACCAGGCCCCAGGTTTCGCCGTGGCCACTCGGTAACACCAGGCAATCCGCGGCGACGTACGCCCGAGAGATTTCCGTTTGGTTCATGAATCCAGCAAAAGACGCAGGAGGAAGGAACGGTTGCTGAGTCGACAATGGCAGAGGCGATTCAGCGTCAAACACCACATTGCAGGAACGGCGAAGCTCGGAGCCAAGGGCTCCGGCTCCCGCGAACAACAGGTGCAGGTTCGGCAGTAATCCCCGCTCCCCGAGCCAACGCGCCGCTGCCACCAGATCCATCGGATGCTTCTTCTCAATAAACTTACCGCAAAACAGTACGCAGAAAGAGTCTTCCGGAATTCCCCACTGGCGCCGCAATTCCCCGCGATGCGGCCGTAGGGCTGCAGCCTGTTCGGCAAAGCGGGTGTTATCCACGGCGTAGGGTGTCGGATACAATTGCCGCTCAGTCACGCCGAACTTCTCATACAAACGCCGGTTGGTCGACCCGATATAAAAAAAGCGGTCCACCCGTCTGAACAGCCATCCCAACTGGGCACGTTTGAGAGGCCGCTTCCACAGCGGCTGAGGAGCAAGGTCGTTGCTCTCTCCGCGTAGCCACATTTCAATTCCTGCCGCTCGCGCCTCCCGCACCGCCTGCCAGTACGCCGCCACCTGCCATCCTTGAATCCACAGCGCCAAAGCCCCGCTGGCTCGAATCCGGCCGCGTAAACCTTCGCCCAATCGGCATTTCAGGAACGCCGCTGGCGTGGCCCCCTCCACAGTGGGAAGAAATCGATGTGGGTAGCCGGTCAGGGTGTCGATATCCCATGAGAAGGTCTGGCCAAACTCCCGGTCCGCGCTCGGCCGAACACCATGGCTGGTGAGATACCAGACTTCAAACGGCACGCGCCCGTCCCGGGCCAATGCCTGCCATAGGGGCACTTGGTACTGAATCGGATGGGTGGTAAGTATCGCGAGCATTACAGCACTCGTTAGACCTTCGCGCCAAGCAAGTACAGCTCGGGAGCATAGGCGTTGCCATCCGCTCCCGTTCGCAGCGATCGCGGCGAACTTGTACGAGGAGAATCAGTCCTCTGCACACGACACCGAAGATCGCGGGACGTGCAACATAAGAGGGATGTAAACCAGTGTCTCTTTTTGATTATTCAAGATCGGTTCCGGCTAGATAAAGGCGTGTACTCGGCCCAAGCAAGTAACGGAAACGTTGTAGGCGTGAAAGGCATATGAACTACCAAATTAATTGCTCGACTTCGGAATTCCAATAGCCGTCTGACTGCCCCGCAATGCGAAGCCGGAGATGGAAGATGAGGAATCATCGGAATGGACTACCTGATCGAGTAGGTCTATCCAACGGTCTCCGTACGCTTCCCACGAATAACGCTCGGCGCACGACCGGGCTGCTGGAGACATCACCGCCAGGTCCGCGGGTGACTTGATGAAATTGAGCATTGCTTCGCGCAACGCTTCAGCGTCGCCGACCGGGACGATATACCCCTCCCTGCTATCGGAGATCAAGTCCGTGGCGCCGGATGCGCCCGTGGCAATGATCGGTAGACCGGCGGCCAGTGCTTCGAGTTGCACCTGCGCTAAACCTTCGAAGTAACTTGGGAAAACCAGAACATCGCATTGGCTGAGCAGGGCCGGTAATTCCTTGTGCGGAACCTTGCCGATCCGCGTTAATCCCTTTAGCGGAGGGATCAAATGTGCATGTTTTTCGCTGACCGAGCCGGCCAGCCACAACTCCGCTCCTAGCGACGCCAGAGAGCGCCATGCCTCTAACAGCACTGGCACCCCTTTCCTAACACCGAGCGCTCCCAAGAAGATGAATCGCACCGGGCGTGATGCGTCCGAGCGCGGAACCGGTCGGAAATCACCGAGATCCACCCCAAACGGAATCACCGTGATCTTGCGGGCTGGAACGCCATTTTCGATCAGGGTCTGACAGGCAAATGAACTCGGAACCACGATCCGATCGGCCAGGCAGTGTTCAGCCTCTTCGGCCCGCAGCAAGTCCGGAAGGCGAGGAGGAAAGTTCTCCACCCATTCGGGGAAGCGCTGGCGCAGCGCCGGCAGCAGCCGCTCAAAACTCAGAGGATGACCGATACTTCGATCCAGAATGAATCTGCGGCCCAGCGCCGCGGCCCTCTCCGCCAAAAGCCATGAAGACGTATCGAATCCAATCACCACTCTGGAATCGGCGAACTCCCGTTCCGGAATGTTGGTCTGGAATGCCGCGTTCCGCTTAAACATGATGGTTTGATCGTCATGGCCGGCTTGCAGCCGCCGCAGCGCCCACCATTCGCCGAACGGCCGGATGGAAATCCTTTCCGAGGGCACACCTTCCAAACGCCGGTTGGACAATTGACGCTTGACCCCCTCAGGCAATCGCTGAATACAACGCCCTAGCGGAGTGTTGGGAATATAGGCCATCCCAGTCCAAAACCGGCTGAGGCGCCCGTGCCTCTCAAGCTGCCGGGCGAGCTGAAAGGAATATTGAGTTCCGGGGTGAACTAGCAGCACCTTCGTTTTCTCTGGCCGGACGCGGATGTGGATGGCTTCTGCCCTCGCATTTCTTTTATCTCTGCCGGCTGGGCTCTGCACGGCCTGTTGGGCGTCGCCTACCTGCCGGAGAATGTCCATCCAACGATCTCCGTATACATCCCAAGAATAGCGTTCCGCGCAGCGCCGAGCGGCCCGCGACATCAACGCCACCTTTTCGGGGGAATCAATGAAACGCGACATCGCGACCCTTAACGCTTCGGCGTTCCCCGTGGGGATCACATAACCTTCGACGCCATTGGCGATCAGATCGGGTGCGGCTGTCGAGTCGGTGGCGATTATGGGAAGACCGGATGCCAGAGCTTCGAGCAGGACGGCCCCGAAGCCCTCGAAGAAGCTGGGCAGCACCAGCACGTCGCACTGACAAAGCATGCTCGGCAGCTCGCGATGGGGTACTCTCCCAACTGCCCGCAAGCCCGGAAGCGTCGGGATCAGTCTTTCGTGGTGCCTGCTGGCTGAACCGATAAGCCACAACTCGGCGTTTACCTTTCCTAAAGAACGCCAGGCCTCCAAGAGCAACGGCACGCCCTTCGCGGCGGAGAGTAATCCCACGAAAATAAAACGCATGGGACGCGACGCGTTCAGGCGCGGCACCGACCGGAACAGACTTAGATCTATGCCAAGGGGGGTAATGACGATCTTCTCCGTCGGAACTCCTCTCTCGACCAAAGTTCGCCGGGTAAAGGAGCTCCCCACGGCGATCCAACCGGCGCGCTGATGTTCGATCTCCTCCGCAGAACTGAGTTGCGGGAGGCGGCCCTGAAAATTCTCAATCCATTGTGGGAACCGGCTGCGGAGATCCGATACGATGTGCTCGAAAGCGAGCGGATGTCCCGTCGTGCGATCGAGAATAAAGGGCCGACCCAGCGCTGACGCTCGTTCCGCCAGTAACCAGGACGCCGTATCAACACCGATGACGACGTCGCTCTGAGTCAACTCTTCTTCGGGGATACTCTCCTGGAAAGCCAGGTTGCGCTCGAACATCACGGTCTGCTCATCGTGTCCGGACTGTAAGCGGCGTAAGGAGCGCAGGTCAATGAATGGCCGAGTACGGAGTTTCGACGCTGGTAAACCATACAGGCTGCGCGCCATGAATCTGCGCTTCACCGTGGGAGGTAGATATCCGACGCTGCGCCCCATCATGCTGCCGGGCACATAGGCGAAGCCCGTCCAGAACCGACTTAGACATCCCAGCCGCTCCAACTGCCCGGCAAGCGCAAAAGAATGCTGCGTTCCGGGATGCACGACAAGGGCTTTCATCTAGTGAACTTGTCTCATCGTGTGGAACTCATTCGACGGCTCGAAATCACCTGACAGACTGTAAACGTTGCATTCACCATTATCACTAGGCCTATAGCCGCATTCCAGGATCACCCCGTGAGCCCGGCCCCAATTCAATCCCCTGCGCTCGAGGATCGAATCATGCACCTCAATTGTCATATGCCGTATGATTCCCCGCTTCAGCACTTCCTGTGCCCCCACGAGCGCGTCATATTCGGCCCCTTCGATATCCATTTTCATCAAGTCACATCGTTTAAGCTGGATGGAAGCGAACAAATCGCCAAGAGTGAAGCTCTGGACTTCTTCCATTCGAAGAGGGTACTTCGTGGATTTGAACAGCGAACTGGCGCCATTGTTTATGGCTGAAGTCAGGGCAAGAGTACCTCTCTCAGTCTTAGAAGAAACAACAGCTTTGACCAGTCGAACATTATGGCAATTATTGGCCTCGAGATTTGCCGTTATGACACTTTGGAGGCGCGATTGCGGCTCGACCGCTATCACAATTCCTTGGGGACCAACCAACCGCGAAGCGACGACGGTGAAATATCCCTCATTCGCTCCCAAGTCCACAAACACGGCTCCCTGCATGAGATACTTGCGCAAAACAGCCGTTGTGGCTGCCTCATATTCGCCGTGGCGGAGATGGAATCCAAGCTGCGACATGGGGGCGACAAAGAAAGTCCCCTGCTCGGTGCGAACAAATTCCCGCCTGTTCAAGCCGGTGATATGAGCTAGCGCTGAAGCGAGGGGAGCCGGACGTATCCGTCGAAGGCCCTCGACGAACATTGCTTTCATCGGGCTCCTCCTGTGAGTCGAAGACCGTAATCAGCTGGCAACATTTTGGCTGGCACGCCGGCGACCACTGCGCCAGGGGATACGCTCTTCGTGACCACCGCGCCGGCTCCCACCACGCAGCCGTCGCCCAATTCGACGTCTTTCAGAATTACCGCTTTGGCTCCGATCCAGCAGCAGTTTCCGATCTTGACCTTACCTACATCCATGGGTTGCTCACTCGGGGCCAGACCGGGATCAAAACGGTGATTGGAATCGGTAATGTAGACGTCTGGACCGAACATGTTCTGATTGCCAATTTCAATCAAGCCACAGGCGTCAATCATCAGGTTGCGGTTGAAGTAATTCCGATCGCCGATGCGAATTCGAATACCGTCAAAATCCACGTCGTTGGGCCACAACCAGGTACCCTCCGTGAACGCGTTATAGGACCCAATTTCAATCTGCGAACACCGGCGAACGCGTCCGCCTCCCTCGATTCGGTTGCGCAACCCGAGCTTCATCCCCAGAAGGCGATAGACCCCCAGCCTCAACCGGCTCGTCGCCCCACGACTGGCCTTAAGAAACACGTACTCCGCAAAGGTTTTCATTACGCCTCGTGGGAGCGGCGCAGGAATTCAGCAAAGGTTTGAGGACGCACCGGATTCCGGCTCTGCCAAACTGCCAAAGCATGACGAAAAAACAAGCCGAAGCCCCCCATACAAGGTCTCAGCAGGTGTCTGCGAACGGCGAATCGCAGATGGCTCATCATTTTCGCAGGCAAAATAGCAAGCATCAAAGGCAGTGGGCAGCGGCGCAGGGCAAACACGAGGTCGTTGCAGACCCCGAACCGGTGCTGGGCGGCCTGGTCTCTCGCGAGCGCAGTTTTGTCATGCCAGACATGCACACCAGGCAGTCGGTGGATGTCCCAATGTCCGTCGAGCAATCGCAAGCATAGGTCCTTTTCTTCCGATCCGTAGAGTCCAGGACTGGGTGCATAGAAGCCGCACTCCTTTAGAGCCAAGATTCTCACCACGTGGCCACAACCAATGAACATCGATGTGGGCCGCGGTGCGGACCGGACGGTAGGATTCGGACGGTCCGGACTGAGAATGTCGAAGGCCACGGCCCCCACACGAGGGTTGCCCTCCATATATGCGATTGCCACCGCGACTTCATCGCGTTCCAGAAACCAGGCGTCATCATCGAGACTCAAATAATAGTCGGCGCTCGCAGTCCGCATAAGGTGGTTGCGAGCCTCTAGATAGCCCCTTGACGATTCCCACTGTTGCCACCGCACCGTCGGAAAATCGGACATCAACTCCGATGTCTCGTCGCGCGAGCCATCGTCCAGCACGGCCACATCGAGATTTGAATAGCTCTGCGACAGGGCAGACTGAATCACCTTCGGTAGAATGCTGGCGCGATTGTGCGTTACTATGCCGATCAGGACAGCGGGCGTGACGAATGAACCGATCATTGATCAGCAGACCACTATGCGCCGAAACGCCCCAACTCTACCACGGACTGCCGAAACGAGCGCTGCGCGGCCTGAACGACTTCGAAGACTCGACGCGACCGAGAAAAGCTCAAAAAGGATCAATTTGATGTGGTCCGAGAACTGATTGCGCCCGAGAACCTTAGTCATCACATAATAGCGGTTGACCAACTGCATTTCCGCCAGTGCCCGCGGGTCTGACTTGTGAGTGCCCGGCTGGGAATCGTGGTAGATACGAGCTGTCCGTGCATTTGCGAGCTTCCATCGCTTGCCGACGGTCAGCGACAGCGCCACATCCTCCATCAGGGAATAGCCACGGAAGTGCGCCGGGAACAGCGGATCGGGCAGCGCCTCGCGGCGATACAGGGTGCAAGTTGTGTTCAACCACTCCACCGGAACCACTTCGGGAAGTTCGTCCCGGTCTTCGGGCAGGAGATTGACGGCGGGTCCGAGAACGCGTCCCGCGTACGATGATTCCGCTCGACCGGCCATGACGCGAAAAATGAGCTGACTGACCAAGCCCGGCGCCAGATATCGCTGGTTGGTAATCATGGCATTCACGCCGCCGAGCCGAGGATCGGACTGCAAGGCGCTCCACAGACGCGCAAAGCAATGTGGCTGGAACAAAATGTCATCGTCTATGAACCCAATTATTGGCTGCGAGCAAGCACCAAGACCTTGACTGCGTTGATCGGCTGCTCCCCGAACGTCGGCCTTCTGCCATAACAATTTGGAAGCCGGCCGTGCAATCGATTGATCCATACACAAATCCCGTGTAGATGTGTCATCGGAAGCATCGATCACGATCAACTCGGTGGGGTGCGCCGATTGATCAGCGAGGCTCTCCAATGTCCGGCGCAGCGCCGAGACGCGATTCCGGGTCGGGATGACAACTGCTATCGGAAGCAGCTGAACATGCACGGTCGTTAGGGCTTCACGGCTTCGAGCGCAACCGAGTCTTGATATCGGTCCTCGTTCTCTACGGTCTCGAAAATCGGATTGTCTCCAAACACGCAGGATCGAATTTCATGGAAGCCACTATTACGAAGAACTTCCGTGAGCGATTTCTGATCCCACATCCAACGATGCCGGCTGTTTCCAAACAGCCGCCTCAACGGCGAAGGACTCACCTCTTCTCCGAGACCGCTCCAACGCATCAGACGGGACGCGGCATCGTCCGCGGTGTGCTGAAGGTAAACAGTGGCCAACCTCCTGAGATCGGGCACTACGACTCGCAAGACACCGTTGGCTGAAAGCAGATTGAACATGTTGCGCAGCGCCTTCAGGCATCCCTGGTAAGTCAAGTGCTCAAGCGTATGGCAGCAGAACACCGCCTTGCACGAGGAAGGCCGCAGACCGAGCCCGCGAACGATGTCTCCGTACCGCACATTCGCTGGGAACGGGCGCGGAACCAACCGGCCAAACACTGGGATCGAAGCCAGCAAAACGGTCGGCGAGGCGTCGATATTGTGCCAGGTTGGGGGAGCATTTCTTCCACACCCCACGTTTAGAAGAATGACAGGTTCCAAGACTTCAGCACGTCATCTTCTGAGTGAAAGTGGGCTTCCCGTTCGTGGCTCTCCAGCCATGTTCGGTATGCTCTGATTTTTCATGCAGAGGCAGTGGCGCTAATTTCGGGCCTGGCGAGAATCATCTTTCCGTTCCACATGAGCGGTTCGTGTAAGCACAAGTTCGTTCAGACGCAGTAAAGCGGACGTTGGTAAGACGAACGATACTGCCTTCGCGCCGCGGGAGGCTCTTGGACGAACCCGATCTGGCGCTCTTTGGTAAAACGTTCACAGTTGCTCTAAACAGATTCGTCTGCTTGTTCAGATATACCCGAAAGAGTCTATGACTGCCTACGGGAACGCACATGTTCGTCACAATCGGGTTCGCATGCAACAGGTCGGAGGCTCCGCAACCGCCATACACAAAAGGGCCATATCAGACATTCCTTCTTTAATCGTACAATTGAACGGCTTGCGATTCTTTCCGACCACCTACATAGCGAACTCAATGACTCGTCAGGTCCAGGCGGGAAGCATCAGATCGTAGTGGCCGCCCTGCTCAGAAGGATACCGGCCTTCTTCAACGCGCTTGATCACAGCTGGTAAGGAACGCAGCCAGGCCTGGCTGTGGTCAGGACAATGGAGAGCCCAAGCTTTCGGCGAGCATAGGTGGACTCGATAATATTTGGATTCCTGCAGCGCGCAACTGACACAGTATTCCCAAGGTCGAATCGCACTTCCGAACCCAACCTGCATGAGCAAACGCCGTTTGAGGGATATGTATCGTAACGGAGTCGGAAGCAGCTTTTCGAATCGCTGCTTGCTCAAAAGAAATCTCCGACTCGAGAATGTCTTGAATCGAAAGTTCCCCTGGTTGTCGAGCGTCGGCGCAGTGGCCTGAGCACACAATCTTCCGTCGCACGATGGAGGGCCCGGAAGAGGAGAGACGAACATTGCCAAAGGGTCTTCGTGCATCAGGGTCATGCCTGTGCGGATCCAGCTGTGACCCGGAGCTTGGTGCAGAAGTATGTCGCTGTCGAAGTGCAGGACGAAATCGGTCTGCGCCGCCTCGATGCCCACGATCCAAGCCAATAAAGGAATGCTACGATGGTCCCGCATAGTTGAAACTCGGGAGCCAAAATGCTTCTCTGCGAGCCTGTCCGTGGCAATCTCGCTCAGGTAAACGCATCTAGTAACAGTTTGGTCTCGCGTCAACCGCCGCAATAAATCAGTGAAACAGGAGACCTCGACGTCGGTATTGAGAGAACCATCACTTCGCGGCAGGTCGTCGGCCACGACGAGAATTTCGCGGAAGCTGAACGAGCACATTTTCAAAAGATGCCGTAACGTAGCCTTCAGGAATCCGGTGTCGCGAGGGCCCGCAAGTAGAGCAAACGTACATTCAGACACTTTAAACTGTCTCCGCCACGAACAGTGCGTTACACCAGAGATGATCGTCATGGGGCTCGAAATAGTGCGTCTGTTCGTATAGCCCGTAGAGCCGGAAGCCATAGGCTTTCAAAAACTCAAGAAGATCTGTGGCACTCACGTGGCGATCGCATCTTGCAACTGCACACTCCACATATATGGCATTAATTCTTTTCTCCGTGAGAAGTCTTGTCGCGCCCTTCAACACTTCCAACTCGTAGCCCTCGGTGTCGGTTTTTAGAAAATCGATATGTCTAACGTCGTGTTCCTGGCAAAACTGATCAAGTGTCGTGACCCCCACTGTCACCTGATTGGAATCCGGGCGCGGTAAGTTCAACCGTGAAACCAAAGAATTCAGCAGAGAGTCCTTGACTGCGTACATTTGTTCAGTTCCAACGAATGAACCAACCGCCATATTTACGGCGCTTACGTTCTTACTCGCGCAATTCTGAACAAGGGTCTTGAAGGTCTCCGGACTCGGCTCGAAGCAATACACTCTAGCTGAGGGATAGACAGAGCAGAGAGTCGCTGCTGTATGTCCGACGTGTGCTCCGACATCGAAGATAGTACCCGTAGGTTCAATGGATAGGCGCCTCAGATCTAGAAAGAGGTCAACGCCAAGGGGAAGAGATCTCGTGGAGCAACACGTATACCCGAACCGTTGTAACAACGACTTCATCAATCGTCGATGGCGATTCAACTCTTCGACTCTCCCCAGTTAGGAGTAAAGGCATACTCCTAATCCCAAGAGGGCGGCATCAGCGTGTGGTTCGACCGGTCAGGCCGCGCGTGAAGGCAGCCATTCGCTCAGCAGCGCTAAACCCGAGCATCTGGTAAAGGAAACGATATCTTCTTCGCGCCGCCGGGGGGGCCGGCGCGAAGCCGGGTTGCCGCCGCTGGATCACGTCCACGATCTGTCGCGCTTCTGCCGGATCTTCGAGCCAAGCTCCCCGTGCGATCTCGAATCGGGCTTGATTCAAAGCCTGGAGCCGCGGATCAGTGAGTTCTCCGCGCGATCTGAGAAACACTTCCATCCGCTCCTCGATCTCCAGTCGTTGGCGCCGTAACTCTGCGCGGTTGCGCTTACTCACGGTTTCGCTCAACGACCAATGGCGGTACGCCGCATGACACTCCTCGAAATAGCAAAACTCCGCACCTGCCTGCAGAAGGCGTAAATACAACTCGTGCTCCTGGCAGCAAGGCTGATCCGGTTTCCATCCACCGACGTCAATCAGAGTCTGCCGGCGCCACAGAGGGCCGCCCGTTTGCGGTAACCACCAGCGGGCCAGCAAAACCCAGGGGTCGTGCGGCTCAGGAATCGCTGTGACCTCCTGCGTCGTTCCCCCTTCCGACCAGTTGACCCAGAGCGTCGGGCTGTAAACCACATCGCACGTCGGATGTTCCAACAGGAACGTTACCTGACGCTCGATCTTCGGCGGTAGCAAGTAGTCGTCGGCGTCTAAATATTGCACCCACTCGCCGCGGGCAAGCTCTAGTAATCGGTTCCGAGCGACGTTGCCGCCGCGATTGGGACCGGTCTCCCATCGGACCCGCGCGCCGAAATTCTTGATGACCTCGAGGCTGCCGTCCTGTGAGCCATCATCCACTACGATGATTTCCTTCTCGGAGCAGGTCTGCGCGAGGGCACTTTCGATCGCCTGGGCTACCCAGCGGTCGGCGTTATAGCAAGGGATAAGAATGGAGACCGGCATTTAGTTCTAATTGCCCCAAGAGAGGGGCTCAATGGGCGCGAAAGTAGAGTTGATTTGTCGCCTGGCGCAGAATCGCTCCGGGTATTGAAGTGTTTCGACGAGCTCTACGATGTGGATGCCCAGCTCTGCGGAAAGACGGCATGGCCGACTCTCACGGACGGCTGCAGCCAATTCCGCTGGACCGCGGCAGAAATCCACGGGCTTCGCGGCGCTGACGAACTTTCTGCGCGGCTGGCCGACTAGAGGGAGACGTTTGCGATATCGCCACTCTTCGATGCCGCAATATGTACGCAACGATTTCGTCCACCGGTTCAGTCGGGAGACGGTGCCGCCCACGCGCCCGCGCAGTGGCAAAGGCAGGAAATATGCTGGGCCAACGTCGTTGCGGAGGTCTGGCACGTCTAGAATGCCGTCGTCGCCGACAATTGTGAGCGATTTGTTCTTGGGAGCCACAAGACTGCAAGTCACCCTAGCAACGATGTTTTCGGAATATTCGATGCAACCGACGGTAAAATCGGGCGCCATTTTCTTGACGGTGATCCCTTTGTCAGGAAGTTGGCACGAGGCAAAGGCAGTAACGCTCTTAGCCGGGCCGAAGAAAGCCGCGAGCCATGTCAACATATACCCCGCATGCTCAAACGTGCAGCCGACCTCGAACTCGTCCTGGGCCGGCCACTGGACACCGGCTTCGTTACGCCACTGCCAAGGAGCCAGCTTGGGTGCGATCATGCCATCATCAAAGTTGGCATAAACAAGGCGCACGCGGCCGATAACTCCGTCATGCAGTGCCTTCCATACCGTTTGGGCTGTCTCCGCCAACACGCTGCAGGGCGCACTCGACAGGTAAACGCTTCGATCCTTCGCGAGCACTGCCAATTCGCATGCCGCCTCCGGGTCCATCGCCAGCGGCTTTTCCGAGTAAACGTGTTTGCCTGCCTCTAGGCACGTGCGAGTCACGTCGTAGTGACTCCGCGGATTGGTTAGGTTAAGAATCATTTCCACCGAAGGATCTTTAAGTAGATGTTCGAGGCTTGGGTATTTCTTAGTGGACCAGCGTCGACTAAACGATTCGAGGTTTTTCTCATTCCTGTCGTACGCCCCGACCAGTTCTAGCTCGGGGTAATTCGCCAAGGTCTTTCCGTAGGAGTCCGCGACCCAACCACATCCGACCGCGGCGATCTTCATACCTGGAACGCAGTACGCACAACTGACTCCACCCGCTGGCTGTCTTGTTCGTTTACTTCCCGATTGGGCTCGGAATGGACTCTCGCGGAAGCCTTCGCTTTCCCGATACGAACCGCGGAGTGCTGTTGAACTTTGCGAATCGCGACGGCTATGTCTGACATATCATCCTCGGTACCGAGAAAGACGTTCTGCGGAATGTAGATGAGTTCCTTCGTGGCCTCGTCGGCAACGGGCGTAGGCATCAGCCGAAAATAGTCGGGCCGCTTCTCCATAAGTTGCCCAATCGCGAACTGGCGGGCAATTGTGCACTTATAGCCGCGGTAGATGGGTGCCCCCTCAGCGCCGCATTGACGCAAGAAATCGGCCAGGAGGAGACCTCCGCAATTCTCAAGTTTGTATCGCATGACGAACATGTGAACGCCATGTTTGCGAACACCGGGATGGGTCGTTAGTGGTACCACACAGCTGATCTCTCGCAGCAGCTCCTGCAATTTGAAATAGTTTCTGCGTCGCCTCTCCTGCTGTCGCTCGAAACGGCGAAAGCGCTCCTTCAGCACAGCAGCCTGATATTCGGTAATACGGCAATTCCATCCGAGCCGGACGTGTTCCCAGCGCTCGTTTCTTTCTCGCGACCGGCCAACGTTATGTAAGGAGTACGCCCGCTCGAACAGCTCCTCGTCGTTCGTTGTGAGGGCGCCGCCTTCCCCGCAGGTAAGGTTCTTATGGGTTTGGAAACTGAACCCCGCTGCATCGCCGAGGGAACCCGACGGCCCTGTTTCCCACTTCGAGCCATGGGCCTGCGCCGCGTCTTCAATGAGTTTCAGACCGTGACGGCGCGCGATATCGCGAAGGGCTGTCATATTGGCGGGCTGCCCAAAGAGATGAACTGGCATGATGGCGCGAGTCTTGCCGGGGTTGATCGCTTCCTCCACACGTTGCGGATCGAGCAACAGTGTATCTGGCTCGACATCCACCAATACCAGCCCGAGGCGACGATCGAGCGCCGCCGTGGCAGTCGCAATAAACGAGAGGTTTGGAATGATGACCTCTCCGCCGTAATCCAAACCGTCATGATCCAGCGCTGCGGCCAGCGCGATCCGGAGAGCATCCGTGCCGTGTCCCAGGAGTAAGCCGTAGCGGCAGCCGCAATACTCTGCCCATTGCTGGGCGAACTGCTTTGCTAGAGGCTGTGGCGCGCCCTCTGCACCGCTGACAAAAATCCTTCTGAGAATAGGCCTCATCCGAAACAACCACTGGACGAAACTGCCGTCGTGATAGTCCGCCCACGGCCGCAAGCGAACGTCTCGGACCCGTTTTCCCCCATCGATGGCAAGCGTCCCAGTAAGCCGAGAAGACGGCTGTGGCAGGCGGCCGATGGTCTGCTGTGCGATCACCTTCACTACTTTCTTAAGGGACATGTGCATTGCTCCGAATCGGAGAATTATTTCTTTGTTATCTTAACGAACAGTCCGAACGGAGCCGGTCGCTTCGGCGCGAGGCGAGACAGGTGGATCGCGCGACCGATCTTGAGGCTGCCGCTCTCGAACAAATGCCAAACGCGATTCTGCCCATTGTGGTTCTCAGGCCGGCCGTGTTGATAGGCGTCAGCGCTAGCATCCAATGGTAGTGGTTTGGGGCTTTGCCACCGACGCCCGAATGCACTTCTCAGCCGAATCTTAAGAGCTTGATCGGCTGGGCACATTTCCACTTCTTCGGTCACGTCCGCAGTCTCGGCAAAATGCATACGCCAAAATCCTCGTCGAAAAAGAGTGACAAGATCCGGCGGTGGCGCTGCATCGATCCAGAGTTGTCCCCTAAACCAACAAGCGTCCGCATTCGGCGCGTTGAACAGCAACTGACCGCCGGGCTTCAGCAGTTTTAGCAGGTCACGCGTGAGGCGCAAGGGATCGCTTACACAGCCGATGGTACCGACGTGGTAGATCGCATCATACGGAGCTCGGTCTTGAATGGCCATTGAGTCCGCCGAAAAGAAATGGTCTCCGAATGCTGCTCTGGCCCCCGAGATGGCTTCTGGCGAAACATCAGTTCCTAAGATTTTGCAGCCGGCAAGGATGAAGTAAGATGTAAGACAACCACGTCCACATCCAACTTCCAACAAGCTTGCGCTGCGCGGTCGTTGTTCCAGTGCGTCGATAACAAACTTGTATTTAGCGCCCTTGGACAGCTCGCGTTTAAGCCCGGACAAATCACCTTGATGAAACAGATCTTGGCATTTGTCAGCCAAATCTCGATAAAGCCCGTAGATCGACGCCGGCTTGGAATGAAGCCAGTTATAAATGGACTCGTCATGTTTGGTGAATCGACAACCACAAGTAAGGCAGTCGAAGACACTCCAGGAAAACCCCGAATAGTATTCCACCTGCCCAATCTCGGTTACTTCGCTAGCTGCACAGATTCGGCACTGCATTTAGGATCTTTCGAGTCAGCCTGATTGTTTGCGATAGGAGATGGACCCTTGTGAAAGAGGTAGTTGGCTGCCAGTTCTCCGCCGCTACCCTGGGTTGGGCCATTTGAGACAAAACGAAATCCGGCTTCCTCAAGAAGTGACAGAGTGCTCCGATTCTCGCTCTCATGTTTAACGTCCAACTCGACAAGAAGAGAGCGGAGCCGCGCATCGCGAAGTGTAGTTCTGGCACCCTGCAGGATCTGTGGTTCGAGCCCATCCACGTCAATCTTCAAATAGTTCGGGAAAAGCGGATTAAATTGTGCGATGAAATCGTCGATCGCAAGTCCAATCATGCCATGGCTTGCGGCCACCGTCTGTCCATCCCAATATCGGGACATCTCTCCAGACCTGCCGAACTGACTGACGGCAGCGCCCATCGACGGCGATGCCATGTTCAGCATTCCTAGTTGGGAACGCTCGGAAAACGCAATGCAGTATGCGGTGACCCGATCGCGAAGCTGGTTCAGATGTACGTTCCTCGAGAGCACATGAAAGTTCGCGGCCGAGGGTTCAAACGCAAGGACCGAAACACTTCTTTTGATAGCTGCGTAAAGGCTGTAAACGCCCACGTTCGCGCCGATGTCCCAAAACACCGTTCCGTCCTCGAAACTATCTATCCACTGGATGGTATCGGTTTCCTTGGAGAGCACAGAAGCGGATCGCGACATCAGAAGCGGAGAAGGAGTGTAAAAGCGGATCTGGTTCCCCGGAATCGTGGTCACACTGATGCTCTCTTCTGTCAGCCTTTCCAGGACGTCAGCTCGCAAATGGATTCCGATTGCTTTCATGGGCAAAGAAGCGATCTGCTGCGCCACCCGCGATATCAATCTTTTCAACTTGCCCATCTCGTCCCGTCAATCACTGGAATGCGCTGAGGGTTGATCAATTGATGCTCCGGCGGAGTCGCACACTGGGGTGGCCTGCTCGTATTGGAAGTCGTGATCGATGACAAAAAGCCCCTCTTTTTCTGATGGGAGTCTTCCCGCACCGAAGTAGTCGCCGGCCTCGACATCAAAAATTCCGGCATTCTTTACCCAATCAACGATGACGCTGTTTACGGTCGCAAAGATTGTCAAATGGTAGCGGCCGGGTAGCAGGCCAAGCCTTGGCACCAGAACCCTCACCACGCCTGCTCCGGGCGCTACGCCCTCGATATCTTTTCCCAAAAGGGCAGAATCCAGCAAAAGGATACGTTGTCCGAGTTCGTTATCGATCCCCAACGACACACTCAGCTTGAGTTCGCGGTCCGACTTATTATCCAATTCCAGAACAAGGACTGCGTCTGTTCCACATTGAAACGTGGGGAGATTGCGTCCGGCCCCGTCAGCTAACGAAACTGAGGTGAACCGTACAATGCCTGAGCCCTCGCGGTCTCTGCGTTCCTCGAGCGGAATCACATGACCGCGCCTCATGCTTCTTAGGTAGTCGTGAATGACGCTGTGGGTGTTTCCCTGCGTCACCAACCTGCCATTCGATAAGAGAACTGCGGATGAGCACAAACCTTCAACCGCGGCGATATTGTGACTTACGAATAGGACAGTGCGCCCGCCAGAGCGAGCTGCGGATTCGATTTTCCCTAAACATTTCTTCTGGAATTCAGCATCGCCCACTGACAGTACCTCATCGATCACCAGAATCTCCGGATCGAGGTGCGCTGCCACTGCAAAAGCCAGCCGAACATACATTCCACTGGAATAATGTTTCACTGGGGTGTCCAGGAATTTCTCGATCTCGGCAAAGGCTACGATCTCGTCGAACTTGCGAAGGATCTCAGCCTTTTTCATCCCAAGAATCGCACCGTTCAGAAAAATATTCTCCCGGCCAGTGAGCTCCGGATGAAATCCGGTCCCAACCTCGAGCAGTGATCCTACACGGCCGCGGATCTCGGCGTGGCCCTCTGTGGGTGAAGTAATGCGGGAAAGAATCTTTAGCAACGTGCTCTTCCCGGCGCCGTTGCGGCCAATGATGCCAATCACCTCACCCTGTTTCACCTCGAAGGAGACATCCTTCAAAGCCCATATTGTTTCCGGCTCGGTCCTGTGGGAGTGGCCGTTACGCCAGCGAAAAGGCGCGGTGAGCACATTGGTCAGAGTATCCCGCAGAGTGCGGTAGCGCTCCGGAGTCCCGATGCGGAACTGTTTGCTTAGGCCCTCAACCCGAATTGCGATGTCGCTCATTAACTTCTATGCAACATCGGCGAATGTGGACTCCATCCGCCGGAAATAAACTAGGCCGCCAAACAAGAGAACAACTACAACCGCTATCGATACCGCGAGTAAAGAGCCCAGACTCGTTGCCTTTCCCAGGAGAGCCCACCGAAATCCCTCGACCACACCCGCCATGGGATTCAACCCAAACACTGTGCGCCATTTTTCTGGAATCAAACTACTGGAATACGCAACTGGAGTTATGAACATCCAGAACTGGGTGACAAACGGAATTGTGTAACGAACGTCACGGAACTGAACGTTCAATGCAGAGAGCCATAGACCGACGCACAACGCCGAGGCCACGGCCAACAATATGAACACGGGGAGAATCGCGATGGCGACTGTAGGGTGGATTCCGTAGTAGGCCATCAACGCAATAAGGGCGACAAAGGAGATCGCGAAATCTACCAGGCCCGCGAGAACAGAGGCAACAGGGATGACCAGCCGCGGGAAGTAAACCTTCTTGATCAGATTCTGACTCATAACGAGGCTGTTGGTAGACTCCGAGACGGCATACGCGAAGAGCTGCCATGGAACCAGGGCTGCTAACGCAAACACCGGGTATGGAATACCGTCGGAGGGCACCTTCGCGAGCCGCCCGAAGAAGACGCTGAAAACCACCATCGTCAACACCGGTTGCAGAATGGCCCACGTCGCCCCCAGCGCCGTCTGTTTGTAGCGGACTTTGATGTCACGCCACACCAGAAAGTAGAGCAACTCGCGGTACTCCCACAACTCCCCCAGTCGAAGGGAAACCCAGCCTCGCGAAGGCTCGATCCGTAAGACCGGAAGTGCGCCTCCCATCGGCTCAACGACAGCGATACTCGGTGGATGTACGCTTGTGACGGTCATTTCAATGATTTCAAAGAACCAAAGAACATCGATGAATTGCTAGTCCTGTTCTAATGCTCCGAACTGAGGAGGTCGATTACTTCGAGAGCAGTGGAGGCCCAATGTCGGCCCCGAAGGTATACGTCACGATAACCAGCATCGCGGGTGAAGGCTTCATGACACGGGTACTTGCATTCGTTGTTTAGGTAGGGCGGCCCCGTTGAGCACGGCCCGAGACCAGCGGCGGGAGACCAAGCCCTTGGGCTCGGGACCGCCGGCTGACGGCACCGATAGCTCACCGGCAGCCGCATTCATCCACTCACCTGTGGGCACGCCAAAGCCTGACTTCGCTCGGCCCACAATCTCCTTCGGCAGTGGTACGACAGGTGCTTCCGCGAGCGCAGCCTTACCCGCGCCCGCTGTGAGAGCGGGGATCGTGGGTGCGAGCGCGCTCAGCAGTGTGAAATCTACCAACGGTACGCGGATTTCAAGGCTGTGCGCCATCCCCGCCCAGTCGGCATCCCTCAGAAGCTGATTCCGCATGTAGTGCGCCGACTCGAGCACACAAACCCGGCCGGCGTCGGACCCGGGATCTGGTATAAGGCTCGCAGCGAGACGTCGCAGCGGCTCCAAGCGGCGCAACCCCTCGCGTGCGATCTCGGCGTCCATCACCTCAGGCAGTTCGTTTGGCAGGAACAAGCCGCGGCGCAAGAGGTACGTGCCAGCCCAGCTGCCAGAATGTTCGAGAATTCCGAGGGCCTTCGGCCGCGCGTGCGAAAAACCGGGCGCAACCCGGTGGATCAGCTTGCGGGTAAAATAACCGAGCCCTGGCAGTGCCCCGAACAAGCCGAACTGGCGCCGCCAACGCGGTAAGTCCTGGAAGCTTGGGTACCCCCCAAGAAGCTCATCGCCACCGAGACCGGAGATCGCGACTTTGAGGCCCGCCTCTTTCGCTGCCTTGGAAACGAACCAAGTATTCACGCCATCGATCGAGGGCTGGTCCATGGCCTCAAGGATGGCGGGAAGATCCTCAACAAACTCCTGCTCACTCAGTTGACGAACGATGTGTCGTGCCCCATAGTGCTCGCACACCCGAGCCGCTAAAGGAGCCTCGTCCTCCGAAGTGCCGCGGAATTCCTGGCAGGCGAGCGTGATTGCGCGGATCTCTCGTTGTCCCGCGTCTCGTATGCAGCCCAGCAGCGCTCCCGAATCAACGCCCGCAGAGAGAAAAATCCCCACTTCAACGTCAGCCAACAGATGGGCGCGGACGCTGTCGAGGACGCCGGCGCGCACTCGTTCGGGCAACTCCGCAGCCGGAACTGGGTTCGTCGCTCCATTTGCGAGGACTTCCGCGAGGTTCACGAAAGGCTCAGGCTCGCGTGGACCCGCTTCGTCGACCCACTGAGTATGGCCTGCTGGTAAAGCACTAACATCGCGATAGAAGGTAAACGGTTCAGGTACGCTGCCGAACAGATGGAATCCGACGACACCCGCCGGCTCCGGGTCGCGCGAAACCTGACCGCCCGCGAGCAGCGCCTTGACCTGGGAAGCGAAGCGGAACGTCGCGCCGTCGTTCGCGGTGTAGAGCGGCTTGATACCGTAGGGATCGCGCGCGAGGAAAATGCCACGCCGCACGTCGTCCCAGATGCCGAAAGCGAACATGCCACGTAGCCGACGCACCATCTGGGCACCGTAGCGTTCGTACAGATGCAACAGCGCTTCCGTATCAGAGGTCGTGCGCAAGAGGGCACCCTCGGCCTGCAGCTCCGCTCGCAGCTCTGGGTAGTTGTAGATCTCGCCGTTGAAAACGATGACGAGACGGCCGTCGCTACTTTTCATCGGCTGGGAAGCTCGGTCAGAAAGGTCGATGATCGAAAGCCGCCGGTGCCCCAGGCCACAGTGCCGGTCCATGTTCCACCAAACGCCTGCCCCATCTGGTCCGCGCGCGCGCATCGCATCGCGCGTAGCGAGAAGTTCGGTCTCACCCGGCGCACTCGATGCCGAATGATATGCAAAGATGGCGTTTATGCCGCACATGGACTGCGTCTGAGTGAAGAGAAGAGGGACTGGAGCATGCTAGCGCCTAAATCAGAACTGCGAAGAAACTCTTGTCGCAGGGCTGAATAGTTTGATTTCAAGTTGATTGAACCGTAGCGTTCGTCGGATCGTGGGCAAGCTACCGCCCTTTCCCGTACAGTCCCGGCTTTGGGAACCTCCGACATTACGCCCCACAGGAGGGGCGTGTCAACGACTCGCTGTCGAGCGACTGCGAGCCAGGTGGAGTCTAGCTGAATTTCCTAGATTCTTGACCGAAGAGGCTAACCATCTGATTTTATTCGATATTCCAGCCGAACGATCCTGCGCAGTTAGCCTGTCAATAGTGCTAGCTCTGGTACGTCTCGTCGACGATCGCCCAGAAACACGGGCAATACCGCATCTCTTTCGATAACGACTGAGACGGCGCGCTGAAGCAGAGTAATCGAAACGACCAAATGGCACTCATCCTTGATTCGCAGGAAAATGCCCTCCGCGCCTATGAGTGGACCGGCCTGCAGTCGGATCCGCTGCCCTGATCTCAAGAACGGCCACGGCTGAACCGGACGCCCAGATAGCGCAAGGGTTCGGATGGAAGCGATTTCGGTGTCGTCCACCGGCTCCGGCCTGTGCCCTGGCCCAACCACTCCCACAATTCCTGGGGTCATCAGGATCGGCAGACGCTTGTTTGAATCAAAGAAGCAAAACACGTATCCGGGGAACAGAGGCACGTCAACTTCCGCAATCCGGTCGACTCGCTTGCGTCTGGTCCGATAGAACGGCGAGAAGGCAGAGTACCCTTTGCCTTTCAGGCCACTTTCGACAACCCTTTCGTGTCGCGACCGAACATACAAGGCGTACCAACGAGCTGAACGAACATCAGTATCGTCTCCTAAAAGAGCACCCGTTCCCGCCACCACGATCTCGTCAGTAAGAGAAGTCCGCTCCGAGCCCTCCACACTACCTCCGACACAAGGATCCCAGCCCCAGAGCCCCAACCACCATCCGGTCTGGTAAATTCCAAATCCGCTTCGCGAATCATTTTACCTCAAAGCGGTTGCGCGCGGCCGGTCGGAATGACAAAGCGAACTCAACCAGAGGTTCGTTTTCGCGGCCCACCGCCTGGTTGGCAATTCAATCCTCGACCGCCGTTCTGAAGAGGCGGGCGAAAATCCCGGAACTTGCGAAACCAAGTGAGGGCGCCGTTTCTAATGCAAAGCGACCCTCAAACTGGTATGGGAAAAGCTGGGAGGAATGTTAGAATTTGTTCTTTCCTCGCCAAAATCGATTCAGCGAGACTCGGCAAGCGAGCGCGTGGGCACTCTGGGGTTGACTGATGGCACTGCAGCCAAGACGCAACAATTCTCACAATTCTGATGACCTCGAAGCGCTGGAACCGATCGACCTGCTTCCGGTAACAGGCCCACAATCCATACACCCCTATTTTGCTGCGCAGCAAAACCCAATCCTGCACTACTGGCACATTCTCAGGAAGCGGAAATGGGCGGTACTAGCCACTTTTGCCGTTGTTTTTGCACTCTCTGCCATTGCAACCCTGAATACGACGCGTCTGTATCAAGCGACCTCCAAAGTGGCGATCTTCCCGGAAAATCCGAACGTGTTGGGCTTCAAGGACATGGAGAATAGTTCTCCAGACTACGAATACGAAGCGACGCTAGAGACCCAGGTCGCTATTCTGCGCAGCGACGCGCTGGCCCTCAAGGTGATTGAAGCGATGCACCTGTACCAAGACCCTCGATTCACGACGGTCAAAGAGGTTTCGCCGGACTCCTCGATGCCTGGGTCGAGCATGCAGCCTGATCCGGCACAAGCCGCCGGCTTGTTGGGCGCATTTCGCGGCGGCCTGTCGGTCCAACTAGTCCCCAGTTCCCGCCTGATTCAAGTTAGCTATACCCACCCCGATCCGCGATTCGCGACTGAAATCACGAACACTCTGGTCAAAACATTTATCGAGGAGAATTTCAGAACAAAATACGAATCAGTCACCCAGACTTCCGAATGGCTTTCGAGGGAATTGGCTGATTTGCAGCTGAAAGTCCAGACGGCCGAAGAGAAACTCGTCCGCTATCAGAAGGACCACAGCATTCTTGGGGTGGATGAGAAACAAAACATCGTGACCGCCAAATTGGACGAACTGAACCGGGAACTAACGGCCGCTCAGACAGATCGGATTCAAAAAGAGGCTGACTATAAGCTCGCTATGGCCGCTGACCCCGCCTCATTCACGAAAATGACTCCTGATGGTAAGGGTGCTCTGCTCGACAAGTTGCGCGAAAAGGAAGCAGAACTCGAGACCCAGTACGCACAGGCGACAACCCAGTTCGGTTCGGGTTATCCCAAGGTTAGCGAACTGAGCAATCAACTCAAGCAAGTGCGAGAAGCGATTGAGGCTGAAAAGACGAAAATGCGGGACCGGCTCCGCGACGAGTATCTAGCCGCGTTACAAAGAGAGGACCTGCTGTCTTCTGCGTTCAACCAGCAGAAGCAGGAGGCCAATCACCTCAACGAAAGCGCGATTGAGTACTCGGTCCTAAAACGCGATGCGGAAACGAACCGCCAGCTCTACCAAGATCTTCTGCAGAAGCTGAAGGAAGCGGGTGTGAGTGCAGGTCTTCGATCCAGCAATATCCGCGTAGTCGATATCGCTCGAACTCCAACGTCCCCAATAACACCGAATGTGCGGCGCAACCTCGCACTCGGACTTCTCCTGGGTCTCGCCCTCGGGATCGGGCTCGCTCTGGTGCTCGAGAGCTTCGACACCACCGTCAGGAACATGGACGAACTTAGTGCGATTTCTACGTTGCCGGCGCTGGGGACAATACCTCTGCAAGCTGCAAACTATGACGGAGTCCGTAAACGGCTGACAACGATTTCAGCCGACCTCGAAAATTCAGGATTGCCCGCGCTCGTCACGTTCGAGCGTCCGAAGTCGGAGGCAGCAGAAGCATACCGGGCGCTCCGGACGTCGATTCTTCTCTCCTCGTTTGGCGCACCTCCGAAAGTCATTCTTGTCACCAGCGCTATGCCGCAAGAAGGTAAGACCACGATCAGTGCAAATTCAGCTCTGGTATTGGCACAGCGTGGTAGCCGCGTCTTGCTCGTCGATGCGGACCTGCGTCGCCCGGGCATAGAAAAGCTGTTTGGCTTAAGGCCCCAGGGAGGCCTCAGCACCCTGATCAGTGGATCTGACAAGGTCGAGGATGTCGTGCACCCGTTCCCTGGAGTTCCGAACCTGTGGATCTTAACAGCTGGCCCGGTTCCGCCGCAGCCCGCCGAGTTACTTGGCTCGACCGTTATGAAGGATCATATCGCTCGATGGCGCGACGAGTTCGACCACGTCATCATCGACACGCCCCCTTGCTTGTCTGTAACGGACGCAGTGCTGTTGTCTCCTGAAGCGGACCGAGTCATCCTGGTCGCACGCGCCGGGCGGACCACCAAACCCGCTTTGCGGCGCGCTTGTGACCTCCTGCTGCAGGTCAACGCAAGGGTGATGGGTATTGTCCTAAACGCGTTCGATCTCCATTCTACCCACGGGTACTACTACTATGGCGGTCGATACTCCAACTACTACTACCATGAGGAGTCGCCGGAAAATAAGGCAACAGCAGCCAGCAAAGTTTCTTAGCATGAGTTGCTGAAATTTGCGTGGAGCCGAGGCGCCCGAGAACTAAATCCCTTTCGGTGTTGGATTCAGATGCAGATTGAATTGCGATCCCGACTTTGGAGATTTTCCTTTGTAGCCGTCGCCTTTGGCGTCGTGGCACTGTACCTCCAATTCGCGCTGCGGGCGTACCTCGCGTATCATTTGGCAGCGAGTCTCGACTCACCCAAGATCCAAAGAGCCATCCAACTAGAACCGGCGAACGCTGAATATCGCGAATTCCTGGGAAGAAACCTTGCGCTATCCGGTGTAAGTCTCGACGAGGCTATTTCGGCGTATCGGACAGCAGTCCGCCTGAATCCTTACGAGGCGCGTTACTGGTTGGACCTAGCCGGTGCCTACCAGGTCGCGGGGCGCATCAGCGAGCAGGCGGACAGTGTCGAACAGGCAGCAAAGGCAGACCCAACGACGCCGCACGTCGCCTGGGAGGCCGCCAATTTCTTTCTGGTTCAGGGTGACCAAGCCAAAGCGCTTCGTTATTTCCGAGTCGTAGTTGCGAACGACCCGCAAGCGGTCGATTCGGCTCTTCAGCTTTGCTGGCGCGCAACGGGAGACGCGAACCAGATACTTGATCAGGGGTTGCCACCAAGACCTGATCTCTATTTGTCGTTTCTGAATCTCCTGGTTTCCAAGCAAGAAGTAGGCGCGGCCAAGAAAGTCTGGAGCCGTCTGATTGGATTGCAACAAACGTTTTCGACGAAGCTCGCCTTCCCCTACTTTCGGCTCCTCATCGCCAAACAAGAAGTGGAGGCGGCGAAAACCTCCTGGCAACAGTTGGCGAGCGCGGACGGATCCCTCGCACCATATCTCCCCTCGAGTCAGAACCTGATCATAAACGGCGGATTTGAGGAGACCTTGCTGAACGGTGGGTTTGATTGGTGGTACACGTCAAGCCCCCATGCTGCTCTTGCAATCGACACCAGTGAGTTTCACAGCGGGACACAATCCCTTTCCGTCACCTTCGACGGACAAAGTGTCCCGGGAGCGGGACTTGTTCAGGTAATCCCGGTAAGGCCGAACACTACCTACAAATTCAGCGCGCAATCCAAGGCAGAAGACATCGAGAGTGCCAGCGGCCCGCGCTTCGCAATCGCCGACGCCTACACGAATTCTTCTTACGTCCTCACCGACGATACCCTGGGCACCACTCCCTGGCGTCTGCAAGAAACGAGATTCCAAACCGGGCCGAACACAAATCTCTTATTGCTAAAAATCGTCCGTGAGCCCGCGGCACCGCTGATCCGAGGCAAGTTTTGGATCGATGATGTCAGGCTCGTGGAGACGAACAATTAAGGATTGGCACGTTGAAGATCTCATCGTATGTAATTTTCGATACGACGACGGATCATATGAATGGGGGGAGCGCGCAGGATCACACCCCACGAATCCTGCAGTCGGTGCTTGTTCTCGGTTTATTCGTTCTGTTAGTTTTTGCGGTATTAGCATTTGGCGCGGTTCATGAGTGGTCGACCTTCGCTTTCGAGGCTGGCGCGGGAGCGCTATTTCTTATTTGGGCTGGGAACCAGTTTGTTTCCAGGCAGCTGAAGTTGTCCAAAAACCCGCTGTACCTACCCGCCGTATTATTTTTCCTGCTGATCTTGGCGCAGATTGTGCTGCACGCCTCTGCTTATGGCTACGTCACCAAATATGAAGTGCTTCAGTACGTCTCATACGGCATCGTCCTGCTCATTGCAGCGGAATGCGTGCGAGACGAAGACTCTCGCAAGAAGTTTGCCTTCGCACTGATCGTTTTCGGCGCGCTCTATGCCTTTTTTGCGTTAGCCCAGGCGCTGACGCCTAACGGTAAGATCTTCTGGTCCTACACTCCACGGTTCCATGGTTCAATCTATGGCAGCTACGTCAATCACGACCACTATGCCGGCCTGATGGAAATGCTAGTGCCCATTCCCTTGGTCGTTAGTATGGGCCATCTGTTCAGTGGCGGAAAGCGCGCCCTGGTCGTTTTCTGTGCCGTGTTGATGGCGAGTACTATCTTTCTTTCCGGCTCGCGTGGCGGCATGATTGCTTTCGTTCTCGAAATTGTGCTGTTTGCCACCCTGACCCTCATGCAAAGAAGAAATCCTCGAGTAGCTCTCGGGGTGGTTGCAGGGTGCGTCTTGGTTCTCGCTTTCTTGGTTTTTCTAGGCAAGGGGCAGGTTCTTGGCCGACTGGGCGACCTGGGCCCTGGCATCCGTCTGGACATGACGAAGGACAGCATCAGGATGTTTCTCCAGCGACCGGTCTGGGGGTGGGGCTTGGGAACTTTCCCAACGGTTTACCCCACCTACCGGAGCTTTTATACGAACCTGTTCATAAATGAAGCGCATAACGACTACGCGCAGCTGTTGGTGGAGACCGGCTTGCTGGGCTTCGCGCTGATGCTGTGGTTCTTGACCTGCTTGTACCGACGCGGATTGCCCACGTCTCGCCGTTGGGAATTTAAATGGGATGGAGCATTATCTCTCGCGGCTCTGGTAGGATGTACCGGAATCCTGTTCCATAGCTTTGTAGATTTCAATCTGCAGATTCCTGCGAACGCCGCATTTTTTTATGTGCTTGCTGCGTTGGCGGCTTCTGAACTCTCACCACGGTCTTCCCGATCCCGTCGAATCCGGGCCACAGACACGGAAGAAGTTGGGGAGTTGTCAGGGGGAGGAAATTGACGGAGATCAACTCAGGCACCCTCTCGGTAAGGGAAAATATTCGGTCTCAAGTCCAGGTCTGCGATAAAGGGCCTGCAAATCAACTGCTCAACTGCCTGGGCGCCCAAACGGTACAGCCAAAACGCGGGTCACTCTCAGGAGGAGAAATGTGGCGTAAACAGCTAACCATCGCGGTTCTAGTGACCGTTTGCACTCTCGTGGGACACGCTACGGCACAAAAGAACGAACTGTCAGGACTCATTGGGCGAACCTTTATCAGCGATCAAATCATCCCGACCAGCACTTCCTCCGACAACCTAATGCGCTTCGGCGACGGGTTGAGCTTCGAGGCGAATTACGCACGTCGGCTAATGGACTTTGGGCTTCTGTCCCTGTCGGCCGAAGTCCCGGTCGTGTTCAATCCTGACGAGGATGTGCACGCGGCACTACCGAGTAGAGTACCGGAGAACTACAACTCAATCATCGTGACCCCCGCAGCCCGAGTGAACGCCTTCCCCGACCTGGGAGTTTCCCCATGGGTGAGCGTCGGCGGCGGAGTCGCGCATTATAGCAATAGCTCGACCCTGCTGTTCGGAGGAAAAAATCCTGGACAAAGCGGAACAAACGCCGGGGTATTCCAGATTGGCGGGGGACTGGATGTGAAGTTCTTCAAGAAGTTCAGTTTGCGCGGCGAACTCAGAGACTTTTGGTCGGGCACCCCCAATTTGAATGTGTCCACCAACAAGAGCCGACAGCACAATCTGTTCGTCGGCGGTGGCATCGTCTGGCACTTCGGACGCTAGACGCGCCAGCGGGAAGGCAGGTAGGGTCTCGCTACAGAGCGGGATGAGCTCGAGGTTAGGACGCTTTCGACCTCGTGATCGAGCTTCTAGATTTATGGCGGCCTCGGAATCCATTGCAACTCACGTTCAGTTGCCATGATGCGCCACTGCCGGCCCTCCGGATTCGCTCGTGTCTGTTGCCGCCGGAGGAAGCACATCGTACAGTGCCTGCGCGGGCGTCACCTTAGGATTTGCGTCGGCAACCGAGATGGCCAACACGTATACCTTGTCGTTATCAGGCAGTTCGATACTTGTTGCGCCGGCCGGCAGGTCAATCGAGTACGCAAACAGGTAAGAATACCCGTAGGGCACATTCTTGCCCGCGGCGTTGTGATGATGCGAACAGTACCACGCCAGGTCCGCGCGCTTGATGTAGCCTGGTTTCAGGCTGACCATTTCTCCATAGTCATCACTGGACCCGCTTTTCGACCACTGCCTGTCGTCCCACTGTCCGATCCGCCCGCTCCAATCCTGGATGCTAAGCTCGACCTTCTCCCCACCCACCTCGAAGGCAGCGGTCCGATCGCCGTCAGCGGATGCTGCGAGTATGTAGGCGCGATTGAATCGCCCCTCCGGCAGGGTGACGCGCTCTCCCTTTGCAACCATGGCGTTTGCGGCGCCTGGGTTCGATTGCGCGAGCTCAAATTTCACGTCATTGAATGCGATCTCGGACGGTAGCATTTCCGCGGGCAGCGAATTGCCATTCCCGTCAAAGCCGCGGGTTGACTCCGCGTTACTATTGCTGGCCGTCACAACGTCGTAGTTCAGCTTGACAGGGTGCGAACGCATGCCCGCAATTGTGCTGGGAGCTGACGCGAGCCTGAGCGCGAATGTGCGCGGCTGGTAGGCGGTGAATGAGGTCATGAGCGTCCCCCCGGTCACACTCGCTGGTCCGACTGGCTGCTCCTGGCCATTGATTTCGCGAGCGGCGGTAATTGGCCCAGCAAACGACACCTCGACGTTCGGATGCAGCGTGCCGTCAAGTTCCACCATGCGGACAACGATCTCGTCGCTGTGCTCAGCTTTTTTCAAAGCCAGAACACGAATTCTCGGGTCGCTGATCTTCATTAGAGAAAATTCGCGGCCCAGAGCACCGGCGTGCTTTGTAGTCTCAAACGAGATTAACGGATCGTTCAGACGCTGCGCCTGCCAGTCGGTTTGAGCCGCGCGCCAGCCTGAGCTATGCCCCGCGATACCGAATATGAATTCGTGGTGGCCGATATCTTGCGTGGCCTGGTCCGGGTATCCACCTCGCGTACCCGGCGTGCGAATCAAGGTCAGGCGGATGGTATTGTCGGTTGGCTTGTCGGATCCGTTCTTGCAATCCGTCAAAATGGTCGCGCCGAATGCGCCGCTCATGTCGGTGAGATCGATCCACTGGTGTGAGGGTACTTCAAACTTCTTCGGCTCGGCCGTTGGCCGTTCGATCGTACCAATATCCCAGTTGTAAGTTGCCAGTCGATTCTCGGCGGTCAGCGGGAACGTAGCCTTCAGATTCGATTCCCTGGTATTCCAATCGATGACGTTACCGAACTCGACGCGTTTGCCGGCATCGCCCGCAGAAAGTCGTAAGGTCTGGGTAAAGACAGACCCCGCAGTCTTGCGCGAAACTTCTACAGCAACGCGTACCGGGCCATTTTCTACGATTCGAATGGTTGCGGGACCACTGACGTAGGTTCTCGGTGCTGCCTGCTCCTGGTCCCAGTCCATGTTCCACGCCGGCCACTGCTGCGGATTGTCGTAGGAAATGGCCAGGCGGGCCGGAGCGGCCAGGAGTTCCTTACCCAGCGACTTGTCGAAGATGCTGGCAACATCGCCCTCTGGATTGAGCTTTACCCGGTAGAACGTATTTTCAAGAGTGTCTTCTGAGACGTGGAGGCTTGATGAAGGAGCCGGAGTGCCAACGCCGACTTGGACGTCGTAAACCACGTAAGCGACGGACGGCACTCTTGCTAAGAACAGAACTTTGCCGCTGGACATTTGCGCGGGAACTTCCTTTCCATCTGGTCCAGTAACGTGGACCACCGTCGGAACCATTCCCGGTGTGTTTACACTGGCTTCGACAACGTCTTCGCGCTCGATGTTCAGCGGGTTGAAAACGATGATTGGGATCCCCCTTACTTCCGTGTCCAATGCAGCCGATACGCCTTCCGTCGCGCTTTTTAAGACAACCGCAAACTGATTGAGCGCGATCACGTCGTCGTTCCAGGCGAACTCGTATGATTTCGGAGTGGCGGTGCCTGCCGCAAGATCATGAAAGTGGCCGCCCATCACCAGCGTCCATGCATTGTTCAAGCGATCGAGAGGATAAGTCCGGGCGCCCAACCATTGGGCCAAGATCGAAGCTTTCTCGGCAGCATCGGCCAGCAATTCTTCTTTTCGCAACCAGCGCTTTTGGTAGGCCTGCGAGGTTAGCGACCCCGCAGAATGATTGGTGAGCTCCATTTCGCCGGTATACCGCGGTAGTCCGTTTGTTTCGGAAGGCTTGATATCCAGGAACATTTGTTCGGCACTCGCGGAGACCACATTCACTGGCCCATCGCCCACTTTCACTTG
>Ga0307479_10000505_pt1 | contig 34930 bp, 39 predicted proteins | sample atmos_gasesECM4C_FD_203743 | JGI IMG/M metagenome (GOLD analysis project Ga0307479, IMG submission 203743) | Hardwood forest soil microbial communities from Morgan-Monroe State Forest, Indiana, United States - atmos_gasesECM4C_515 | ecosystem: Environmental > Terrestrial > Soil > Temperate...
TGGCCGGCCGTCACCGCCGTGACACGGCCCGCCTGCATCAGGCCGCCGACCGCGGCCAGGACGCTGGCGACCATGAACACACCGATCCGGATGCGATCGACCTGGATGCCGGCGGCGCGCGCCGCTTCCAGGTTCCCACCGATGGCGTACATGGCGCGCCCGATGCGGTGGTACCGAAGGAACCAGGCAGCGATGACGAACGTCGCGACGGTGACCCAGACCGCGACCGGCACGCCGAACCACGACTCGGCGCCGAGGTAGATGAATGCCTGCGGCAGGTTGTAGACGGTCTGGCCGCCGAGCCAGCCGAGCTGAAGGCCGGTGAGAAGGATGCTCATCGCAAGGGTGAAGATGAAGGCGTTGAAGTTGGCCTTGATCACGAGCACGCCGTTGAACGTGCCGACCACGAGGCCTACGAGGAAGACCACCAGCAGGCCGAGCCACGGGCTCAGCTCGGTCCCGAGGCCTTCGCTCGCCTTCGGCGCGATGAGCCAGGCTCCCAGCAGAGGCGCCAGGCCAAAGGTGCCCTGGAGCGAGATGTCGAACTTTCCCGTAAGTAGGATCAGGGACTCGGCGACCACCACCATGCCCAGCGCCGCGCCGCCTTCGGCGACGTTGACCAGGTTCGAGGTCGTGAAGAACACCGGGTTGACGACAGCGCCCGCGATCATCAGGACGACGATCACGGGGACCAGCGTCAGCTCGCGGAACCAGTTGAGCACGATGAGTCGGAAGTCGCGTCGGGCGAACCCGGGAGCGGGAGCGGCTTTGGCCTTGACCGCGCTCTCTGCCATCAGACAGCGACCTCCAGGCCTTCGACCGCGCTGATCAGCTGCTGCCGGTCCCACGGGGGCGTGTCGAAGGACGCGGTGATCCGCCCGCGCACCATCACGAGCAGACGCGTGCAGACGCGGAGGTCTTCAAAGTCGTCGGAAATGACGAGCACGGCCACACCGCGGTCGCGCACTTGCGCGATGGCGTCGAGCAGCGCCTCCTTCGAGGCCACGTCCACGCCGACGGTCGGGTTGGTGGCGACCAGCACCGACGGCTCGGCGGCCAGCGCTCGCCCCACGACCACCTTCTGCTGGTTGCCGCCGCTGAGGTTCGACACCGGCTGGTCCAGGGTGCGCGCGACGATCTGCAGGCGCTGGACTTCGCGCATCGCGATCTCCGTACGGCGCCGCGAGGACACGATCCCAAATCGTCCGCTGATCCGCCCCAGCACGGTGTGCGTCAGGTTCTCGTCCACACCCAGCTGCGGCGCGAATCCGCGCTGGTGGCGGTCCTGGGGCACATAGCCGACCGGTCCACGCGCAGCGACCGAGCCACCGCGCGCCTTGACGAGGCCCGCGACCGCATCGCCCACGGTCGACGATCCTGATCCGCGAAGTCCGACGAGCCCCACGCACTCGCCCGCCCGCACCGTCAGGTCGACGTCGTAGACGGAGCCTGATCGCGACACTACGTTCAACCCGTTGACCTCGAGACGCGTCTCGCCGAGACCTGAGGTCCGGGCGGCCGCGATCTCTGTCGCCCGGCGCGGGGGCGCGCTGCCCACCATGGCCGCGATCAGCTGCGCGAGGCCGATGTCCCCGACCTTGCCCGTCAGAACCAGCTCGCCGTCCCGCAGGACGCTCACGCGCTGGCAGATCTCGTAGATCTCCTCGAGATGGTGCGAGATGTAGAGCACGCCAACGCCGCCCTCGCGCAACCTGTCCACGCGCTCGAACAGCCTGTCCACCGCGGCCTTCTCGAGCGCCGCGGTCGGTTCGTCGAGGATCAGGAAACGGGCGCCGATCGAGAGGGCGCGGGCGATCTCGACGATCTGACGCTGCTCGACAGTGAGCGTCGAAGCCTCCTGGTCGACGTCGAGGTCGAAGCCCCACTCGAGCATCAGCTCGTGCGCCTGGGCACGCATCCGCTTCCAGTCGACCAGGCTGCCTCTATCTCCGACCGGTCGGTTCAGGAACACGTTCTCGGCCACGGTCAGCGGCGGCACGACCATCGACTTCTGGTAGACGCACGCCACCCGCGCCAGCCACGCGCCGCGGTCTGCCGGGCCCGGCGCCGGTTGACCGGCGAGACGGATGGCTCCCGCGTCGGGCCTCTGGAGTCCGGTGAAAAGCGAGACGAGGGTCGACTTGCCGGCGCCATTACGGCCCACCAGGGCGTGGCACTCACCGGCGTTTACCCCGAGCGAGACGTCGACGAGCGCGCGCGTCTGGCCGAACGTCTTGGAGACGTTTTCGGCCTCGCCCACCGGCGCCGGAGTCGTCGCCGGCCCGGTGGACGAGAACCGCTGCATAGGGAGGTTAGGTTTGCCTTACTTGTTGTTGCACCACAGGTCGGCGCTGTTGACCTGGGTCGAGCCGGTGTCGCCCGCGAGCGTCACCAGAGGCGCGGCGAGCGCGTCCTCGAGGTTGCCCTGCACGTTCACGATCGTACTGTTGTGGTCGGTCGACTGTCCCTGGTTGTACTTCGCGCCTGCGATTGCCTGCTTGGCGTAGTAGATCGCGTAGTACGCGTACTTGTCGGCCGGCTGGTCGATTGTCGCGTCCAGCTTCTTCGACCTGATCAGGTCGCACTCATGCGGTGAACCGTCATTGCCGACCAGGATCACGTGGTTCGAAGCGCCGACGTCCGAAGCCTTGCCCTTCTGCTGCTCGGCGGCGAGGATGCCGTCCTCGGGCACGCTCCAGTGCACGTAGATGCCGCGCAGGTCGCTGATCGCGGTGAGCGCGGTCGTGGCGTTCTGGACCGCGGGGTCGGTGCCCCAGTCCTTCGTCTCGTACGACTTGATCTTGAAGTTGGGGTACTTCTGCGAGATCACGTTCTGGCACCCGGTCGCCCGGTCACGCGCGTTGAGCGACGTGAGGTCGCCCTCGACCATGGCGATCGTCCCAGGGGTGCTGGCGTGGGAGGCGATGTAGTCGCACGACTTGCTGCCGTAAGCCGTGTTGTCGGCGCGGACGATCATGTACACGTTGCCCTGGCTGGGCGCCACGTCAACGGTGACGACCGGGATGTTCTTGCTCTTGGCGTAGTCAAGCGCCGGACCGATCGCCGCGCTGTCGGCCGGGTTGATGATCAACGCCTTCACGCCCTGTGAGATCAGCGACTTGACGTCGATGATCTGCTGCGCTGCTTCGTTGCCGTTGGCCTCGACGTTGGCCACCTTGGGACCGACGAGCTTGACTCCGAGCTGCGACTCGTAAGTGGACTCGTACTTCAGGTAGTTGCCCCAGAACCCGGGCAGGTTGTATGTCAGGACGACGCCGATCGTCGGCGTCGACGAGCCGCCGGACGAGTTGCTGCCGCCGCAGGCCACCACCCCGACGGCGGTCACCGCGACCAGGGCAAGCACCCTGAGCCTACCTACAGATCCTGCTCTCACCTTGTCTCCTCCTGTTCTGTCGCAAATCGCAATAAATCCGATGTTTAGGGCTTCATCGCACCTTAATTGGCCGCCGGCTGAGTGTCAAGTGCCCACTTCTGTGCCCTCAGCCATCGGATGTTCGGCCCACGCGCCACCGCTCGGGTAGGCGAACCTCCGCAGCGAGCCCGGCTTGATCTCGGCGCTGTAGCCAGGCGCCTCGGGCGCCTGGTAGCGGCCGCGGTTGAGCCGGACGGGGTGGACGAAGTGCTCATGCAGGTGGTTGACGAACTCGCACGTGCGGTTGACGAGCGAGCCCGACACGGCGATGTAGTCGAAGAGCGCGAGGTGCTGCACGTACTCGCAAAGCCCCACCCCGCCTGCGTGCGGGCAGACGGGCACCCCGAACTTCGCCGCCAGCAGCAACACGGCGAGAACCTCATTGACCCCGCCGAGCCGGCAGCTGTCGACCTGGCAGAAGTCGATCGCCTCCGACTGGAGGAGCTGCTTGAACATCACCCGGTTCTGGACGTGCTCGCCCGTGGCGACGCCGATCGGGCGCACCGCGTCGCGGATCCGCCTGTGGCCGAGGATGTCGTCCGGGCTGGTCGGCTCCTCGATCCACCACGGATCGACCTCCCGCAGCGCGTCGATCGCGCGGATCGCTTCGTCGACGCCCCAGACCTGGTTGGCGTCGAGCATGAGGCGTCGATCCGGTCCGATCGCGTCGCGCAGGATGCGCGCCCTGCGAAGGTCGGACGCCGGGTCGCCTCCAACTTTCAGCTTGAGATGCGTGAAGCCTGCCTCCATCGCCTCACGCGCGAGCCGGCGGATCTTCTCGTCCGAGTAGCCGATCCACCCTGCGGACGTGGTGTACGCGGGGAAGCCGTCGCGGCGCATCTCCGCTTCGCGGCTCGCGCGGGCGCCGACCTGGCGCTGGAGCAAGGCGGTCGCTTCGGCGGGAGTGAGAACGTCGTCGATGTAGCGAAAGTCGATGCAGCTCACGAGCTGTGCCGGACTCATGTCGGCAAGCAGCTTCCACAAGGGTTTGCGCTCGACCTTCGCGTACAGGTCCCAGACCGCGTTGACGAGCGCCGCCGTGGCGAGATGGACGACGCCCTTCTCCGGGCCGAGCCACCGCAGCTGGCTGTCGGCCACGATGCCACGCCAGAACCCCGCCATGTCGGCCGCGATGTCCTCGAGGGTCCGCCCCACCACGTGCCCCGACAGCAGCTCGATCGCCTTGACGCACAGCTCGTTGCCGCGACCGATGGTGAAGGTGAGCCCATGTCCGGACAGCCCGTCACGCCGGTCGGTGTCGAGCACGACGTATGCGGCCGAGTAGTCGGGATCCGGGTTCATCGCGTCCGAGCCGTCGAGCGTGCGTGAAGTCGGAAAGCGGATGTCCAGCGCTGTGGCTCGAAGGATCCTCGTGCCCACCTGGCTCGGAGTTATATGCTAGTCCTCCGATGTTTGTCAACCCGACGAGTTCGACCTCTCGCCTCGCAAGAGACTCCGAGGCGTGAACGTCCGACCTCTTGGCATTGGGGACGGCATCAGCGACAATCCCGACGTGAGCACCAAACCGGCTGCCCGCCGGGGGCGGCGCGCGGGAAGGGCACCCCGCGTGACCGAGGAGGCGATCGACAAGATCCGCGAAAGGATCGTCAGCGGCTCCTGGGGCCCGGGCGACCGCCTGCCCAAAGAAAGCGAGCTCGCGGCGGACCTCGGTCTGTCCCGCAACTCTTTACGGGAGGCGGTGCGTGCGCTGTCGCAGCTGCGGGTGCTCGAGGTGCGGCAGGGCGACGGGACCTACGTCAGCAGCCTGGAGCCAGACCTCCTCCTGGAAAGCACCGGCTTCGTGAGCCACCTCCTCCTGGGCGACACCGAGGTGGAGCTCTACGAGGTGCGGCGGATCCTCGAGGCGGCCGCAGCATCCCTCGCGGCCGGGCGCATCGACGCGAGCGAGAAGGAGGACCTCGTGCGCATTCTGCAGAGGATGCGCCAGACACAGACCGTGGAAGAGCTGGTCGAGGCAGACGTCGCATTTCACGCTGTGATCGCCAAGGCCGCAGGCAATGCGGTCCTGGCATCACTGCTTGCAAGCCTCTCCACGAGGACGATGCGCGTGCGCCTGTGGCACGGGCGCGCAGCTGACGATGCGCTCGACGAGACACGCGAAGAGCACCGGCGGATCTACGAGGCGATAGTCGCCGGCGACCCGGAGCTGGCTCGAGCGGCCGCGACGGCTCACATCGCGAGCGGCGAGCGGTGGCTTCGTGCGCAGCTCAGCGAAGCCGCGACGACATGAACGTAGGCCTGCACACCCGGCTGAAGCCCGGCGCCCAGGACCGCTACGAGGAATACCACCGTGCGGTCTGGCCCGACGTCCTTGCGGAGATCCGTCGCGCGGGCATAACGCAGTACGTGATCTTCCGCGACGGGCTCGACCTCTTCCACTACATCGAGTGCGCGGACTACGACCGCGCGATCGCCGAGATCGCGAGGGACCCCACCAGCATTCGCTGGGAAACCGAGATCGCGACCATGATGGCCGTGACGCACGACTTCAGCGGTGAGGGCAGCGACCGCATGAAGACGATCTTCGAATTGTGATCAGCGCGGCCTGCGCGCGCCCGGCGCTCTGATCCCTCTCGGTCGACTCGGACTGGGCACGGCGTCGCTGGGCGGGCTGTTCGAGGCGGTGAGCGACGAAGGGGCACAGCGCGCGATCGAGGCCGCCTGGGAGGCGGGAATTCGCTACTTCGACACCGCGCCCCTCTATGGCTTAGGCCTCTCCGAGCAGCGCCTTGGCGCTGTCCTGCGCACCAAACCTCGCGAAGAGTTCGCGATCTCGACCAAAGTCGGTCGTCTTCTGCGCGCGGGCGCCGCTGCTGAGCCCGGGCAGGCGTGGAAGGGCGCACCCTCGGTCAATCCCGTCTTCGACTTCTCCTACGACGCGACGATGCGCTCCATCGACGAGAGCCTTAACCGCCTCGGCCTCGATCGCGTGGACATCCTGCTCATTCACGATCCCGACCAGCATTTCGAGCAGGCGCTGACCGGCGCCTATCGTGCCCTCGACCGCCTTCGCGCGCAGGGAACAGTGAGGGCGATTGGAGCGGGCATGAACCAGGCCGAGATGCTCGTCCGGTTCGCGCGCGAGGCGGACTTCGACTGCTTCCTCCTCGCGGGTCGCTACACGCTCCTGGACCGCACGGGAGCGCAGGAGCTGTTGCCGCTGTGCCTGGAACGCGGAATCTCGGTCATCGCGGGCGGCGTCTTCAACAGCGGCATCCTCGCCGAGTCTGGGTCGAACCTGCACTACAACTACGGGCCGGCGCCTCCGGAGGTGATCTCGCGCGCGGAGCGGATCAAGGCGACCTGCGAACGCCACGGCGTGGACGTCAAGGCCGCCGCGCTCCAGTTCCCTCTCCGACATCCTGCGGTCGTCTCAGTGCTCACGGGTTGTCGCTCCGCGGCCGAGCTGGAGCAAAACGTTGGGCTGTTCAACGCGTCGATACCCGAAGAGCCCTGGGAGGAGCTCGACCCATGACCGTCGACTCGCACCATCACTTCTGGAACCCGACGCGGCGCCGCTACCCGTGGATGGGCGATGAGCTCGCCGCCATCCGCCGTCCGTTCGGACCCGACGACCTTCGACCGCTGCTCCAGGACAGTGGCGTCGACCGGAGCATCCTCGTGCAGACGATCTCCAGCGCCGACGAGACGCGCGAGTTTCTCGACACCGCAGCCGCCAACGACTTCATCGCCGGCGTCGTGGGATGGGTCGACCTCACGTCGCCGTCGGTCGCGGACACCCTGGCCTCGCTGGTCGGCGACATGCTGGTCGGGATCCGGCACCAGGTCCACGACGAGCCAGACGCGCGCTGGCTTCTTCGCGACGACGTGCAGCGAGGCATCGGCGCCGTCGGCGAGGCGGGGTTGGTCTACGACCTCCTGGTGCGAGCTCGAGAGCTGCCGGCTGCGCTCGAGACAGTGCACCGAAACCGGGGAGTGTCGTTCGTGATCGACCACGCAGCCAAGCCACGGATCACTGCCGGGTCATGGGACGTCGAGTGGGAAGAACGCCTAGCCCCTTTCAGCGACGAGCCCAACGTCGCCTGCAAGCTCTCTGGGCTTGTCACCGAGGCCGATTGGAAATCGTGGACGCCCGAGCAGCTCGAGCCCTACGTCCGCCGCGTGGTCGGTTGGTTCGGCCGCGAGCGGTGCATGTTCGGCTCCGACTGGCCGGTCTGTCTGCTCGCGGCGAGCTACGCGCAGGTGATGGACGCGATGAGGCAAATCACGGGTTTCGACGGCGAGATATTCGGCGGGACCGCCAGCAGGGTCTACGGACTTCGAGAGCTCGAGCCCTAGGCGACCTTGTCGATGACCTCGCTCCAGCGCTCGTCGATGCGCCGCACCTTGTAGAACAGGAACGCGGCCGCCCACGTCACCACGAACGCACCGACGATGACGTATCCCGACTTGCCGATGAAGTCGAAGCCCGCGATCGCGTCGTAGATCCCGCCGCGCAGTCCGAGGATGTGGATCAGGATCTGAGCCAGCTCGACCAGGCCGACGAACAGCGCGATGAACACCGACAGGGACGTCACCGTCAGGTTGTAGAACACCTTGCGGATCGGGCTCGCAAACGCCCATGAGTAAGCCTTCGACATGAACGCGCCGTCAGCGGTGTCCATCAGCGACATACCCGCGGCGAAGATGAGGGGCAGCGAGATCACCGCGGCAAAGGGCAAGCCCTGCGCGGCGGCGCCGGCCGAGATCGCAAGGAGCGCCACCTCGGAGGCGGTATCGAAGCCCAGGCCGAAGAGGAACCCGACCGGATACATGTGCCAGCTCTGATCGACAAGACGGAAGATGCGGCCGAACAGCCTCGTCATCAGGCCGCCCGACATCAGCTCGTGCTCGAGGCCGTCGCGGTCGTACTCGCCGCGACGCATCTTGCGGTAGACGCGAAGGATGTCGAGCAGGACGACAAGGTTCAGGATCCCGATCGCGACCAGGAATCCGCCCGAGACCAGCGTGCCGACGGCCCCGCCGATGCTCCTGAGCTCGCCGCTGTCGGAGACGACTCCCTCGACGATCCACTTCACCGCCAGACCAAGCGCCACAGCGATCAGGAGCACGACCGTCGAGTGGCCGAGCGAGAAGAAAAAGCCCACCCCGACCGGTTTGCGCCCGCTCTGGAGGAGCTTGCGGGTCGTGTTGTCGATGGCCGAGATGTGGTCGGCGTCGAATGCGTGCCGCAATCCGAATGTGTACGCGAGGCCCCCGAGGGCGAGGAAGCCTGGGTGGCTTGCGCCGTAAAGGAGCAGCAAGCCCCAACCCAAAAGGTGCAGAACGGCCACTGAGCTGAAGAAGCCCGCCATGCGCCTGCGCTCCCCGCGGTCGAACGACCGGCTGAAGAGCACCGCCACCGAGGCCATCACGGGAAGCCTAGCCCTTATCGGGAATGAGTCGCAACTTCGTATTCGGCACGGGGTGCAGCAGCTGGGACTCGATCGCGGTAACGGGCGTGCGGTAGGCTTCGAGGCGGTGGACCCGGACCAGCTCCCGCCCCAGCTCCGGCTCGTTCTGAAGTACCTGGACGGCGCGGTCAAGGCTCGCGAGCCGGCGATCCGGGCGAGGGTCGAACGGTTGCGGGCGACTCATCCCCACCTCACCTCAGAGCAATCGGCGCGCGCGCTCATCCGTTCCACCCGCCGCCGCGTGGCCGCCACCGGCGCCCTGAGCGGCGCCGCATCGATTGCGCCGGGGATCGGCACCGCCCTCGCCCTCGGGACGATCACGAGCCAGACCCTCTACGCGCTGGAGCAGGAGGTCGAGCTCGTTCTCGGTGTCGCCATGATCTACGGCCACGCCCTCGCCGACTCGGACGACCGAGTGCTCGAGGCTCTCGTCGTCGTCGGCATCACCAGCGGCGCGGTCAAGCTGCGGGAGGACGTGATCGTCGCCGGGGGCGAGCGCCTGGCAGTCGCAGCGTTCCGCAGGGTGCCGGCCCTCCTGCTCCGCCATGGTGGCGGCCGACTCCTGACGCGGATCCTCACTCGGGTCGCGACCACCGGCGGCGCCAAGCTGGCGGCGCGCGTCGTTCCCCTCGGTGTCGGCGTTGGGCTCGGTGCAGGTTTCGACTGGGTGGCCGTGACCGCGCTGGGTCGCGCCGCGATGCGCTACTACGGTCCGGGCGGCCCCGGAGCCCGACCTTTACTACTTGCTCCCGAAGATTCCTCGAACGTCGAACTGGGCGACTGACAGGATCTGATCGAAGGTGCACTTCTTCGGCGGTTTGTCGGTGCGCCAGCGCAGAAATCCTGTGGCGTGGCGAAAACGCTCGCCGGCCTCGAGCTTGTCGTAGGTGACCTCGCACACGAGCTGAGGTTTGACCGCGACCCACTCGGTGTCTTTGCCGCGCGACCACCGGCTGAGTCCGCCGGGCATGCGCGCAGGGTTCGCGCGCCACTCCTCTTCCGGGATCTCGATCTCGAGCGGTTTCAGCTTCGCGATCAGCTCCTTGCGCTCGGCCGCGTTGAAAGACGACGTGTGACCGACGTAGTGCATCGCGCCTTTCTTGTCATACAGCCCGAGGAGTAAGGCGCCGAGCGTAGTACCGTCCGCGGTCTTGCGCCACCCGATCACCACGCAGTCGGCGGTCCGCTGGTGCTTGATCTTCACCCAGAATCTCTTGCCGGGCACGTAAGGACCGTCCCAGGATTTCGCGATCACCCCGTCGAGACCGGCGCCCTCGAACTTCTCGAACCAGTCCTCCGCTGTCTTCGGGTCGCGGGTGTAGGGCGTGAGGAAGATCGGCGGCCTGACACCCTTGAGCAGCTTCTCGAGCCGCTTGCGGCGGTCGCCGAGCGGCAGCTTGCGCAGGTCCTCGTCGCCCTCGGCGATGAGGTCGAACGCGATGAACCAGGCGGGCGTCGCCTCGCTCAGCATGCGAACGCGCGACTCGGCGGGATGGACTCGCTGCTGCAGAGCTCCGAAGTCGAGGCCGCTGGCGCCGACGACGACCAGCTCGCCGTCAAGCACGTATTGCTTCGACTTGAGGGCCCGAAAGGGGGGCAGCACCTCCGGAAAGTAGCGCGTCATGGGGCGGCCGCCGCGGCTTGCAAGCGCGACCTCCTCGCCGTCGCGGAAGACAAGCGTCCGGAAGCCATCCCATTTCGGCTCGTACTCCCAACGGTCGCCTTTCGGGATGCCGTTCTCCGAGATCGCGGAGAGCATCGGCTCCATGTCGAGCGGTATAGCCAACTTCAAGAGACTTGTCCCCAGCTGTCTATATGTTGTGGACAGCTGATCACCGTGGTACTATATCGTCGGCCGTTGAAGCGGCCGTTGAATTCGATATCACGCCCCCACCCCAGCCTAAGGAAGCTCACGCAAGTGGGCTTCCTGCTTTTACCGGAAGCTCATGACGGTGAGCTTCCACTTTTAGTGGGTAAGCAGCGGGAACTGGTTGAGGAGATCATCAACCGTGGTGTCGGCGTAGTGGCTCTCCATCGCCGACTTTGCGGTGGCCCAGAGCCCGCGAGCGGCCGGCGGACCCTTCTCCCCTAGCTCGCGGAGCTTGATGGCGCCGTAAGCCTTGATCTCCGGCGACCGGCGCAGCTGGTCGGCCATCCACCTGCCCCACTGCTGGACATTTGCGTCCGTCGGCGCAGCTTTCGCGGCCGCGGCCTTGGTCTTGGCTTCCACGACCGCGCCCGCCTTCTCGGCCGCCTCCTTGACGCGCTCCGCCTCGGCCTGAGCCTTCGCCGCCGCCTCCTCGGCGGCAGCCTTGGCGGAGGCGGTGCCTTCCGCCGCCCGCGCCTTCATGGACGTCAGCCCCTGAGCAGCGAGCTCGCTGATGCGATCGGCTGCCGACTCCCCCGCGCTTTGGCCGCCGGCCGGCGGCTCGCCGTTGGCGCCCTCGCCGGTCCGGAGCCTGTCGCCGAACCCACGCCCCAGCGCGCCACCGACCAGGCTTGGGACATCCAGGCCCGTGAGGCCCTTGATCGCGGTGGTCGACTCGATCACCGCGCGGGTTGCGTTGCGGACGATGTCGGAAGCCCCATCGGCGCTCATCACAGTCAGCGAATCGATGTGGCTCATCGGCTCGGCCGCGGCGCGCACGATGTCCGGCAGCGCCGCAAGGACGGTCTGGATGATGGCCGCCTCGTTGAACTGCTTGTACGCGTCGGCGCGCATGGCCAGCGCCTTGGCCTCCGCCTCGCCCTTGGTCAGGACGATCTGAGCCTCCGCCCCACCTTCGAGTCGCGTGGTCTCGGCGTCGGCCTCGGCGGACGCGATGCGGGCTCGCTTCTCGCCCTCGGCGCGGGCGATGACGGCCTGGGCGTCGGCCGCCGCGGGCTTCACCGTGGTGGAGAGCAACTCCTTCTCCTTGCGGTCGGCCTCGAGCTGCGCGAGCTCGGTCTGCTTGCGCACGACCTCTTGCTGCGCCTCCGCCATGGCCAGCGGTCCGGCCTGGTCGGCGCGCGCCTGGGCCGCAGTGACCTGCGTCTTGGTCTCGGCCTCGCGCAGCGAGACGTCTCGGGCGGCGTTGATCTTGATCTGCTGGGCCTGGGCCTCCCGCACCGCGGCCTCCTGGTCGGTCGAGGCCTTGGCCATGCGGGCGTCACGGGTGATCGTGGCCACGCTCTGCTGGCCGAGCAGCTCGATGTAGCTCGACTCGTCGGAGAAGCTCTGGATCGTGAACGCGTCGATCTGGAGGCCGCTTGTCGCCAGGTCGCCTTTAGCCGCGTCCTGCACCTGCTGCAGCAGCTTCTGGCGGTCGCGGATCAGCTCCTCGATGGTGAGCGTGCCGACGATCGAGCGAAGCGATCCTTCAAGGACGTTCTTGACGATCGAGTCGACCTGCTCGGGCTTGGCATCGAGGAAACGCTCGGCGGCGTTGCGCAGAGACTCGACGTCGCGCCCGATCTTGAACGTCGCGACGCCCTGGACCTGGACCTTGATGCCCTGGCTGGTCACGGCGTCCGTCAGCTGGACGCTGATCTGCCTCGCGGTCAGCTTCATCCTTCCGACGCGGTCGAGCAGCGGGCGAACGAACGTGCCGCCGCCGACCACGACCTTCACTCCCTTGTCACCGGGCGCCGCCTGAACCTGGCCGCGCTCGTCGCGGACCTTGGCGCCGCGCGAGCCGGCCACGATCAGCGCCTCGTTGGCGCCGGCCACGTGGTAGCGGCTTGCGACAAACGCGATGAGCAGCACGAGGACGATCACCGCCGCGACGACGAGAAACGGACTTGACGTCAAGAAACTAGGCATCGGATCGTGCTCCTTCAGTGCTAACCGATGAGGTGGGCGCGACGACGAGGTTGTCGCCGGCGATGGCGACGACCTTGACCACGCGGCCCGCCGGGATCTCCGCGTCTGACGTTGCCGTCATGTTGTGCGTGGCACCGGCAAAGCTGATCAGGACCGTGCCGAAACGGTTGGCCGGGATTCCGACGGAGACACGCCCGGTCGTGCCGATCATGTCCTGGAGGCTGAAGGTCTCTGTCGACTCCGCCTGGCGCAGGACCTTGAAGGAGCCGAAGACGACGCCGGCTCCCAACAGACCCGCGACCAGCGCGATGAGCGTTGCCCCTCCAACCCCGGCGCCGAAGCTGTGCACGCCGAGCAGCCCCCCGATACCGAACATGGCGACGAACCCGAGGAGTAGAGGCGTCGGCGAGACTCCGCCGAGGTCGAAACCGAGGTGGATTGCCCCCAGGAGGCCACCAAAGATGTCATCGAAGATCAGGGTCAGCAGGAGGAGTCCGCCACCCAGTAGGAGGCAGGCTCCAAAGACGAGGTCGGCAGTGGTCATTTCAACACCACCAGCGACTGCATCTTAGGACGGGAGGCGGCTTGACCGGCGCTGAACGCCGACCAGGCGCGAGGGTTACTCGCCCACGGCGCGCCGGCGCCTGGTCCTGGCGCGCCGCGCGACGGGAGGCTCCTCGCGCCGCATGACGAACACCTCGATGGGCAGCACGCCGGCATTCACCAGCGCGGACCACAGCCCTCCCGCCAGCGAGCCGATCACCGCACAAACCAGGCCCAGGGTCACGCCCACCGCCGGGATGACGAGGAACCACTGGTCCGACAGCGTCTCCAGCGAGTTGACCTGGTCGCCGAGGGGCAGCAGCTGCTGGGTGACGCCCAGGCTGTAACCGAGCTGCGCCTGCCAGTCCACGATCGCGCCGGCGAACCAGCTGAGGAGCGCACCCAGGGTCGCCCCCAGGAACAGGCCGAACACAAAGCCGCTTATCGCTCCCGCGAACATCGCGCTGCGAATCGACAGGCGGACGAGGTAGTCGCTCACCATGCGGGTCGCCTCCTCACGCGCGACAGCGCGAAGATCAGCAGCACCAGCAGCACAGCGGGCACCGCCAGACCGTACGCGATGTAGGGCAGGAGCAGACCGTGACGCTCGGTCGCCGTGATCGGTGCTGCGACGCCTTTGGACCTGACCGCGGGTGGCGGGGTGGCCGGCACGGTGAGCCCATATGATCGCGCCACCACGCTGCCAACGGGTCGTTGCGATCCGTCGGGCCGGTAGAGGCCGAAGCGCTCGATGGTGATGCCGGGCCTCTGCGTCCAGTAATCGTCGAGCGACCACCACACCGCCGCACCGACGAATCCGTTCTGCCGCGTGTCGAAGTCGGCGGACAGCTGGCTGTAATACGCGTTGAACACACGCACCTGCTGCTGCTCGTCGGCGGCGTCGTCCGCCCAGTGCCCGTATTCGAGGACGAGGATCGGCTTCTTCGGAAACGTCTTGTGGACCGCCATCAGAAACGACTGGATCTCCGCACCCGAGAGCCGGCCGCCATACAGCACGCCGGAGTAGAGCGTGTAGCCGGCCACGTCGAGGTTGGCGCTCGTGGTGTCCGATGCGTCGATGCCGTACGCGGCCTGGCCGGTAAGGCGGGTTCCGTCGATGCGTCGATCGAGCGAGCGTAAGGCGTTGAGCGCGCTGATCCGATCCGAGTCACCGGTCGACTCATTCGCAAAGCCGTGAAAAATAACGCTCGGCCGGTCGAAGTCGCGGAGGTCCATCTCGGCCAGCATCTGCTGCGGGATCCCGCGGTCCATGGCGATCGAGAAGGTCTGCGGCGTGTAGTGGTACAGCGGGATCTCTTCCCACACGGCGACACCGAGGCGGTCGGCGAGGACCGGAAACATCTGGTCTGGAGGATGGTGGTCGACGCGCACGAGGTTGGCGTGCACCTTCATCACGCGGCGGAGAAGCGAAGCGATGTCCTGGGGGGAGGTGAGCGGACCGCCGCCGGCCGTGGGCTTCTCCTCGTGCGCCGCCACGCCGTCGAAGACGATGGGCTCGCCGTTGAGGAGCAGCCGCGGGCCGGTCGAGTCGACACGAATGGACCTCAAACCAAAGCTCGTGTAGAGGTTGTCCACCGGCACATCGTCAGCAAGGACCGTGACCTGCAGGACGTAGAGCGCGGGCAGGCTCGGGCTCCACAGGTCAGCGCCGCGAATGGTGAAGGGCGCGGGGACGCGGAACACGGACTCCCCTGACACGGTCCCCAGGCCGAGGTTCTCGTCGAAGAGCGTTTGCGCGTCGAGCGGAATCAGGGAGCTTGCGTCGGCGCTGAGGAGGTCGCTCTGACTCACCTGGGCCGGCCACAGCCGCACCTCGATCGCGTCATTGATCGACTCGGCGCCTCGGTGCTGGAGGACGATCGACACATCCGCGCCGTCGAGGTGAGGTGTCACGTCGGCGCGGACCGCGCTGAGCGACGGCAGCGCCTCCATCCACACGTCGCCCACGACGCCGCCGTAGTTCCACCAGTCGGCCAGGCCCCAGGGGACGATGTCGTTGCGGGTCCCCCACTCCGGGTTGTCGACGCGAACCAGCAGGTTGTTCTCTCCGCCTGAAAGCAGCGCCTGGGTCGCGTCGAGCGCAAATGGCGTGTCGCCGCCCTCGTGGTAGCCGAGGTAGTGGCCGTTGAGCCACACGTCCGCGACGTAACGGACAGCGCCGAATTTCAGGTTCGCGTACTGGCCCGACCAGAGCGCTGGGACGAAGAAGTCGCGACGGTAGTAGCCGGAGCTGGTCGTTCGGTCAGGCGGCCTGTTGAAGGTGCCGGGCACGTCGAGGTTTGTCCAGGAGCTGTCGTCGAACTGCGCGTCCGCCCGGCCGCCCAGCTCATTCGTGATCGCGGCGAGGCTCTCCCGACGCGACCTCAGGCTGAGGTTGGTGTCGACCGGTTGCGGGTCGAAACGCCAGGTCCCGTCCAGGTCGAGCTGAAGCCGGCGCTGCCGGTCGAAGGTCGGCACCGGCTGGCCGGATTCAAACGCGACCGGCCCCCCCGAGACGTCCCGGAAGCCGAGTGTGGGCGCGAGGTCGGCGTGGCCTCCGGAGGGCACGACGCTGCACGCCGCGCTCAGCCCGGACGCGGCGAACACGGCGACCAACGCGAGGGCACATTTGTTCGCCATCCCGCATGCCTCACTAAGAAACGTACAGGTAGACGTTGCACCTTTATGGCGAACAGACGTTGGTCACACGACGTGACCGTGAAGAGCGACGCCCTCGACCTCGAGCCGAACGTGTTCACGAAGGAAAGTCCGCGCGCGATCGCGCAATCGCTGAAGCGGTCGGCCGAGCACAGTACGAGGCGCAAGAGCGATCCTTATCGCTCGGCGATGTCGATGCTCACCTTCTACATCAATCGGGCGGGCAAGAACCTGCCGAAGGAGCGCAAGGAGCGTCTAGAAAAGGTGAAGGATGAGCTCCGGGCGCTCTACGGCAAGAGGTAGCGCGAGACTTCAGACGGGCAACCGAAGGTTGTACTTCCGCACCAGCGGCGGCGCCAGCTCGGGGAGAAAGATCACATCATGGCGAAGGCCGATCTCGATCAATTGGTCGAAGGTCGGCGGAGCGGACGCAAAACGCTGCGCAAGCTCTTCGCCGAACTCCTCGAAGCCAGCGGGCGTGTACATGTCGAGCACTCTGACGGGTTGACCATCCGCGCTCCACAGCGCATGCGCGACTCCTTTGGGCCTTACGACAAACGCTCCCTCCCCGGCCTGCAGCTCCTCGGCGCCGACCATCGCGCCGAGCTTGCCATCGAGGACGTAGGACACCTCGCTCGTCTTCTCATGCTTGTGGGGAGGAACGAAGAAGCCGGCTGGGAGCCGAACCTCGACTATCGAGAAGGCCCCAAAGGTCTGTGCACCTTTGATCTTGGCGACGGACCGAATGCCCATCGCCGAGTGCTCCGCCCCTTGATCCGGCCGGATGAGAACTGACTCTGCGGTCGACATGGCGCCCTCCTTCAGAACCCAATTCGCGTTCATAATGAACGCCAATGTGTGGGAGAAGGTACACCCCACGGGTGGTACTGTCAATATCGCGTTCATGATGTACGCGAAATTGCGATGACCCGTACCTACCGCATGAAGGTGCGGGCCGAGCGCCATGCGGACACCCGGCGCCGCATTCTTGAGGCCGCCGTGCACCTGCACCGGACGGGCGATGCTCAGCGGATTACGATCACCGAGGTCGCCAAGCTCGCGGGTGTTGAACGGCCAACGGTCCTTCGCCACTTTCACGACCGCATCTCGCTCCTGATGGCATGCACATTCGGGGATCCGGTCCCGGCCCAGCACGCCGCCGATTGGGCGCGTGAACCAAACCCCGAAGCCAGGCTGGCTCTCGCCCTGACTGAGCAGTACGCCTGGTACCGCCGCAATCGCCCCGCGCTGCAGCAGTTGGAGGCGCTGACCGACGACAGGCTGAGCGCGAGCCGCGAGGCGAAGCAGGCGTTACGAAATCGTGCCTACGAGGTGTTGTCACGGGGATGGGCCGTCGACGAGGCCGACCGACCTCGGCTGTTGATGGCCATCAGGCACGCGTTCGAGTTTTGGTCCTGGTTCTCACTCGCCGAATCTGGAGTCGCGGACGAGGATGCGGTGACGTTTATGGTCGACGTCGTGCGTGACGTGGAGTCCAGGTGGTCCCGATCCGCATTAACCGGCGCCGACGGCGGCTGATCCTACGGCCCCCGCGCTTGTCCTACTCTCGGCGGTCGCCGGCGATGCCCTAAAGCCACGAACGATCAGCCATGTGGCGAGGGCAAGCTCCCACAGGATAATCGGAATCACCAGCAGCTGCGCCGGCTCGAAGCCGCGCGTGGGATCCCCCATGCCAACCGCCAGACCTGTCGCCAGCATCGCGAGCGCGATCAATCCCCAGACGGAGATGAGTCGCGGGACCAATCGTGACCTGTACAGGACGACGCACAGAAGCGGAGTGGCGACCAGGTACGCCAGCGCCGCGAGGCGCCCGGCCCAGAACTGCTGCCCGAGAGCCAGCTCCACTGATGGCTTCAACGCCGAGACGTCCGCTCCTCCAGACAGGTAGGACTGGCTCAGCGGGATCAACGACAGCAGCGTGGCTGCACCCACCAGCAGCAGCAGGGCTTCGACGACCTTGAAAGCCACATACCCCAGCGCGAGACCCTGGCCGTAGCGCGCCAGCACCGGATAGAGAAGGACCGCGTATCCAACGATCGCCGCGTCGTTGACGTGCGCGACCAGCGTCCCGACCACCAACCGGGTGGCATGCGGATACACGTCGCTCAACGCGTTGGCGCTTGTCGGGATGAACCCGGTGAGCACGCCTCCGACCAACGTCACCACGTTGCTGAGCCAGAACAGCAACCCGATCACCACCGCCGTCCGCCTGAACCCCTTCTCTTCCATCTGATCGCTCCTTGTTTCCCGGTAATTCGTACGTCGTACGATATTCGTACAGCGTACGATTGTCAAGTGGGCGATCCGGGTACTCGGCTGAGCAGGGAACGAGTCCTCAAAGCGGCCGTCCATCTCGCCGACCACTACGGCATCGACTCCTTGACCATGCGCAAGCTCGGCGAGCATCTGGGAGCGGGTCCGATGTCGCTCTACTACCACGTCGCCAACAAGCGAGCCTTGCTCGACGGGATGGTCGACCTCGTCTTCAGTGAGATCGAGCTCCCGTCCGCGCACGTGGATTGGAAGCAGGCCATGCGACGAAGGGCGATCTCGACGCGAGAGGTGCTCCGGCGCCATCCATGGGCGCTCGGTCGCATGGAGGCGACGAAGTCCCCCGGACCGAGTGACCTGCGACTGCACGATGCGGTGCTGCGCTGCCTACGCCAGGCGGGCTTCTCCGTTGAGATGGCCGTGCAGGCTTACTCCGTGCAGGATGCGTACATCTACGGCTTTGCCCTACAGGAGAGGACGCTCGAGTTCGGGACGCGTGAAGAGTTTGCGCAGGCCGCGCGCAAGCGCGTGAAAGAAGTCGAGACGAAGGCCGAGGATGCAGCGCGCCTGTATCCGTACCTCGCCGAGGTCGTGGCCGGTTACGTCGCGAAGCACGGTTATGACGCCGCTGAAGCCTTCGAGTTTGGCCTCGACGTCATCCTCGACGGCCTCGAGAAGCTGCGGACTAGTTCCCGGCGCGAAGGTCCCGCCGCGCCTCGAGGATCTCGAACCGCACGGCGCGGCGGATGACGAACTGATCGTTCGCGTAACGCCTGCGCGTCACCTCGTCCACGACCCACGTGGCGCCATGCACGAAACGCAGGTGCTCGCGGAGGTACTGGCGCAGGTCAGGCAGGCTCGCGAATGGGACGCGGTGCCAGAAACGGCCCCGACGCTTGCGCCGGAACAGGCCCTCGCCCACGACTCGCGTGATCGCGCGATCTGACGCAAGATCGTTGGCGAGCTCGACCCTGTTCGTCCTCACGGAGCCGAAGACCTGAAACCCCCGGGGACGGCGGCGTGCGATGCTGGCCGCGACGCGCGAGTCCGGTCGGGCGTCGATCAGCACCCCGCCGGGCGCGAGGACTCTATGAACCTCGTGGAGGGCATGGACCATGCCCTTGCGCGCAATTCATCAAAGCGTCCAGGAAAGCAGCACGACGTCGAACGCACCGTCCCGATATGGGAGCCGCTGCGCCGCACCGACGCCAAATCGAACGTTTCCAAGCCCGGACCTGCGGGCGGACCTCCGCGCGGTTCTGATCGCGTCGGCGTCCGGGTCGAGCCCGTCCACCGTCGATGCAAGCGGCGCGATACCAAGCGCGAAGCGGCCGTCGCCGCAGCCGAGATCGAGGACTCGCTTGCGTCGCACCAACCGCTCGCCGCCCCACTCGCGGAGCTCGTGGAGCGGATCAGGTCGGAGGATCGAAGACACCGACGGGACGTGCTTACCGACGTGGCCGAGCTCGGCGACTCTGTGGCTGGCCATGGTGCGCGTGCAGCTTAGCGGTCCACCCGCAACACGTGGACGTCCACGCCCGACAGCCTCCGTATGACCATGCTCGTCGTGTCGCCGGGTATCCATCGATTGCGGCGCCGGTGGCCAAGGATCACCTCTGTGGCCAACGAATCGTGAACGTAGTCCACCAGAGTTCGCGCCACGGACCGGCCATGCAGGTGCACGAACTCGCCGCCGAGCTGGTGCGTGAGCGCCGCGTAAGCGCCCATCCATTCCTTCTGTTCGTCAGTGGTACGCCTCGTTCGCACGGACACGACCGAGAATTTCGCGTCCTGCGTCGCGGCGTAGGTCGCCGCGCGCCGGATCCGGTTCTCCAGCCCGCGCTGCACGGGCAGCGCCACGACAATGCGACCGCGCACGTCCCAGGGCTCACGGACGCCGCTTTCGCGCATGAAGCCGACGAGCTGCCGGTCGGCGTGCTCGGCGATGACGCGAAACGCCGACTCGCGCAGTGCCTCGAGGACGGTGAGGCGGAGCTCGTGCTGCATGGCGACGGCGAGCTCGGCGGGCCGCAGCACCGGCCGCTCGCGCATTCGCTCGAGAAGGTCCTCCGGCGTAATGTCGATGAGCTCCAGCTCGTCGATCGACTCGAGGACCCCGTCATCGATCACGCCTCCCGAGGCCGTGCCGCCGAGCATCGCCGCGTATGCGCCGGCCATGCTGCGGATCGAGAGCAGGTGCACGGTCGCCAGGACCGTGATTCCCGCCGCGAGTAGGCGCGAAACTTCCTCGACGCGGCGGCGACCGGTCTCATCGAGCTCCGCGAGGTCGTCGATGCACACCACGTCCGGGTTGCGGGCCAGGACGGCTTCGACGTCCAGCTGTTTGTGGTCCGGTCGCTGGCGCCCGAGCCCAAGCACGTCCAGGTCGCGGAGCGCGCCGTCGGCGTCGCCGTGAACGCGGTACGAAGCAACGACCAGATCGGTCCCGCGACCAGAGCGCCGGCGGCCCTCGTCGAGCATCGCCGTGGTTGCTCCAACTCCCCTCGCGTAGCCGAGGTAGACGCGAAACAAGGTCCGACGGCGGGTCTCCGAAGCAATCTGTCGCAGCACGCGCATCGGGTCAGGCCGCGTCTCGCTCTGCTTCACTGCACCAGCCTCGCGATGACGTGAACGTCCGAGCCGGGCAGCCCGTCGATGATGCGGTCGACCAGCGTCGGGCGCAAAGAGCTCCAGGCGGCGCCGCTGACCATCTCCCCCACCACGACATGCTCGACCGACGCATCGAGCGCCGCCTGGATGACGGCATCGGCCACATCGGTGCCGCCGAGGACCGCGAACGACGCCCCCAGCTGAGCTGAAAGCGAGCGGAGGCGCACGACCTCGGCCTCGTTCGAGCTGTCCATACGAACCGTGACCACGATGCAGCTGCCCCCCAGGCGCCGAGCGAGCCTGGCACCCCGGCGGATGAGATCTTCTGATGAGGAATCCCGCGACACTGCGACCAGCACGTCCTCAGGCGACTCGATCACGTTTCGCGATCGGGCCATCGAATCCGCGACCAGCCGAAGCCCGATCTGGCGCATCGCCGACAGGTTTTGCGGTCGAAAGAAGTTGGCGAGCGCGGTCTCGACCTTGTCCTTCGCGTAGATGTTTCCGTGCCGCATGCGCTTACGCAGGGCTTCTGGCGTGATGTCGATGAACTGGATCTCGTCGGCGCCGTCGAGCTCCTTGTCGGGGACGGTCTCCCTGACGACGATTCCGGTCACGCGCTCGACCAGGTCCTTGACGCTCTCCACGTGCTGGACGTTGACCGTCGTGATGACGTCGATGCCGGCCGCCCGGATGTCCTCCACGTCCTGCCAACGTTTGGCGTGGCGGACGCCGGGCACGTTGGTGTGAGCCAGCTCATCGACGAGAGCAATCTCCGGCTTGCGCCTGAGGACGGCCTCGAGGTCCATCTCCTCCAGCACCGTTCCGCGGTACTCGACCCTGATGCGCGGGATCACTTCGAGGCCGGAGATGAGCTCGACGGTGCGCGGCCGGTTGTAGGTTTCGACGAACCCGACCGCGATATCGTGGCCGTGAGCCTGAAGGTCATGCGCCTCGCGCAGCATTGCGAATGTCTTGCCGGCGCCAGGCGTCGCGCCGAGGAACACCTTGAGCTTGCCGCGGCGCGGCTCTGACGGGGGGGCGTCGCTTTTGAGGCTAGCCAGCTTCTCCACGATCCAGCGCCATGTTTACCTCCAGCACGTTGACATGAGGCTCGCCGAAGATCCAGAGGATCCGGCCGTGCACGTACTTCTCGACCAGGGCCTGCACCCTGGCCCGATCGAGCCCTCGCGCGCCCGCCACGCGGTCGACCTGAAGCAGAGCGTTGGCCTCTGTGATGTCCGGATCGAAGCCGCTGAAGTCGGTGGTGACCGCGTCGACGGGGACCGGTGCGTTGGCGTTCAGACCGTTGGCCTGCCGGTACGACCTGGCGCTGCTGGCGACACGGTTGATAAGGACCGGGTTGCTCGGCCCGAGGTTGCTTCCCGCGGAGTTGTCGGCGGCGTACGGCTTGGGCGAGCCCGTCGCCGCGTCGACCGTGGCCGACGGACGGCCCTGGAAGTACTTGTCCGCCGTAAAGCTCTGGCCGATCAGGCTCGAGCCGACGACCTGACCGTTGACGACTATCAGGCTGCCGTTGGCCTGGTCGTGAAACGCGATCTGACTGATGCCGGTGATCGCGAGCGGATACATGATCCCGCCGATCAACCCAAAGACGAGCGTGATTCGGATCGCTCTCAGGATGTCGCCGGGGATGTGGGTCATCATTTGGGCGACTCCTATGCCGACAGACCGATCGCGGTGATCAGAACGTCGATGAGCTTGATCCCGATGAAAGGCGCGATGATCCCGCCGAGTCCGTAGATCAACAGGTTGTTGCGAAGGAGCGCAGCGGCGCCGATGGGTCGGTAGCGCACGCCGCGAAGGGCCAGCGGAACGAGGGCGATGATGATCAGCGCATTGAAGATGACCGCCGCCAGCACCGCGCTGTTGGAGCTGTGGAGCTGCATGACGTTCAGCGCCTTGAGGTCGCCGACGCTCGTGCCGATGAAGATCGCGGGGATGATCGCGAAGTACTTGGCGACGTCGTTCGCAATGCTGAAGGTGGTCAGCGCGCCGCGTGTGATCAGCATCTGCTTGCCCGCCTCGACGATCTCAATGAGCTTGGTCGGGTCGCTGTCCAGGTCGATCAGGTTGCCGGCTTCCTTGGCCGCCTGCGTGCCTGTGTTCATCGCAACCGCAACGTCGGCCTGAGCCAGCGCGGGCGCGTCGTTCGTCCCATCGCCGGTCATGGCGATCATGCGCCCCTGCGACTGCTCGTTCTTGATCAGCTCGAGCTTCTTCTCCGGCGTGGCCTGCGCCAGGAAGTCGTCGACACCCGATTCCCTTGCGATGGCAGCCGCGGTCAGCGGGTTGTCGCCGGTGATCATCACGGTGCGCAGCCCCATGCGGCGCAGCTCCGCGAAGCGATCGCGGATGCCCGGCTTGACGATGTCCTTGAGGTGGACCGTGCCGAGGATGACGTGGTTCTCGGCGACCACAAGCGGGGTGCCGCCGGAACGGCCGATCGCAGCCACGCGCTCACTCACATCGTCCGGCAGGCCGCTGCCTCCCCAACGCCCGATCGCGTCGTCGGCGCCCTTGCGGATGCTGCGGTCGTCGAAATCGACGCCGCTCATCCGGGTGCTGGCCGAAAACGGAATGAACGTCATTCCCTTCTGGTCGGCGGTCCCGCCGTTCGAGCCGAGCCTGCGCGCGAGCGCCACGATCGACTTGCCTTCCGGTGTCTCGTCGGCGAGGCTCGAGAGCTCGGCCGCCTCGAGCAGGCGGTTCATCGCCACCCCCGGTGCGGGGATGAACTCCGACGCCTGTCGGTTGCCGAACGTGATTGTCCCGGTCTTGTCCAGCAGCAGCGTGTCGACGTCGCCGGCGGCCTCGACCGCGCGGCCTGACAGAGCCAGCACGTTGCGCTGCAGCAGGCGGTCGATGCCCGCGATGCCGATCGCTGAGAGAAGGCCGCCGATGGTCGTCGGGATGAGGCACACGAGCAGCGAGATGAGGACGGTGATTGTGACACTGGCCCCGGCGTAGATCGCAAAGGGCTGCAGCGTGACGGTGGCGACCATGAAGATGATCGTCAGCGCGGCGAGCAGGATGTTCAGCGCGATCTCGTTCGGCGTCTTGCGGCGCGACGCGCTCTCGACCAGCGTGATCATGCGGTCCAGGAAGGTCTGGCCCGGGTTGGCCGTGATCTGCACGACGATGCGGTCGGACAGCACCCTGGTGCCGCCCGTGACCGCGCTTCGGTCGCCGCCGGCCTCGCGGATGACTGGCGCGGACTCGCCGGTGATCGCTGATTCGTCGATCGACGCGATGCCCTCGATGACGTCGCCGTCGCCGGGCACGATGTCGCCGGTCTCGCAAACGACGATGTCTCCCTTCTTGAGCTCGGTGGATGGAACTCGTTCCTCCTTTCCGTCGACGAGGCGACGAGCGATGGTGTCGGTGCGCGTCCGGCGCAGGGCAGCGGCCTGAGCCTTGCCCCTGCCCTCGGCCACCGCCTCCGCAAAGTTGGCGAACAGCACGGTGAGCCACAGCCACACCGTGATCTGCCCGACGAACAGCTCGTTGTTCGCGCCGCTCAAGCCCGGCGTGCCGTTGAAGAGGTCGAGGAAAAAGATCACGGTCGTGATCACCGAGCCGACCTCGACCACGAACATCACGGGGTTGCGCACCATCCGGCGGGGGTCCAGCTTCTTGAAGCTGTCCGCCAGCGCCGGCAGCATGATCGTCCGGTCGGTCAGGCTGCTACGACCTCGGCGCCGCTCCCGTTTCTGAACTCGCTGCTTCTCGTCCATCCTTTCTTTGCTCTAGTGGAGGTGGCCGGCCGCAAGCTGGAACTGTTCCAGTAGCGGGCCGAGCGCGAGTGCTGGGAAGAACGTCAGCGCGCCGACGATCAGCACCACGCCGATGAGGAGGCCGACGAACAGCGGCCTGTCCGTTGCGAACGTGCCCGCGCCGGCGGGGACGACCTTCTTACCTGCCAGCGCGCCGGCCATGGCGAGGATGGGGATGTGCTCCAGGAACCGGCCGATCCACATCGCGGCCGCGCCCGTGGAGTTGTAGTAGACGGTGTTGCCGGTGAGGCCGGCGAACGCGCTTCCGTTGTTGGCGGTCGCGGAGGAGAACTGGTAGAGGATCTCGCTGAAACCATGGGCGCCCGGATTGAGGGGCCCGGCCAGGCCGGCCGGAACGAGGACCGAGACCGCGGTGAAGCCAAGGATGCTGAAGACGTCGATCAGCACAGCCAGCGCCGCGAGGCGCACCTCTTTCGACTCGATCTTCTTGCCGAGGTATTCAGGCGTGCGGCCGACCATCAGCCCGGCGATGAAGACCGAGAGAACGACGAACACGAGCATGAAGTAGATCCCGGCGCCGATTCCACCCGGATCGATCTCCCCCAGCTGCATCTGCACCAGCGCGACCATGCCCCCGATCGGCGTGAAGCTGTCGTGGCTGGAGTCGACCGATCCCGTGCTGGTGCCGGTGGTGGTGGCCTCGAACATCGCCGAGTAGATCGGACCGAAGCGGACGGCCTTTCCCTCCATGTTCCCCCCGGCTTGCGATGGGGTGTTGTCCTGGGTCACGCCCTGCGCAGCGATCGCGGGGTTGCCGGTCTGCTCCGAATATGCCGAGATCCCGGTGAAGACAGCCAGGAGGATGAACATCGCGGCGAAGATGGCGATCCCCTGCCGCATCTTGCCGACCCACCTGCCGAACGTGAAGCAGAGCGCGAACGGGATCAGCAGCTCGAGGAACAGCGTGAACTGGTTGGTGAAGCCGTTCGGGTTCTCGAACGGGTGCGCTGAGTTGGCGTTGAAGGGCCCGCCCCCGTTGTTGCCGAGGTCCTTGATCGCCTCCTGGGAAGCGAATGGCCCGACTGCGATGACCTGCTGAGCGCCTTCAACCGTGTGGGCGACGACGTAGGAGCCGAAGGTCTGGATGACGCCCTGCGAGACCAGGATGATGGCGGCCACGACCGACAGCGGGATCAGGACGTACAGGGTCGCGCGCGTGACGTCGACCCAGAAGTTGCCAAGCGTCTTGAGCTGCCGGCTGGAAAGGGCGCGGAAAAGCGCGACCGCGATCGCGATGCCGACGGCCGCGGACAGAAAGTTGTGGATGACGAGGGCCAGCATCTGCGAGAGGTACGACATCACCTGCTCGCCCGTGTAGTTCTGCCAGTTGGTGTTGGTCACGAAGCTGACGGCGGTGTTGAGCGAAAGATCCGCAGGGACCGGCCCGAAGCCCTGCGGGTTCAGCCCGAAATCGTTGAAGGGAAGGTGCCTCTGGAGGCGCAACAGCACGTACGTGAACAGGAAGCTCACGAACGAGAACACCAGCAGGCTCACGGTGTAGCGAACCCATGTCTGCTCGTCGTCTTCCTTGACGCCGATGGCCCAATAGCACGCCCGCTCCACGGGTCGCATGACCGGGTGCAGGAAGGTTCGCTGGCCCTGGAAGACCTTGACCATCCACACGCCGAGGAAATAGCCCGCGATGATCACAGCGATCCACGTAACGGCGATGCCGATGGCGTCGATGCCCCAGGCCGGCATCAGAACCTCTCGGGGAACAGGAGCGCCGCGATCAGGTAGATGGTCACGAGCAGTGCGATGAACCCCGTGATGATGTAAGGCAGGCTCGCCGGCATCAGGGCAGCTCCTCCAGACCGCGCACGTAGAGCAGCGACACGATCGTCAGCACAAGGGCCAGGCCTAGCATCCACACGTCGAGCGGCATGTCCAGAATCCTAGGAGCGGTTACATCAACGAACCGTCAACAGCCGGCGGCGGGCCGAACCGGTAGCCGCGTGTCCCGGCGGTGACGATCACCTCGGGATTCTTGGGGTCGTTTTCCAGCTTCACCCGCAGGCGCTGGATGAACGTGCGCAGGTAGTTGCGCTCGTCTCCGTAGCCAGGTCCCCACACGGTTCGCAGCAGGGTGCGGTGGTCGATGACCTGACCCGCGTGCTCGGCCAGGGCGACGAGGAGGCCGTACTCGGTCGGCGACAATCGCACCTCGGAGCCGTTCCTCATCACGGTCTGATTTCCGAGATCGACCGCAACGTTGCCGGCACGTATCACCCTCGCCGTCGTGGACGGCAGCTGGGCCCGCCGGAGCACTGCGCGGATGCGGGCCACCAGCTCGTCGGCGCCGAATGGTTTGGCGAGGTAGTCGTCGGCGCCCATGTCGAGGGCGCGCACCTTGTCTCGTTCCTCGCCCCGGGCGCTGATGACGATCACCGACGGCAGCCGCTTGCCCTGGTGCGCCTGGAGGATGTGCCAGCCGTCGACGAAAGGCAGGCCGATGTCCAGGAGCACGACGTCGTAGGCCGAGGTTTCAAGCTCGCGGGCGCCGGCGGCGCCGTCGCCTGCGGTTCGCACCTCGTGGCCGTTGCGCTCGAGGATCGAGCGGACGGAGTTGCGCAGCGCCGGGTCGTCCTCGACGATCAGGATCCGGCTCACGCCGGCTGCGGGGCTTCGGGCAGCGTGAACCTGAACACCGCTCCGCCCTCCGGCCGCTCCTCCACCGCGACGGTGCCCGCGTGCGCCTCGACCAGGCCCTTGACGATGGCGAGACCGAGGCCGGTTCCTCCGCTCGACCCATTGGTCTGACCGCGAAAGAAGCGTTCGAAAATCCGGTTCCGCAGCTCGGCGGGAATGCCGGGGCCATGGTCGCTGACGCGAATCGTGATCAGGCCCGGATCCTCGTGGCTCACGTCGATTCGGATCGGTGTCCCCACAGGACCGAAGCGGTCGGCGTTCGATAGGAGGTTGTCGAAGATCTGCCCGAGCCGGTCCCAGTCCGCGAGAACCGCCGTGCGTGCCGCCGCGCTGTCCCAGCTGACCTCCCGATCCCGAGAGACGCGGTGCAGGCGCTCAGTCGCGGATTCGATGGCGTCCGCGAGGTCGACCGGCGTCAGGTCGAGCTCCAGCGCACCGCCTTCGATGATCGTCATGTCGAGCATGTCGGCCACGAGGGTGTTGAGGCGGCGCGCCTCCGCGGCGATGGTTTGCAGCGCCCGCTTTGTTTCTTCCGGGCTGCGTTCCTTGGTTGTATCGGTGCTCTCGGCGAGGATCGTGCCCAGCGGGGTGCGCAGCTCATGAGACACGTTTGCGAGCAATTCCCGGCGCAATCGATCCGATTCCTGCAGGGCGTGGATCTGCTGCTCGCTGCGCGCGAGCCGCAGCTCGGCCTGAGCCGTCGCTGCCTGCTCTTTGTTGACGCGGATCAGCTCAGAGTTCGCGCTCTGCAGCTGGCGGGCCAGCGACTGGGCCTGGAGAAGCGCGTTGCGGCGCCGCGACGCAAGCAGGCCGACCAGCGCCGCGGTGGCGAGGAAGGCCGACAGGTTCACGATGTCGGTCTCGTCCGCGATGGTGAGCGTGTAGACGGGAGGAACGAAGAAGTAATCGACGGACAAAAAGCTGATGCCGGCGCACACCAGCGCGGGCCAGATTCCACCGAACACTCCGACGACGGCAACCAGCGCCAGGTAGACGAAGATGTAGTCGCGCTGGGTCTGGTGACTGAGCTGAAACAGCGCCGCCGTGACGATGCCTGGTCCGGCCAGCGCGACCGCCCAGACGGCGACCATGGTCGGCGAAGGCGATCGCCGGTCAGCTTCGGAAATCACATCGTTGACTCTGTGTTGATGGTTGCCTGATTAGCCTGAAATCATGGCTGAGCAGCCCGTGTTCCGCATTGCGCACAGCGGCCCCACGGCCGAGCAGCGCAGGCGCGCGGACTCGTATCAGCGCAAGAACCTTCGGATCGCGATTCGCCAGCTGGAGAGGGCCGAGCTGTACCTGAACGCCGTGGACGCGCTGGATCTCGAAGACGACCAGGTCGAGAAGCACCTCAGGGACATGGTCGGGCGGCTTCGGGCGCTGCGGCGGTATCTCGCCGAGAAACGACAGACCGCGTAACACGCCTGCAACCCACGCGCGTTAGGATCGCGCTCGGAGGTAAGTGAAGATGATGTTTGGAACCGTCGCGAGGTATCGACTCAAGCCCGGACACGAAAAGCAGTTCCTGGCTGAGATGGGCTCCTTCGAGGGCGACCCTCCGGCCGGCTGGGTCTATCACACGGTCTTCCGCAGCACACAGGACCCGGACGAGCTCTGGCTCAGCGTCGTGTTCGAGAGCGAGGAGGCGTATAGGAAGAACGCCGAGAGCCCTGACATGGACAACGAGTATCGGAAGATGCTCGAGCACCTTCAGGGTGACCCAGAGTGGCACGACGGGCACGTGGTCCACGAGGCGATGAGGCAACCGGCGAAAGGCTGACGCCTGGTCGGGCGGGCGAGATTCGAACTCGCGGTCTCCTGGTCCCAAACCAGGCGCTTTACCGAGCTAAGCTACCGCCCGCGCGCGTCGATTGAATCAGACAGCCGCTGCAGCGCGCCCGACTCTAGCAGCGCTCGCGCCGCCGCGGCCCGGTGGCTGTACTTCCTCTTCTCGTCGGGCGGCATCTCTCCGAACGTCTTGCCCGTCCCGGGCACAAGGAAGATCGGGTCGTAGCCGAAACCTGCCGTTCCTCTCCACTCGGGCACAATCTCGCCCCGCACCTCGCCCTCGAAAACCTGCGTCGGGCGTCCCGGCACGGCCAGCGCGATGACCGAAACGAAGCGGCCCTTCCACGGGCGCGGCACCCCGTCGAGGCGGCGGAGCAACTCCGCGGTTCGCTCCTTCTGGCTCGGTCCCAGGCGCGCGGAGCGAACTCCCGGAAAGCCGCCGAGCGCATCGACCTCCACGCCCGAGTCGTCGCCCAGCGCCGGCAGACCCGTGCGCGATGCGGCCGTCTCAGCCTTCAGGACGGCATTCTCGGCGTAGGTCCTCCCCACCTCGTCCACGTCGGTGTCGAATGCGACCAGGTCAAGACCAGCGGGAGCGAGCAGGTCCCTGAACTCGCCGATCTTGCCCGCGTTGCCGGACGCGATGACCAGCCGCGGCCGATCAGGCAAGCGCCGCGAGTGCTCTCTTCTGGGCGACGATGAGCTCCTTGATGCCCTTCAACGCAAGGGCAAGCATGGAGTCCAGCTCCGCGCGCGAGTACGGGGCGCCCTCGGCCGTGGCCTGCAGCTCGACCAGGCGGCCGTCCTCGGTCATCACACAGTTGAGGTCGGTCGACGCGTGGAAGTCTTCGGAGTAGTCGAGGTCCAGGACTGGCGTGCCCTCCACCACCCCGCAGCTCACGGCCGCCAGGTGCTGACGGATGGGGATCTCGCTGATCATGCGCGCGTCCTTCATGCGTTTGGTCGCCATGTACAGGGCGACGAAGGCGCCGGTGATCGATGCCGTGCGCGTCCCACCGTCGGCCTGCAGCACGTCGCAGTCCAGCGTGATCGTGCGCTCGCCGACCTTGGACATGTCGATGGCCGCGCGGAGCGACCGTCCGATCAACCGCTGGATCTCGTGGGTGCGCCCGCCGATGCGGCCCTGGATCGCCTCGCGCGTGCCGCGGTCGTGAGTGGCGCGCGGCAGCATCGAGTACTCGGCCGTGATCCATCCCTGACCGGTGCCGCGGCGGTGCATCGGCACGCGGTCCTCGACGCTCGCGGTGATCCACACGCGCGTGCGCCCCATCTCGACGAGACATGAACCCTCGGCATGAACGTTGACGCCGAGCTCCAGCTTCACCGGCCGAAGCTGGTCCGGTGCGCGGCCGTCGTGGCGCGCGGCCGTGCCCGTTACCGTCCGAGAAGTTTCAGTAATAGCGCCGTGCCCTCGAAGAAGATGTACAGCGGAATGAACATGATCATAGGGGTCACCGGATCGACGCCAGGAGTCAGAAAGTTCGCGAGCAAACCGAGCCCGAGGAACCAGTACGGTCTGCGCTTGTACAACCAACGCGAGCTGATGATGCGCAGCATGCCGAGCACGAAGAGGACGATCGGAAGCTCGAACACAAGGCCGAATCCAATGCACATGATCAAGACGAAGCTCACGAGCTCGCCGATATCGGGCAGGTAGCTGACATCGGTCGGCGCCAGCGAACCGAGGACCTTGATGTACAGGGGCAACGCGAACATGGCTACCCCGACACCCAGCGCAAAGAAGACGATGGTGGCCACCACCATCGGCAGAACGAATCGCCTCTCGTGCGTATGTAAACCGGGGCTCACAAACCACCAGACCTGCTGAATGATCACGGGGGCTGCGAGGACCACGCCGATGTAGAGCGCCACCTTCAGCTGCAGCAGCACGCCACCACCTGGCTGCAGGTAGATGGCGTGACCAATGCCGGCTCGTGTGATCAGAAACGTGATGACCCGACCGGCGATGAAAATCGAAGCAATGGTGCCGATGCCCCATGCGATAAGCGAGACGATGAGCATGCGCCGGAGAGCCTCGAGGTGCTCAATGACCGACATGCGCTCTTCTTCGACTGGGACGCGTGTCCCGGGGCCGCGCTGGAGAACCCGCTCGAGAAGCGCCACCAGAGCGGCCTAGCTGCCGGTCGGCTTAGTCTCTGACGTCGAGCTCTTGCTGGCCTCGGAGGGCGCCGGCTCGGGCTTGGCCGCGGCAGTCACTTCGTTGGTGATCTCGCTGGTTGCTTTGCGAAACTCCCTCATCGCCTTGCCGATCGCTCCGCCGAGCTCAGGCAACCGGCCAGGCCCGAAGATGATGAGCACCACGGCAAGGATCACAACCAGCCACAAAGGGTGGAACGGCATCTGCGCCGATTATAGGACGGGCGTCGTTAGAAGGCCGTCAGACAAGCCTCATGAGACTTTGATCGTGATCGAGTTGATCGTGTCGGTCACGCCGATCGCCTGGACCTTGTCCATCCCTGAAATGACGGTGCCGAAGCGGTTGTAGACCGCGGTCGGGCCGCTCCCCGGCCACGCGGCCTTTTCGATGAAGAACTGGCTTCCGTTGATCGGTCCTCCGGGCACCCGCGCCATTCCCAGGGCGCCGACGTCCCACGCCTCATTGCTCGGTTCGTCGGGCAGGTTGTAGCCAGGCCCGCCGGTGCCGTTGCCCCGCGGATCTCCGCCCTGGACGACCCAGTCCTCCGCCTTCCAGAACAGAAGGCCGTTGTAGTAGCCGTGGGCGGCGAGGACAACGAAGTTGTTCACGGTGACGGGTGCGATCTCGGGATGGAGCTGCACCACGACGTCGCCCTGCGAGGTGGTTACGGTCGCGGTCAACTTCTGCGCAGCCGTGATGCACATCGGCTGCGGTGCGATGAACTCGTGTGGACCGGTCTGGGTCGAGGTCTTGCAGCTCGCCAGCGCGGACGGGACCACCGGCTCGATGGCGCGTTTGATCAGGACGCCTGACCCGATCACGACCGCTATGAGGACCGCCATGACCAGCAGAGCGGTCCAGGTCTGGCGGTTCCACACGACCGGGAGGTCGGGCTCGTCCGTGACGATCGGCGTGGGCCGGCGCGATGGTCTCGCCTGACTCACTTGCGGGCGGCCGCCTCGGCGATCGCCTGGACCAGACCGTGGGTCGTGTACTCGCGGGCCACGATCGAGACGTCCAGCCCGAGCTTGCGCGCGGTGTCCGCGGTCACCGGTCCCATGCAGGCGATCTCGGCGTCGCCCAGGATCGCGGGCAGGCGATCCTCCGGGAAGGCCTGGACGAAGTTCACCACCGTCGACGAGCTTGTGAACGTGATCACGTCCACGCCCTCGCCCTCGAACAGGCGCAGCAGCGCAGGCCCGGAGCCAGCCGGGCAGACGCCCCTGTAGACGGGAAGGATCTCGACTTCAGCACCTCGATTGGCAAGCAGCGATGGTAGGGCGTCGCGCGCGATCTCCGCACGGGGCACGAGCACGCGCATGCCCTGCATCTCCCAACCCTGGAGCGCGTTGGCCAGGCCCTCGGCGGTGTATTCGGACGTCACCAGCTCGGGCCGGAGGCCGTGCGCACCCAGGGCGTCGGCCGTCTCCTGGCCGATCGCGCACAGCTTGCAGTGGTGCAGCGCGCGGGCATCCAGGCCGGACGACATCAGCATCTGAAAGAAGATGTCGACCGCGTTGGCCGAGGCAAAGATGACAAGCGCCGTGCGGTCCAGGCTCTGAATCGCCTTCCGCACCCGATCCTCGGTCGGGAGGCGCCTGATCTCGAGGGTCGGAATCTCCACGACCGCGGCGCCGAGGTCCACGAGCTCGCGACGAAACGGGTCGACCTGGTGGCGCGCGCGGGTGATCAGGATGCGCCGTCCGTGCAGAGGGCGGCGGGACAGCGTGTCGAGGCGGTCCGACATCTCCACCCCAGGCCCCAGCACCAGCAGGGCGTCGCCCCGGATGCCGTAGGTGGCGGCCTTGCGCGCCAGCTCGCCGAGCGGGGCGCTCACCCGATGCTGGCCCGGAAGGCCTGGGTTGAGGATGAGAGCGGCCGGCGTTTCCGGCTTGCGCCCGTTCTGCAGGAGCGCGGTGATGCCGGACTCCCACCAGCCCGAGGCGAGGCGCAGCACGACGGTCTCGCCGCCGTTGACGAGACCGAAGCCGATCGAGGCCGAAAGCCCCTCGATGGTCAAGGGGATGCCGCTCATAACGGGCGCCGCCAGCTCGACGATCAAGCCCGGCACCGCCTCGAAATCGACACCCGCCCGCTCGAGCCGCTCGGCGATCGCGCTGCCGTTGGAAAACGCATAAGGATTGCCCGGAAGAAGAACCGTGACGTTGCGCCCGCTACGCGCGAGTCGCACGACCTCGTCGATGGATTGCAGCGGGGCGATGTCGGCGTTCGGGGGCGCGAGGTGCAGAAGGCCGGCGCCGCATCCATCGCAATTGCGAATCACGTCGGCCTCGCGAATTGCTTCGACCGCCTGCACAGTGGCCAGATCAGGATGACCCGGACCCACACCCACCAGCCTGACCCTGCTCATATCACCAAGCCCATCCCACCCCGGGACATGGAGAGAGAGATTAGAGCTTTCGAGTGACCACGTAGTCCGTTAGCGAAGCGAGCGCGGCGGTGGCTTCGCTGTGCTCGAGCTTTTGCAGGTGCTCGCGTGCATCACGCGCGTGCTTCATCGCTTGCGCGAGCGCGTCTCGAGGTCCATCGCTGCTGCGCACGGCCTCGACGATATGTCGCGCGTCAGCTTCGCTGAGCCGTCGATCGTCGTTGAGCTGGACCGATGAAAGCATCAAAGGCAGCGTCGCGAATCCTTCGAGGATGTCGTGGCCGATCGGTTTTCCGACCTCCCCTTCGGTTCCCGTGTAATCGAGGACGTCGTCGGCAATCTGAAACGCAAGGCCGAGAGAGCGCCCGTAGTTGCGGAGCGCACCGCGATCTCTCTCCGAGAGACCGCCGAGCAGCGCGCCGATGTCGCAACACGCGGCAAGCAGGGTGGCGGTCTTGGCCTCGATCCGCTGCATGTACTCGTCGATCGATGTGGTGTAGCGGTACCGAATGGCCTGCTGACGCACCTCGCCCGCGCAGATCTTCATCACCGCCTCGGCCAGGATGACGACCACCTCATGCGCACGGGTTCGCGCCGCGAACTCATAAGCCTTGGCGAAGTAGAAGTCACCGATCACTATCGCGGGCTCGTCTCCGAGCGAAGCCGCGACGGTGGGACGACCGCGCCGCGTCGCCGAGCGATCGATGACGTCGTCGTGCACGAGCGTGGCCGCATGTGTGACCTCGACAGCCATCGCGGCCGGGAGGACGCGCTCCAACTCATAGGTGCCGCACCGCCCCGCGAGCAGTACCAGCGCCGGTCGGAGCCGCTTGCCTCCGGCCTGGAAGAGATCCGCCATTGCGCCTGCTACCTCGGGCGGGTCAGACCCGATTTCCTTGCGCAACTGGGTCTCCACCGTCACGAGGTCGCGGGCGACTGGCCCGAAGAGCTCTGTCGCGCTCTCCGTCAAGCGCCCTTGACCGACAGACGATAACCGAGCCCCGGGACGGCCTCGAGGCTCACGCCGGTGTTCGACCGTTCCGAAAGTTTGCGGCGCAGTCGCTGCACGTGCGGATCGACCGAGTGGTCGTCGAGATCGTGCGGATAACCCCAAACCTTGTCGCGCAGCTGTGCGCGAGTCAGTACTCGCTCAGGATTGGCGGCCAGCACGGCGAGCAGGTTGAACTCGGTCATCGTCAGCGTGATCTCGTCGTCCCCGACCTTGACCCTGCGCGCGGCGTTGTCGATCTGCAGGGCGCCGATGCTGAGCACGCCCTCGCGGCTGCCGCCCGTTTCCGCGATCGCGGAGCGCCGAAGGTGCGCGTTGATCC
>Ga0307479_10000506_pt1 | contig 34925 bp, 23 predicted proteins | sample atmos_gasesECM4C_FD_203743 | JGI IMG/M metagenome (GOLD analysis project Ga0307479, IMG submission 203743) | Hardwood forest soil microbial communities from Morgan-Monroe State Forest, Indiana, United States - atmos_gasesECM4C_515 | ecosystem: Environmental > Terrestrial > Soil > Temperate...
GCCGGCGTACGCGGTGTTGCTTTCAGCCCTAGCGGACGAGGAGTCGGGGGTGACATGGTCGCCGCCACCCCGAATACCGCCATCGCCGGCGGCGCAGGCGTAGCTGGCAGCTACGGCTTCAACCTGGATGGCAGCGTTAATGCCAGTGCCACCGGAGGCGCCGGTGTCTTCGGACAGAACACCGCCACCAACGGTGCCGGCGTTTATGGCACCGCCACCGCCACCAGCGGCGCCACGGCCGGCGTGCAGGGTACCTCCGCCAGCCCCGGCGGTGTGGGCGGTTATTTCACCAATTCGGCCGGTGGCTTCATGTTCGCCGCCGTTGATTCAAGTAATAAACCCATCCTCGCGGCCGACCCCAACGGTGCCTATGTTAATACGGCTGTATTTACTAGCAACAACGACGCGACCGGAACCGTGTTGAACGAACTGGTGAAGTACACATCGGCGGACGCAGTGAATGTGACCAGCGCCGGCGACCCGGGAGGTGCTATAGGAATTGTGGTGAGTGGGGCCGGAACCGCACCCGCCGTTCCCAAGGCCGTAGTGGCCTATTTTGGGGAGGCTCACTGTGTCTTCGACAACACCGCTGCCGTGGCAGACTATGTCCAAATAAGTCCAACGGCCGCAGGACAGTGTCACGACGCGGGGACGGCTTATCCTGCAAACGGACAGCAGGTGCTGGGACGCGTGACCAAAATTACTAGTGTTCCGCCAAAGGTCTTTCTCTTTGGCGGCGCAGAAACTAGGCCAGGGGGCGGTGGCGGTGGCATTACCGCAGTGAATACGCCCCCAGGCGGCGGGCTGATGGGCGGCGTGACCTCCGGCGCAGCGAACCTCAGCCTGGTCAACACCTGCGCGAGCGGCCAGGTGCTGCAATGGACCGGGACGGCGTGGGCGTGCGCGACCGTCAGCTCGGCTGCGGGAGTCACCAGCGTGGCCGCAGGCACAGGACTCATCGCCAGCCCATCCCCCATCATCAGCAGCGGTACGGTGGCGATTGACACGACGGTCGTACCGCGGCTCGCCGCCAACAACGCCTTCACCGGCAGCGAGACGATTAGTTCAGGCGGAACCGCGCTGACTGCCACATCCTCCATCACGAGCGGTGCCGTAGTTTCGGGAACGGCTTCCTCCACGGCGGACAATGCCAATAACAACGGCGTTCAAGGCGTAACCTCCAGCCCCATCGGAATTGGTCTTAATGGACTCGCATCAGATACCACTGGTGGTACTACAAAGGCGCTCGGTTCCGTTGGTGTAAACGGGCAAAGTAACAGCCCAAATGGTATTGGGGTTATCGGTCTTGCGACCGATACTACGCCGGTGGTAATAGCGACCTCACCCAATCAGGGCACAATCGGGGTACAAGGGCAATCAAATAGCCTAGCAGGCATCGGCGTGAATGCACTTGACGTCTCTCAGTGCCTGCTGCCTGGCTGCGATCCCTCTGCCGCCGGTGCGCCTTTTCCCGTTGGCCTCGTCGCGCAAGTTCTGCATGCGAATGGAAGGGCCGTGGTGGGCATCGCGGGCAGTGGGAAGGTTGGGTGCGCACTGCCAACGTGCGATCCAACCAAGACCGGAAACGTGGGAGTGCTGGGAAGAAGTTTTCATCCAAACGGAGCCGGCATAGCCGGAGTTGCCAATGACTCGAGCGTGACCAACACAGCCGGCGGGGTATTTTCAGCGGGGGTGCAAGGAGTGGCGAAGAGCCCGACTTCTTATGCCCTCTATGCGAACTTCATCCCAGCGACAGTGGATGTGGGAGCGGCAGCCTTGTTCAACAACCAAGCCGGCTTTACGGCCCAGCCTCCGACCACACTCTGCACTGGGGTAGCCGCCTGCACGATTCTCGAATTGCAGGCCAACGGAATACGTAAGTTTCATTTCGACGGAGCAGGAAACGCACATGCCGCAGGGATGTTCATGGGAAGCGGCGCCGATTTTGCCGAGTCGGTATCGGTCCGTGGTGAACGCCGATTGTATGAGGCTGGCGACGTGATGGTGATAGACGATGCCGGAAATCGAAGCCTGGCTAAGGCTCAGAAGCCATACTCCACGCTGGTGGCTGGCATCGTTTCCACCAAGCCCGGAATGCTGGCATCGCTTCATAACTCCACGACTTCAGCAGGTCAGAAGGCGATCGAAGCGGAAGTCCCGCTGGCGGTGGTTGGCATTGTGCCTTGCAAAGTCAGTGCCGAGAACGGTCCCATTCGCGCCGGCGATTTGCTGGTGACCTCTTCCATTGCTGGCTACGCCATGAAGGGCACCGATCGCGCGCGCATGTTGGGCGCGATCGTTGGAAAGGCGATGCAGCCGCTCTCGTCGGACAAAGGAGTCATCGAAGTGCTGGTCACGTTGCAGTAGCCCCACTACGGCTAATGCCAATGTTACCGTGTCCCAGGCATCGGGGACTTCATTTACTCTGAATTCAACGACGGCCACGCCGGGGGTAAATTTCACGTGCTTCGGCAACTGAACGGGCTTGCGCAAAGCTGCTCGTCAGCAGGGTGCGGTACTTGGGGAGGTCCTCAAGCCCTTGCAGAAGGGCACTGGCCTGATCCAGGTGTTGGTGACTTGCAGTGAAGCTGAGGGGGACGAATCACTTTATGCAGCTGTCAAGCGACTCTAGGGTTCTGCAAGGCGTCTAGCGTTTCCCGGCGGACAGAGAGAGTAGTGCCAGACGCCTGATTCGCAGCGAGGACCGCTAAGTTCTTATCCTGCAACAGGAAGGAAGGGAAGAATTCAAACGAGAGGTCGAACGCCGCTTGACCTCGACTTGCCCTGAGTTTTTCACTTCTTGGCACGGGCGGCACACAACTCGAGCCGGGCTGCGCTCGCAAACTGAAAAATCCTAGAATCCATAGATCAGGAAGTGTTTTACCGTATCATTTCTAATCTTTTGAGCGCCCAGAAGCCCCACCATGCCTCGCTAGTTGCAAACTCCTGTTTCCGGCTTTAACGGAGCCGGTGCTGCCGTGTTCCCCAAACTACATACGTGCAGACCGTTCTTCGCGACTGCCCCTGACATTTGATTGAAACCGACAATCGTGTTGCCTACTACAGTTGCCCGAGTGAGGGCCTCGTCATCCACGAGGAAACCGCTCTCTATACGATTGCCGGTCAGAGTAAGCGTCGCCGTCGGGAGGGCGACATGGACAAACGCAATCACGGGATTTGACCCGCCGCCGTTCGCGAAGTTGTTTGTGAGGGTGATTTGGTTTGCCATAATTGCGTCGGCTGGAATATCGACATCAACGAATCCTTCGAGAAAACCTTCCGACCACGAGAATTCGTCCACATTGCGAATAAGGATAGGAGTCTTTCCGAACCGGGCCTCGGCAGTGCAGAAAACGCAATGGAAGCTCTGTACGAGGTACTCAGAATCGCCTAGCTGCCATCCAACATCGTCATTCCAAACCCCCCGGCATCGCAGCCCCGTGAAATGTCCTTGGACGTTCAACAGGTCGAAACCGATAGGAGCAGCCGCTCGAACGAAAACATCCGTGCACTTCGGACCAACGACTACGCCTTCGTTCCCGCATCGGATTGCCGCGATTCTAGCTTTCGTCGTTGGAGTGTCGATAACGATGTCATCGAGTTGGATATCCCCTGCAGCGTTATCTATATCGATAAAGACAGGCGGTGAGGTTCCAACTGCATTCAAGCAGAAGCGGGAAAGCCTCGACCCTTGGACGCGGTAGCTGTTGAATAGAAACGGAGCACGGTTGCCTCCGGTCCACGTGAGAGTGGTAATACAGTGTGGCGCAACGAATCTAAATTGCGGGGGATTCAGGTCAATCGGAATCCCAGGATTATCTAGCTCGCACCCGCGCCTTGGATACTGATGATCGCCTGGGGATTGACCTGTTCGGAAAATGAAAACTTTCCTTGCGGAACAACGATAGAACATGGGCCACGATTGCAAGCTTCTAGTTGGGCATTCAGCGATGGGTTTTCCCGTCTTGGAGGATTGGGCGTTTCTTGTGCATGAGTTCCAACGGCATGCAACAGAACAAATAGGAACGGAATTATCGCAGTGAATTTTCTCTGACAGCTGCGATTGGGCGCTCGCCAAGCTCGCCTTCGAATTTCTTCCGCTTCGTCTCTCATGGGAACGCCAGAGAGCTTCTAGTCACTTCGAGTTGCCGCGACAGCGCGTGACAATTTGCTCTCGAAGAAGCTCAGGTGTTCACGATACCAATCGACCGTCAGTTCCAAACCGCGATCGATATCGTACTTTGGCTGGAAGCCAAGGATCTGTCGTGCTTTCTCCAGGGAAGGGACACGGATCTCTATATCTGGAAATGGCGACTCCATGAACATGATCGAAGAGCGTCCACCTGTAAGCTCGACCACTTTCTGAGCCAACTGGAAGACCGTCAAGGTATTGGCAGGATTTCCGATGTTGAAATCTTCTCCGATTGCGCTCGGGCGGGCGATCATCTCGATGAGCGCGTCGCAAAAGTCTTCGATATAACACCAGGATCGGATTTGCGAGCCGTCGCCGTGCACTTCAAGGGGGGTGCCCGCCAAGGCATTGAGAACAAATCCCAAAATCGCGTGAGAGCCAAGACGCCGAGGACCAAACACATTGAACGGCCTTACGGTCGCGACAGGCATATTCGCCTGGCGGTGATAGGCCTTAACGAGATGTTCGCCAGCAAGTTTGGCTATGGCGTAGCTCCAACGTGCCTCGGCCGCGGGGCCAACAGCAGTAGGAGTATCCTCGTGGACCCGGAACGAGTTCACCCCAAAGACTTCGCTGGTTGAGAAGTAAACGAATCTCTCCAAGCGGCGATTTCTTTCAAGTGCTTTCAGTATGCGCGAGGTGCCCTCGAAATTTGTCTCGAGAGTCTCGCGGGGATAGTTGCACACTCTGCCGACGCCGACGATCGCGGCCGCGTGAATCACAATGTCTGCTTCGGCCGCTTCACTGTTGAGAACCTTCGTTTCGAGGATGTCGGCTTCCACAAAACGAACATTCGGGTTTTTCTGGAGAGATGTGAACGCGACTGGCTGATTTTGGAAGAGACGATCCAATAGCACAACGCCGTTGTTTCTTGCCAGCCGCTCGGCCAGACTCGAGCCGATAAAACCCGCCCCGCCCGTTATCAAGATGTTTTTGTTGCGGATCTCAGTTCGCTGCGCGGGAGGAGATACTTGCGAAGGAGTGGATTTCGCCGAATTGCCATTTCCGTTTCCGTTGTGGTCTCCAAGGCTCAAGTGAAGGCCATCTTGGGAGTCGAGGATTTCAGTGATAGTTGGGACAAACTTGCTCGTTACGGGCATCCCCTCGAGCAGGGCCAGGAGACGGTTAAAGGAGCCCCTCGCGGCGGGTGCAATACAAATGAGGACGTGATCAATTTTTTCGGTCTTGACAACCTCCGTGAGCAGGGAGCTTGGTCCGAGAACCTTCTTGCCCGCAATGACGCAGCCAAACTTGCCAGGATCATCGTCTAGGAAGCCAACGATCTGAGTCGACGAGTGAGATGCCATTTCTTTTGCAACATTGGCACCCATCACCCCAGCTCCAATCAGAAGCAACCGGCGTGGGTCTTTCGTTTTCTTGCTTTCCTCACGGATCAAGTGGCGCTCATAAGACAAGCGGCGCAGCATTCGAATGCCTAGGGCACCCAATAAAGAAAGCAAAAACTCAATCATGATTACGCCAAGCGGAATTCGAGCGATGCCCCACCCAACTGACAAACCATACCTAGCCACAAGCAGCAGAAGAGAGAAAGTGAAATAAGACATGGCGACGGGAGAAACGTCCCGAAGGCTGACGTGCCGCCATTGAATTTGATTGAGGCCAAACAGGTAGTTTGTCACCAACCGCCCGACGGCAATAGGGATGACCAAAGTCCAGAATTGAAAGATTTGGTAGGCTGGTACCGCTCCTTCGTAGCGAATCTCGTAGGCAAGAAAGAACGACGCGCCTACAATCGCTGCTTCCATTAAGATCTGGTTCGTCTTCGAATAGAATCGGTACCGCATGTATGTTCTCCTCGGCTTTTCGTCGGTGCTTAGAGTTCTCGTCTCGCGCAGTACAGATTCAAACGCAACCATCATTGAATCTGAATCCGCGGAGCCTTTGGGTCATCAAATGGGCACTTCTGTTCACATCGAAAACAGTCGGGAAAATGTCAGGTGTCGTTACAGTTTTTACGAAAAGTGTCCAGATCCCGGATTGAGAACCCCGCACATCGGAACGAATCAAAAACGGGCTTTTTCCTACAAGCCGATTACAGGGGCATATGGTTTGCACACAGGAGCACGAACGAGAAGTTAGGACCAACCCCCTCGTCTTAAAACGCCGTCGTCCGGATTCTTCACAAGATCACAACATTGGACAGCTATGCAGGGAGAGAGCTTCGACCCATTTCTCCATCAGCATTTTCGAGTCCTGGCAATGTGAAAAATCAGTTTCGGAATGTGTGATTACTGGCCGTTTTCCGAGCGCTAAAGCGACTGGACGGTTTCCAAAAGTGATTCCACGGTGTCAAGAAGGCACTCAGCGGATAGGCCGCACTTAGCGCGAAGATATTCTTGGCTTCCAATGTCGGAGGAAAAAGTAGATGGAATTCCTATTCGCTTGAAGGGTACCCTTAGCTCACCTGATTCTGCCAAACATTCGGCAACTGCCCCACCCAAACCTCCAATTACGCTGTGCTCTTCCAACGTTACAACTGCCCGTGTTTCCCGCGCGGCAGCCAAAACTGCCTCTTGGTCTAAGGGCTTAATCGTGTGCATACTCAGGACACGCACTTGGACGCCCTTTGCCGCTAACAAGTCAGCCACCTTGACCGCGGTTTGCAGCAATGCACCAGTAGAGACTAGCGTAAGGGCATCACCATCACGGACCCGAATCGCCTTTCCCAGCTGAAAGTCAGGCAAAGAGGAGTGGATGGTTGGCTCTCCGGCACGACCGAGCCGGAGGTAGCATGGACCCTCATGGGCAACAATGGCCCGAGTTGCCTCTCGCACCTCACCGGGATCACCCGGGGCTACGACCGTCATTTCTGGGAGAGCGCGAAGAATAGCAAGGTCTTCAGTAGCATGGTGCGTCATCCCCAGCGCGCCGTAGGAGTATCCCCCACCGATGGAAACGATTTTGACGTTGGCTCGGTGATAGCAGACATCGTTGCGTATCTGCTCCAAACAACGAAAGATGGGAAAATTCGCAATCGAGTAGGTAAATACGACTCTTCCGGTCAATGCGATGCCTGCGCCCAAACCAGCCAGATTCTGCTCCGCGACGCCGACGTTGAGAAACCGCTTGGGAAACTTATGGAGGAACGGCTCGACCACGCCAAATCCAAGGTCGCCTACGAGCAGATAGATTCGCTCGTCTGATTCGGCCAGCTCCATTAGTGTCTGAAAGAATGCGCCCCGCACTTATTCCCCCTCGAGTTCCGAGAGAGCCAAACGAAACTCTTCCTGGTCAGGAGTTCGGTAGTGCCACAGGAGCTTGTTTTCCATAAAACTCACACCTTTCCCTTTGACCGTGTGCGCGATGATGCAAGTCGGATGGCCCATTTGCTCGGGGATCGCGCGGAACGCCTCTTCGATTTCCGTGAAGTTGTGGCCGTCAATCTCGCGCACGGACCAGCCGAAGGCATGCCACTTTGCCGCCAGGGGTTCCAGATCCAAGACTTCTTTTACCGTGCCGAAACTTTGGATCTTGTTGTAGTCGATAATCACGGTGAGATTATCCAACTGGTGGAATGGGGCAAACAATGCAGCCTCCCAGGTCGATCCTTCGTCGCATTCCCCGTCGCTCAGCATCACGAAGACTCGGAAGTCTTTGTTTTCTCTTTTGCTGACGAGAGCCATTCCGGACGCTAACGCTAAACCATGGCCCAGGGAGCCTGTAGAGACTTCCACCCCAGGCACACCAACGTGAGTCGCGTGCCCTGCCAAGCGTCCCCCATCTACATAAAATTCGTCCAGCCAGGACTCCGGGAAAAATCCTAGCTCGGCCAATATGACGTACAGTCCGGCACAGGCGTGACCCTTGCTAAGAATGGAGCGATCCCGTTCAGACCAGTCAGGTCGAGACGGATCCAATCGCAAAATCTTGCCATATAGCACGGCGAGAAGATCCACGGTCGAGAAGACCGACCCCACATGCGAACTCTTGGCAGAACGAACCATCCTAAGGACTCGGGCTCGAATTCGTTTTGCAAATGCTGCAGATGAAAGTTCAGCCTTTGTTTGAGGTTGCATCCATTAACCTCCAAAGTTTCAACTGGCCAAGATTTTGGTTCTCAAAACCAGTCGTGGGAGGACGATCCCGACACTAACCGCCTAAAAAACTGTGAATGATTCAGCTGGATTTTCCGTGGGCAGGAGTTCCAGCTAAGCCACCCGGACATCTTGCAGAAAGTCCGTCCAGGAGTTGCCAACTCTTGGGATCAAGATGCCAGCCAACGGCCTGGAGGTTCGCGCTTAATTGCTCACGGCTTTTGACTCCGATCAAAACCGCAGAAACACCTGGATTATCGAGCACCCAGCGGATAGCAACACTAGAAAACGGCCTGCCTACCTCACTTTCAATTGTTCTGATCGCATCCAATAGTTCTTGTTTCTCTACCTGACCTTCCACGGAGAAATAGGGGCTATTCTTCCGCGTGTCTGACAAGCCTCTTCCGTCTCCGGGGGCATAGCGTCCTCCTAGGAAGCCGCGCGCCAATCCCGAATGTGCAAGAATGCTTATGCCCACTGAATTGCACCATGGAACGATGTCCACTTCCGGATCGCGGCACAACAAATTGAAAGCAACCTGCTCTGACTGAAGAGCGCGGATCGCTTGGGCCTTTCGCAAGAGATCGCACGAGAAGTTTGAGACGCCAAGGTATCGAATCTTGCCCTGATCCTGGCATTGGGCTAAGACCTCGAGAGTTTCTTCAATAGGGGTCGCTTCGTCCGGCCAGTGAATCTGATAGAGCGGTATGACATCGAGGCGAAGACGCCGTAAGCTCGCTTCAACACTGCGCAGTACGGCCTCCCTGCTTAGATCCCGCCTCACCTTGCCCTGCCAGTCCCAAACGAGTCCGCATTTTGTTGCAATTACTATGTCGTGTCGTTTGCTGCCTAAAGCCTGAGAGAGCAATTCTTCAGCGCGACCGAACCCGTAGACGTTTGCGACATCAAAAAGGTTAATTCCGTTTTCCAGGGCAGCCTGCACTGCAAGTTTCCATTCCGTTTCGTCCACCTGGCCATAGTCATATCCACTGGCCGGGCCGCATCCGAAGCCGATTCGCGATACGCTGACGGCTGTCCGGGCAAGTTGGCGATATTCCACCTAGCGCCTCCCGATCACGCACAGCAAAGTCTGAAACAGAATCTTCAAATCCTCGCTGAGAGACTGGCGCTTCACATAGGCGATGCGCAGGCGATTCTTCTCCGGGCGAACTTTATCAATGAAGACACGATGTGGGTTCTCCGAGCCTACCAATTCGTCGAGATGGCGGAACTGCACCGAAGCATAATCCGTGATTCCGGGACGAACGGTAAGAATCAACTCCTCTTCGCCAAAATAAGCCGAAGTATGTTCTTGAAATTCGGGGCGGGGGCCGACTAGGCTCATCTCCCCTGTCAATACATTGATCAATTGCGGCAATTCGTCGACTTTGTGTTTTCTCAGGAACCCCCCTACCCGTGTAACTCGCGGATCGTCCTTTCCTGTGGTCACGCCAAGATTCTCAGAGTTCAGATACATTGTCCGGAACTTCCACATGCGGAAGGGCTTCCCATGCCGTCCGATTCGTTCGCCTCGGTAGAAGACCGGTCCGTCGGAATCCAATTTAATTGCTGCGCCGACTGCCAAAAACAAAGGGGAAAGGAACGCAAGACCTAAAAGAGAGAAGGAGAAGTCAAACGCCCGCTTTGCCGATTCTTCCGAAGGTCCCATGACGAAGCCTGCTGTTCCGTTATGCAGTATTTGAAAACAGGACTCCCCCGCGGCCATCTGGAATTAACTGTGGGTTTATGCCTCTACCTTCGAGGAACTCATGGACCGCCTTCTTGCAACCGAAACAAACCCCGTAGTCATCAACGATCACCCAGCCACCCGGAGATACGAGATCATAGAGGTTCTGCAGGCAGCAGATGGTCGACTCGTACCAGTCGCCATCAATCCGCAGCAACGCGATCTGCTCAATCCGATTCTTCGTAACCGGCAGAGTGTCCTGGAACCACCCCTGGACCAAGAACACAGAATCCCGGCGCAAACCAAATTTGGAAAAAAGAAGGGCCTCGACCTCGCCTTTCTTACCTAGACAGGAACCACGGATGAGCGGACGAATATGCTGTCCCGTCAATTCCTTCGCCGCGTCATAATCCCTTTCCGTAGGATCAGGGAGCCCCTGAAATGAATCGAAGAGCCACATCCGGCGGCCGTGCGGGTCTGCCTTCGCCACCATTCCCATAAGCGCGGAGCAACCGCCTTCAGCGACACCGCACTCAATAAAATCTCCGGGAATGTCCCGAGCGATCAAATCTGAGGCGGCATCAAATGTTGCTTCCAGGCCGGAACTCCCAACCAGCGAGTATGGCATGACGCTATGGATTAACTTTGCCCTCATAAGACCTGCACGATTGCCAAGGATCGAGTGGTAGAGCAAATGTCGGGAATACGACAAGCGCAACAACACTTTGTAAGCGTGGAAGGCCGTGTCGTAGAGGGGTTCATAAATCACGTCCGGGAGCAAGGGATGGGACGAAGCAAGAACCGACTTTAGAGCTCGGACAGCCAAGTTTCTTCGAACCACGAATCCATCGTCAGATTGACCGGCGGGCAATGAAACTGTGCCGGCCTGTGAGGGTACTCTCATTGTCTAAACCTCGCGCTTAGAAGGATTAGGGGCAAGTCCTACTCTTGAGGCCTTGCTTCATTGACACTGGCATGCCCGATACTCGGCAGCGCCTGCTCAGTTCGTGTTGATGCCGGTGGGCGCCGGGCGACATCGGATTCCGGCAAAGAGGCAGGCGATCCCCGAAACTCATCGGCTGCCGAGATCAACATCTTTTCTAAATGATCGGCCAACAGAGAAATATCAAACCGTTCCTTTGCGCAGCGGATTCCATTTCGGCCCATCTCTGCGCGTTGTTCGGGCGTCAAATCCTGGAATTTGTGAATCGCTTCTGCAAGAGCCTGTGGGTCTTCAGGGGGAACTACAATGCCGCACTTATATTCTTTCACCACGTTATAACTGGCATCCCCCGCGAACAAGACAGGCCTACCCGAAGCTACATAGTCGCATAACTTGTTGAAACTCATTCCATAGCGGTAAAGTCCTGGAAGGTTACGCATGGTGAGGATAAAAGCGTCAGCCTGCTCCATGACGCGATGCAATTCGGTTTTCGGTACAGCGTCCCTAAATTCCACGTTTCGGAGCCCCAGCTCTCGCGCCAGCTGCATGAGCTTCGGCTTGTCTTGCCCGCCACCTACAAAAACAAATTGGATTCCGATGCCCTTTTCTTGCTCAATCCGCGCCACCTGGATGATGGTTTCTAAAGCATTAGCAGAGACGAGTCCTCCTGCGTACAGCAGCACGTAGGGTTCACGCGAGCGGCCATCGTACAGTTTCAAACCTGCGTAACGAGAGAGCTCCAGCCCATTCGGGATCCACACAACTTTCTGCTTCGGAACTCCGAGCCCGGCATAATAATCGGCAGCCCCGGGAAGTGTGGTCATGATTCTACTCGCGCGACGGGCGAGAAATTTTTCCAAGAATGCCAGAAAAACTGCGAGGGGGCTTTTGGCAGAGATTTTCCCAAACTCGACCATTGTCAACGGCCAAAGGTCTTTTACTTCAAAAACAAACGGCTTCCTTTTGGAGACTGATATGCAGTACGCACACAGTGAGGATAAAGGGTGGAAGGTAGTGCCGATGACCACGTCTGGCTTGTCGCCTCGACCTCTGGCAGTCCAATAAGCCCTCCAAGCAAAACTGCACATGTTGTAAACGCGCTTCCAATTGTTCGTTCTGTATGAGGGGGTCTTGATCCACACGAATCTAACGCCGTTGCACTCCTCTTCCCGCCATCTTTCTCCGTTTTTTAGTCTGATTTCTTCAAACTTATAATGACTAAATCCTGCCGCGAAGAAGGTTACGCGGTGCCCTTTCTTCACAAGCTTGCTTGCCAGGTCATGCTGAGTTGTGAACTGTTGGTCAGGAGTGGAAGCGTATTGAGATACCCACCAGATGTTTAAAGGGTGGCCGTGCATACGTTTCTCCACGTGAGCACCGCACTCTGGCATCTCTAAAGTCCCGTCAGCAGACATTGAAAACCCGCGCCCACAATTCCAGATTCAAAACACGAAAGGCTTCGACATCGGTCAAGGAGCCTTTGTGGTTAGAGACAAATGCGTTGAACTGCTCTCGCACCTTCTTTAAAGAAAGGATTCGGCTAAACTTCAGGTCGGACTCTTGGACCACCGAACGAATTATTCCGCGGATGTCCTGCCGGAGCCATTGTTTCTGGGGTGTCGCAAAGCCAAGCTTGCTTCTGCGCAGGCGCACCGGTTCCGGCAAGACCCCGCGAAGCGCTTGTCGCAGAATCCATTTGGTCCAGCCGTCTCGTAGCTTGAGGTCAGGCGGGCAGTTTACGGCGAATTGAACAAGTTCGTAGTCAAGCATTGGAACCCGGGCCTCGATGGAATGCGCCATCGAGTTGCGGTCCTCATAATGAAGCAATGCGGGGATGCTCCAAAAGCTGAGGTCGTCCCTTTGCCGCTCGCTAAGGCTTGCCCCAGGTCCAATATCGTTTTTCGGGATGTTGTGATGATTGTTGGCAAAGGTTGGGCTGCACATCCGGGCGCGAAGGGATTGACTCCGGCCGCCGATGAAAGGCACATACCTTTTGGCGTGTTCCCAGCTCCAGAGTGTTCCGTCCGAGTTGCGAATCCATGCGATTCCGTCGATTACAACACGTGGATTGGCACGTTTCATCAGATGCCAGAGATGGAAGAAATAGAACTTGCGATATCCGCACAGAGCTTCGTCCCCTCCCTGTCCATCAAGAAGTACAGGAATTCCTCTTTTTCTTGCCTCTTGCATCACGCACCATTGGGCGTAAACGCTCGTACCACCAACGGGCTCGTCCTGATGCCAGATTAAACGCTCGAGGTCATCCCAAAAGCCCTCGGCCTTAGGAAACACATAGTGCGGAGTCACACCCGAAGCGGAAACTATCTCTTGGATGAACTTGCGTTCGTCAATGGATGGGTCGTCGTAACAGGACGAGAAGGAATGCAACTCTTTCGCACGGTCGGCTTCGCTGGCCAGCATGACCACGGAAGAAGAATCCAAGCCGCCGCTGAGGCACGAGCCCACTGGCACATCGCTGCACAACCGCCAATTCACTGCTCTTTTCAGCTGGCTCAAAAATCGCTCGATCGCTTCTTCTTCGGACAAATTGTCTTCCGGGCTGATAGGCAGTTTCCAGTACCTCGAGCTCTTAACGGAAATAGAAGGCTTGCCGAGGTCGACGATCATCGAGTGGCCAGGTGGGAGCTGAAGAATAGCGTTAAAGAACGTGCTTTCCGAATGGTCCTGCACGCCCTGCTCCAAATATTGCAAGACGATATTCTCATTGGCAGTACGCTGCACTCCGGGAAAGTGAAGAATCTGTTTGATTTCCGACCCGAACACCAGGAGGGAATCAGTGGCGAAATAATAGAAAGGCTTTACGCCGAAGCGGTCCCGCGAGCAAAAGAGTTTCCTCTGGCGCCGGTCCCATATTGCGAAGCTCCACATACCGTTGAAACGATTCACGCATGACGGGCCCCACTCGCTATAGGCTTCGAGAATGACTTCTGTATCCGTGTGGGTCCGGAACGAGTGGCCCATGCCTTCCAGTTCCTTCCGGATCTCCAGGTAGTTGTACACCTCACCGTTGTAGGTAATCCAAAAGTCCTCGTTTTCCGTCTGCATCGGCTGATTGCCTGAGTCAGAAAGATCCAGAATTGCGAGCCGGCGAGCGCCGAAACCCAGAGAAGGCTTTTCTAGGCGGGGATAGCCATCTTGGTTGTGAAAGCCTTCTCCCGGTGAATTCGACAGAAAGTCGAAATAAACAAAGCCGTACCCGTCCGGCCCACGATGCTTGACCAAATGCGTCATGGACATCAGTTGCGCTGGATCAAACCCGTCCAGCGCTACAATTCCAGCTATGCCACACATGGGGAGTCTAGGAGTTTCCTATAGAGATCAAGGAGCTTGCGTTCTTCGCCGGGCCAGTTATAGCGGTTTTTTACAGCTTCGCGTCCGCGCAGCCCCATTTGTTCGGCTTCTTCGGGATGAAGAAAGATGTATTCGATTGCTCGCGCGATCGATCGGGGATCGAGCGGGTCGACAAGAATCCCGCATTCGGCTTCTTCTACAATCTTGCGGAATCCTGGAAAGTTGGAAGCGATCACTGGGATTCCTGCGCTCATGTATTCAAAAATTTTGATAGGTGCAGACTCCAAAAATGCTGGAGTGGGTCTCAGAATGGCTAGCCCAGCGCGAACCTCTCCCAATAATTCCGCTACCTGAACTCGCCCCAGAATCCCCAAGAATTGGGTCCTGTCCCATCCATTGTGCTCCGCCAGTTCATCACGAAGACCTTGGGGAGAAAAGCTGCCTGCAAGTCTCAAAGTTGCCTTCAAACTTTCGGGAAGAAAGGCCATAGCTTCTACCATCTCTCTGGCGCAACGATCCTTGGCCAGGACCCCGACATAAGCAATGGAAGAGCTTCGCTGGACCCATGGCGTCCGGATCTCAGGTTGCAACTCATCTACCCGGGGATAGTTGCTCACGACCACGACATTGTCCGTTCGAAAACCGATACGGCGAGCAATCCCGGGTGTTGCCGGCACAACGGCCGAGAAAAACTTTGTGGCAGCAGTTTCTATTAAACTCACGAGCCACGCTGCTGGTCGCCGGAACGGCTGTGGGATGTAATGCTTGACCGCGACATCGGCGGAAACATCCTCATGCACGTCATAGACCACCTTCTTGCCCCGCAAGCGCATAAGGAGCCCCACGGGAATCAGTTCTGGATCATGAAAGTGGTAGAGCTCGGAATCTTCGCGCGCCGCTCTTCGATAAATGGCCCAGGCGCTTTGTGTCATCCGGGAAAGACGCCCGGACGGCTTGGGGATCGCTTTAAGCTGTACACCATCCCTCACCTCATCCCGGTCGTGGCAAGCGATCAAGGATACCTCGTACCCGGCTCGAGCGATCGATCTGCATTCCTTGTGAAAAATGCGAACATCAAAAGGCGGATGTGCAGTCGTGAGGTGCGTGACTTTATGCGCCTTTTCTTCTGGTGGTTTTCCAGCGGACATGGTTGGAAACGAACACAGAACCGAGCGTTCAAGCTCGGCTTATCGGTGGAACTCTACGTGGCCCCCGCAGATGGGGCCGCCGTAACCGCCAATACCATGCGATCGGACTGCACGGTTGGTCTAGGAACCAAGCAAGCTCTTGCCCATACTTCCAAAGAGAGCCATCTCCAAATCGAGGTGTAAAGCCATCCTTCGCCACTCAAGAACCGGCGCCACACCGAGTCGACGACCGCTGGGTCCCACCATTCCCTCTGCCGGAATTCGGCGGAGGAGAACACTTCTTCCACCCACGGGCGCAGCGGGCCACTGAGCCAGGAGACTTCGGGCGGAGCAAATCCCAGCTTATCTTTGCGGTTTCGAATTTCCTCGGGCACGATGCCCGAAATTGCGTTCCTGAGCACGACTTTTGTCGTGCTGCCAGAAATCTTTTGCTCAACCGGGATTGCAAAAAGGAACTCCACGAGTCGATGATCAAGGAATGGAAGGCGCACCTCGCGTGAAAAGGCCATAGAGTTACGGTCCGCATAACGCAAAAGCTGCGGCAAAATAGTTTGCGTGACAGTTGCATAAAGGGACTGGTGCACAGGATCATGGAATTTCTGATTCACTTGCGCAGGTGGCCGGTGCCACTTGCTCTTGAATTCTTCGCGGAGGGCTCTCGGCCTCACTCGTTCCGTGATAGCTGAACGTAACTTCACCGGAAGGAGACCGGAGAATATAAGTGGCAAGAGGCTTCGGCTATGTTCAACCACGTAGTTCTTAAAGGAGGAAATCGCTTCCGAAAACCGATGCCGCTTCAGTAGATACGAGTAATACGCCGCAAAATACTCATGATAGCCAGCCAGGACTTCATCTCCGCCCTGGCCATCGAGCAGAACCGTGACCCCGCATTCTTTCGCCAGGCGCATCACGCACCACTGAGCGTAAATACTAGAACTGTAAAATGGTTCATCCTGATGCCAGGTGAGCGCTACCATCTCTTCTGGGAGTCGCGCGGCATCCGGATACACGCGGTGGCTTTTAACATTCGCCCACTGTGTCACGAGTTCAATGTATTTCCCTTCGTCGAACACAGGATCCGAGAAGCGAGCTGAAAAAGTCTCCTGCCTGCCCTTCGCTCCGTTTCTTGCAATCAAGCCGACAATTGTAGATGAATCAAGCCCGCCCGAGAGGCTGGAGCCAACGGGAACATCCGCGCGCCGTCGAATTCGAACAGACTCAGACAATATCTCCAAGAATCGTTCGGCATATTGTCTCGTGTCAGGCAGGCGAATTTCCTGCTCAGGATCAAGATCCCAGTAGCGCCAAGTCTTGAGAGAGCGGTCCCGCCAGGAAAACCGCAGTGCATTTGCTGCCGGGAGTGACAAAATGCTTGCGAACATGGTTTCGGAACTGGAGTTAATCTCTCGGTTCGCCAGATAGCCATACACTGCGGAGTGATCCGCGCAAGGCGGAAAGAATCTTCCGGCGACGAGGGCCTTGATTTCTGAGCCGAACGCAAAGAACTGTCTCTCTTGGTCTAAATAATAAAAGAACGGTTTCTCTCCGAATCGGTCGCGCGCAGCAAACAATTCTTGCCGAAGCTCATCCCATATAGCGAAGGAAAACATCCCATTTAACCGGTTCAGGCATTCACTCCCCCAGGTCTGATAACTCTTCAACAAAACTTCCGTATCGGAACGCGACCGGAATCGACATCCTATTTTCGTGAGCTCGTCAGCAAGTTCGACATAATTGTAAATCTCGCCGTTGAAGGTAATCGCCAAGCCGTTTGTTTCGTCCACCATGGGTTGATGCCCACTTGCCGACAAATCTAAAATCGCCAACCGTCTGCTTCCAAGACGGGCAGTCCCGCCAGGAGACTCCCAGACCCCCGCATCGTCAGGTCCGCGGTGCGCAATGCTGTCGCGCATCTCAAGGAACAAACTCGCCGAAATCCTATGAGTAGTCCCAACAACTCCGACAATTCCGCACATTTACGTGTCCCCAAGAAGAACTGCTCGGCGTGAGTTCTCTATCTGCGGAGCCCGTCCCGGGTTACCGTTAAAACGTTCAACTATTCAACGATTTCTTGCTTCACAGCGGCACTTAGGAACATGGAATTTACGAGAAAGTGGACCCATGATGAATGCAGTATCCACATGATAATGAAATACAGTCCCGCCACCAAAAGCTCGTACAACAATAGGGCGGCGAGACCGAGTTCATAATGACTCCATTCACGGAGGAAAAAACTGAAGGCGCCGAGAAAAGCAGCCAAGCCCAAGCCCGGCAGGACCCGGATCCATTCCAGGTCGACATGAATCAGATGCCGTACAGTTCGCAACGTGCAAAAGGCCAGGACGGCCAGACCCACAACGCCGGAAGCCGCCAGTCCTTCGAGGAGATGATCAGGCGAAACGTTTATCTTGATGAGTGCAATAGACAGAAGAAAAACGACCACCGACATGACGATGTTCCTCGTGTTATAGGCTCTCACCGCAGCAGCGTCGATGACGCTTCGCAAGCCCGCATAGATAAAATAGAAAGGCACGGCGAGAATCACAATTTGTATGATGCGAATGCCTCCTAGAAAACTGGGGCCGACCCATGTTCTGACGATCACGTCCGAAAACACAATCATCTGAACGCAGATAAAGGCCGATAGCTCAATCAAGGCGCTGACGAAATGAGTGACGCGGAGTTGTAACTGAGCTGTCCGCATCTGCGCGACGGACCTGCTGACTCTCGTGAGGAGAATAATCCCCAAAGGCAAGGAGGCGGCCCCAACGACACCGAGAAAACTTCCTCCCAACAATAGAAAGCTAACCGAACCAATTGGAAAGTAGTGCGCCGCCACGACTGCTGGCAAGCTGAGCATGGCTTGAAGTCCCACATCACCGAAAATGCGAGCGCACCCATAGGAGAGGAGTTCCGAGCTTTGCTTCTTCAACTGTTTGGCAGTAATGGCTAATTCCCATCTATGGATAATCGGCAAGGAAAAGAGGCAGGCAAACACAACCATGGAAATGCCTACTGTGTTGATGATCAACGGTATGGAATATCTCGACCTCAACAAGACCGTAGCGAATACCGGAACGATTACGAGATTGCACAATTGCAACGCGCTTGCCCGCCCCATTGCCAACGTCCCCTGGTAGTATCCAAACACTACTCCGTTTAGAGCGAGGCCCAAAAGCAACAGGCACAGCGGCAACACGAGATGATCAAGCTGCGCGCTGCCGAAAAACAGCTGGCTGAGGGCGTTGCGCCAAAACATCAAGACGGCACTCAGGAACAACGCGATCAAACAGCTGGCCAAAAGAGCAGCTAGAAAGTATGTCTGCTTGGTTACGCTAGGCTCGTCAATATGGAACGCCACAAACCTTGGAAGCGCTACTCCCGAAGGCAATTGAACTCCGGCTTGGAACCAGGAAGCCATTCTCCGGATTAAGAGATATTCTCCCAAGAGCACAGGTCCCACCGCTTTCCCCAAGATGGAAATCACCACCATAGCAGCCACAGCCACGAGGAAGCTTGCTGCTCCAGTCAAAACAAAGTCTCGAAGAGCAGGATGGAGCGCAAAATGAAGAGAGCTGGAAAATGCTCTCTCTGAAAACACCAGTTTGTCCGAATTTTCTGATTTGATCATGGCTTCCTGTTTTGTCCCAGGAGCCAACGAGTTTCCGGCAACGGTGACATGAGTGATCTAAAGGCCGACCCTGGAGGACAAGCGGATCGCTTCACGCCTGTTATTTAGCGAGCCACTGTAACGGAGCTCTTCAACTGTGTATGAATCTCAGTTGATACTTCCTCGCATTTCCTTCCTAGGACCAAGTACCGCCGTGCACAGGCTGAACATACCGGATCACAGGTCTCCGGAAGCCGGACTCCACAAGAACAGATCCACCCGGACTGCCTGGCGGGCACCCCTACCATCAAAGCGTAGTCCGGTACGTCATGGGTCACAACCGCTCCGGCCCCGATGAAGGCAAATTCGCCGACCGTAATTCCGCAGACAATTGTGCAATTGGCGCCGAGGGAGGCGCCACGTTTCACCAGCGTTTTCCTGTATTCACTCTTTCGGGAGATGTGGCTGCGAGGATTGATAACATTCGTAAAAACCATGGACGGCCCGCAAAAAACGCCGTCCTCCAACTCGACGCCCGTATAAACAGAGACGTTATTCTGAATTCTGACATTATTTCCGACCTTGACCCTGGATGCAACCACGACGTTCTGCCCGAGATTGCAACCCGAACCAAGCGCCGCACCAGACATGACATGCGAAAAATGCCAAATCTTTGTTCCTTTGCCGATTTCGCAAGGCTGGTCAATAACGGCCGTCGGGTGGGCATAGTAATCCGAATTCAGAAGGTCTACCGGCATCGGCTTGCCGCGATCGCCGAGAGAGCGCTCGCAGGCTTCCAAGATTTGCAGCACCTTCAAAGCACTTTCGCCGTCCGTTCGGGGGCGCTCGCGGGTGCTCAAGCACTGAACAAAATGCGCGCACTCAAGACGCAAGGGCTCGGCTGAGAGAATAGGAACTGCTTCCCCACCTTCCTTCTGAGCTACCGGCACGCGGTCCAGCCAATTGATCCGATGCGAGTAAAGGACGAGCTTTCGTTCCGTCTCCAAGTCATCAAATACCGCCATTTTCCTGTCTCCAACAATCGTGAGTTTCTGCTCCTTAAAGGGATGCAACCAACTGACAAAAATGTGTGCCTTCACTCCGGACTTAAAATTGCAAGACGTGAGAGTGGTGTCGACAATCGGAGGATTCAAGTAACTTCCCCCATGGGTCGCAACCTCTGTCGGTGTCTCTCCAAGAAGAAACAATGTGGCGGAGATATCGTGAGGAGCGAAGCTCCACAGGATATTCTCTTCTGTGCGGAGCTTCCCAAGATTCAACCGAGAGGAATATATGTACTGAATCTTGCCAAGATCCCCGTTCCTTATCAGCTTTTCGAGTTCAACGATCGCAGGGTGGTACTCGAGGATATGCCCAACCATCAAAATCCGCTCTCGCTCGCGAGCGAGTTCCACAAGCTCACGAGCCTCCGCGGCTCGAAGGGCTAGAGGCTTTTCTACAAAAACGTCCTTATTACTCAACAGAGTCCTTTTGACAAACTCATAATGAAAGACTGCTGGCGCTGCGATCACGACCGCGTCAACCGTTGGATCAGAAATAATTTCATCCAAGGCCCGTACTGTCCTGACCCCGTACTTTTGCCTCACGTCATCCAGCACCTTCTGCTGAGTGTCGCAAACGGCGCCCAAGACACCCAATTCGTGGAAGTTTCGGACTAGGTTCTTGCCCCAATAACCAGACCCCACGACAGCAACGTTGTGTCTTCTTATTGTGATCCCTTCGATTGATCGCATGTTTACTCCTTGCGTTTCATTTCCGTGGGCTAAAAAAATTAGCTATCGCTTCAACCACGAGACGTTGGTGCTCTTCAGTGAATTCGGGATAGATTGGTAGAGCCAAAACCTCTTCGCTCGCAGATTCTGCCCTCGGAAAATCGCCTTCGTGGTAGCTTAGATAAGCAAACGCCGGCTGGAGGTGCAGGGGGCTGGGGTAATAAATTTCGGTTGGTATTCCTTCCTTTTGTAGTGTGGCTTTCAACTCGTCGCGATGCCCAACCCGAATCACAAGTTGGTTGTAAACATGGGTGCACGAGGCCGGGACGCTCGGCTGGGCTATCGAATCCATAAGCCCATATTCTGAGAATAGGATTCGATAGCGTTCGGCGTTTCTCTGGCGGGCTGCTGTCCAGGCTGGTAAGTGCCTCAGCTTGACCCTAAGAATCGCAGCCTGCAAAGCGTCCAGTCGGCTGTTCATTCCCAGAAGGTCGTAATGATACTTTTTTCGGCTGCCATGCAAGCGAAGTATTCTCAATCGATCGGCAAGCTCGGGGTCGTCAGTTACCATCATCCCGCCATCGCCGGCTCCTCCCAGGTTCTTGGAAGGAAAGAAGCTAAAGCACCCGACTGACCCGAGACTCCCTACTTGCTTGCCTTTGTATTCGGCCCCGATCGCTTGAGCGGCGTCCTCAATCACTGGCAGCTTGTGCCGGTTAGAGATTTCCTGGATCGCAGACATCTCAGCCGATAATCCGAACAGATGAACGGGGATGACGGCGCGTGTCCTGGAGGTAATGGCCGACTCAAGCTTCCCTGGATCCAAATTGTATGTTGCAGGATCAATGTCCACGAATACGGGTCGCGCCCCCAGCCGCGCAATCGAACCTGCAGTGGCGACAAAGGTGAACGGAGTTGTCACAACTTCGTCGCCCGGCCCTACGCCATACGCCATAAGGGCCAGGAGCAGGGCATCGGAGCCAGACGCACAACTCACCGCAAATTTGCAGCGAACAAATTCCGCGATCTCGATTTCCAGCGCCGCCACTTCTGACCCCATGATGAACTGCTGGCTTTCCAGGACCCGCACGACAGCGGAAAGCATCTCGTCTCGAATAGGAGCGAACTGTGCCTTCAAATCCAGAAACGCGACAGGTCGTTCCTTCTCAGCTACCGAAACTTCGCCGCCTTTAAGCTCACCCATTTTTCACCATTAGAATCCCCTCGGCCTGACTAGGCAGGTATCCATCTGGCCGCCTTGAGGCGCGCAGCGAATCTTCGGCCCCTGACCTCGTCTAACGTCTGAGAGACCATTAAACGAAGATATTCTTGATTAATTCTCCGCATCTTCGTTTTTATGGGCTGGCTTTTTCGCGTATTTGCAGACTTCGAGTTCTGCTGCTTCTGAACGCGCCCAAGCGCGTAGGAAATAGCCGATCGATCCATCATGCGGATCTTGGCCATAGCTAAGCATCCAATTCCAGTTGGCGTGGATGAAGGCCTGGTCCGCCACTTCCGGCGTCAGGAATCCCGCCCCCGCAAACGGATCCTGCGAGGGGTTTATCGCGTCAGCGGCCGTTGAATTCGCGGTCGGATAATTTTCTCGCAAGAGAGTCTCGGATCCGTTTGGAGGGGAACCGGAAGCATAGAAGAGGTACTGCTGAAAGGCCTCGCGATTGGCGTCATAGATGTGCTCTCTTACACCAAGCTCCCGCTCGAGCCTGAAGACCCTCGCGTAATGCAGAAGGTCAGCAAAGAATCCCCCGTCTGTGACAGAGGCTGGCGTGCTAGGATCGAACTGGAACAAGTCCAATATGTTGCCAGCAGGCGCGTTCGCCCGGCTCGACCAAGGAATAAAATCTGGCCAAAGTTGGAGCAGAAACCACCCTTGAGGGCTGACGCGCCAGTGAAAGTTTCGCTGGTGAAGGATCAAGCCCTTGGCAATCGCAAGCTGGTGTGCATCCCCGGTCAGCTCGTAAAGAAACAATCGAAGTGTGGCTTCGACGGATATGTAATCCATAGCTGCATCGATATCAGCAGTGAGATTGGGAAGCCAGACTGGATTGTGAAACCGCAAGCCGCCGTCACCGTCCGAAACGAAATCGTCCTCATAGCTGGCTGCAATCGCAAGAATTTCGGATCTCCATTCCTGCAGGGTCGCCTCGTCTGCAATTCCATGGTGTTCTTTCGCGAGCAGCAGAAAGTGGACGAATGGGAGAAGGATGCCTCCTGTTTGTTCTTGCCAGATGGTCTGTAGCGGCGCATCAATTAAATACTTGCCCGGCGCGGGCAGCCCGAGTCCAGTAGGTACGAGTCTTCCCGGCGACAGTCCATTGGGTGTGTTAATCAAAGGCGCCGACGCAACGATATCGAGGTCGCTCATACTTCCAATCGCCTCTGTCTCGATCGTTCCGCTTGCCCCCACCCACGCCAGGTCAATAGTCCCATCGCTTCGCTGTGCGACTTGAAGGTAGACCGGACCACCAGGATCCGTGGGTTCTAGATTCTGTCCATAAACAGCGATCTGCCCGCTTGCTGTTGGAATTGCGACCGGAATGCCAAAACTGCCGAGCACAGTCGGCCAGCCCATCACGGAGAGCCAGGGCCCAGTCCTCCCCGGAGCGCTCGGATCGGGCACATCAAGTATTGTCATTGTCTGGACAAGGTTCATAACTGATTGTCCCGAGTCCAAAAACGCCTGGATGTATTTGGGATTGCCAGTGGCCTCGTAGGCGGTCAGAAGAGATTCCATGTAGTATCGGGTGCCAAAAGCTACGTTCCCTTGCGAATTGTCAACCGGGTGACGCGTGCCCTCATTCAGAAATTCCTCCAAGAGGCGGTCGTAATTTTGCAGGCTGGCGGTTGGTCTTCCCGAACAATGGGACATTTGAACGAGCGGAACATTGAGCGGGGCAGTGCTCTGAGAGCGGCCGGTCGGAACTAGAAGGAACCCGAACACGGACAAACCAAACAGTCCCCTCCTCAACGTTGCTCCAAATGGCACAGTCCGGAGGAAGCAACTGCCTGCTTCTCGACGTCGCACGAGGAGCAGTGAAAGGGTACTAGCCACGCGAAAACCTCCATAGCAAAGAACGGGTCAAATCTGAGAAGCAAGCCGGACGAGGAGATGCCATAAGCGCATGGACGGCGACCCCGGCTCAAAAGCGCTGGCAGGATGTCCTTTCGGGGGCGCCGGCCCGAGATATACCGCCACGCATTCCTTAGGCCACGGGAATGTCGCCGCCAGATCGCGATAGACGCCTCGAATCCGGTCCGTATCGAGGAAGGCCCACCACCCTAATAGCAAAGTCCCCGAAAGTTCATACGGACCGTATCCATTGCCCGAGCCCAATGACTCATAATTCCAACGATACAAGCCGTTAGAGCCATCCATAAAATTGTTCATGCGATAGCAGGGAAAATTATTGGCAGGTCTGACTAACACTTTGTTGAAAAATTGCTTTTCCGACCCGTTTCGTAACCCTTCAAAGAGTCGATACCCCTCACTATTCGGTGGATAGGCCCGCATCAGGCTAGTCAACCAAAGAGGAAAACGCAGAGAATGGGAAGAGTCCCCAGAGATACTCGGGACAGGAGCCGGTTTCATCCCAGGACGAATTTCCTTGTTGCCTGCATACTGATACTCCGGGTGATCGGTCCATGCCCCCGGCTGGAAGAGCCAGCCCCCTCCGGGTTGGGAAACGACTTCCTGAGAGAACACCCGACGGGCAATTGATAGCACGTCGTCCAACAGTGGGTTCCATCTCTTTTGCTGGGCCGCGGTTCCACGATACGCCTTCAAATCCGCCGCGATGGCAAGCACATAGAGATCCTCATCAAGAATCACGCGGTAATAGCTTTTCTCTACCTGGCGGTTATTGAGTTTCCAAAGGACCCTTTCGCGCGCCCCCCCAGGGAAAGGCTCCCGGCCCCACTGCCAAGCTGGCTTCGTGACCCAAACGGATTGGACCTCGGAAAATAGAAGCTCGGGAAGGCCAGGCGAAATGAGATCCTGCTGCCGGCTCTCTTGGGCCAGAACCATGAATTGGCTAGCTAGATAGAAATAGTAAAGGCGCGAGAGAACCACCGAGGGCAGCGCGGAGGGATTCGCCACGAGCCGCGAAAAATGATCGGCGAAGCTGCGCTCCCACTGCGCGTCTCGAAGGTGAAAGGCCGCGTGCAGCGGGAGCATTAGGGTTGCGCCAACAGTTTGAGCTTGCTCGGAACCCTGCACGGTCTGACGCAGCGTGGGATCAATAGCTGCGGACCAAAGTTGGTGCAGATCGCCGGCCTGTTCAGGGGGTTTCTGGCGAAAACTCCACGAGAAAACGACCTGCGCACCCAGAGCGGTAACGATAGAAGCTAAACACAATCTAGAAATTAACTTCACCCAGTTTAGAGGAAGCACGTTTCATCTCTTTCCGACCCTATCCCAGTGAGAGAGGTCATCTTGTCTGCATCACTAGGAAGAACTCTTCCGCGAGACCTGAAAAGCCAACTCAAGACAAGACTGAAAGCCACCCCTCCCGAGAGCATCACTGTCGACAACGCACTAGCGACCAACAGGCCAAAGGCCCACATGCAGATTGCGTACGCAGCAAGATTAACCACTGTCTTCGGTTTGCGGCAGAGGTAAACGTTCACGGACTGCATCAGAAAGCCCGCCAGAACTCCACCCAGAACAACTCCAGGCAGGCCAAAGTCTGCATTGAAGTTCCCGATGAAGCAGGAGTTTGCTGTGATCGTATCAAGATCACCTTGCCCTTCAGTCATGTACAGGCCGACGAGGTTGGGGATATTTACTACCTTCCAATCCATCAGGTGAGCTAGCTTAACTATGCTCGCTCCATGTTGGAAAGGAATGACAGCGGGAAACACCTCAAAGTAGCCGTATACGATCTGCGCCGGGCTGTAGAATAAGCGGTAACCAATGGCCTGGAGCGCACCGCTCAGCGTTCCCCCCTCAGATCCCTGGTACGCCAAGAGAAGGACAATCAACGGGAAAGAGAGAAAAAGCAAAGGTACGAGGAAGGCTGCCTTCTTACTGAGGTTCCCGCCTTTGAAAAGATAATAAAAAACGATGAGGAGGCCGAGAGTTGCAGCTACGTGCGATTTCTCAATCGTGACAGCGGCATAGGAGACTCCCAGGAGCAAGGAAATCAAGAACAGCCGCCTCCAGGGCTCCTGCTTTTGATGAAGGTAACGGCCGAACGCAACCATGATGAGGAAGGGGAAAACGGTTCCGCGGAGTACGTAATACGCATATGTGAGATTCGAGTTGAGAAATTTAAACGAATCCTCTCTCAGGACAGCCGCTGTCAAAAAGTCTCCGGGGTTGCGAATCAGGAAGAACAGGGGGATGACCGGTGTCTCCCACAGGTTCATCAGTACGAGGGCTAGAGCCAGCCCAAGAGAGGCTATGTAAAGGCGGTTCGCAGAGGTGCCAAGCGGTTCAAGAGCCACTGCTCGGCGAAAATAATTCGTGGTCTCCTGTCTTCTAAAACCTAAGGAGAGACTGGCAAGCCAGATGCCGAGTGGCACCGTAACGACCACACTTTCGATACCGAACAGAAATCTCCAACGAGAGGACGTGATCTCTTCGTTAAATATGAAAAATCCGGGGATAAGGATAACGGCGAGATACAGGAAATAGAAAAAAGCCGGTATCGTTAGCTGTCTCAGATTGAAGAGGCCCACCAAACAATGCATCATCCACAGCGAAGCGACGATGAGCAGCCCTGAAAGCCATGCGAGCGGCGGCAGCACCCATAGGCTCATCGGGAGTACCAGGAAGAGCAGCGCCAGCAACGAGAATTGGAGAAAGACCTCTCGAAAAAAGGAGGACAGTTCAATGGGAGAAATAGGGTCAGAACAGTTTTGAACTCTGCTCAATTCTTATCGTCCTGAAACAAGATTCGATGCATTTGGAGTTTCTTACGCCGGCCGCATGAGTTCTACATTGCCCTTGTGGCGATAGAATGCCTTGCTACAGACGCGGCTTTGTAGATTCGTGAAGCTTCTTGTCATCGGCATTGCAAAAACTGGCGGGGATCTCGATGTCGTCCAGAGAGACTTCGGCAATCATCGATCGCATGATGGATTCAATCGAAATCACAATTCGACAATCCTGCTTCCTTCGCACGAGTCTGCCGGTGAGCCCGCATAGCGGCCCTGATCTCACCCGCACAATTCGCCCTACAGTCAGATAGGGGTGAGGCTCCGTCCGCAGGCCGGATGACAATGCCCTGCGGAGAACCAGCATCTCGGTTTCCGAGAGGACCGTAGGGCGGCCATTGAACCCGACGAGTCGCACTACTCCCGGAACCTGCAACACCTGCAACTGATCGCGTGGCGCAACGCGTACAAAGATGTAGCATGGGAAAAGTGGTAATTGCAGCCGTACCCGGCGATCCTTCCAACGGCGCACTGTTTCGTAAACGGGCAGAAAGTGCTCAACCGATCTTTGCTTAAGCTGTTCCGCTATTCGTTTTTCGTGACGAGAGCACGTGTATGCTGCGTACCAACACGGTTCCACGTAGTCGGCACGGATTGGAATTGCGTTGTCGAAGGATACGGTGCTCACATTGAGGGACACCATGGTGGTTGTCTAACCCTATTCTTTCTGATACAGCTTCGCCCCCTCAGCCACAGGGCCGGTCCTTATCTAACCCTTTTGTATTTAACGGCTTAGAGCGATACTTTCAGCTCTTCCGGCGTTTCCGGCGAATCCTTCTGCCGGACCAGCCGTGCCCAAACTTTGTGGCTCATCGCCTGGACACGCGAGCCATTCGGCGTCGCCCAAGGCATCTGCGCATTCACCGTCTGGAAAACTTCTTGCGCAAAAACTTTCCCGGGATCCCGCGCGTCTACTTCCGACCAGCGCGCCCTTCCCAAGACCAACACCGTTGCCCCGGACAGCGCCAAAAAAGTGCAAAGGTACATAATCAGAAGGCGCGGCGGGAACGATTTCCTCTCCGGGATGCGCGCGGCATCGAGAACCTTGACGCTGGGCGTTTCTTTTGCTTCTTGAACCTTGGCGAGTTCGTACTCTTGCGTCAGCGTTTCGTAAACAACTTCCTGGATTTTTGTGCGCCGATAGAAGTCAGCGTACTTGACGCCAAGGATCGGCAGCTTCCTGATGGAGGGGTACATCGTATCGCTCGAATCTCTGGAGTCGCCTGCCTGCGCTTCCGTCGTGCCTCCCATTTTTTGAAGCTGCCTTCTTAGCTCTTCAACACGTGCCTGGACAGAGCGGACTCGCACGTTGTTCTGCGTATAAATTTCCTGCAACCCTTTCAATTCCGATTCCGCCGCGATGAGCTGCCCTTGGAGAAGAGCCGCCGCCTCTACCATCGCCTTGCCCTGCTCATTGATGTCGATCGCCATATTCTTGCTGGAGAATTGACTAAACTCCTGTGACGCCTGATCGAGATCCAACTTGACGGCCTTGAGACGTTCCTCTAGGAATTCTCTTTCTCTCCGCGCCGATGAGGTAGAGACATGCGCCACCAGCCGGTCGAGTTCTTCAACGTAGGCTTGCGCAAGAGCGGCGGCGCGCTTCGGATCCCCATCGGTGACGATGATCGTGATAATCCCGCTTTTACGGTCTTCGGAGATCGACGTGTTTCCCGCGAGCTTTTTGCAAGCGTCCTCATTCAGGTTTTTTGCATACAATTTTTTCAGTTGGAACCGCTCAACCAAACGATCTTCAACCGTGCGACTACGCAAGACACCGATGAACAACGCTCCCGAACTTTTTACGCCGAGCAGGTCTCCAGCAACACCACCGAGATTGTTGCCGGTCCGCGCCGTTAGCGAGGCCAGCATAGCCATTCCGGAACTCGATTGGCTGTCCGGCGGCATCAGTTGCGTCGTGGCCATATAGTGTTTCGGAAGGACGAAGGCAACCAGCGCACCAGTCAACAAACCAGCCATAGCGGCTCGGCCGAGGGATCCTCGATGATTCCAAAGCAAGCGCAGACGCTGGACGACGCTCTGCCTTGCCTCGTCACCAATAACGTCAGGTGTAAACACCTCTCCAAGGATCGGACTCGGAGTGGATTCGGTTTGCTGTTTAACGCCTGTTTGCATCACGCGTACTCACGGAATGGCGATAGCTGCAATCAATGCTGCGGACGACGCGATTTGCGCGACCGACAGAACGTTTTTCATCCTGTTGCTGCCAAGAACCGGCTTCTCCGGTACCACAACCGTGTCGCCTGGACCCATCATCGCCGAGAGCACACCCCCGGACCAAAGGCCACCCCCCTGGCCGCTCGTGACCGAACCGTCCGCGCGGACGATGAAGATTGCGCCTTTGTTTGCAAGTTGTGTTGCGCCTCCTGCGCGGGAGAGATACCAGCCGGCATTCCTTCCTGGCGTATAGGTGAGCGCATTCGCGTTGTACACCTGCCCGGTGACCAACACCTCTCCGGGCTGCTTGGGAATCGTCAGGGAGTCGCCTGCGCGAAGCTCGATATCGTCGGACGAACCTGCAAAGTCTTTGCGGTCCGGGCGAAGATGGATCACTAGTCGACCCGATACCGGAGCTCTCCGCAGGGCATCCAACACGCGTTGACGCTGCTGGATGGCTTCCTGTTGAAGTGCAGCTTCTTCCGTTCCCGTCGTGGAGGCTGAAGTTTTCACGACCGTGGATTCTTGTTCGAGCCGCTGGATCAGCTCCTGACGACCCTTCTGCTGAATTTCACGCACTTCGTTCCGTTCAAATACGGCCGCTCGCGGATACGCTGTCGGCAGCAGCCCTCCAGCACGCTTTAGAAGCGAACTCAACCGTTCGCCCGGCCGGATGCCGTAGGCGCCGGGATTCTTGACTTCCCCGCTCACCGTAACGACCGCACCGATGTCGTTCCAGCCCGGAACCTGCGGAATCGTTAGCACATCGCCGTCGTGGAGCGAGAGATCCTGGTTCCCATCCCCCGTCATCGCGGCAGCCAGGTTCAGCGGATAGTGTTTTCCTTCAGATTGGCCGGATTCAGACGGAGAATACCGCGTGAGGTCTGCTGTTTCTGCCGCCGCACTGCGCTTGAACCCTCCTGCCACACGAATCAATTCCGAGACGTGCATGCCATCTGCAAAGGGGTAGCGCCCCGGCTTGGCTACCTCACCCTTAATGGACACGCTGGGTGGATCCACTTCCGTCGCTTTCCGGTGTACCAGAATTCGATCCCGAGGTTGCAGCAGGACGTTATCCACCGGATTGCCTGCCAGGGCGTCGCGCAGGTTTACGCTTAATATCTTCATCGTACCGTCCGGCATCGACCGAAAGAGTTGCCCCGAATCAAGAGACGCTCCGGGAGTCAGACCTCCAGCCAAATAAAGAGCGTCCCGGAAATGGGCTTGCCCTGACGTTCGATAGCGGCCGGGAGCGCGCACCTCTCCTCCCACCCAAACCAATGGCGCGGGTTCGAAGTCATAGCGGCTGAAAATGCGGACGGTATCACGCGGCTCAATCTTGGGAGCCGCCGCCGGATTCGCCAACGCTGCAGAAAGGTCGAAGCTCTCTACACTCGGGTGAAAGTCCGGCGGATTGAGCCGCACAATTTCTGCGTAGTGAGGCGCAGGCTCCGGTAGAAGGTCACTGTAGGCTGCAATCAAATCTGTGAGCTTCATGTCGGCCTTGTAGGAGTAACGTCCGGGGCGGAGGACGTGACCCTGCAAGTAAACCGTGTCCTCATTAGAAGGTGCGATTGGAAAGATATGAATTTCATCGCCGTCGCGAATCTCAACAGCACTCAATTGCTTCGCGATGGCATCTAGATCGCTTGTGGAAGAAAGGTCGAGGCTCAGCATCGTGCGCTTCTCGTGCGCTTCGAGGCGCTGAACTTCGATGTGTTGCAAAGCTGCGGCAGGCAAGATCCCGCCGGCTAGCTCCAGAACTTCCCCCAGATTCTTTTCGCCATGAAGTTCATAAATGGCTGGGCGGCGAACCATTCCGTCTACGGTGACTTGTGGTCCCATCGGGGGCACTAGAAGACTGTCGCCGTTCTCCAGGCGCATCAGGTCGGAATGCACGCCACGTAGCAAAAGATCGTAGGCGTCCACTTCCTGAACGAGTTGCTTGCCGCGGAAATGTTTTAGCGCCCGCAGCGAACCTCTTGCCGTGATCCCACCGGCCTCGAACAAGGCGTTCAGCGGTGTTGAGAGTGAGCTGATGTCATACGCGCCAGGCTCGGCGACATCGCCCACCACGTACACGCGAACCGTTCTGAGGCGCGACAGCGACACGTCGGCGGAGATATCTCGGAATTGCGTTCGCAGCGTCTGCTGGACTGCCTGCTGCACCTCGCCCAGCGATCGTCCGCTTACAAGCAGCGGACCCGCCTCAGGCAAAGAAACACGGCCCTCTCGGTCCACGATGCGGAACAGTCTCCGTGAGACGGCACCCCAAAGATCGATCGCTAAACCATCGCCCGGTCCGACGACATAGTCCGGACCAACGGGAAGATCCATGGGAATCGCATTGGTATCCGTGGTCCCGTTGCGGAAGACGTCCAAACCAAACCGTTCCAGAGGTCGCTGGCGGGAAGAGGCTTGAACGTACATGTCGTACAGGGAAGGTATATCCGCGTATGGATTCGAGCGATGAACCATCGAAACCGGGCTGATCGCTTCCTCCTCGAATTGCCCTTCGCGGAGATCCTTCTTCGCACGAGTTCTGGGTTTGGGTTGAAATTCTGCACTACCACTCGCCCATTCGGAATAATCAGAACCGTTGCCAGAGGTTAAAGCGGCATCGAGTTCTGGCGTTGTGGCCGCCTGCGATGAGCCTGGAAGTGGGAGGTTGAGAGAACTTGGAGTCAGTTCCGGTCCCTGCAGCATCGAACCGCTCTGACTTCGGTCTGATTCATTTTGCGAAATCCCGCCGGCTCGCAGGGTTCTCAGTGTTCCCTCAGTTGGCAGGTCGGGAATGGAAGGGGGAATGGCGTCGGGATTTTCGGGTGCTTCGCTTGGGACCACCGGTCTGCGCCGTCGCGCGGAATCAGAAGACCCTGAGCAATCCGGGTTGCGGCGCGGGTCACAAGTGTCAGTTCTCTGAATTTCACCCTCACCATTTTTTCGTCTCTGCAGCGAAGCGGCGTCCTCTTGCTCTTCAATCTGCACCAGGCGGCGCGCACGCTCCTTCAAAATCAATTCCTGCTCTCTGCCGTATTCAGATCCTGGATTGACTACCGGCAGCAAGAATCCATACCGTTGCAAGAGTCTCGTGCTTACCGAGCGAAACGGAACATCGTGCGCAAGCCGTTCGAAAATCGCCTGGTCGGTGATCTCAGAATCTTCGACAACTTGTCCATTGTCGGTGGCCTCCTTCGCTACCCACCGCTTCAGTTCGACCAGTAGCCCTGGATTCTTTCGAAGTACTTCCTCGATCTGTTCGGCCGATGCGGCAACGCGGTCCAGGTTTTGGATGGCCAGTTCCGGCAGACCTGTCTGGGGGCGCAACGAATCCTGTTCCGGCGTAGAGAGTCGCCTCTGATCCTGCTGCGCGAAGATGGCCGCTGGACAAGTGACGAGGAAAGCCAGCACGAGAGGCCACCCAAGTGAATTTTCGCGGAAAAAGCTGAACCTCAAATGCCTTGGTCGATTTTCTTTACGCCTATTCACATGGTTCTCCCAAACTCCCGCATTCCACCCCGGAGGGCGTCCAGAATTGCTGCTTCCGAGGTTTCGAGGGGAGTGGATCGAATATCGAGCTTTGCCCAGTAGAAAACGCTGCTTTCGTTATTCTCGGCGACGGCCAGGATTTTCATTCCTGGATGCCGCCGAAGCAGGGTTTCACACAGCGGGGGCCGTGTTTCAGGCTTATCCAGGCCGAGGATGAGAAATTCCGGCTGGGTCTCATCGACGGTGCGAATAATGTTTTCATAATTCCATTCGCGTACTTCCCCGACAATTTCAATATCCGGCTGCTCTTCAAATACTCCCAGGATCAGCTCGCGGATAAGTCGCGGACGATTCGCGACGAGGACCCGGATCCGCTTCTCCATCAGCCACCTCTCAGTTGGGCAAGTATCGAAGAATCAATAAGAAATGACAGGTTCAAATCGGATCCACCTCGCTTGTCCAAAGGGGTACCAATTAGTTCCCAGACCTTCTGGGGTGAAACTTGGTACTTCTTGGTACCAAGCACCGGCTCTATGTGCTTGGAAATCAGTAAGATTCGAAGAAGATAGGCAACAGCGGTGCTCAATACTTTCGCAGGCACCTCCCTTTCAGCCGCTCTGGGTCATGCGTAAGGTAAGTGCCGAGGATGCATGTAGTTAAGCTTTTCTGTTGACAGTGCCGGTCAATACAGGGTAAAACGCACCAATCTAAACTGTGCCATATTGGAACATGGTCCTAGAGTTTCCCGGCAGACCCAGACCCTTATAATTAGAATTGTGGTTTTGAAATCGACGTGGGAGTGGCCCCGAAAAGCCCGAGGATGCAGTAAGAAGGGAAGCCATGAAAGAAGCAAGCACAATTTTCCTCTTGGCGGAAAATCGTTTGCTTCGAGAGTCCCTGTCTCGTTTGCTGCGCAAAAAGTCAGATATTTCTGTTGCCGGAGAGTGCGGGCAGACAGCGGGAGCCATCCACCAGATTTCCGAATCTCGTTGTGAAATCTTGCTCTTGGACGAGGCCACAAATTCCAGGACAAATCCAAATCTGGTATCACAGATCTTGGACGCAATTCCCGACCTGAAAATCATACTGATTGGTATGGATAACGACGAAGAGAGCTTCTTGCAAGCCGTGCGCAATGGCGCCGTTGGCATTCTCGTACGAGAGGCCTCTGCCATGGATGTCCTTGCAGCGGTTCGCGCCGTGGCCCGAGGAGAAGCTGTTTGTCCAACGCAACTTACTCTTTGTCTGTTCCGGTACTTTGCAAAGCAGGGGCAGGGGGTTCCCTATTTCCGAACGAGAGCAGAACTTGGTCTGACTCGCAGGCAGCAGGAGCTGGTCTCATTCGTCGCTAAGGGATGGACCAACAAGGAGATTGCCAGTGCTTTGCATCTTTCTGAGCAGACCATCAAGAATCACATGCATCGAATTTTGCGCCAGGTGAACGCCGAGAATCGCTACGAGGCCGTTGAAACAGTCCGGGCGAGTGGTTTACTCGCGTAGGAGCTATCCTCCGACCCTACGGCCGAAATTCCGTCCCCATGTTCTGCTTGTCTTCTTCGTCGTCTTCGTCGTCGTCGTCGTCTGCTTCAAGCAGGGGTTGTGGTTTTCGGGCCGTCAATAATGGCGGTTGCCGAGGAAAATCGTTACTAGCAACGGTGCCTGCGCTCAGCAGTCCTCGCCGCGTGGCCTCAAGAAGTTTCGCAAGGGTCTGGCGCGAAACCCGCCGAATGAGAGGGTTGACGAACCAGGCGAAGATCGCCGGCACATCTCGGCTTAGCGCAATGGACTCCAATTGCATGTAGACTCCGCCGTCCTTTTCTTCCAGCCGCCAATAGTTGCTCAGACGCCAAAGATAACCGTGCCCCTGGCCAACAGGCAACTCCGGGCTATCAGGTTGCTCGGGGTGCTCCAGCTCGGCGATTCGGCGCGCACGCAGGCAAATGGTAACGCGCGAAAGCTCTCGGCTTCCCAGCGGCTGAGCAGCGGTTGAAAGAACTTGGCCTCAATCTCCCGACGCCGCCGCAGCCGTTCGGCATCTATGCGGACGCAGCGCAGACGGGCAATCCGCTTTTTCTGAGCGGGATGCTTCCCACGGAAGGCCGCGCAGCGAAATTCATCGGGCGTCGGTGCGGAACTCGATGTGGAAGCGGGGCGCAAGGCGGCTCGCCTCGCAGCAAAGGATTTAGTTACAGATGAAGGAGTGAATGGCTCGCACCCTGAGCGGGCGGCAGTCGTAGCGTTCAGAGGCCCAATCCTGTCAAGAGAACTTCGACCTGCCGCTCTATCCTCGGACGGTCGTAAGAAATCAAAGCTGCTCGGGACATTCCCTGTATATAGGCGCCTATAATCTGTGCGACAACCGCCGGCTCGAATTCCTTGGGTAGCTCTCCGGCTTCCTGGGCGGATCTCAACAGCTCGACAAAGCGGCCCCCTGAGGCCACGCCCTCGCCCACAATATAATCACGGATTTCCTTTTCATCGAGTACATCGCGAGACATACTGCCCGCCATAAGACATAATCCCGGCCGCTTGGGGTCGTCCATCTGATCAAGGACGGTCTTGAAAAGAGCTCGCACTCCCAGTTTTGCCGACGTTTGCGAGAACAAAGCAGTCTCGCGTTGAC